>JAABUP010003783.1_pt1 | contig 26198 bp, 28 predicted proteins | sample 5559201 | NCBI WGS metagenome assembly JAABUP01 (sample SAMN10711887, study PRJNA513373) | rock metagenome | isolation source: Antarctica rocks | place: Antarctica | reverse complement strand
ACTCAAACAACGCTGGAAATGCCTACGCCGAATCCGCCTGTGCCCCAGCCGCATCGGCGATATCGTCGCCGCCGGCATCGTCCTATCAACCCTCCAACGAGGCAACTACTGAGAAAACCTCACTGTTCGGTCTCCTCGTCCAATAAGACGAGCGTGTGGTTGTGTGTTCACAGGTTAGTGACCGACGCAGCGGTTGGGGTTGTCCCGCAGGCAGACTTTGCCGCCGGCGACGCGGAGTCCGGCGTCATCGAAGGCGGTCACCCATTGGTGCGCAATTGCAGTCTGCGCTACAGTGAGAGGGATGAGACCGCCGCAGACGGCTCTATTCAGACTATTTTCGACGGCATCTTTAGGGTTGGGTATGGGGCCGACCTCCACCCACAGATTACGCGGATCATCAACGGCTCCGCCTAATTCGAGACTAATTAGGTGGTCGTATTCGCCTTTTTCGTTGGATGCTATTCCGTAAGATTCTGCGGATTGGCGTTTCATGGCGTTAGTGACTGATGTTGGTGGTCGCACTGTCTTTGTCCACCCACTCTTGCAGATGGTTGTGTTGATGGTGGCGTCGTTGACGGCGCTGTTGGTCGACCCTGGCGTGCATTGGGGGTCGGGGAGGGGTTGTCCGTTGCGGGTTCCGGCGTGGCATGTTCCGGTTGCTGGCATCGGGGCATTGCGGTCGCCGATGGGAAGCGCTCCGCTGGCGCCGGGTTGAGTGCTACCTGCCGCGTCCGCCGGCGGCATCGGTGCAGTTGTCGTTCCGGTGCTGAGGGCGGTGACCGGGCGGGTGCTCGTGGTGGGCCCGCAAGCGGTGACCGCGAAAGCCGCGACAGCGGCGGTGGCGAGAACCAGCACGCGGGCTGATGTGCCCGAGGTGAAGGCTGATATGTGGGTGTGGTGTTCAGGCATGGGTGGTGACTCCTACTCCGTGATCGATGGGCTGGTCAGGCCCCGGACCGGGTGGTGCTGGGACTGATTCTCGCCCATCTGATGCAAAGCGTCAACTGTTGTGGTTGGTTGCTTCGTCGGCTTTGCGTTGACGCAGTAACTCCGCGGCGCGCCGCCGGACCGGTGAGGGTTCGCGCCTCGGCGGTACAGGTGGCGCCGCGGAGTCCTCGGTCTCGACGATCCGGTAGTCGGCGTCGCCGCACTTGATGCTGTCGTTCATGACGATTTCCGGTCGTCCCTGTGCATCGGTGTATCCCATGGTTCTCACTCCTCGGGTCGTGCGTTGGTTATTGCGGGTTGTCGGTGATCTGGATGACCTCGCGGTGCCCGGTGCTGCCGTCGGGTCGCCGGTAGGTGGCGGTGTGGGTGCCGACGATCCGGTATTGGGTGCCGCGGGACAGTAGGTGGGCGGTGTCATCGGAGCTGGTGGAGTGGCCGAGGTAGGCGCCGCGGCGGGTTTGGATCTCGAACACCGCTGTCCGCTGAGGGTCGAGGTTGGTGCGTTCGATTTCGTGCATGGTGTGCGCCCCGGCGGTGAAACGGTCGAAGGCGACTGTGCTGCCGGGTCGGAAGGTGTTGCGGAGGAAGCCGTTGAGGTTGGAGGTGTTGATCGCCCGGGGCAGCGTCATGTTGCAGTACACGACGTGGCTGCGGTCGTTGGCCCGCTCGTAGGCCATGATCGCCCGGTCGATCCGTTGCACCTGGGTGATCTGGGTGTCGGGGAGCTGCTGAATGTCTCCGGCGGCATCGGAGACGGCGTCGTTGGTCCGTTTCCAGTGCGCGTCGTCGGTGACCAGGCGGGTCATCGCTGTGTGCTGGGTTTGCGGCAACCGGTCCTGGACAGCGTTCTTGGTGCGGGACCGTGCGTTGCGTTGCCGGGCGCTCAGCGGCACCCGCACTTGTCCGGCGGCGGGCAGGGTGCGTTCCATCCGCGGGTCGGGCACGTCCCCGGTGACATCACGCGGCATGGCTCGTTCCCGGTCGCGTTGCTGCCGGTTCATCCCCGGCATGGATTCCACCGCCTGGTCCAGGTCCCGGGCTCCTTCTCTAGTGGCAGCACGGTCCTGGGCTTCCTCCCGGCCGAGCACACTCGCCCGCTTGGTTCCCGCACTCGCCGAACCACGGTCGGCATCCAGCACCCCGCTCCCACCGTCGGGGCTGGTGGAATAGCTTCGCTTACGACTCACTGGTGATCACCTCCTTGCCCAGAGAAGGTGTAAGGAATCGAGGGTGTGTGACATCTGGGGTGTTCATCGCAGGCCATGGGTGGAGGCGAGCTGGGCGAGATCAGGTGCGGGGGCGTCCACCGTCCAGGTGTGGGTGCGGCCCTGGGCAACCCGATCTCCTCGGGGCAGCACCCGCCACGGTCCGACAATCTGCAGGAGCTCGTGCACCAGGGCGGTGGCGTGGAATCGGGTGGGCACGATGGTGAAGTCGACGAGCTCACCGCGGCGCCGCAACTCCCGCAGGGACCGGTCACTGCCGCGGCTGACGCTCACCTGCCGCAGCTTCATCCTCAGTTCGGGGACCCTGACCTCGAGCACGGCCACCAGGTGCGGTTCCAGCCATCGTTGGCGGCGCCAGGACTCGTCGATGCCGCGGCCTTTGGGCAGGACAACACGGGCGATGGCGTCGCGGGCGTAGACGGCGGCTTGCTCCTCGTGGCGCACCACCGTGGGGTCGGGCTTGGTGATCTGAGCCAACCGGGCCGCAGGGATCCGCGCATGCTGACGGTTGGAGCCGTGCAGCCATCGCTGCACGGTGCGGCGTGACACCCCCAGGGCCGCCGCGGCCGCAGCGGTATCCGCTCCCCCGTGGGGCGTCGTCCCGAAGCTGACCGCCAACACCGCGGTGAGCTGCTTGACGGTCCACCGCGGACCCCGAGGCCGCTCGTGCGCAGCCACGATGATCACTGCCCGAGGTCGAGGGAGTCGATGCTGCCGAAGGTCCAGCCCCCGACGTAGTCCTGGTCGGCGTGGTTTTCCAGCCACCCCACGAACGCCTTGTCCCCGCCCTGCTCATAGGCATCCCACATGCCCTGCACAGCGTCAGGGTCCAGGTCGAGATGAACCCGCCGCTGCCGCAGATAGTCCTTGCCCGCCACCGAGGGCCCCTGGACCCCGCTGATCGAGACCTTGGTGCCGTAACGGCCGATCGCTGACCCCCCCGGACCCCCGGTCTCCCGGATGCGGCCGACCGCCCGCCGCCGCCCAGCCTGGGTGGTGGCGGACTGGCGGGCCTTGGTGACCAGGTTCGTCAGGGTCTTGCCCCGCGGTTTCCCGCGCTCACCGGCGTCGGTGACCCACCGCTCGACGGTGCGCCGGGTGACCCCCAGCTGAGAGGCTGCAGCGGTCAGGTTGATGCCGGACTTGGTCTTGGCCGGGCCCCCCAGTGCCATCAGCATGTCGCGCACACCGGCCTCGGGTCGGCCGGACACGTCTCCGGTGTTGCCGGTGAGCGCCCCGAACAGCGTTGCCCGCAGCTTGTTGGTGAACCCTTCTTTCTTCATCGCTCACCACACAGAGCGGGTCCGGCTACTTGGAGGTTGGTGTGCCACTGGGTGTGCAGCGTGGTCCACCGCCCGGTGGGATCGTCGGGCATCTCCACCCCGCTCATCAGGGACCGTCCTGGGTGCTGGGGTCCCAGTTGTGGTCGAGCAGCTCCTTGCCGCGGTAGACCGCTACGCCCAGGTGCGGCAGCTGCTCGGTCAGCAACCCGGACGCTTCGGGCTTGTACTGGCCGAAACCGCGGCCCAGGTGTTTGACCGCACCGGGCCACGCCGCTGTGGGGTCGGGGTCGGGTGAGGTGTAGATGATCGTGTCGGCGGTGACCGCCACCGGCCACCGGTCACTGTCCTGGCCGATCTGCCGGACGCGGCGCAGGATGTTCGCCCGGGCTTTGGCGACGATGTGGTGCCGCCGATCCGGGGCGTAGCCGGGGCGGGTGCGCATGTACTCCTCGCTGCCGAGCATCCCGATCGTGCGGGTGTAGACGACCTTCAGCTGGTTGCGGGCCGCCTGGGAGTTGGGGTCGTCGACGTCGAGCATGGTGCGGGCTTTGCGGATCCGGTCGTACCAGGGATCGAGGATCCGGGAGTGCTCAGCCCAGGTGTAGGCCTCCAGGACGGGCTGCTCGTAGCCGAGCTCGACGGCCAGGGCCAGGGTGGGGGTGGTGACCCACACCGGCTGGGCTGGGGCCCGGCCGCGGGGGTTCAACGGGTGCGGCAGCCGCCAGTCCCCCGCATCGGGAACCTCGATGCGCCAGTAGCCGGGCAGCTTGGCATCAAAGCTGGTGCCCTCGGGGTGATGGGTGGGCGCGCCGATGCCCAGCTCGAGGCCGGCGATTCCGGCCGCGTAGGACCCCCCGCGGTCATAGGCGTGCACGAAGCGGTGCGCACTCTCGGCCTCGGTGGGCCGCCGCGACCAGTTGATGTCCTGCTCCAGGGTCGCCACCCGCGCCGGCGCCACCGGCTCGCACGGGGTGAACAGCTTGTGCTTGTCCTTGGCGCGCAGGCTGATCATCAAGTCGATACCGGTCGTGGACCCGCCCATGGCCCACGGGGCCTGCACGGCGGCGGCGAACAAGTTCAGCCGCCGCGCGAGCACCGCCGGGGTGGGGTCATCGCCGAGCACGGGCATGTCCAGCGGGTCGTGGTTCATCGCCGCGATCAACGCCACCCACACCCCGCGTTTGTCGCTGTCGGCGCGCCACACCCGGGTCCAGGCCCCCAGCCGGTCACCACCCTTGCCGCCGAGCTGCCAACCCTGCTCCAAAGCTCCGGTGACCAGCGGGGTACCTGCCGTGAGCTCCCGCATCTGCGCACCCAGGGCGGAGGGATCCTCACCCAGAGCTGCCGCGTCGATGCCGAGGTGGGTGAGCATGGCCGCGGTCACCCAGATCTGTCCGGGCTCGACGCGGTAAGGGGTGACCTGGGTGCCCAACTGCAACTGCTCCACCAGCGCGGCGATGTGCCCGACGTGGCTCAGCGGCGAAGGCAGGTCGTGGCGGGTGCCATCGGGCATCCAGAGGCCGTCGGTGTGCAGCACCGCGGCCGGGGCGGTGAACACCGACGCCGCCGGCGAGGACTGCGACCGCTCCGGTGCAGATTTCGCGGTGGGCGTGGGTGCCTTAGCTGCCGGCGCCGGCTGAGGTTGCGGGGTTGGTGCCTGCGACGCAGGGTCGACCGTGGGCGCCGACGCCGCAGGAGGCTTACGGGTCGCCGTGGTGCTCGCACCCCAGCAGGGGATGTGGATGTAGGTGCCAAGGAAGCGCACCCCCGCCGGAACCTCGCAAACCACACAGGGCCGGGCCGGAGTGACGTGCTCCACCGGCGCAGTAGTGCCCTCGGCATCGGTGTAGCTGCCCACAGCAATCTCCTCGGTCGGCAGTGCTGGGCTGGTCAGGCCCGGTGTAGACGACTCTGACCCTAACCCTGAGTGCTGCGAATCGTCAACAGCGGGGAGGGTGAACAACCCCGGCCGCTCCGATGGCGGTGTCTCCGCCCCACCCCGGGGGCCCCCCTCATCATCGGGTGCCGGTGGTGGTGGGGTCTCACCGTCACCGTGGACGTCTTCGTCTCCGAACAACTTGTCCAGCCGCAACGCCACCATCCGCACATCGGCGCGGCCTTCGCAGTGCAGGGTGCGCTTGACGGTGAGTCGCGGCGCCCGGTTCTGCCCGTTGGCCTCGGCGATGAGCACCCCCTCGTCGTGCAGGGCCCGCATCGCCGTACCCCGGTCCAGCTGCGGCGCATCGGCCATTACCGCAGCGGTGGCCTTGAGGACCTGCTCCAACCCCGAGGGATCCACGACCAGCTGCGCCACCCGCTCGTTGCGCGTCGGATCGTGCAACACGTACCCGAACCGGATCCCTTTCGGCTCCACGCGGTACCGCTCGTTGCCCCCGTGGTCGACGCCCATCGGGGTGCGCCGCCACCCGAGGCGCCCGGCCAGTGGCCACGGCGGGGCCTCCCCGGTGCGGATGTCATCGACATAGGCCAGGTGACTGTGCAGGGCGTGGCAGATCAGTTCCCGTACCCGTGCCCCGGTGCTGCTGGGCAGGTCCGGGTCCGCCGCGGCGGCCACGGTGTCGACCAGCCCTGCTTCGACCTGGTCGAGGACCTGTTGGCATTCGTCGTCGGTGATGGCCCCGGTCTCGAGGAGAAAGCGGCACATGGTGGTCCACCCGGTCCAGGTGGCGGCGACGGCGTCGGCCTGGCGGGTGTTGACACCACGGGCGCGGAGTGTTTCGGCGTAGTGGGCGGCGTCGGTGAACGCGGTGGCCCGGGTCTCCTCGAGGTTACCGGCCAGCCACTGCAGGAACGAGGACATGAGCAGCGCCCGGCCGTGCCGGGACTCGTCGGTGTCCAGGGCGATGAGCTCGTCGAGGTTGATTTCCTCGGCCTGCAAGGGCACCACCAGCATCCGCTGGGCCCCCGACCCAGGGCGGGGCATGACCTCGCTGGTGATCATGGCGCTGGCCCGCGGGGGGGTGCCATCGAGCACCCCCAGCCCGTCGCGGGTGGACCGGGAGCGTTGCTCGCCGTTGTGCACCAGGCGGGCGAACTCCTCCAGGGCCTTCTGCGCCGCCGCCCAGTCCTTGGTCGGTGCCACGTCATCGGCCCAGTACAGGGCGTCTTTGGCGGAGTGCAGCTTGATCCGGACCGCGTTGAGGGTGTCGCCGTTGCCGGACATGGAGGTGGCGGGTTTGCGCCGGTCCCACAACTCACCCCAGTGGTGCATCGCCAGGGACGCGATCGACGTCTTGTAGGACCCGGGGGAGCCGATCAGCGCCAGCACCCACGGATTGGGGCCCAACGCCGAGCGGAACACCTGCCCCAACAACGGCGCGGCGACACGCGCCGGCAGGCGGTGCAGCATGGCCCCGGAATGCTCGACGAACGCCGCCCGCAACCGGGCCACATCGGCACAGGGTGCGGGCAAGTCGTAGCGGGCCAACGGCCCACCCAACAACACCGGCGCCACCCTGGCCCCGTTACTGCTGATCGCCCCGCCGGCGTGCACAAAAAACCACTGCCCATCCTCACCGCGGCGCCACCCCGTCGACCGGTACCGGGTGGTGCGCCGAATCTGGTCCCCGCCGACCGCCCGTACTGCGTCCCGCAGCTTCGCGATCCCGCTGGGTTTGGAGTCATACCGAGGGGGCCCGGGCAGCGAATTCACCCACCCGCAGTCGTGATACTCCAGCGCGGGGATCCGCAGTCGCATCACCTCCCCCGTCGCCGGGTCGGTGTAGCCGATCACCACCGCGGACAACTCCGCCGGCGCCGGCGGGTTCGCCTCGGCCTGGCCCTCGATGTTCTCCCGCCCGCGCAGCACCGGAACATCCACGTCCAGGGTGTCATCGGCGGCCTCGAGGTATTCCATCTCCACGATTCGGGCATCGATCCCCAGGATGCGCTCAAGCTTTTCCTGCCCGTCCTTGATGGTGCGTTGCACCACCAGACCACCGTCAATGCGGTACACCGGTTGCTCGATCGGCACCCCAGCATGGGTGCGTTCGCCCCGCTCCCGCCCCCACCCACGCTCTTCTGCGTCGGGACCATCCCCATCTCGGGGGGCGGACCCGCCGGACGTGAGCTCCCGGGCCGCTTCTGGCGGCGGGCGAGACGAATCCGCTTCGCACGTCGGGTCCTCTGCCGGTTCCTGCAGCAGCGGTGGCACCGCCACCCCCGCCACCTCAAGAGCGGTCCGTGCCGCGATCCTCGCCTGCCGCAGCGCCGTATCCGCCGCTTCCACCGCCCCGGCGGCCCAGTCCGTGCCGGCCTGCACCACATGGCGGCGCACATCGTCGATCAGCCCCGGCATCGGTTCGAAGCGCCGCTCGGCCTCCACCGCCCACCGCTGCACCGCCCGCTGCCGCTCCCCGCGGGTTTCCCGGTCGATCGCCGCCTCGACGGCGTGGGCTTGCGCTTGGGTTTCGGTCAACGCCTGCTCGACCAGGGCATGCCGCTTACGGACCGCCCCGAGAACCTTGTGCGCCGCAACCGCCTGCACCCCCACCGGCACCAGCCCACCGAACTCGGTGCCGGGATCCCACAGATCCGCCTCGACGTGATCGGTGAAATCCGACTTGCGGTCGGTGGTCGCCGGTAACAGCAGCTGCACCCTGGCGCACACCGCCTCCAAGGCCTCCGTCAGGGCGACACCCCGCTCGAACCCGGCCGTGTCGAGGTCGAGGACCACCCGCACCGTGGCACCGCGGAAAACCTGGGCCAGCTCGGTGGGAAACGACTGGCTGCCCTGGGCGTTGGTGGTGGCCACCAACCCGAGTCCCTCGGCGGTGTGGACGTCCTTTTCGCCCTCCACCACCCACACCGGTGGCCCCGCGGCCACCGCCGCCAGCACCTGCGGCATCCGGTACAACACCGGGGTGAAACCATCCGGCTTCGTGCTCACCTTCCGGCCCGTCGCAGCGATGAATTCCTGTTTGAACTGCTTATGCCGCTCCGGGCAGTTCGTGCACTCCTCCCGGAACACCCTCTGCACCGGCCGACCCTCGGCGTCGACGTAGGAGTAGGTCTGCACCCGCTCCCAGGTGTGCTTCACCGCCGGCCCCGGATCGGCGCGCACCAGCAACGTGGGTAGCCGGCCCAGGTTCCCACGCCGCTTACCCGCAGTACGTTGCTGCCGGGACCGGCCCGCACGGTCCCCGATCCGATCAGTCGGTGGAAGTGGCTCGTCGAACAGATCGGCCATGCTCAGGCCCAGCGCCTCGACGATGTCCTGCGTGCCACAACCCCCGTGGCAGTGCAACAGCACCAACCCGCCCCGGTCGCCCTGCCGCCACGTCACCGACAGCGACGCCGTGTGGTCATCATGAGCCGGGCACAGCGCAACGAACTGGTGCTGCCCACCGTGGCGCACCCCGCCGCGGGCCTCCAGCAGATCCCGGATGTTGTCAAACGACCACAGCGGCCCCCGGCCCTGCGCCCAGGACGCAACCCCGGTCACACCCGGTCACCACACTGGTGGCGCGACACATCGCCCGGGGGGCTGCCCCCGAGGCCTGCGTCAGGTATCTTCATAGACGTACTCCGGCTCCAACTGGTGCGTATATCGGTTGAAGCTCCATATCGCGAGTTCATCGAAGAGCCCCCCACCGCCGCCAAGCAGACGGGGGGCTTTTCGCTGTCTAGGGCACTCTCACGCGCCCAGTGGTAACTGCCCCTTGTCGAGCTTGCGTTCGATGTAGTCCGGCACCTGTAGTCCGTGAGCCTGGGCGAGCACCAAGACCAGGTAGTCACCGAGAGGGAGTCCCAGTCGCTGGGACTCCTGGAGATAGCGCGCATGGTGTTGATCAGGGGCGCGAACCATGCTCGGCTTTCGCGGGCCCTTCGAGGGTGTCCCTGGTTTTCCGGCCATAGCGTCGATCTAACCGGGTCTTGTTGCAGAAACAGCACACCCGGCGGTGTCGGCGTGTCGCCTGCTCCAGCAGCTGTAGTCCTCACATCCCAGAGAAGGTGTCGCCTGTCCCCCTTCTGTGACAGGCCACATCCCCGAGACGGGCAGCCCCCGCAAGGTAATTGATACTTCTACGATTGGCAGCTGCAAAGTTCGTCTTCCGAAGTACTGCACCCTCCCCTATTACGCGCGACCTAGCGGCCTCAGCTGGGGGAGCGCGGGGAGCAACGCATATTGCCTGCTCAACACCGATAAAGTGCTCCCCCATCGTGTGGGAGCAGTGTGGGGAGCAGTGTGGGGAGCGGGCATGGGAACGTGCGTCTATCGACGCTAGACGCTACAGTGGCGTGTGTGAGCGACTCCGCCGATCCCAACAAATTCACCGCCGCGGCACGCCGCCGCGGACGGTGGTGGATCATCCAGTGCGACCAGATGCCGGCCGCGATCTCCCAAGTACGCCGCCTCCGTGACGCCGCCGGGGTGCACCGCGAGGCGATCGCCTACGTGGCCGGCATCCCCCAGGCCCAGGTGGACCTCACGGTGCACCCCGAAGTCGACGACGACATCCGCCAACACATCGAGCAGGTCCACGCCCTACGGCACCAAGCCCAGCGGATCGGTTCGCAAGCCGAAGCCCAATGGGCCGCCACAGCCCGCACCCTGCATGAACGCGGCTGGACGTACCGGGAGATCGGCACAGCGCTGTCGGTGTCGCACCAACGGGCCTACCAACTCGTCGAACAAGCACGACTCATCGGCTAGAACTTCTGAACCGGTACCCGCCGAGGATCCCCCGGCCCGCCCCGAGCGGCACGGGCGGCCGCGACACGGTGTCCCAGCCCAGCTACCGAGACCAGCCCAGCCGCCTCGGTGATGTCCTCCTCGCGGCGGGTGCCGCGAAGCTCTTCCACCAGGTCGCACAGGGTATCTTCGTGCACGGCCTCGGCCGCCTGATACATCCGCCAGAGCTGTTTGAGCTCGAAGATCAGAATCAGCGGGTTCGCCGACACCATGCCCGCAACCATGTCCTGGATCCGTTGCACCTGAAAGTTCGGCACCCGCTGCTCGGGCTCGGCGTAAGTGTCCAGCCAGTCGGCCAGCGAGCATTCCACGGCGGTCAACCCCACGAGGGCGGCGACCTCATCCCAGCCGGCGGGCCCTAAGGTTTCCCGAGCCTGCCGCAACGGGGCGGCCATCGCCATCTGGCACTGATCGGTGAACACCGCGATCTCCAGCCGCCACTCCTCCAGCCACCGCAGATGCTTCAGCGTGGTGAAATCCACCCGACCCCACGTGTTGTACGTGACGATCGACATGACGTCCAGATCCCACCACCGAAACTTCGCTTCCCGGTAGGTCTCCCGATGCCAGGCAAGGTCGGCCAGCCACAGCTCTCGGCGCGCCAGCCGGTCACTGACCGGACGCGCTACCGCCTGCTGCTCACCCACACCACCGACGATCCCCCGCCAAAGATGAAGATGCAATCACCACGCCGATCCACTCCTCCTACGATTGTTGCGAAACCTCAGGGACTTTGTCCGTCGGCGAGCTGCAGGAGCCGGCTGATTCGGCCCGACATCAGGCACCGCGCGAGTTACCTCGGCGCGATCGGCTCGACGCCCGCACCGTTGCCGTCTCGACTGACAATGCTGCGAAAGTTCACCCGCGCCGCACCGGCCACAAACAGAACCACCGCAGCCGCGCACAGCACGGTGAGCTCCTCGGTGATGGTGATCAGCCCGTGATTCGTCACCGACAACACGCTGTCGTAGGCGATGTGGGTGAGGACCAGAGGAGTCAGCAGGCGCCAACGATGAAAAACCAACACAGTGAGCACCGCCCAGGGAAGCAGCGACACGATGTGGTCATTGGGGCTCCTCGTGTGCCGCGGTGGGTGGCAGGTACCTCTCGATCAGCGATGGGTCGGGTGGCGAGGTGGGTGGGCGGCCCTGGCGCCACCCGAAGTCAGTGAGGAGTTTTTCGGTGGCGTCTTCGAGGTCGCCGCCGAGTTCGTCGGTGTAGGCCATCATGCGGTCAATGGCCCGATACGCACCAAGGTTGTCACCATTAACGTGGGCGGCCAGGATGCGGATTCGCCAGAGCCGTTCCATGCCGGGTTCGACGGTGAGGCCGTGGGTGGCGGCGGTGGTGGCTTGTTGCCAGGCGCCTTCGTGGAGGCGGCGTCGGCCGAGTTCGTAGGCGGCGTCGACGATGGCGGCGATCATCTCTTGCATGGTTTCTTCGGCGAAGGCGTAGTAGCGGGGTTTGGCGTCGGCGAAGGGTCGGCCGCGGACGAGGGTGAGGGCTTGCTCGAGGTTGTCGGTGGGTGCGCCGCTGGCGCCGTGGGGCAGCAACTCCTGGAACTGGTCCCAGTCGGTGGCCATCGCTGGATGCAGCTGATAACCCCAACGGGAAGTCTCCCGCAACCGCGGCAGGTAGAACCGTCCATCCGGGGCGGCCCCGAGCCAGCACCGCCATTTCGCCACCTCCCCGTGCCGCCACCAGGCGGTCACGGTCTTCCCGGGCCACATCGCAGTGCCGATGGCAGTCTGGTCGGCGCCGGGGTACAAGGCGATGAAAGCGGCGAGCTCCATCGCCCGTCCCTGGTCCTTGTCTGCGATGTCCCCGACAGCACCTTCCATTCGTATCGGCCCTAGCAGCAGAATGCGCGGCCCAGTAGCTGCTTCCGGGACCCGCTGATCGCAGGGTTGCATGACGGGGCCTTTCAGAGTGCGTAGGCGGCGAGCTGGTCTCGCCGCGGGCGGTCGGAGTCGCTGAGGTCGGCTAGAAGCTGTTCGGTGGCGTCTTCGAGGTCGCCGCCGAGTTTGTCGGTGATGGCGTGCATGCGGTCGATGGCATCGGTGGTGGCGGTGGTGTTGCCGCTGGCGTGGGCGGCCAGGATGCGGATTCGCCAGAGCCGTTCCATGCCGGGTTCGACGGTGAGGCCGTGGGTGGCGGCGGTGGTGGCTTGTTGCCAGGCGCCTTCGTGGAGGCGGCGTCGGCCGAGTTCGTAGGCGGCGTCGACGATGGCGGCGATCATCTCTTGCATGGTTTCTTCGGCGAAGGCGTAGTAGCGGGGTTTGGCGTCGGCGAAGGGTCGGCCGCGGACGAGGGTGAGGGCTTGCTCGAGGTTGTCGGTGGGTGCGCCGCTGGCGCCGTGGGGCAGCAACTCCTGGAACTGGTCCCAGTCGGTGGCCACCACGACGTGGAACCGGTATCCACCCTTCTTGCTGTAGCGGGGCAGGAACGGCTGACCGGGGGTGAGGTCCCCGAGCCAGCGCCGCAGCTTCGACATCGCGGTGTTGCGGGCGTTGGTGGTCACAATTTTCCCGGGCCACATCGCGGCGTCGATAGCGACATGGTCGACGCCGGGGTTCAACGCGAGGAAGGCAGCGAGTTCTGTCGCTCGGCCCCGGTCCTTGTCCGCGACACCGTTGCGGGCCCCGACGATCCGCACTGGCCCGAGGACCAAGATCCTCGGCGCCCCAGTGGGACGCAGTTGGTGTACCTGGGCCGCCACCTCGGGTGCGGACTCGGTGTGCTGGCCGGCTTCCGCCTCCTGTTGGGCGTCGGCGTCCGTCTCGACACCCTCGGCCACAATGTCCCCGGTGTCCTCCGGTGCTTCTTCGGCGGCTTCCGCCCCGGCCGTGGCCTCCTCATTGTGGCCGGAAATGTCCTCGGCGGGGTCGGTGATCTGCTCGTCCGCACTGGGGGCGGGTGCGGGCAGGTCGGCGACCGTCGGCTCTTCCACCGTGTCCACCCCAGCCCCGGTGGAGCCGGATACGGCCATCATCTCGATCAGGTCCCGGTAGGTGTCCTCCTCTACCCGTTGAGGACGCAGGGTGAGCCCGATCGGGGCCAACAGGGCGGTGTCGTCCTCATCGGACATGGTCAGCGACCAGGTACCGACCGGTGTCCCGCTGGTCACCGCGGCGACCGCCACCCGCGGCAGCTCCTCGATCAACCCCGCCAACGCTTCCCGCTGCCCCTCGGTGATGTCGCCGGCGATGAGCACGATCTCGGGGGTGTAGATCCCCGGGACGTTGCCCTGCGGGCGGGCGTGCTGCAGATCCGGGGTGTCGACCTCAGCGAGGATGTCCCGGTCCTGTGCGGCCCGTTGGTTGAGGTCGGTGATGATGCTGCCGGCATCAGGCAGGTACCGGATCCGCCCGGTGTCCATGTTCTCTTCGAGATCCTCACAGGCCCCGACGACGGTGACCTGCAGATCATCGGCCCAGGTGCTCTTGGCCAGTTCCAACGCCAGCGCGGTGAGGACCGCTCGTGTCGTACCAGGCGCACCGACCAGGCCGAGCGCCCCGGCTTCCTCGAGGTCGAGGAGGATGTGGGCGTCCTCCAGGTCGTGGCCGATGGTCACCAAACTCGGGTAGGGGGCGGCGATCTCACCGGCTTGCTCATCGGTGATCAGCTCGTCCTCGTCGAGGTCGGTGGGCAACGTCCACACCGTGGGGTCACTGGTCGAGGTCCACGGTGCGGGCAACTCAGCGGGGTCGCCGAGGTACAGCTCGAACTGATCGCGGGTCAACCGGGCGGCCCGCACGTAGGGCAGTGGCCGGTCACTGGTGTGGCAGTGCCAGGCGAGGCTGCGCAACGCCAGGTCGACGGTGGTGATGTCCAAGGGTGCGGCGGTGGCCCGCAAGGCGTGTTCGGTGGCCGCGGCCGCCCCGGTGGGCATGGGGATGGTCGTCCCGGGGGCCCGTCGGCGTTGCTGGTTGCGGCGCCGGTTGGCCAACAGCCCCAGCACCCCGGCGGCGAGGATGGCCCCGACCCCGGTCGTGGTGCGGACCGCGGTGTTCGAGCCGGTATCCCCACCAGGGGACGCGGTGGTGTAGTGCTGACCCCGATCCGGGGCCACCGGTGCCGCAGGCGCGGGGGTGGGCGCCGCATCTGGTGCCGGGGTGTTTGCGGGGTCAGGCGCCGGTGCTGGGGTGGGGTGCTGGGCTGCCGCGGCTTCGCGCTGAGCCTGGGCTTGGGTGGCTGCCTCCGCGGCCTTGCGGAGCTGCTCGGCCGCGGCCGCTTTCTGCTGCTCATCACCCGCCGCCGGGGTCGGTGCCGCGGCGGGGTGATTGTTGGGGATCCTCACGGTCCAGCCCACACCGATGTCATCGGGGTTGGTGAGGTGGCGACCATCGGGCTGGGCGATCGGCGCGGTAGCCGCGGCCAGCTCACCGGCCTTGCTGGCGTCCCGGGTGTAGGTGGCCGCCAACCCCGACAGGGTGTCCCCCGGCTGCGTCTTTACTTCCTCGGTCCCGGTCTGAGGGTCGGCGGCGGAGACATTGACGGCGTCGGCGGGCAGCTGCAGCACCCATCCCACCGGCAACATCGGATTGTCCATGCTCAACCGGTCACCGTCGTGCTGTACCCGGTCGGCGTTTAGGGCGACGATCTCCTTCCACCGCATCCCGTCACCGAGGTGGCCCTGCGCCAACCGCCACAGCGAGTCACCGCGCACCGTGGTGATCGTGGGCCCACCCTGTGTCGCCGGGGCTTGTGCGGGGGCTTGTGCCACCGGTGCCGCGTCGACCGTAGGGGCGGTGGCCAGGTCCGGGGTGGACAGTTGGTCGGCGCGCAACGACACCGACTGCGTACTCACCGGTCGCGCCGGCCCGGTGGTGGCCGCCGAGGCCACCGACTGGGTCGCCGGGGCGCTGAGCACAATCAACCCGAGCAGCACCGCGGCACCACCCTGAGCCCACCCCAGCGCCGGGATCGACGGGGCCTCGAACTTCCCCACCATCGCCGCGACTTCCAGCAATGTCGACACCGCGAAACTCGCCCACAACACCAACCCGACGGCGATGAGCACCGCGAGCAGCAACGGCGCGCTGCCCCGGCCCACGAAGTCATCCCACAACCGGGACGGGTTGCTGGTGATCTCGTGCAGAAAATCAACCCCGACCACGGCCCGCCCGACGGCCAGCAACCCGACCGGCAGCCCCACCAACAGGACCGCCAGAACGGTCACACCCACCAAGGCGCGCAGGACCCGGCGCATCTCAGCTCCCGCCGTAGATGATGCGGGCATCCGCCGACCCGGTGCTACTCACTGACCCGATACCGATCATTGACAGCACGGTAGTCGGCTCGGTGATGGTGACGCTGACATGAATGCCGTCCGCGCCTTGTGTGCTCACCGACCCCGCCGCCCCCGCCGCACTCAAATAGCTCTGCGCGGCGGCGACCCCACGGGCCACATCAACGGTGCCGCCCCCATCAACGGTGGAGGCGGCCTGCACCCCGGCACGGGCCGCTTCCTGGGCGGTGGCATCGGCCCGGTTGCCCGCTGTCGCCTTGGCGCCCCCGTCGACGACCAACCCGAGGAACATCGCCGCCGACACCAACAGCCCGGCGGTCAGCACCGACACCGACGCACCCCGCTCCGGCCGCGCCCGCAGACGCTGCCACCGCACCCGCATCTCGTTCATGACCCGACAGCTCTTTCACGGTTCGGGTCTACCGGCGACGTGAACGAAGCCGTCAATGTCCGATCCCCAGGAATCCCCGGAAAAGCCAACTCCGACAACGAAACCTGGCAGTTCACCGTTGCGGTCACCGTCGAAGGCTGACCCAACGGGGCCGACAACCCAGCAGTGTCCACGTTCACCGCCACCGCCGAACAGTGCAACCCTTGGGCCGCGAACTCATCCGACGCCGCTGTTGTAGAACTGGCTTGTGCCGCAGCGGGGTCACGCTGAATCGAGGCGATCCGCGCCGCCGCCCGCGCCGCCTGATCGGCCGCGTCGTGCGCGTTACTGACCCGACCACCCGCGATGACCGCCAGCAGCACCAACAACACCACCGGCAGCAGCTGCGCCGCCTGGGTCGAAGGGGCACCCCCATCCTCGGGATGCCCGTGCAGCCCCTTCCAGTTGCACATCATCGCGTCACCTGCTCGATCGCCCCGGTGGAGGACTGCGTGACGTGCATGCTCAACCCGGGAACGAGAGTAACCACCTCGGCATCCACCGTCACCGTCATCGTCGTGCCATTCGCCGACGCCGACGCAGAAGGACCGGACAAAACCCCACTCGCGGTGCTGTCCGCCACCGTCTGGGCATGAGACTGCGCAGCACCAGGGTCGACAGTGCCATACGTGCGACCCTGGTCCACCCCGGAGCGGGCCGCGGACAGCGCCAGGTCACGGCCGTAGAAGAACAACCCAGTTTGCAGCAACGTCATGAACGTGATCAGCAGCAGCGAATACAACACCGCAACTTGCACATTCACTGCGCTACCGCGCTCGCCGCCACCCCAGTTCCGACACCGCATGGACCTCACCACACTCCGACGACGACCAGCGCGCCAAGGAGAAGGCCGACAGCGGCGCCAACGACGTAAACGGCACCGTCGGCGCCTGGCGCGCCCAGCATCATCCCTAGGACCGCGACAACGAGCACCGCCGCAGACCCAACGAACATGACAACGCCGTAGGCCAGCAGAGCGTTCTTGGCCCTAGTTTGGCCGCGGAGGCACTCATCGTCGTGATTCCGCGGCGGGATCAGGCTGGTAACCCACTTCGCCGACTGGCCCAGCGACTGCACGTAACCCCCCCTCTTTGCATTGCTCATGGCGCTACCCAACCCACCAGGTGACCACCCCGACGAGCGCCGCGAGGAAGCCGACCACCACGGCATTGATCAGCACGCTATTGCCAGGGTCGGGGGCGCCACCGAACTCTCTGCGTGCCATAAGCGCCCGGATGCGGCCGCCTGTTGTTCTCACGGCCAGTGCTGCACGAGCAGTCCAGGTGATCATCAAGCCTCCCTAGGGAACGTCAGAGGTGGCCGGAGGGAGCGATACGAGAAGTGTGTCGCCGCTGGGTGCGTACACATCTAGAGAACCCAAATAGCCATGGCGACACCAATAATCAGGACGAAAACTGACAGCCACCTGATGACCACGAGAAAGGTATCGAACAGATAGAGGGGATAGCCACCGAGCTCGGGTCTGTCCACCAGCGCCGTGAACCGGGACTGGACCGCCGCACGAGTCGTTTGGTTCTTCATCCGCTGGACTCCTCGTTCGTGCTGGATGGGGCGTCGGCGGGTAGAGGGCAGCCAGACACCGCGCGGTGCCCTTGGCTGTCCCCTACCCGCCGTTCGTGTGCCCATGATCAGTGCAGCGCACCCATCTTCGCGGCGATGAACGCGGTAACAGCCACGCCGATCGCGGTGGCTGCTGCAGCACCGATCCCGATGTGAAACCCCTCGTCGGTGTTGCGGGCACCACCGAGCTCGGGCTCCTCGTTCAGGGCCGCCATCCTCGACTGTGCGGTGATCGCGGCGAGGTTCGCCCGGTCCCGCACGTTGGTGATCATCTTCATGGTGTTCTCCTTCTTTTGTGGGGATGAAGCTTGGGGTGTTACCCCCGCTCCCCTACTGCATGAACAGTGGGGAGAGCATGGCGTAGCCGATCCAGATCGCGATGACCCAGACAATGGCCACAGTCGGCGAACTCATCTTGTCGGAGGCCTTGTTCTGCGCGGCCCGTTGCTCGGTTTGCATCTGGGCGGTGAGGCTGTCCGCCCGCTCGATCAGGGTGGACACCACCGCCGCCCCATCGGCGCCAGCCCCGGCGGCGATGTCGGAGAGGTCGGAGAGCTCATCAACATCGACTTCCTCCCCAAAACGACGCAACCCCTCCCAGGGCTGCTCACCGGCGCGGCGGGCCAGATCCAGCTGGGCCCGCAGCCGACCGAAGGCCCACGAGCTGGTGGCCAGGGTGGTGGGCCGGGTCATCGCGGAGACCACCCCGGACCCGGACTGGGACAACAGGGCGACCTGGCGGAGGTAGGACACGGTGGCGTGCCGCATTTCCTCCCGGGCTGCGGTGGCCCGCCGCGCCACGGTGCTGCCGGTGGAGAAGAACCCCAGACCCGCCCCACCCAGGACACCGACGAGCGGCACCCACACGGGCAGCACCACACCACCGAGCATCGGCAACAGCTCCACCCCCGGGCCGAGTAGCAGCGCGAACTGAACGCTGGTCGTCAACCGGGACACCAGGAACCGTTCCCGGCTCCACCCGATCACCTCCAGATCCTTCTGCGGCACACTGCCCGGTAACCGCAACGCCAACGCCATCCACCGGGCATCGACCTCCTGCCGCCACCCCGCGGTGGTGGCCCCGTTCCACGGGGTGCGTCGAGGGATGCGCTCGTCGAGGCGGTCCAAAGCATCATCGAGGCGCACCGGGGCGGCCGGTTGGAACGCCGCCAACCCGGCTGCGACCGCCAAACCGCCCAACGCCCCCACCACCAGCAGGACAATCAGCTGCGGATTCATCAGCGCTCACCTCCCCCGATGAGGAACCGTGGTGCAGGTTTACCCAATGCCAGGGTCCGCATCCGCACCAGCATCACCCCCGCGAAACCCAGCAGGACCGCCATCACCAGTTCCCCAGTCACCGTGGAATAGGCCTTGCTGATCGCCGGCACGAAACTGGAGACCATGATGAGCCCGCCCAGCATCAGCAACAGCACCCGCATCGCCTGCCGGGGCTGGGAGCGTTCGGCTTCCACCTCATCCCGCGAGCGCACCTCCCGGGCCACCTGCGCCGCCAGGCGCCGCAGAATTTCGGCGACCCCCGGGCCCTGCTGGTCCAACGCGAGCATCAACGCCGCCGCCACATCATCACAGGTGGCGTCATCAATGTCGTTCGCGAAGGCCTGCATCGCCGCGGAGTAACCCCAGTCCATGCTCGCCAACCGCTGCGCCAAGGTCCGCACCTCAGTGGCGATCGGCTCCGGAGCGCGGCGCGCGGATTCCCGGATGCATTGCACCAACCCGGTCGCCCCGGCCCCGGCGAGACGGTCGGCCATGCTCCGGCACCACACTTCCAACCCTTCCAACCGGTCCAGGCGTCGGTTGGCGATCGCGTTGGACCCGAGCAGCCACGGCAACGCCACGACCGCCGCGGCGCACGCCACGGCCGCGACGGGCCACCCGGAGACCAGCCACACCGCTACTAACACACCGAACGCGATCCCGGCGCGCTTCGGGGTGGGCTTCACCCCCTCCTGCGTTGCCCCTGGGGTGGCCAGCAGGTGCTTGACCTGCCGGGACATCCGGCCACCGAACACCGCCGGGTCGGTACCAACCCCGCGCCACACCGCGACCAACCCGACCACCGACAAGGCCAGGCCGCCCCCGCACACGGCGGGCACCAAGATCCGCAGGCTGTCGCTCATCCCAGCTCCCCCAGCTGCAGGTCGTCGGGCCAGGTGTCCCCGGCGTTGATGCTGCGCAGATCGAACCCGATCTGCGTGAACGGCTTTTTTAGCTGCACATCGGAACCGCGTACTCCGCGAGGGTCCCCACCGGTGAGCTCGTCGGCGGTCGCCGCCGGTGCATAGATCGGGTTCGTCGACACCTTCTTGCTGTCCCCGAACCCGGTCACTTCGGAGATCTGGGCGCAGAACCGGGCCGAGCTGCCCCCGATGTCGGTGTGGTCCAGGTGCTCCATGTGCACCACGTAGTCCACCCCCTGCGCGGCCAGGCGAGTCAGGTACTCCGGGCTCATCCCGGGTGCCCCTTCCATCGCCATCGTCACCAGCCGGTCCAAAGCGTCCTCGGCGGAGTTGGCGTGCAAGGTGCACATCGACCCGGGCAACCCCGCACCGGCACCTTTGACGAACGCGAAAGCCTCCGGTCCCCGCACCTCCCCGTACACCGCCAACGTCACCGAGTGCCGCAAGGTCGGCGGCAACAGGTTGGCCAGGGTGATCTCACCGATCGGGCGACCCTGGGCATCGGTCTCCACCGAACCCGGGCGGCACTCCAACGGCACCAGCAACGGGAATCGATCCGGGATGGTATGCAACCCCAACTCGAACTCGGTCTCCAACGTCGCGAACCGCACGTAGTCATCGAGCTCCCGAGCCAACGCCCGCAGCATCACCGTCTTCCCCGCCGCCGGCATCCCACTGACCACGATGGTGCGCTGCGCCCGCACGCACGCCCCCAGGAAGCGGCGCATCGACACGGTGATCGACCCCATCGTCACCAGGTCGTCCAGGGTGATGTCCACGAAGGAATGGCGGCGGATGGTGACAATCGGCCACGGCGAGTTGTCACAGATCGCCGCCAACCGGGACCCGTCGGGCAGCGCCATGTCCAGGAACGGGTTCGCCGGAGAGAAAGCCCGTTCCCGGCTGCCGTGATAAGCGGCGAGGAACTGCACCTGGGCGAACAACTCTTCGGGGGTGTCGGCGATCGGGTCGGCCACCAAGATCCGCCGGTCCGACATCCGCAGCAACACCGGCTTGTTCCCCCGGATATAGATGTCCTCCACACCAGGAATGTCGAGCAGAGCCTGCAAACGGCCCACACCATTGATCTGGTTATCGACGGCCGTACCCAGCGCCGCCTCTTCCTCGGCGGTCAACGCCCGCACCCCATGATCAGTGCGCCGCCGGCTTTCCGCGACCAACTCATCCTGAATCAAAGCCTGCGTCAGCTGCCGCAGATCCGCCGAACTCATCTCCGGGGTGCGCGCCTTGTCATACGCCGCCAGCACCGCATCCCGAATGACCAGCACCGCAGCGTGATCCATGCCATCACCGCCTAAGGGTGAGGAGAAGGCGCTCATGAGTCGGTCCCGGTGGGAGGCACAGCCGAGAGCCGCCGCGGCGACCGCGACATCTCCCGCAAACCCACCGCCGCTGCCGCCGGCGACGGGGACGGTGGTGTGGTGACCCGCCGCACCGGCGACGGACTCGGGTCCACCGCCTGCTGACGAATCAACGGACCCCGCCGACCCAAAGCCTGACGGGACTGAGCCAACTGCCCCACAGTGCGCACCACCCCGGGCACCGCCCGCGCCAACGCCGACCGCTCCATGTGCCGCGGCGCGGTAGCACCGTCAGAGAACACCGCCGCCGTGCGGGCATCAAGGGGAAGCTCACCGAGCACAGGGGCGCTGAGGCGCCGCGCGATGTCCGGGACCGCGTAGGGCCCGTGATCGTTCACGATGAGTAGCCCCACGTCGCCGGCCCCGGGATTGTGCCGATCCAAGTCCTCCTTGATCATCGGCAGCACTCGTTCCGCGCGCCGCAACCCCCGCAGCTGGGTGCGCACCACCACCAGCAGCACGTCACAAGCCCGCAGCAACGGCGCCAGCGCAAACGGCGACCCCCACCGGCCCAGGTCGACCAACACATCCCGGTGCGTCACCGCCTGCAACCCCTCCGCGAGCTCACCCCAAACCACGCCGGCGGACTGCCCTGGGTGTGCCAACCCGGCCACCACGTCCACACCGACTGGTAGCCGGGTGATCTGCGAATCCAGCACCTGCGGGATCTGACCCTGCCGACCAATCCGCATCAACTCAACGAGGTTGTGTTCACGGTCGGCTTCCACCACAGACCCGCCAGCCGCCAACAGGTCACCACCGGATGGGTCGGCATCAATGACCACGCACGGGGACGGCCACACCGACCCCATCGCCAGCACCGCGGTACTCACCCCCGGCGAGCTGCCCGCAGAAAACAGTCCAATAAGCATTCGTTATCCCCTCGGTTGCAACACGAGCGCCGCCTGACCCACCGCCGACAACTTCGCCACGGTGTCGGGCGCGCCGTTCTTGTTGGACACGACCACATCGACCACCGTGGTGCCGCCGGTGTCACGGGGGCTGATGGAATACACCGTCGCATCCACCGTTGTCCCCGCCGCTACGGCGGTCTGCATGGTCGAGGTCGTGGTCTGCACCGCCACGATCCGCACACTGTCCCCGGCCCGCAGCTCCGCAGCAGGCATCAAACCGTTTTTCACTCCCACCGCCACCAGCGAATTGCCCGCCGGTGGCGTCAGCTGCGGGACGGTCGCGCCCTTAGGCAGCAACTGCCCCGACTGCAACGGCGCCGACGCGTACTGCCCGACAATCTGATCCCGCTGCGCCCAGTCCAACGTGTTCAAGGTGCCACCGTTGGGCACAGACACCTCCACCAGGTCCTTAGCGGTGATCTGCTGCCCGTACCCAACGTTCCCGGTGACGGCGATCGCCGAATGCGTCGCCGAAAAATAGTTGAACGCGAGCACGGTGCCAACGGCGAACAACACCACCAACGCCCCCGTCAACGCGAGAAAACCGCGCTTGCGCTGCCGCCGCACCGGGGTACCCGCCGCGAACGGCCCCGACGGGGGCTGCACCGGCAACTTCGACCGCCCGCGCGGCATCTCCGTCGTGGCCATCAGTGCCCTCCTCCAGGAACTACCACTGCCTGCAACTCGCCAACCTCCACTGCCGTGTTCGCGGTCAAATTCAAGCCCTGAGCCCCGAACTGCCCACCACCGAACCACGTGATGGACCACACCGACGTCGCCGTCACCGCCCACTTCCCCGTCCCCCCGGTGCGCTCCTTCAACGACCGCAACGTGTAGGAGTACCCACAATCCGGGGAGTTATCACCAGCGAACAACGGCCCGCCAGGAGCCGGAGCCCCCGGACCCGAACAGGCCACCTCACCGCCCGGTTGGCCCATCGACCAAATCACCTTCGACAAGGTTGCGGTCGCGGTCACCGACGTCGGACCAGCCGTCGCCGTCGTCGACATCGGCCCCGTCGTCTGCGGCGACCGATCCACCCACATCCACACCGGCAACCCCACCGCCGTATTCGGATTCGCCGACAAATGCGGTGTCGCTGCCTTCAACCCCAACCGACTGATCGCGATCTGCGCCACCACAGCCGGGGCCGGCGGAGGAGGCGGAGGCGGCGCAGCTGGCGGAGCACCAGGCGCGGCCGGCGCAGCAGGCGCGGCCGGCGCGGCCGGCACCCCAGGAGCAGGACACGCCCCCGTCTGACCCAACCCACATAGCAACGAGCCGGAGCCGTTCAGGAACGCGTATGGATCGACGGTCGGTCCCCCGGACCCAGCGAGCAGACCAGAGCACGTCGACGCGAACCCCGTGCTCTGACCGCACATCGTGCTGCCGTACCCATCGAGGCTCGGTCCGGTAGGCACATCCGAGCCACCGCCGCCAGAGCCCCCCGATGAGCCACCGCCGCCAGAGCCCCCCGATGAGCCACCGCCGCCAGAGCCCCCCGATGAGCCACCGCCGCCAGAGCCCCCCGATGAGCCACCGCCGCCAGAGCCCCCCGATGAGCCACCGCCGCCACCCGATGACGCTGAACTGCCGCTCGAGCTACCGCCCCCGCTACCAGCACCATTTCCAACCGGCGACCCACCGCCACTATTACCTCCGCCGCCGCCGCCGCCGCTGGAACCCGGCGATGTGGCGGTCACGGTGATCAGTCCTGCACCTCCGCTGGTACCGATCACCACTGGGGGCGGAGCATCATCGGCAGCAGCGAACGGCACAAACGTAACCATCGTGATGAGCACCGCACCGATCAGCGAAGCGGTCGTTATTAACGGTCGAGGGCCGATCATGACGGGTCACACGGGATAGCAACGCCAGACTCTGCCGTCGTCAACCGCCACGCGTTTGGGTCAGCCGGCGCCGGGTTTGTAAACGTCAAACGTTCTTGTGTTTGCGGAAGTCGCCGTGGATCGACGACTGACTTGCCGTCGGGCGTTGCCGCGGTGACAGACGAAACGTCATTACAATCCTTCACGACGGCAGTAGCCGGAGCGGTAGCATTCGGTGGATTCGGTTCGACGCTCACCACGGTCACGCGGACGACCTTGACCTCCCCCTTAACGGCCAACTTCTGGTCGGCGAGCTGTCGGGCCTGGTCGCGAAGCCCTGCCGATTCCTGCCCTGTGGCTACGGTGTCCACCACGCCTAAATCTTGCCGTGGATTGGCATAGACAGAGCTGTAGACCTGCTGGTAGCGGGCGACCGCGTCAGTGAGCTGCTTCTGGAGCTCCGGAGTGATATCAGGGGGCTGCCTTGGCGGCGAGATGGTGGCGGCCGCTGTGGGTGCCTGCTGACCGGTGCTGTTGCTTGCGCAGGCGCCGGCACTTGCCGCCACTACTGCGCAGGCTATGGCGCAGATGGTTATGCGCATCGGTCCGTTACGTGACGATGTCATGTCCCTCCCCGGCTCCCCGCACCTCGGCTGAAGCGCGCTAGGCGGCTCTCCCTACCACATCTGTCCGACATCCCTGTCCTGGTCCAGTCACCATCCTGCTACAGAGAGTGCCGCAGTGCTGATGAGCATAGTCGACCACCACCCGTCCGTACAGCTTTGGTGTACATCGAACAATGACACCGTGTTGAAGCATGCTTCGGAAGGTGGACAGAATGTCGCCCGACCCTGATGAAATTTCGACAACCGAGGTGGCAGTGGCGCGTGGCGGAGTGCAGGCCTTCAGCGCTGCCGCGCTTAGGCGTCAGCGCAGCCGACGGGGCCTCAGCCTGCGTCAACTTTCTCTACTGGCGAGCGTTAGCGCTGCCACCATCAACTCCTGGGAGAAGGGGAATACTGCTCCTTCGCCCCGGCCGCTGGCCGCTGTGGCTGCTGCCCTGGGGGTAGACGTCGCTGACCTCGTCCCTGTAGCCGAGGATCGGCTTGTCCTTGCGGACCTGCGGCATCAGATCGGCCTCAGCCAGCACGCTGCAGCTGATGCCGTCGGCCTCACGGCCAGCATGTACGGGGCGGTCGAGACTGGCTTTCGAACTGCCGACCCGGAACAGCGGCACCGCCTCGCGGCGCTCTACGGCGTGACTGAAGAGAAGTTCCAGGTCCTTTGGCAGCGCACCCGGGACACACGCATGGCACGACTCAAGGTGCGGTGATTTACTGTACGGAATTGATCGACAAGAAGAATTGTGGAAGGTAGTCCAACCCGGCCCTTGTGCCAGCGGGTCCGACCTGGCTCGCTGACGCCAGCGTCCTCGAAAACCCCTCGTCCACGTGCCTGCGGGTCGGACAGGGTGCGGCCGACGCCGAACGATTTCAGGTACCCCTCGAGGCCGGGAGAGGGCGGAGCCGGTGAGGGCGCGCTGAGCAGGCCGCTACGTGACCGGATCTTCTGCCCGCCCTTGGCGGCGGGGCCCGTGAGGTTTCCCAGCGATTCCCGCACGCTGGGTAGGTGCGGGGTGATCGGCGGCCGCGTCCCTATCAGTCCTCACCGTGCGGCGTGGGTGTGTGTCGTGGTCCGGGGCGTAGGGAGCGGTGTTCGGTGGTGCTGGTGAGCCACCCCGCTTGTATGAGCTTGGGAATGATTCCGCGGGCTGCGTTGCGCGGCCACCCCATGGCGGCGCGGAGTTCGGTCCATGTGGGTCCGGTGCCGGTGTCGGCGACGATGCGGGCGACGGCCACCGCGGCGGCCGCGCCGTCCCGGGCGGCGATCTCTGCCACGTCGGCGGCTTCCTGAACCCGGCGGGCCCGCCGCGCTGCCTTGTCGGCCACGAGTCCGGCGACGGCGGCCGGGGTCGGGGTCATCCCACCCCGCACCAGGTGCAGCCACGCGGAGCGCTTGTCGGGGTCGTCGTGGGGTATGGGGTGCGGGGCGAGTTTGGCGATGGCCGCGGGGGTGATCTCGCGGCGTGCTGTGCGTAGGGCGTGCTCGGCGTGCTGTTCAGCGGTCCTCACCACGGGAGGCGGCGGTGAGGTGTCCGGCGCGGCCTTCGGGGATTCGCCATGGTCTGGACCCGCCGCCCGCGTCGGCGTCGGCCGCGGCGGTGTCGGGGTGATGCCCAGGTAGGTCAGCGTTGCGGTGGTGGCGGGGCCGGGCTCGGCAGGGGCCCGCAGTCGGTAACCACCCGGCGCCGGGACGGCCCAGCAGTCGGGGAACGCGGCGAGGTCCCCACCGATCTGGATGAGGATCGGCAGACCCCGGCGCAGCGCGGTCCGCACCGCGGTGTCCGCGGCTCCTGTGAGCGTGCCCGCGGGCAG
>JAABUP010003782.1_pt1 | contig 26203 bp, 20 predicted proteins | sample 5559201 | NCBI WGS metagenome assembly JAABUP01 (sample SAMN10711887, study PRJNA513373) | rock metagenome | isolation source: Antarctica rocks | place: Antarctica | reverse complement strand
ATTTCACATGACCGTAATGCTAAGCTACTTTTGCGCATACATCGCATCCCTCCACTCAATGTACCAATGCCCCAATACCGGATAATCTTTCGATTCCAGCTTCCCCCTAAGCCCTCTTCTCCATCCATGCACATTCACCTCTGGCGGTTCCGGACAGAAGTCAAAGGCTGAAGACACATGAGGCTTGGTTGCTATTCAGAAACGAGGATAGAACCCTCCAGGTTCCCAATCTGTTTAACCCATAATCTCGTCGCCTGCAGAGACCATAATATTGATCGATCCGCGGTCGGCATGATGGAAATGGTGGAAATAGAAACTTTCGACAGATGGAAGCGGATGATTCAAAGTTTCCGTGTGACACGCACACCGCGCGTGTAACGGGCCCCAGAGAATCCCGGAACCGGTCAGCGCGAGCCAGGACTTCGGGAGAGGCTTTCCGTCCAGACCTTGTACCGTATCCGATGTTTGGTGAGCAAGCAAGTCGGTCATATCTGCTGAGGACCTTGTCGCATTGCGCAGACGAAAAGGCGGCCCGGCTATTCTGCGTACTCGTACAAAGCATGGGCAAAACCCGCTATGATCCAATATCCTAGCAAACTGTGTCTAAGTTGGCATTCCACACCATAAGTTAATAAGACTCTTGATCCCATCGACTATATTACTTACGAGATCTAGTAACGCCGTCCTGTACTTCGCAGGCCGTTTACGCCTTTGATTGGACACACATAGAAGAAGCTCTTTTCGCACTGACTTCTCAACGCTTTGCAGTATCGTCGTGCTTGGCTTCCATAGGCCCTGTCAAACTCGAGGACAAATCTAGCTCACGGACCTCGCTAGATGCATCGACTTGCTCTCTTAGACTCTTCTCTCTCGACTCGTCATCTACGCATGCACAAGTGGTTTTTGCTACCCTCTCACCCCTCCATTTCATGCCCCATGTCCGTATTGTCCAGACAGCCAGTGAGCCAGCACCACCAGTGACGAGCCCTAGGGTTGTGAAATACCATCCTCTGCCCAATGCACTGACAAGAGGCTGAACGATTGCTACGCCCACAGCCGCCAAGGCACAGCGAGTGATTGACGCCGCAGCCGCAGCCGTGCTAGGGCTCTCTGGAAATACGTCTACTAACAGTGTATTTGAAATCGTGTATATGCATGTTCCAAGAAGTCCTTGGATGAACTGAAGGACTAAAGGAATACTCACGTGGCTGCGTTTTTCTAGAGCCCATCCGTACCCAATTAAAGCACATGTCAATGTTCCTAAGAGATACCATGATCCTCGTGTCCTTGCTTTTTCGATTGGAAAATGATCAAGATCATCGCCACGATCGAGATCAATCGTGAGCTCAATGTTTTTTGCTGTAGTCTTGTAGTTCCGATCCATCAATTTTCCGTTGACATAACCGCCAAGGATTATGCCGGCACCTCGCGGAAGGTATGAAAGCCCAATCTGAAGTTCGTTGAAATCGTAGATGTCCTTGTATGACGACGGAATGGACGTCTGAATGCTGTAATCTATCATGTAGAACGAGCCATGCAGCCACAAGATAGAAGCTGCGTCTTTCCAGAAAAGAATCCGTAGAGAAGACAGAGGGTTGGGCATGTTGAGCCTCTTGGCCCTAGTAGCCGCCGTGCTGACATTCTCCCCCTCGCTCTCGTCCGGCCTGTTGCTTTTGATGCCCGCTTCTTTCTTCTCATCCCTCATTTCCCTTCTCAGGGTCCTCTTGCTGCAATCCCAGAGAAAGGTTCCCCAAGTCCTTTCCCACCATCTCCTAGCTATCACACTCCCATTCCCGACCACGTTCCTCGCCGTTTCCGGCAAGAATACTGCTACAGCCACCAGCAGTATGGCACCTACAATGACCAAGAACCAAAACACCCAGTTATATTCTTTTGATCTATATGCAACCCATCCCCCAACGATAGGCCCTACACAGGTCCCTAAGTTCAACGCCATACTGACGGGCCCAACCATTTTGCCCCGCTCCGCCGGAACACACACATCTGCAACAACGCCATAGGAGACTGCGAAAGCAGCGCTGGCGCCCAGGCTTTGAAGGGCCCGCAGAACGATAAGCACGGCATAGCTGTTATGCTCCAGCGCAAGGCCCAAGTTCGACAGCACGTAGAGCGTGAGCGTGATGAGGTATATGATCCTACGGCCGAGGGAGTCGGAAAGAGTAGCGAAAATAGCAGGTGATAGGCCTTGGAAGATGATGTAGATGGTGATTGTAAGGTCGATGGCTTGAGGCGAGGCGTGATAGTGGCTGCTGAGAAGAGGAAGGAGAGGGAAGTATATCGTTGCTGTCAATGGCGATGTTATCGTAGTGAGGCCGAGTAGAAAGGTTAGCAGGTGTTTCTCGCGGGGAGTGAAGGTTGTATAGAGAGGTGATGGAACGGACTCGGGGACTTTGGGGTTCGATTTACTTTCTGAAAGAGGCACTGACGACATTTCTGGTTAAAATTCTCAATAACAGAATTGGCAGGTTTAATGATTCCAATCGACCACTTCTAACCATCCTTGGTTTTTGTTTCGACAGGATAGAGAGTGGCTATCGAGGCACTGCTCAAGGCGCAAAGACACTTGCAGCACCTAAGGCTCGTCGAGACAATCTACGGATAATTCACTCAGAGTATGGTATCTATTAGATTCAGGACATGATTCTAAGGTTCTGAAGATCTACGTTCCTGCAGCCTCATAGACATCACGTCCCTCCCACAGGTGTGGGCCGCAATAGTACATCTACTCAACGCGTAGTAGGCTCCACGATCCTTTTCTGCATCTGAAAGTCATTGTTGAATGGTGCCTACGTTAATCATATACTTATTGCCGGTACACCAACTAAAGCCTGTTAGTATACAGCACTGATGTGGTGTTTAGGTGGTATCCGATCCCAACATCACTCCGCTGCCGAGAGGAACATTGTTTTTTCTTCGCAAAAACATGGTCCGGCTTTCAGCTTGGCAGGCTAGAATGATCAAGCATTTCCTTCGGTAGAGGATGGACATGGTGATTGAGTCCGCTAGATTTTACACTCGATTGAAGTTGCCCTTGCATTTGCAAGAGGTAGCCATAGCAGGCCTATTTAATGAAACAATGTGTTGTCAAAACTTAGTGTTAGTTTGCATCGTTAATGTGTACGTACTGGTATCATGGGAGTGGGATGTACCGTAAGCGAAGATAGCGCAGTCATCACCAGCTTGCCTCTCCTAAATTACTTGTGATGACTGCCACTTCTCCGTCTTTGGGGCATAGGAAGGTACCATCTTGTAGCATACAGCATTGCTCCAAGCTTTCATTGCTGGCCCAATCTCTTGGCATGAAATAGTGTCGCTTCAAAGCATCGAGCTGGCTGATTGAATCCAATCTAAGCGTACACATCCACAAGTCCCTGTCCAGAAAGACAAGTATTTTTCCGGGGAGAATCCCAAGTGGAACTTCTATGTGGGTCATGATCTTGCTAGAGACATCGACAGAATCAAGGAAAGTGGGCGAGTTGGTATGATCGGAACGCTCTAATAGGGAATTCTCAAAGATTAAAAGGCACTTCTTACTTCTCCCTTGAGTGACTGCCTTGGAAATATGGACAAGAAGGTGTTTGCCGTCCTGCGTAAGCATAGCTTTGTTGACGTAAATATTTTCTTGAAACCCACTGCGTGGGTTCGCAGTGCTTGGTTTCAACGATAGCTGGCTTAGGGGAGTATTCGTAGATTCAAAACTCGACCGACCGCCATAGTGAAATCGATCTTCCCGGAAATGTAGAGAAGCCACTCCTGTTAAGTCCTTCCACCTGTTTATTGTCAAGTCTTTGGAGCCGACACCCATAAGAACGTCTCTCTGTAGTGGATGATTCATCCACCTGCGAGTTTCCCCCTTTTCAAGCGCGCCAGAGAAGATCATACCTCCGGACTCAACAGACCATATCTGACCGCAGTCTTGGCTTACTACAAGAAGCCTTGTGGAATCCCGATTTAGTAAGATCTGGTGGATTCCGCCAACTATTACCTTGGCCTTGCCGGCGAGTAAAGACTGCACTCCAAATTGCGTCATTCCTGTACCAGGTAATGGAGCGTTCAGACGTTTCACAATGATGTTTCCACCAAGATCGGCTGCCGCGATGTGTTTCCCATCGCCACCCCAGATCAGGTGGTCGATTGCCAAAAAGGTGCAGAATTCTCCCAGTTCAAGCAGTTTTCCTCTGGCTTTGTCGAATAGATCGACCGTACCATCTTCATGACTTGCGCAATACAGTAGGCTCCCTGGGGCAGCGGCAAGCGCACTGATGGGTTCGATCGAAACGATCCAGGCCTCTGAGACTTGAGAGGGGGTTGTTGATGCTTGGTAATCGCTTGCTGTGTCACTTACGGTCTCCCCATGGTCGGAAAAACGAATGAGGCTGTTGGGTTCCCAGGCATTGACTGAAGAGCCTCTGAGATCGTAAAACCGCTTGCAATCTGGGCTGAACGCCAAACCGGTAACTAGGTTTTCGGAAGAGAGCTGGTAGATAACACTGAAATAAGCAAAATTCCATACTTTGATGGTTCCGTTGCTGTCGCTTGTAACAAAAAGCTTGCCGTCAGGACTGACTTGGACCTCGTCTGCGACCGAGCGCGCCTCCTGGTTTTCATCACTAATTGGATTCCATTTGAAGACACAACCATCTTTATACAAGCCAACAAGGTGATCTGACACATGGTTCCAGGCAATACGATTGACAGCCATCCAGCTGGCTGATGGACGAGCTCGGTCAGGTTGGTGTTTCAAAACTCGCCTGCATCTACCAATCAATCGGGGCTCGTTAGTAGCCCAGACTGACAACGGATATCCCCTGTATGCCACAGCGATTTGGGTAGCGTCCGCATTAAAAGCCATGTAGGAGGGAGAAGTAATGAACCCCCCCTCCACTAGGGATTTCTCTTGTAGCAATGTAGGGTCCAAGGTATGCCAGCCTTCTTCAACAGCATTGATATAGAAATGCCTAACAATCTTATCATCCGATCCAACTAAAACCCTTGTATCATTTTCAGTAAATGTTATCGCAAGTGCTTTGTTATCAGCAGGGTTGGGGATATCAGCAATAAGCTGACCTGAAGGGATAGCCCAGATTTTAGTTGTTTTGAAACCGTACGAAACAAGTTTATCGCATTTACCATTGAAACACATTTCAGTGACAAACTCGGCGTGGCGCATCATACAAATCTCCTCGAAGTTGACGGAGTCCCACAGTATTATTGATCCCGTAGAGCCTAATACTGCAATATAACGGCCAGCGCAAGTGATTTTCCAGGCCTTGGCACCAGCGTGCAAAGATAACCTAGCCAGACAATCGTTCCATGTCGGATTGGCGATTCCAGAAACCGACAGTGCTGAAAGTTCGCTTTCTCCGAACTGGCGAGAGATGATTGAGTTCCGAGGACATAATGGAGGAACGATCTTGTATATGGCTGCGGGATCATCCAGCAAATGCCTGCCGAACTTAGCCACAACCTTAACGAGATCAGTCGCCCACAGTTCAAGAAGTTCCAGATCTTGAAGGCGGTGTAGTAATGGGTTCCTCTCAATGTTGAGCTTACCATACAAACCACCAAACCACGTCAACACGCGCGCAGCGGTTACCAGGATGTCCAGCTGACTGAATAGGGCTAGCGAATGGACCCAGACCAGCACAGAACGTCCTTTGAAGAAGTTGACGAGCTTATCCATAGCGTTTTCCGAAGTACTTGCTGCTTGCCGAAGATGGTACGTAAACGACGTGGCAGCATAGAACAGAAACGGCTCGGTAGAGCGGATTGTTTCTTGGTTTCGTCCAAGCTTATTACGTAGTTCAGGGCGAAGCAAGTACGAAATCGTCTTTGCGAACAGCCTCTCATGAGAATGCTTTTCATCAATGAAGAATCGAAGACTTGTCGTTTTTGTCAAGTAATCACGCGCAGTTTTGTGCACCATAGCCACGTGTGAGCTGTGGTCGACGACAATGAATTGCCCGCAAACATCCTGAATGGTCCTTCTCAAGTCCAAGAACCCAGGGAACTCTGGTGTCAAGGCCTGAGAAAGCTCTTTCAAAGTCAATGGTCGATGTGCACAGACAATCCAAGTCAAGAGTGTCTTTGCTAGGATCCGATCTGCTTCTTTCGAATTGTTTGCGACAGCAAGCTCCATTCGTTGATATAAAGCAGACATTCCGGCGGGAATTTCTTCCAGTGTTTGTCTGACGGCTTGTTGTGTATGACAGCCAAGGATCTCTTCCAGCACGAGGTTTACCCAAAGGAAGTTGCCATCTGCACGATGCAGGATGCTTTCCATCACTTGCATCTTAAGGTCTTCAGTGCCGCGCATGTACTTCAGTTCATGTTCGACGTACAATCGGATATCAGATGTAGTATCTTCTTGACCATCTTGCTGAATGATGTCGATAGGAATAGCAACGGATAGTCTATCAAAAGCAAGCGACAGTGATTCAGTTTTCCGACTGATAATCAAGATACGGATCGGCGTCCGGAAGGTGGGGAGACTTTGTAGTAACTCCAAAAGGGCTTTTGGCCATTCTGACTCATCGAGTGCATCTATAACCCAAAACAATGGTTCGGGCAGGACGATTTGAGAGAATACCGAAGCAAATATCTTCTGCCATATGAAGCGAGCATCTCTCTTTTCGAGCGTGACGCCCTCGCGCGAGAGCTTTGCCATCTCTAATCTAAATGCGGGAATCTCTTTCGCCATTTGAACTCCAATAGACTTTAGAAGTGCTGCTGGGGAGCGTTTCGTATTATCCCCAAACTTGAAGAAAAAGTATTGACAACTTTGGCCTGATTCACGCACGTGGTTGATGATGTATGCGGAAAGTATCGACTTTCCGCTAGCAGGTGGTGCAGTCATCCAGGCAATACGGGACCCCGAGGCATGTTCTAACCACAGCTTGAAAGTAGGCTCTGATAGAATCCACTCGCAGGTCCCCACCATCCAGCGCTGGCGGAAGAAAGCTAAGTCATCTTCTGGAGCTTGCCCACATGCGAAGAGCTGCTCGACAAGTTTGCCTTCTTGTGATGATTGAATCTCCAATGCATCAGTGCCTGCCATCGGGAAAGCATATAAGTACAGACTAGCGGAGAGTTTCCTCTTACTGAATGGCTTTGAACATACCTCTTGACCGAAGGCTTTTCACCAACGTCTGCAACGCATTCCTCACGCTAACATAGTTGGGATCCTCTGGACTTGTGTATTTACAGACATCGTGATGGTCTGCATTTAGGGATTTAGAAATCTCCCCAGGATACCCAAGAATCGACGATTCCTTTTCAAGTACCATCTATTGGAAAGTCAGTTTTAATGACGGTCATATTATCACCGCCAAGGTCTCTCTACAGACCAGCTTTTTAGGACCTACGTACGTAGGCAATGTTTCGTGGAAAGAGAAGATGGAAAGTTTGGGCGCAACGTGGCGAAAACTTTCATTGATTTCTTCAAGAGCTATTGAGCTCTTGGATAAGTCAACGATAAAGTCTTTCGGAGATTGAAAAGAGACAGACAGCATTCTATTGAGCAACTCCGCTAGATTTGTGCCTCTGTGGGGTGTGGCGAGAAACATTATTGCAGATGTCGATTTGACAACATCTTGATAGTTCTCATCATTCTGTCCGAGCAGATACGCCTAGGGAATTAGTCTTCGCTACTTGGTCTTGGGCAGTACCAACCTTTTTGACTACTAAACCGCCCATCGAATGAACAACAAATATGATTGGGACCTGATGATTTCAGTAAGATCGCGTACCCAGAAGATATATAGTGCGGACCCTCCCAATTTCAAGATCTCCCGCCTCATTGTCTTTTCCGAATTTCATCCCAAACAAGAGATCCTTCGCAAAATCTGCAATATTTGTATTTTGAGGACCGCCCGAGCGGAAGCTAGCATTGTACCCGAATGTTAAGACCCTTCCTGTGCATATATCCGGCTCCAGCGGTAGCCACTGCTGAGGCCAAAAGAGGCTGGGATCTTGGTATTTGGACCATGTCCTATGACTAGCCCCTCCTAGACCGTGAACAAAAATAATGTCCAGCAGCGCCGGTATTGGTGGTTGGTACACCACGTGCAATCCAAGCGCGTCAGTAGGCCCTTGCTCTGTCCCAGGACCTAGTCCATGATAAGATGAGAAGGGACTGGGCCCACGCGACGGCGGATCCAGCTCCTGAACATTACTTGAGACAGAGTTTCTTCCTCTTCGTGGGACCGCTGTCGTGTTTGCGGATGGACGACGAGACTCCGTAACGGATGGACCTAGGAAATCCGGTTTTTCGTTCTTGGGCGAGACATGAGAGCGGAGTTTTTTCCACTAAAGATATAGCATCAATAAGCATTTCATCTATGAGAGCAGATAGGGGAGAAGGACCATTGATATTGCTTATCGCCTGACCATATCAAGAAACCCTAAACGCTAAATATGGGACGTTGCCGTCGACGGTGCGCAAAGGGAAATCCAGGGCATGATCGGTGTCGAGACAGTGACGAGTCACGAGAGCAGGAAATATATGCCTCGAGTGTTGGTACGAAGTAGGAATACCTATCGTCAAGGTGGCCGAGTAGTTGAAGAAGTGGACAGCTAGCTTGTTCTATCGTCAGGACCAAAGCCGCCGACCCCAAAACGCCTGCATCCTTGGCTTACTCGGAATGCGGCCGGGATAGTTTCAACATGGTGCCAGGTGTGGGTGGGAGTACGGATTACATACGGAATACTACGGTAAAGATCAGAGTGGTAAACACGAATCAACGAATCATAGCTGGGCTGCCGCTTGCCGGAGGAGCCACAAATGTGCATCTCCGCGAGCAGGGCCCGCAGCCTGCAGGGATATCTACCCAAGCACGGTTAGAACTTCGAAATAGGCTCTTTTGAAGCTATGAGTGATGGTGGAGTGAGTTCACACTGGACACAGTACTTCCGTATATTGATTTGATCATTGGTGGAATCACGAAACAAATCGGTCCACGCAAGTCGCGTTCGCACGTCGCAGCGATGGCTTTGGTTTTCTGCTTTGATTTTTCAAGAATGTACCACGCTAGTGATACATACATAGTTAGCGTGGCGCGTCCGGGATATATTTCGAGTCACGCGAGTAGCCACCAGTCTAGAAACGAGAGCGCCTTATCATGTCGTACCCAGCGACAATGGTATTATCCTCCAGCTGGAAGCTCAATTTCCTCGCCAACGAAGATCGGAGGCAGCGAGCTGGGGTGGGTAGATGCTGTAACGCCTGGTTTCAAAGGAGAGAACCAAATTCAAGGTACCTTAGATAAAGCTTTCGGATCGGTAAATGAGGCTGGATAGTACTTCTGGTGCTCCTATGGTAGTCGCATCTCGTCTTCTCTATCGGGACCGTCTTCTCTTTGGTGGAACCCCGTCCCTAGATTCCGAATGCATTCGGTCCAATCAGACCCAGGCGATTAGGACCCTGTTCCCCTGTGACACAGCTGCTGGGCTTACGAGTAATCTTATGCGAGCGGGCACGGCCTTTCGTCCTGTGCAAAGCCAGCGAGCCGGTCCGCAAACTGGAAACTCTGCGGCGCGTAAAATGCAGATCTAATAATAACGAAGCTGAGTATAAAGTAGTATACATTTTCATCTCAAATGTCTTACTCTGAAGAGCGAATGTTAGTATACACCTTTCCATCGTATATAGATATATATATAAGGGCCAGTTGACCGAAATGAGCGATACTGTGCACTCGCTCCTTCATCGTCCACAGCATGGAACTTTATCGGCTATAGGTGGAGACTTTCCGCTGGACGAAAATGTCATCACCCATTTCCCTGAAGGCACGAGGGTCCTGTCTGCCGACAGGTATGGGTCCTCGGCTTGGACTATCACAGCGCGTATCACTACTGAACTTGCCGATGGCACACCGAAGAAGTATTTTATCAAATGTGCGACAGAAGATGCTGGGCGTGCCATGATGGAAGGCGAATATTGGGCCATGACGGAACTTTACAAGACCATACCAGCAGCAATTCCGAAGCCGCTTGCGCGAGGCAAATTCGAGACCGAAAACCCAGCAACCTACTTCTTCCTTTGTGAATTCGTGGACATGAGCAGCCAAGTCCCTGATCCGGATGAACTCTGCGCCCGAGTCATTGAATTACACAGGAATAGCGTATCTCCGACCGGAAAGTTCGGCTTCCATGTACGGACCTGTAATGGCCGGACGCCGCAGGCTACCGAGTGGGATAGTAGCTGGACTTCATTCTTTACCAAGTTCATGGTACACGTTATGGCTGAAGACTTCAAAACCAACGGATCATGGCAGGAGCTCGAGGGAGTTGAGAAAAGAATAGTCTCTCATGTCATTCCCAGATTGATCGGAGCTTTGGAGACAGATGGACGAAGCGTCAAGCCATGCCTGATCCATGCGGATCTATGGGAAGGAAACACCGGCACATCATATGAAACGGGAGGCATCATTCTATTCAACGCTGGATCTTATTATGCCCATAACGAGATGGAAATAGGGGACTGGCGATGTCCATACAACAAGGTAAACTCGAAAATATACACCAAGACTTACCTGCGACATTATGGCATGAGCGAGCCCACAAAGGATTGGGACGATCGGAATCGGCTGTATTCTGTATATTTCGATATCATATACTCAGTCAACCACATGCTCCAAGGGAGAAGCGTCCGACAAATGTAAGTGACCCGAATGCATTTTCAGTCAGTAAGAGAAGAACGAAACTGGCTACATATCAATAACCATGTTGGTCTCGTTGCAGCAACAAAGTATGATCTTGGCGCTAATTCGAACACCTACGAGAGCAGGGCCTATGATAACATGTCTTATCTTGTCGACAAGTATGCACCTTGGCCAGACTCCGATGAAGGTTCACAAGACTAGCTCAGTCCCAAAGATAATATCTTGAACAATGTCGTGGTAGTTGACGATGGAGCGTGAGGTAGAGAGGATTCTTGCGTGTTTAATTTAACGATCTGTACGAAGCGCTCATACATATATCTAGGTTAAGAAATGATTCTATATTTGAGGGGGGACAATATTCGTATACCATATCGGCTATCGTTGCTTTCATAAGTCGATGGTCGCCGTCCATAAGATCAAGTCCTTCGGTTCAAGACTACCTTTAAAGTAATGTTTTGAGGTTACTTGAGAGGTCAGAAGATCATGATTGAACTCAATGAGGGTTGCATGTATAAGCTCGAGCGAATACCTTTCCTTCTTTCCTTCTTTCCGGAAAACTAGATGCGGTGAAAGCAATGCTGTATTGAAGTCGAGAGGATGTGCCTGGGATTTGCGCATGGAATACAAGGCATTGCAGGCTAGATCGATCGTGTACTATTGACGAGAAGTACCGGTATAGTTATCTTGGTCTCAAAATTCCACTAGGACATTGAGAGTATTGAGCTTGGCAAATCATGCCTCAATCTATATGCGTCCCGTTGTGAGTATTTGTCTGTGGTTTTCTCCCAACGGCAGTCCTCGGTGTCGCTCTCTGTGTTCCAGAGGCCTTGAATCAGAACGTGATGGCTGATGGACGAAAGCTATCGTTTTGATTCGAGGCCTCCAAGCGCTCCGTTCTTCACCGCTCTAATCCGTACCTTCCCAAGCTCGAGTCGGCATTGCCTGAGGAATGGTAGAACGGATACTTGGGTCATCGTGTCATCGTAGAGGAGTCGAGGAGATTCTTCTATACGCAAGCATCACGCATATATTGTGGTTGATAGAGTGTCAACTCGCTGCAGATTACCGGATGACGCCAGGCCGTCGGCTTGGATCGTTGATACGATTCAGGTAGGTAGGACATACATCAAGTACTGCGGTAGTAGGTAGCTCGGCGTTTAATAATGACTTCATCTGGGCTGGAATCGGTAATAGTTGCAGAGACACCGCGGGTAGTCGGGTCTTTGGCAGGTAACTTTAACCTTTAACCCTTAAGCCTCCAACTTCTTTTGTGGGGGAGAACTGGCCAACGTCAGCTAGCAGTCAGCCGCCACCATGCCAAGTCCAGCCAGTCACTGTCCAGCCCCATGGAATGAATGAATGAATGAATGCATGCCGATCCAAGCAAAGATCGGGGGTTTGCCTGACCAGAAGGCAAGAGTTCGAATTAAGGTACGGTTAGGGTAAGAAATACTACTGTGTACTGAATACGGAAATTATAACCAAATATCCATGTCGAAGAGTAAAAACCCCATTGTGTTTCAAGCTAAGGTATCGTTGTCTGCGAGTAGTAGTAATGCTACCTAAGTAAGGTAAGTGACGTTGTCTTGCGTAATGTTACAATGTTACATGGGTAGGTACACAGAAGAGTAAATCATTATTCGGTTTACCAAACGCTGCTGACTTTAATCTTTATGCAAGCTGGAAGCTGTTCGTCCCTCGACCATCCACCGTTGTGTTTCTCTCCAGCTCCCAAGCTCCACGACACCCGTTCAACGACACACGTGGACGGAACTCGGGGTGTTCCACCACATGATGCAGGCAAGACAGGTTCACACGAATTGGCAGTTTCTGTTCGTGGGGTGGGGCATGATGGCATCCAACCAGCATTCATCCAAAGCGTATTACTATCTTACTCTCCCATTCTTGTGGTTGTTGTCTCACTGCAGGGATAATGCGAGTTATTGAAATCTTTGAAATCTATCGACTGGAGTCACTAGCGCCATCTGCTCGGAGAATCCGGCACTCCGGGGACCCCTAATCGAGGCATCAGTGAATGCATGATCCCTGCGACACATCGACGTCGGGATGCACCGGCTATCTGCTCCGTCATCGATTTCCGCTTGGTCATCGCACTTTGAGTGTCCTTGATTGGCCAAGGTACTAAGACCCCCCATAAGGCTGACTCAAGCTGCGAGGATGGTTACGTCGCTGACCGGTTCGTGCTCCCAAAGCTCCCAACGCTTTCACCCATAGCGAATAACGCAACGCTTCATAAAAGCGAAGGTTGACGCGGGGTCTGTTGCGTTGCTGCTGCTGGGCGGACGAACCAAAGAGTCATGAAGTCACTCTGCCGGATAGGAAACGCTGTGGGTACGCGGCCCGTGGTGGGTCGTTCCTTCTCGTATTCACTCCCAATGTTTACCTCCCTTTTGCTCCAATGATGTCCGTTCGGGAGTGGAGTGTGTCGGTGTTTTTGCCCCTTGCCTTCCGTAGCTTTCCCCTGTTATAAGGAACCTGTTCCTCTCTAAAAACGGATTCATCCTTCGTTCCAACTCATATCCCACTCCATACGACTAAGCCCGGGCTTCACCATGTACTCCAAGCTCGTCCTCACCTCTGGCCTGTTGGCTGGCCTCGCTGTTGCGGCTCCAGCGCCTCAGATTTCCGCTGCTGTAAGTATTTGAAACATCTACGCCCCCCAGCGTCAAGCTGCAGGCGCAGGCATTGATAAGATTGGCAGGCCATTACCGACATTGGTTACGCGGGTGCGTCAGACCCCAACGTCATTCAGTCCAATGGCCCTTCCGGTGATGTAGCATCGTCTTTTGCTCCAGACTCGACCATTGAGGCTCTGGCGGCGACTCCGGCCACCTTGCCACCGATCAGAAGCAGCCAGGTCACCGGCGCCACCAGTCATGGCCCTTACTCGTGCACTCCCACCACAACCGGAGCAGAGCAGGCACCTTCGACCGTCGCCAAGTCGATTGGCACCTTGCCACCAAACCCTACCGCCACCTACTACAACAAGAATGGCAAGCTTTTCCACGCTGAGCCAGCCCCGTATGTTCCAGCCGGGGGTCTGGGTACGAATGGCAGTCTCCCTCGTTACATGGTCGAGAGTGACTTTGACTACGAGTCCATCACCCTCGGTCTCTACCAGGAATGGATCGAACTCGATCTCTTTCACAATGGTCTCGCTGTCTTTGATGAGCAAGCCTTCCTCGACGCCGGTCTCACCGCCGAGGACCGCTCCTTGATTGAGTTCATGGCCGATCAAGAGGCTGGACACGCCACTCTTTTGTCCAACATGCTTGGCGAGACTGCTCCTCCCCAGTGTACCTACGACTACCCATTCACGACCGTCCGCGAGTATGTTGACTTCAACCAGCGCTTGACTCGCTTCGGTGAATCTGGAGTCTGGGGTTTCATCAACCACTTGGACTCCCGCGAAGTTGGTCAGCTCCTTGCACAGTCCATTGCGACGGAGGCCCGTCAGCAAATGATATTCCGCCAAATGAGTGGTCTGCAGCCAATGCCAGTTTGGTTCGAGACTGGTATTCCGCAGAGTTGGGCGTGGACCTACTTGGCACCTTATATTACCTCGTGCCCCGCCAACACCACTCGCCTAGCATGGCAGAACTTCCCCGGCCTTCATTTCGTGAATGGTGCCAATATCAATCGATTCTCACCCAACGATACTGGCAATTACGAGTACACCGACAACCGTACCTCCAGTCCATCCCTTTCAACTATCCCAGCCAACCAGAGTTGTCAGAACGTCAATGTCACTGGCTACGGATGTGATCCAGCCATCAGCCGCAACCGCTCCGAACCTCTTTCCTTCCCAGGCAAGAAGGTTTACCTTGAGTGGGAGAACCCAGGGTCGCCGGTTGGACCCAATAATAGCTATATCACTGCGACCACCGCCGGTGCTCCTCAGTTCGCCGCCTGGGTTTCCCAGTTCAACTTGACCTACACGCCTCTCACCACGACTGGTGCCAACTCTGGATTCACCTTCCAGCCCGACTCTGTGGTTTACGCCGGTGACCCTGCTGTCAACGGTACCATGTTCGTTGCGCTTACCGACTCCGACCTTTTCCTCACTCCCTTTAACTTGTCCATGATGAATCCTCACGTGGTCGCCTTGGGCTTGTACCAGGCTGGATGAGCTAGTCAGACTTGAGAGGTTGAATGTCTGGCAAAGAAAGGGGTCGAAAGATATGATAATGGTAAGAGATTAATGTGTAGCTCAAGCACTGTATCATACGTAATAGTGATAGCATAGACGGCGGTGCATGTAATGAAAAGCGATGATTCTTCTCAATTCAATAACACTTTGTTATCTATACCCCCTTTTTGACATTTACAACTTTAAACCCTGTAATAGCCGATTGCACAAAAGTCCCGAGATCAATTCCTCATTCAACCTAACCCAGCTCATTCCTATTTTTTCAATTGTAAAAAAATGATGTATTCGTGATAAACATCAACGTCGTTCCTCTCGTCCATTCCCTACCGTCCAACTCCCAGCTATCCAACTCCCAGCTATCCATGACACAACCGTTCGATCCCCTACTACCACCCACAGCACCCACAGCACCCACCGATTCAACCCCATATCCGCCATTCAATGCAATCATTAACTTCCAGATATCATTATTAGAAGCAGCAGAAGAGTGATGTCTCGATTTCAAATAGCACGAAAGATCGTTGGCGGGCGATACAAGCCTGTGGTGAAATCCATCTATATCTACATCCATACGTCCAACTTATTCCCTCGCCGTCTTCGGCAGCCGAATCAACGTCGTCTCGCTAACCACCGCCTCCTTCCCGTACTTGCGCATATCCACCACCGTCGCCCCCACCGGTTCCCAGCCGTGTCTCAAATACAACGGCAACCCTTTTGCCGAGGCCTCGATGTAGGTGCGTGCGTGGTCGCGGTCGGCGAGGTCGAGACCGGCTTTTATGAGGAGGGAGCCGAGGCCTTTGCGGTGGTGGGAGGGGTGCACGGCGAGGATTTCGAGGACTTTGGTGGGGGCGTTAGACGGGGTTTGGTGGTTTGGGAAGGATGATGAGAGTAGTAGAAGGATGGATTTGAGAGGATGATGAGAGTAGTAGAAGGATGGATTTGAAAGGAAGGAGGTTAGACGCTTGTGAGATTGTGATTTTGGAGATGGCTAAATGGCTGGTTGGAAATGTGTGGAACTGTAGACGGCCAGAGGAATTTAAATAGATCAACTTGGTAAATAACAAACATGAAACGTCGTGAGAGGCTGCAATGCACAACTCGACAATAGTGGGTTGCCCCAACTAAAGGAGTAGAGAGAAAGATCGTAACCCAGCCATCGACCTGAAGCGTAGTCGAAAAGAGTTCGAACAAACTGTGGCATAATCCCCTAGAACAAAGAAACAGAAACTCACAATACTCCTCCTCCCCAACCCACCTCCTCCTCCCCTCCCTCAACTTCCCAAAAAACTCCTCACATAACTCCACATTCGCCCCCTCCGGCCACCCCCCAATCTCCCCGCTTTTCCTCTCCTCCTCTCCAATCTCATGCGGCACCACCCACTTCGCCCACGCCACAATCTCACCGTCCCCCTCCCCTTCCCCATCCTCTCTAACAACCCACCACCTCAACCCCTCCGCCTCCCTCCTCGCCCACTCTCCCTCAAATTTCTTGACGTCATTCTCGAGACGTGCCTGCGGCGGGGTGTGCGGATAGAGGTAGGGGATGAGGGGGTGGTCGGAAAAGGCGGCGTCGAAGGTTTGGGCGAGGCGAGGGAAGGTGAGTGGGGTGGGAGAGTGGAGGGGGGACAAGGTGTAGCCCATTTTCTTTTGGTAGTGAGAGGAGACAAGCCCGACGGGCCGTATTACTACGTAGTACAGGAGTGGTCGGAATACTAAAGAGACTGTCGATTTACTCCGGGGAAGCTCTGCACTCTAGGGCACGGGCCGCTTACGCTTGACGCTCCCGAAACGTTAGCCCGCAACCTTCTTCCTTCTTCATCTAACATCCTCCCACAGACTATTACTGTCATCATCGTCAATGTCGCTGTCAATGCAATACCCTCCTTCAGCGTTCAATGCTGAAAATGCGTACAATCCGCCTGAAAACCAGGCCAATGTAGGCGCAAAATCTCGCGCGCCAGCTCTCTTGGCTTGCACAGAATGTCGGACGAGACACTTGAAGTGCGATGCTGCACAGCCTGTCTGCGGCCGCTGCATTTCAGATCAGCGTGAATGTCGCTATGTTCAGTCGCGAAGGGGCTACAAAGGTCCAAGGAAACGCCCGTTCTCTTTCGCCTTTGATATCCCTACCGGAGAGAGAATTGATCAAATGGAGCAATTCCGTGGCGTCCCGCAGACTCCTTCACAGTCTTTCCAGGAGCAGGGCGTCTCTATTCAACAAAATCAAGCGATCCTGACCCCGCCAAATCTATTCGCTGGATCACTTTCGAGGCGCGGGTCGGATAGTAATCTCCGCCAACGCATCCAATTTCCAAGCCCCCCCGAGACTGAAAGATCCGAAGTCTGTGATAATGCTAGTAGTAATGGAACGACTCAAAATGGATTCAACTGGCCTCAAAACATGCTCTACTCTGAACGCCACAACGTCGACGCCAAGCATATGTTCAATCTGTACTATTTACACTTTCATGATGGTCATCCAATCCTACTACCCAGAAACTATTTCGCTGGACATAACCGCTATTGGCAATATCCAAATTATCTGGAAACCATAATGCAATTCATCGGTTCGCATTTCGACGGCGCTGCGCCGACTGAGGAATACCGCAGTCTGGCCAACCAAGTCCTCTCGGATCAAATTCCGAAGGATGGCTTCAAAGTCCAAGCTCTACTTCTCTTCGCCATCTCTCTTCATGCACGCGACGAGCAGAAACTGGCCAAGGAGATAATGGATAGTACCATTGACATGGCATTAGAGCTCGGGATGCATCGAAAAGAGTTCTGTATAGAACATGGAGAAGGGTGTAGAAGCTTGCAAGAGAGTTGGAGGAGGACTTGGTGGGAGCTTTACGCGATGGATGGCATGTTAGCAGCTCTTCATCAGCTAAACTCTTTCAAGTTGTTCAAGGTTGAGACGAATGTCCCGTTGCCATGCGAAGAGGCTGTATTTGAGGCTGCAGATGTTCGTACTCCCTCGGGGCTTTTATGGAAAGTGCTAACCCATGAATGCAGTGTAAATCAATCCCAGAACCCCATGCTATGAGCCTGTTTCAAGGTCGTGTCTTTGCAAGCCACGAACTCGCCTTTTCGTCCTTTGCATATCGTATCGAGGCCATAAGGTTGCTTGGCACCATTCTTGCTGTTGGTCAAACGGCACGTGCAGAGGACAATGATAGAGTAGAAGCGATTGATGCTAGTCTGACCAGCTGGCTATTGAACCTTCCCTACTCTAAGCGCGAGGTTGTCGATCAGGATGGAAAGATTGATGAGATGCTGTTTCAAGCGCACATGATCATCAATGCGTGAGTCTAATGCCCATAAGCGGAAGACCCACCACTTATTTTCTTCTAGAGGGTCCGTATACCTACATCGACCTCGGTCTGACCTGGTGTTTGCCCCAATCGAGGAAAAGACAGCATGTACTCGTCCCGAAAATTACACCACCCCAATTACAGCACATCACATCCACTCCACCAAAGCCATCCAAGCAGCCAACAAGCTCTCGAACCTAATCTCACTTCCAGTCGAACTAACAAAGCACAGCCCATTCTTCACCTGTGCCATCACCCTGAGCGCCATCGTCCACCTCTCAGCCTCTTCGATCCCAATGTACAGCGACAAAAGCGCCGTCATGAGGGAACGTGTCCTTTTAGCCACAGGAGCTTTGAAATCCCTCAGTGTGATATGGGCCGTTGCTGGGTCGGTACTGCAGCAGGTCAAAGAAGTTGCTCGCGGGGTGTTGGCTTTTGACCCGAATAATCTCAGCACGGCGGTGTTTGCGGAGGAGGTCAATAATGGCGCGAGTATTGACGTTGATCATCATTTCTTGCAGGATGCGATGGCTACCCATCTGCCTGAGGAGGGGATCTTTGATCTTATTTGATGACTTCATTCGGATTTCGAAACGCATAGGTGATGGATGACGCTGTTTTGAAGCTACGACTACGCTTAATGGGATATTTATCTTCAAGGACCAGCTCGCAGCAGGCTTTCCCTAATCTTCTGATATCTTTCCCGGCGCTGCGGGCTGCTTCTTGTTTTCCAGAACCAGGTCTTAGCCACGATTCTTTTTGTGGGTAACGGACCAATGTTCTATTCTCCCTGTATTTTCGGCGTATGGCCCAGATACAAAATCACTCCTCTAATACTACGAAGAGAAAAAGAAGCGTTCGTTTCTACAGCGATATAGCTAATAACACTATTATTTCATGACGCCTCTTATGGAGAGAGAGAGGTGCAAGGCTTTAGGTACGAGCCAAAGCACATGTCGAATCAGATTATCAGATTTGACATCTGCCCTACAACGAACCTGGCTCTTCTGCAGGGCGGTCATCGTGCATCGACTGCGCCTCAGCCTTCTTCCTACGAGAAGGCTGTTAATGCAGGTAGAAGGGCATGTCGAACCGGCTTCCGACTGCATCATGCAGTTTCTGGGATTGGTCCTCGCTTTGTGCGGCGGATCTACGTGGATCAAGTGCGCCTCGGCGTCAACGGCCTCAGCCTCGTCTGGCAGAGAAGGCTGCGGAACTTAAAAGTTGATGTCCAACATTATGCTTTTTACTTTTCAACTCTTCATGCTTCAACATACTCATTTACGCTAGAGGAACCTGAGTTCAACATAGTTTTGTGCTTTGTCTTGTTTGTTAAGCTCTCCTTTAAGTCGTCGAAGACTATTTGCAGTTATTCAATACTAATCCTGAGCATCAAGGGATCACAATGCCCCGCAGTATTCCGGAAGTCGTGCAATGTGGTGATACAATACGGGACGACGAACGCTGCTCTCAAGCTGATCAGCTTACAAGCATTCGCCAATCCTACGTTGCTGCGACCGTCGAGATCAATCCGGAGTGTATTGGTCGCGAACAAGCTGAAAGCATTGACAGCAAGCGACGTGAACAAGCTATCGAGTTTAAAAGACTCGATCATTTGTGGGGTGTAAACGGAGAGAATATAACGAGTATGCATGAGTCGCGTCAACGAATTCAGCGTCTGGAGTTGGAGATAAATTACCTCTCGTCCCGTAAACAGTTGCTCAGACGAAATGATGATGTCTTGCTAGACGGACTCATGATCTTACCGGGGTGTCAGGCCTTGACTATTGGTGGTCTTTGTTGGGATTCCATCGACATTGATCACCCTAAACTAACGGAAGGTGTCGAGGTATATGGGTCATCCTATAACATGCACAAGGGCTCATCCGGTGGCCTTCCGCATAATCAATTATCGCCATTGCATCCAGCCAGTCTAGATGGGCCGTGGCGAAACAAAGCACTGTTGCAGGCTGCTCGAAGTAGAAAGTTTTCCGTAGGGCTTCGGCAACATCACAAGGATTTGATAGTCGGACGGAAGGCGAAGCATATTCAATTCAGTCAACTGACTGGAGCCGAAAACCGCCAGCCACGGTCCGATGTCACTGGTCCTGTTACACTTGGTAAGACAGTTTCGGGCCTCTTGTTGCTTGGCTAAGAGTGGAAAATACAGAGCGCTCCCCACTTCGATTACTTCTGAAACAGTATAACCTACTCGACGCAATTTGTAACCTGTCCGTGACGGTTATAAATACCTCCCTAGATATAGTCGACGCTATTCCACCCTTTAGGCCATTGGTTGAGAGTTTAACCTGGATGACTGAGAGTACCCCGCGACCCTGGCTGGCCTTGCTGAAATCTATCAAGGATTTTCATACAGACGTCCTGCATGACTTCCTGGATATCTTGGATCATGCCGTTGAATACACCTACCAAATCTTTCAGCACACGTCAAAAAACCCAGCAATAAGTTCGAAGGACAAGGTCTTACTCAACAAATCCCATTTAGATCATATCAAAGTACGGGGATACGTACTATCAAATCTTCAGGCTGCAACAACTAATCGCATAGACTATCTCTCATCCTCGCATGGCGGAGTAACTCCCCTAAGCTACTTGGCTCCATCGCGGCAACTGCTGAAGGGTGGAACAGGCGGTATACGGTCAGGTTTGAAACGTGCACTAATTCAGGATCGTGACAGTCAAGACAGCACCACACTCAAGACTCAACGTAATACTAGCAAAAATATCCAAAAACTGGGGAAACCACCCTCAGGAGGCCGTCTGAATCCTGATTTAGCGTTCGAGCATGTAAACGGTTGGTTGAATCTTCGATATCATATCGTCGTTCGACTGACATTCTACATCGCAAGGGATCGTGTTTCAATATTGTCTTTTAACGAATGCTTGGGGAGTAATGCCTGCTATCGAATCCTTAGGGTCTCTAGGATACCTGCTTCCTTCCTCGGATCAAGGGCCTCTATCAAAGGCACTTCAAAGACAACATACTAAATTATCTCTAAGCCACATCGGCGCAAAGCTGCCGCTGAGCATACTTTTACTGCGAAACGTCAATCTCATCGCTTGCGGTAAGGTCCGTGATACACACTTTCAGAAGGAATAATTAACATGTTCAAGGAAACCCATCTAATTTCTTGTTGAGTAACATTTATCGATCAATCCAGAAGCTTCTAAACGGCAATATTCGTCGGATACCCTGCAGAATTCGACTGAAGGTAGCAGATTGTTCCTAAAACCTTTTCCTGGTATTTGGGAATGTCGTTCTGGGCTTATCTTTTGGAGAGCTCCTGGTGGTGTTGAGTCGTCGCTGTTGCCTGTCAAGGAGCTTCCGCTGTCCGCTATCCGTGGGACTATACTGGATGAGCTTATTACGACCCATTTATACAAACGCCCTAAATGGCTCAGGCCGCTAGAAGCTTGCCGTATTGCGAACTCCGAAACACTGCATTTCATCAAGTCACGGAGAATATTCTGCGACTTGCGCAAGTATCTCTTGAAGCTTACAGAGCTCTTTTTATTTCTCGAAGTCACGGTTAACCATTATTATCTTCGGCTTTGCAGGCACGCTACAGTTCGCTTATGCAGTGTCCTTCGTAGACTCTCAAATCCTCTGAAGCCAAATGAAGAGCTCTACCTGTCACGACGCGTCTCATCACACTTCGTATTTCTTGTCCTTGTTATCGACTGCTTGTACATGGGTCTCAATCCTTTCACTATCGCACAAACTGCTTCTGCCGAGTTCTTTCAACATTTTGTCCGTTTTTCCAACAGTCAAAAAAGTTCAACATTGACACCTTTAGCGGAACCTCAAGAAAAGAGCAGTCGTCGTTTAATAGCAGCTGAGGCACGTCTCACGACATCTTCAGAAGAAATACCTCATCGCCAGAACCTCGGCTTTGTAGAGAAGGCAGGATGTGCTTTATCTCGAACACTGCAAGCTGTAGGCTTCTCAGCACCAGCGGTAGAACTCGGGAAAAGAAGGGTAAAGTGGACTTGTGTAGGTTTAGGAAAGTTTGCTATGAGTCTTTATAATTAAGATCACCATGGCTTTTGTAATCAGGCTGACACCAATAGCGCTGCGGCCGCGAAATGTACGACGACTATCGAGAAATTCGCCCTGGTGCTGCCAAAGACTTTGAAGAGTTTCTAAATGGTAACATTCGGCATAGACCTAGCGACATACAAAGAGAGCACACAACAAGTCTGAAGGCCGTGGATTTCATATATCCAGCCAGCAGATCCGAATACCCAACAAGAACATTCTCTAGTGGTTCCACTTCTAGTTCATCACAAGCCTACGATCCACGCCCGGGTTACAATCAAGCAGTATCCACCACCATCCAATGCGACCCAGAAGGTCGGTGGCTATTAGTCTGTAGTCAGGCAAAGAAACGCCCAACCAGCCTATCGCAGATCAATGTATGCTCGGTCGCATCAGACAAAGAGTTGTTCGGCCAATTGGAACGGTCTTACACAAGCCTGAGGGGCAAGTGGTCAGGGTTGCTGTCTCTCCGGACGATCAAAAGTATTCGTTTTGTCCAGGTGTGTTTTACTCTTTGTCTCTCGGACTATATCATTCGATGAGCGTATAACTGATAATCTTGACTAGTTCGAGCTCCATTTTAAAGACTTTGTCGACATTCGGAAGGTGCCAGACATGCCCCCAGAAACCACAAAGGACGAATATCAGTACCAACCTTGTGATTTGATTCCACCAGTAGGAGAGAACTTGATGGCCCATCTCTTTCATCACCCAGAGGACGCAAATGAGATTTCTGTCACATGTCTCCGAACCCCGAAGAAGCGCAAAGCCAGGCTAGCAGTCTGTCCACAGATGGGAACAAATGTCGGCTGGGGCATCCATCTAGTCGAAGGCTGGGCCATGACGCGCGTCTGGCTACTCGCTCTCTCAACTTTCGTGCTTGGCAGCCTTGTCTTTGGAATATGTTGGTCGATCCTCAAGCACGATGTTCAAGGAGCGTTTGGGGTCTCTAGTTACATTATAGCGCTCCTGACTCTTGCCATGGGAACGGTACAGGCCTACTTTGCATGAAATTTTCAAACTTCTTTGTATGTCCGTACAATTGGAGCTCAATCACAAAGATCGTGCCTCGAACACTTCTACCTAAGGTACGCAAAACAACCTAAACGTTGATTCAGCGTCTCTTCCTTTTAGCCTGGATTATAACATTGCGGTTGATACGCCATATCGTAATCTTGCCGCTTATACCATTACCGACTATGGCGATCTCGATTTGTTGAGATTTTACAAAACTATTGGTGCTGGCCCCAGTAAGCCTTCCTGGGCAGTTGACTGGGGAGACTCGTAGCATATCACCTTGGGTATCGATACGGTAGAATCCCCTTTCTGCGCATCTGGTAATCCGACAGCCGATGCTTGCTTCGAAGGTGGCGAACTGTCAGTCAATGGACTACTAGTCGAGAAAGTCGCAATTATAGCGAAGTCTTGTGTACCAGGATACTATCAGGAGCTAGAGGGCAAGGACGACCCTGTCAGAGAACTTTTCCTCAAACAGTGCAAATTATACGAAGAAACCGTTCAAATCACCCAATCGTGCCAATAGCCCCATCCCGAAGAAGTACGTTCAAAAGCACTATAGCGAACACTTATCAGCGGAAGATACAGAGACAACTTCCGAGTTCTTCCAGAGGACGAAGAGGATATTCTCGAATATTTCCGCGTCATCCAGCGCATGAACTCGGATTGGAAAAACCGAGCGATTATGCCCAAGGGAGGCATCCGCCAAATAATTACAATCGAACGACGCTTTCTTCAGATGGCAACAGGGCGTAGTTTTACATGACCGAAAGCGGCCGGACGGACTAGGTACATGGAAGCGCGGTTGCGGGCGACCTTGTGAGCGTCCTTTGCGGCTCTGCGGTTCCTGTTTTGTTGAGACCATACGAAGATGCGTTTCGGGTGATTGGTCAATGCTACGTTGAAGGAATCATGGACGGTGAAGCTGTTGAAGCTGCAAATGAACCTATGAGGCAGATTGATTTGGTTTAATTGAGGTTTACTTGTTGGGTCTACTGATGGGTTTATGCTAAAAGCCAGCTTAGACAACCTACTGTAGGTCGTTGATCGGAGTAAGATGTTAGGCAGAGTTGTTGTATCGTTTTGATCGAGAGCCTACTTGAAAGCAAGGTATCAACGCTTTCATCGGCGTTATCAAGGGTCTGGACACATTATAGCGTCCCACGAGAACTGATATGCTCAGGCTGCATTCAACAGCAAAGAAAGAAACGCATGAATGACCGCTGCATGTTGCAAGCTTGAAACTTATAAGTTCCTTGAGGAGTACTCTACCTCAAGCCCGCTCCCTCTCCCAGGTCGCTATGTACTCAAGCGAGCTTGGTTCTCCGTTTGCAGTAATTCCCACAAGACCACAATAAATCCACTCTAGTGCCTTCAACAACCGAGCTCATTCTATTTAACGGTCAAGCCTGGATGCCAAGGAACTTGATGGCCTTTGCATCAAGGACTTAAGACTTCACGTGTCCACATACCCACTGCGAAACCCCCATAGTCACCATCATGGCAATAGGACTTACTAGGCGATACGGCCAGATTGAGGTCGACGAAAAATGATGCCGGACATCTAATGTACCCTTTAACAAGGAAGTTCTTGAAGCAACAGAGCTACGCAAGCAAATCTATCCCGAACCAGGGCTACAAGACAGACTTACGACATGAATCATGAGGTGAAGGGACTTTGAAAGAAAGCGTGATAATTCAGGTCTACTTCTACTACCAATATACTGAGTACGCCTCGTCGATTCGGGGGGCTTCAGGAGATACACAACGGCAACCGTGAACCATTAGAGGACCCTCTCAACCATAAAAGTGAAAACACCAGTGCCCCAAAAATCATCGACAGCCGTACCCCACCTACCCTTGAAATTTAGAGATGCCTATCAACCCAACAAGACTATCAAGCCTTCTGAGGAGAATGGTAAAGCTCGAATGCGAAAGGCCTTGAATATCTATTTATTATATCTTCAAACTCACCAACGATCAACTCATTACCCCACTGCGTCGCCCAGCGCTTGAGCGCCTCAATACGAGATTAGCAGCGTTCCCGGCCGGCAGGAATCGAGCAAACGAGACTTTCGAAGCACATCTCGACGGTTGGAAACCAGATGCACAACTTCAACTTGAATTCAACACTTTTTCTTGTTTAAGAGCTGTGCGAATTCGCTTTTGAAGAAGGCGATGCGCGTGATTGTTGTAGGCAAGGAAATTATCATCGATTCTCAACTTGAATCTATGGGATGGATGAGCCTATCGAGGCCGACTTCAAGTATCGTCGTACAAATCTATCCATTCCGATCTACCTATCGCTGCCTAGCAACCATCAGAGTCTATAGAAGCTCAAAAGTCGCCTTGAGATGCTCTCTATTCAAGCGACTGAGAAAAGAAGTGTGCAAAACGATATTATTTACACGTATGCGTCAAGCGTGGCTGCTCGACCTGAATCATAAGCCGGTAGAAGATGGGCACATGATTTGGTACAGCTGCAGCTCTTCATATTGTGGGTTCGAAATTAATCTCAACGTCCGCAGTACTCAGGTTCCTCAGCCACAATTCCATCAACACATACACTCATCTCATTACCTTCACTCACGCCATTCATTCTAGGACTTCAAACACAACCATCACCCAGAACAACGACCCGAGATACCCGGAACATAAACGTCTCCCTGGCGCTGCTCCTTTCATAGGACGCGGCGGTGATGTCTTGGCATCAGTACTTCCTGGTACACTTGTCTCTGATATTTGTGCGGAATTGGGGGAGAGCTCAGCGGTGCTCGTTATGGCGGAGTTGAGAGACTGGGCGCTTGAGTTTGAATTGGGTAAAGGAACAGTACTGTTGCCGACTACAATATCCGAAGTTCCGAGGCTGACTATTGTGCCTGATATGGTAATCTCTGAGCCGGGCAAGAGGGTGGTGCCCGCTATGGAGAAACCAGTCGGATTAGGGGTAAAAGTCTGGCCG
>JAABUP010003781.1_pt1 | contig 26208 bp, 36 predicted proteins | sample 5559201 | NCBI WGS metagenome assembly JAABUP01 (sample SAMN10711887, study PRJNA513373) | rock metagenome | isolation source: Antarctica rocks | place: Antarctica | reverse complement strand
CTGCCCTGCCCCGCCCTGCCCTGCCCTGCCCTGCCCTGCCGGTCTCATGCAACCTGTGTCTGTGTAGCTACAGCTGTTTTCACTCTCAAGCATGGCTGTCAGCAGGCAGGGCCATACAAGACATTTGCTGCTTTGTCTCACCATCACTGTTGGTGTTGTTGCTTTTCTGAGAGTGATCTGACACAACCTTACTGGTATGCAGGCTGCGCAGCAAGCTGTCTTACAACAACAGCTTGAGGCTTGGCAGGCCCAAGAAGCTACCAGAGCAGCTGCTGAGGCAATTGAGCAGGAGAAGCAGCAGGCCCAGGAAGCTGAACAAGCAGCTGCATGGCGGCAGGCAGAGGCAATAAAGGAAGGTGCCAGGCAGAAAGAGAGGGCGGCGTGGGGTGCGGTCAGTCACGCTGAAGCTCAGTATTCAGCGCTGCAAATGGAGGCTGCACAGTACGTCCTTTACCATATAGCTGTGACATCAATTTATGTCTGTTGTGACTAAGCAGCGTCTGCAGTTGCAGTTATAGGTATCTTCAGCAAAAATTCAAGCTGATAGGGTGCTACAGTTTGCATGGCACAACATAAATGAGCCTGCATGTCTCTAGCATATTTGGGTCATAAATGCCAATGAAGAAATCTTTGCTTTTGGATGCGCAGACAGCGGCTGCTATGGAACAGACTGAAGCAGCAAAAGCATGTGTCACGTGGACAGATGGCCTTTGGTCCAAGACAGCACACATGCCTCCCAACTGCAATCATATGTGTATCAATGAATGGATTTCTTTGTGTGATCATGCCACGCTAATGGGCTGTCGCCTCAGTCACTCAATGGCTGCGCCGCTCATCATTGGCAACAGCTACAGCACACACAAACACACTGTTACAGATCTTCTGTCGATGGTACACGCTTACTATTGGCGTATTGTACAGGTGGCAGCAGACCAGAGCTGCACAACAGCAACTGGCCAGGAGCACATTGCAGCAGACTGAGCCGGCACTGGCGAGGCTGGCAGTTCAGTCCTCGGGCATGCATGAGCTAACGCTGGAAGCTGACCAAATTACCCCCTCAGATGAGGATGTCTCACAGGCAAGCATGGCCGGAGTCATTTGGCTCCTTTCCAGGCTTGTCACCTTTGAGTGCTCATGGCCCAAATGTGCATGCAACAGTCATGAGGCGGTTTTGTGCAAGAGTGCATGATGACGTCAGACTTGTTTGTCTGAACAGTCCGTCCCCTGCCCTGCATGATCAGCCAGAGAGCGTAAGCATTATCACTGTTATTCTCAAAGGTATGTGAAAACTAGGAACAAGGTGTTTTTGTTGCAGCAGGTGTGTCAGCAGTGCAGCAGCCTGCTGAGAGCAGCTGAGTCAGCATCACATGACTGCATGCTGCAGCAGCAGCAGCTGGAAGCTTTGAGGCAGGCTGTCAACCCTTACTCAGCTGAGTTCAGCCGATTGAGTCAGCTGCAAGCTGAGAGTCAAGAGGCGCTTAATTTGCTGAACACTCAAAAAGCTGATCTTCAGCAGCAGGTGATGTACCATGATGTTTGTACTGTACAATACTCAACATACATGCACAGTCGCAAGGAATGACACACCTTGTCCCTGCTGACCTCTATCACATTCTATCATGCGTCATTCTTGGTATGCCCTTGCTACAGCTGCTCATCTGCAAGTGTTGCAGAAATACAGTCATGTTTGGTTACGCTATCCCTCTCCAAGGATGCATGTGCAGCAGATGAAGATCCTTCTTCAACAATGCACCAGATATGCCCATGGAGAAGCCATCAGAAACGCCCCACAGCAGCTGATCATGCTTGGCAGATGTGTTATGTTGACGAGTTTGGATTGTGTGCAGGTGGGTCTGTGGGGTGAGGTAGACAGGGGTTTTGGGCGCACCGGGGTGCAGAGCTTTGCCCTTGAGGGGGTGCTCGGGGAACTGCAGGTGACCTTTCAGTCAGTTGCACGTTTGGAGCACTGCAAGCAAACGTCGCACATACCCATCTGCATTCACCAGCAATGGTCTTCTGCAGTAGTCAGACAGCATGGCACTGTGCTCCATCAGCAACAACGGTTTTGCTCAAAATCTGCCCAAATTCTGCTCAAACTCTCAATGGCAAAGCTGGCCTGTGTTACACAAAGTCATTGCTGCATTTGCAACAACAGCACACGTTTGCGTAATAAATGACAATGCATCTCGAACTGCATGCTTCACAAGACAGACATGTCAAACGTCATGTTACACATCTCCTCCCTCATAGTTATATAGGATGGCTGAATGACTACCATAGTCACTTACACTACCACATGGTAGATGGTCTAGTAAATCCACATGCTGTACTCACAGCCCCTTTGCAGCTGCCATGATATGCCAAACTGCAGCTATATCAGCATCACATGCAGTCACTGTGTCAATGCGTGCTGTGACAGGAGCTGACGAGCAGATACTTGGAGCAGCTAAGCAGTGGCACTACTCTCACACTGGCAGCCTTCAGACCTGCCAGCAAGTCAGGAGCAGCAGAGATAGAGCGCATCACAAAGGCATGACCCTCAACCCAACCTTCCCAACTCCCTATACATAACCTCATCATGGTCTCAGCATGCAAAGTGCATCAGTCATTGCCCATAATTGGTCTGCTATCAACTTGGTACATGTGCATATGCCTTGGCCACAGCCAGGATGTGTTTGTCCTGTCACATGTATTACAGTATGTGTTGGTGTGTTGGCATGCCCTGCAACTGTACGAAAGCCGCCACACTTCAGACCTGTTCACCACTGAGTCTTTGGACATTCTCGGCATGTAAAATAGACTTTCAGCCATCCTGTACAGTGAAGCATGTTTCCAAGTGTGCCTGTTGGTTCAGAGTGTGCATGTGCGGAGTGAGGGTGGATTGAAGGAGAGGTCTATCAGGCAACTCAGCGGTGGCGAGAGGAGACGGGTTGCACTCGCATTAGCCCTGGGCTTTGCTGACCTCATTGCTGGCCGAGGCCAATTACGCTGCAATCTCATTGTTCTTGATGAGGCAAGTGCTTCTGCACACCCAGTCGCCAGCTCACTGAATTGCAATCACTGCTGTTCTCAGGAGTCAGTCAGCAAAATGAGGTTGTGCATTCTTGTTGTCATGTTCATGAAGGCGTGCGTATGGATTGTGACATTCATACAGACAGCTTGCTGGTGCTGCAATGAGCTATTGATCAGTCTTGGTGTCAAACCTCTGCTGATGTAGCAATTACTGCTGGCAAAAGGGCATCCCTATTCTGCAGGTGCTGCAGCAGTTGGATGGGGAAGGAAAGTCTCGGGTGGGAGCAGTGTTGCGGAATCTGCCACACACCACCATCCTGGTAGTTGGCCAAGCAGACTCTTACCTTGCTCAGATTACTGACAATGTTGATGTGGTCATCAAGCGAAATGGCTGTGCAAGCGTTGAGTAACTGTGACAGATGGGATTATGCCATGACAGATGGGAAACGTTAAGGCAATGTACGCAGGAGCATAGAACATGTTCAGTTGGCACTGTGTAGTTTAAGCACTGTGTAGTTGATGCCCTTGCCAGTCTAGGCCCTTTAGGCCTGCAAGTTTCCAGTCCTGGTTGTCTGTGTGAACCGCAGTGCAGTAAGACCTTATCAAGGATGCTTTCATGGTCTAGCATGTGCTTCGTGCACTCTCCACCTCCTAAGTTTGTCCTGTACTTACCAGGGTCATCTAGTAAACAGTAGCAGAAGGACAGGATTCAGTAGGACTTCTCATCAGCCTTGTGTAATGGGTCATGAGACAACGTGCAGCAGGATGTCCTGCAGCTGCTGACATGTTGTGTTTGGATTGATTCAAAGGTGGCTGCAGCTGCCCTCTGTCAACATGGGCTGAACGCTGCACAACAACAGCTGCTGACATGTCGATCATACAGCCAGCCATCTTGATTGGACTATCGTATAAATCCGAGATAACCCTGGTGGCCCATTGCCTGTGATGCAGGGCCTGGTAGATCAGAGCAACAAACAGATAGTCGACAAATGTGTGCCACTGATGCTCGTGATGCGCGTGCCATGCATGTCAGAGACTATTTGTACAGTGGCTGAGAGTGTGCACACGTGGCTCAGCGGCTGCTGCTGTGAATGGCTAAACGTGACATGGCTCTAGTAAGCTGAAGTGGTTGCCGCACTGCAACAAGGGCATTAGAAAGCTTAGAAGCGTTACCATGGAAGTCATTAAATTTTGCACTGGGCTACCACCCGTGTAACCTCCACTCCCTCATTTACAGTGATAGTCAATGCTCATTCCGAGTCATTGATAGCGATACAGAGTCATGCCACATAATGCGGTATACTGGCAGTCAATAGTAGATGCCCAAACCTAGGTTACATAGATGATCAGGAGCACACACGTACAAGCACCTACCATGTGTCTGCAAAAAAGTGTTTCTGTAAAACATGCAGGGAAATTTGCAGGAAGTGACAAAAGACTAGAGGAAAGAATTGACAGTGTGTTAAGAGTGAGACTGTGCTGCTCATGATCCCTAGCCTGCTGTCAGTAATGCACTGCAGCCACATGGATAATCATGGACACCACTCATGTCGCAAAAATTCCAAGGCTGCCTCTGCAGTCAACTCTTTGGCCATGAGATTCTGGATGTAACTTGCCGATTGTAATGAGCAGGCTGTTGGGTATGCTTCCTGCAGAAGGGCCCCAATGCAGTACATGTCAGACAGGGCTGTAAAGCAGCCAGCAGCGTCAAGCGCTTTTGAAGTGCATGTCTTCAGGGCACTACAGGTATCCTCAGGTAAGCTTTTCTGTGTCAGCTCTGCCACGCTCTCCAAATCAATCACCATGTATTGATGATGCGCAAGCTGCACCACATCGGGCCATCGCAAGTCCTGATGAACCAGCTTGTCTGCGTGCAATAATTGAGCTGCTTTACAACAGGCACTTGCCAAGGCGTGCAGATCCTGCAAGACATAGCCTGTTTGTAAGATGCACAAACACAGCCACACGCTCCTGTGAGACTGTGGGAGAAACAAGGCAAGTCATGCCACATATCATACTATTGTGCATGCATAGCATGCATATGCGCATGAGCTGTGCTGAGCCCGCAATCGAGTTCTAGCTGACTTGCCAAATGCATGATTAAGCGCTTCTCTGCTCATTTATCTGACGAAACAAAGTTCACCTGCTCAGACGAAACATTGCTTGTATGGCCACAAGGCGACATCCTGACTTGATATTGCTGGCTCCTGAGCAATGTCAAGTCAGTCAATTGATATGGTATTCTTGATATCCTTAGCAATATCCAGTCAGTCAATTGATAAAGGCAAATTGGGCCAACTTGCTGGTCTTGGATCTCTCCTGGACAAGTCTGGGCATGGAAGATATTGGATGGTACAGCTCTAAGAGACTTGCTGGTATCTCTGCCATGGCAAGTGGCCATTACTTCGGTCCCTGGTGCTGGCAGGCAACGGGCTCACAGTGGACAGCATTGAGGACTTGATGAAAGGCAACTGGCCTTTGCTTCACACATTTGACTTGTCCTTCAATATGCTCACCCCTCATGCTGTGTCACGGCAAGCTGGCCACAGCTGCAGGAGTTGCGACTGGCCCGCAACGCATTTTGCATGAGGGACCCTACCTTGCAGACATCCTGGGCATAGCTGAGCCCCCTCTGAGGCCAGCCTGCAATTGCATTGTTGCGCCACATACTGTCGCTGGTGGTTGCTGGCCTCAGCTGCGGACCTGAGTGACTGCTAAATTTCTTTGGTCTGGGGTGGAACAGAAGTGTGCATAGCTGACCCTGTCATTTGAGTTTTGCCTCAAGTAGTTAGTTTATCTTGTTTGGCATGAATGCAACTGATGAGTAATCCATCATGTTGTACTGTCTGTAAAGTTTTAATGCATGTTGGTGATTGTGTCATGCAGCATGTGCTGCGGGGAAGGATGCATGTTCCTTCCATACTGTAGACAGCAAAGTCATTTACTAGGACGTTGAGTCGTGGCATTGACCTGGCCTATGTCATATAGCTCACACCCCAAGCAAGTGACATCCGCTTCTCAGTATATTGCACTCAAGGTTCTGCTGATGTGCTGCAGGCACCCCTCTGTGGCCCATTGAGTGCTGCAGCAGAGTCACATGGCATATCAGTATCTGCTCGGAAACTTGTTGCACAGCAAGAGAGCAGGGAAGCGGTGCCTGAAAGGTGTCACAAGCTTGAGTGCTATGTCTGATCATGCCTACGCGTAGGCTGCTATCCTCGGTTTTGTAATGTGTTGCAGAATGCCTACGACCCTGTACAGGTTGGGGTGTGGTACCAATAGCAGCTGCGTCAGTTGTTGAGTCATCAGGGCCTCTGTATTTTGCAACTTGCAGGGCTCTTGCATTGAGGGAGAAAGCGCAGATAGGGAACGCATATGGTGGTCCAGCACAATGTCTATATGAATTCAACAGTGTATGAACATGGTAGGCACTTGCATTGTTTTGCAAGTTAACCAAATTAGAATACTTGCCACAATCATGCATTGATATTGAGAACACTTGCTTGTCCACACTTCTACTGTAATGCCCAAATGCTTTAGCTCTGTACCAAAGACACCATGAACATTCAACAATTGCTGCAATGCCTTGTTAGCTGCTTCCTGCAGAATGCGCAGCATCTTGAGTGTCTGCAAAGTGTAGCTGCTGGCTCACATCTATCCAATTTTGCAATGTGTTGCCAGCTTGTCCAGATCTTTGCACCTCCTGCATAAAGCGGAGGTATGGCTGAAGCTAGCTTACAGCCAGGACATAACAGCAATGCATGAAGGGTTTTGCAAGCACAAATCAGACAAATGAAGGCATGAGAAAATTTGGACAATGTCACATGGACAGCGAGCAAGATTGACATGAGCACACTGCGACAATGCAAAGCTGCACATGGTATCCAAGGCATGGAGTGTCAATAATGCGGCAGAAGTGCTTTCTGGGTACGCCGCATGCACAACATGCTGCGGCGTATGTAATTGTGTCTATTATCACAGATGCTTATCAGGCAGGTTCTTGCCTGGGCCATTCTGATGCCATCCTGAGCAGTGGGCGCCACTTGAGCAGCTGCGAGGGCTACTCCAGCATTGAGGCAAAGTGCATCTGCAACGGCCCCTTGCTGGCCCCCAAAAACATCTCGTAGCATCTGTGCATTCAGAGCTGCGTCACCGCCCTTCAGATCACTGACCTGGCACCTGCATACCACACACAGAAAGTGAGTAATGAAGTCGGTTTTCTTAACAATTGCTTCATGGGATGTATACAGCACCTGAGTATGAATGCAGCTGATGCGCAGTCAAGACAACCGGCCTGTCAATGACAACAATGAAAGTGGTCGCAGGTAACACTAGTAACAAACAGCAGCACCAGCAAACAAAAGTGACCAGCGTAACAACAGCAACAGCAGCAGTAATGGTAACAACACGGATTTCAAAGCCAGACCTTCGCCGATGCAAGCTGAGTGTGTGAGAGGCCGCAGAATAAGAACTACTAGGTCTTCATACTGTCAAGCATATGTTCAAACCCCTGGTGCTGAAAGACCACGATCAAGAGGTAATGTGATGCTTGAAGTCAGGGAGGACAGCGCACCTGTTGATGCCCAGGTCTTTGGGCTCCAGCACATACCGCCTGATATTGTCTTGCGTGGCTTCAACCACATCAGCGGTTCCCATGGGGGTTAGCTCATCCATTCCCTGCAGGTAGACTACACCCTAACCTGCTGTTGCAGATCTTGCAAAACTGGTGCTTTGCATCAAGCTTGCTGCACAAACAGCTGCCTGACACATGCAAAAAATGTTGAGATTGTATGTTCTCCACAACTGAGAAGGGTCATGATGCAAGCTATGACACTGCAGTCTTACTGATCATGCACAAGCCTGACACATACACTGGAGCACATGCAGATGCAGGAGGAAACATCGATGCAGTCAAGCACTGAGGCCTTGCATCCTGCTCTGCTTGATGACAGTGCAACAAAGCATGCAAGGCCATGCATCCACCAGCAGATGTGGTATGTGCAAAATGTGTGATGAAACATATCAAGTCAAAACATTGTTGTGGTATGGATACCTGGGAGTGCACTACTAGAGCCTTTCTGGTCCCCAGTTGCTGCAGAGCTTGAGCCATGAGCATGCTGATGTCAGGGGAGTAGACACCTATGAGGCCATATACAGCCCCTGCTGGATTTAGTAATGGCCCTAGCATGTTCAATGTTGTCCGAACCTACATATTCACACTGTAGTTGTCATGACAACCCTGCATCGGTCTGATTGTCACACGCACATGCAAAGTTGTCTGCGGCTTTGAACCTCAGCAGTGCAGTGCAACATCAGCTGCTGGCAAAAAAGCATATTGAAACACACTGTGCATGGTTTAGTGCAATTGGCACAGTATCAGCCCTTCTTTTGCAGCTGGCAGAGTCCAGCAGATGATACCACAATTCAAAAGTTGTATGGCAGCTGCACACCGGCTGACACACAGGTTCAGGTGTGCCGCATGGAAGACAGCAATGCAGGACTTACATGCAAGGACAATGTAAAGCATGCTTGAAGCTCACCTGCAGAGCTGATCTGACTGACTTGACTGACTTCATGACAGGGTGGTAGTACGGAGCATACATGAAGCCCAGGCGGGTTTCTTCTATACACCTTGACACAGAGGCAGGAGAAAGCTCCACTGCAACTCCCAGAGCCTGCGCATTGAGGATCTAACTTGCATGCTTGTGCAAACCCATTTTGACGTTTGTTACAAGCAATGTGCCTCAGCCTCAACAGGGGCAGGAGGAAACATTGGCAGCAACACCCACGGGCATGAGACAAGTCTATGGAGCAGTGATGGTCCCCAATGGCAGCATAAGTGCTGGCAGTGAAGCCATTTGCACAAAGGATTGGCCTTCTCAGACCTACACGTACTCATAAACATACAGCAGCAAAGCCTTTCAGCACATGTAGACATGTCCAAAAAACAATTTGACTGTCAATCTGCAGTCAGTCCCTGCAAATTGTCATCACAGTGCTGCAAAAAGCATGCATTCAGCATTGCATGTGCGTCATCACCTCTAGCACATCTGCAGCACCACAGGAGCTGGACACAGCCCTGTTGCCATGCTTGGCCACATGGGCACCTGCAGCTGCTGCCAGCACACAAGCCCCTGTGGAGATGTTGACTGAGCCAATGCCATCTCCTCCAGTCCCCACAATGTCTAACACTGCAGGTGGCATGACCTTGTCAGACAGTGAAACAAGCAGAGGTCAACAGAAAATGCCCTGCAAATGTCCCGGATCCCTCTGTGGCTTACGCTGGCAACCACCTGATCTAATGGAGATGGCTGAGGCTTGGCACGCAAAACTCATATTGGATGCCTGCTGTGACATCAAATTGTGCTGGGCTATGAAGCAGGCTGTGCTAACTCATCTAAGATGCTGAAACGCAGCATGTAGATGACACTGCATGCAGGTTTGCTGCAGCAAGAAGTGTGACTCACCATCACAAGATGTATGCACAGGAACAGCCTTCAGCTGCATTGCTTCTGCAAGACCTGCCATCTCCTGAGGGGTCTCACCCTGCAAGAGATCACATAGCCTATGCAGATGTGGAAGTGTACTGCACTGCGGCGACACAGGCAGGGCTTCTCTGTGTCATGTCTGACAGCGTGTCTGTTATGCTTTGCTGCTTCATTGCATGCACCTGCCATTGTCTAGTACAACTGATGATGTGCAGACACAACAAATCAGGTGACTTCCTGACTGCTAATGCAATGCGGACGCAATGTCAGAAGGACCCTACCAGCTGCTCTGATGCATGCCAACATTGAACATTTGTGTTTGCTGCGCATGCAGGCAAGCAAGAGCTTTAGTTGAGCGAGGGTGGCACACAAAGTATGCAAGATGACCTGATTAATTGCCACTAAGAGGTCGTGCTGTACATGTAGCATCACCTTTGAATGAAGCAACACCATGAATGCTGCAGCTTGCGCCACATTGATCTCACCATCAACTATGCTCTGCAGAGAGGCGTTGCTCAGCATGTGAGGCAGCACTGGCAACAGCTTCTGTTTACGGAAAGAAGCAGGCAGCATGCAAGCATACTGAGACTGCTGCTCTACACTGCTCTCTGGTCAAGTCTCTCCTTTGCATCAGCGCTGACAACACCTGGCAGACACCAGAACGCATCAAATGTGCTGGGTGCGACGTTTCAAATGACAACGGCAGCTACCATAATCTGACTTGCCTGGGGCAGCTGGATGGCTTCTTGCTTGACATGTTTGGTTTCTGGTTGGTCAAGCGTGTAGCTTGAACAGTCGATGCGCTTTTGCGTACTTCTCATGCGGGGTTGCAATTTGGCATGCGATTTTGCTGAGGGTTGACGGATTCCCAGCTTGCAGTTGTATCCCGCTTGCATCATCATTTGAACTAGTGCCTTAAGCCACTGTCAAAGCATGGTGGATGTCAAGCTATCGCAAGCTCGGAGCGTCGCAAGCTCAAGACATGCGCCAACAAGTAGTCAGACGTAAAGTCGAGCTACAGCGTTGAGGGGCTGTCGCTCAACGCTTCTGGGTGATCAAAGGCACGAGTCTGGATGTGATACCACCGATGTCGACTGCAAGTCGAACTTTTGGCCAGGCTCCGAAACCAGCTTCCACTGCTTGATTGGCACACTTCAGTACAACGGTGTGACGCCATGTCAATGGCAGCAGACCAGCATGCGCTCTTACAGTCAGAAGCACAGCCTTTGAAACTGCTGGTTACACAAGCTACAAGCTTGTATAGAGCAGCACTTTAGTCCAGAAAGCAAGTGCGAGCAGCAGGTGGCCAGCTTCAGGATTATGTGTCCGGCGAGACTCCATCAAAGCAACAAGCAGGGAGCAGCAGCTCATTGCCAAAGATGAATCAACAGTTTGCTGTCTGGACAATTGTGCATCCAGCAGAGGTCAAGTGCAAACAGCAAATCTTTGCTTCAAGCGCAGTGCAGAGGCTCACCCAGCATACAGCAGTGCCTGTACAGAAATATGGCCAGAGTTTGCCCCTTGACATTGACGCAGACGCTGACTGTGCCAACAGCTTTCCTGCTGAGCACAGGTTAATTCAAACTTTGAAAGAAGTTTGAATCTGATATTGTCGCCATTGCTCATGCAATTGTTGTGCGCACGTATTCTGCATATGATTTTGGCTGCACGGTGTTGCACTCACCTGCAGTAAGAAACCTCTGCTTACTGAAGGATCCACTTTAGCCAACTGACAAGGGGCACACGTGGTTCATCTCCCTGCACATTCGGCAAAAGCGGCAGTGACTTCAGCGTTGTTGGGTGCATGTGTCAGCTGTGGTAGCCATGAAGCAAGCATTGCCCACTGACTTCTGGGCTTGCCACTCAAGTGCTGCCACTCATCATTCTGTCAGCAGCAGTGTTACAGAGCTGCCATTGGCTGTGTTGTGGCTATTTGGCTGAGTCTCAGCTGCAGGTAGGACCGCTTACAAGCGTATGCTGACAGCACTTATGTAAAGCAATTGCAGCTTCTGTGCAAGGGGCCAGCCACTGTGTGTGTGTGCATCTGCATCTTGCTGGTGACAGGCTGCAGTGTGATTAAAATTATTGAGCAGGAGCCTAGGTTACTGTTCCGCCTGATTGTTTGCTGCACGTCATGTGTTGATCTTGGGAAGCTGGATATATCCATGAGTTGTTTGCTTACATCTGCTGCTCTGCTGGCATCCTGTTGCTGCATCATTGGTATCATTAATTGAGCTTAGTGATCTTCCTACCTTGCTTGTCTACTTCTGCCTTTGCTGTGAGCTGATTTTGCCAATCACCTGCCATCAAGTCAAGCTTTCTGCAATAGGCCGTGTGTAGCCAGATGGACTGTGATGCATGGCAAGTGCACATTGTATGCTTGGCCTTCCGTTGGTAAGCTGAGCAATGTGCACTGGTGACAGCAGGAAGGCAGGCAGCAGTCTACACGTGCTGTGCCTGTACCTGCCAGTCAGGCAGGCGCAGGCCCTAGCACCATCTCCCCTGGTATTGGGGTGCCACCTGCTCACTCCTGGCAGCTGACAGCTGCATGTTCAGTCAGCAAGCTGCTGCAGCACCCATCTCATATGCCTCCTACGGATTGCTGCCTGCGTCAATGGACCTGACAAGGGTGTGCTGTTCTGCTTGACTTGCTCTGAAAGTGCAATGCAGCACAAAGTGCTTTGGCTCTGTTGTGCTGTAAATTGTAAATTGTGGGGAATGTTTTGCTTTGACTCAGCAACATCCTGTAACATCTGGTGATTGAAAGTTCTCATGGTCTTTTGTTTTGGCTATTGTGAATAACTTTGGCTCATAGCTTTATGACAACAGAACCTTTCTTGAGTCACTGTCCTTGACTTGAGAGGGCAAGGTCTTCTTCAGTCTCACAACCATGGAGTAGATGCATGCAACGCACAGCTGCCGGTTATATTGCAGTATGGAAAGTGCGAGTCATGCTTAGAGTAGGCCAGGAGATCGATGCATAGAACGATTCCGAAAAGTTGAGGCATGCCAGGAACGTATTGTCCTGTAGGACTGGTCGACAGACCTGAAGGACCCCAGCAAACAAGCAAAGTATGCGTGCTTGGTAAGGCTCTGAGCTGCTTCAGTAACTCGGTGTCTGTAGAGTGCACATGCCATGGGGGAACATGTAATACGTGCTGCAAGTTAAACACCTGTATATAAAGAAGTTTACAAGAGTGGCCATACCGGTGATCAGTCAGTCTTGTCCCTGACTTAGGCAGGGCAAGCTGTGGCAAAAGGCAGCTCATTAACCACATCACATCTTATCTGATGTTCCTTGCATGTGTGTTGCGTGGTTGCACAGAAGAGCTCACAAGTGCTGCATATGCATGCCATGCACATCAAAATTGGCAAGGTCCATGCACGGGGTGAAGGCAGGAAATGGCAGCTGCTAAAACTTGAAAAGCTGCTGAATTGTCGATTCCAGAATCATGTTGCTGAGGATGCACTACTTTGCAAAACCTAGTAAAATGCCTGGTTCAGGTCAGATACAGTATACATTCAAGCGTGATTGTGTCATGATTCTAGACAAAGTCTTCATATGACTAAGTGTAGCAAAGCCTGTCAGGCAGCTCTGCAGATGTTTCTCTCAATGGGTGTCTTTTGTTAAGAATGGAGCAGATGCTATCAGTTCCCTGCGCGCTTGCATCAACAATGTCCTGACTACCCTGCCAGATGGCGTGGCTACCATTGCTGCCTTTGACAATGCAGCATGCACACACACTGCTTGTGTAGTAAGCAAACACATACACCCTGCTCATGCAACAATGTCAGGGAACCAACTACCTATAAGCACCTTAAAGACACAAACTTGATGATAAAACCTGCCACAAGATAGGACTATATGCATGTCTTGCTGACAAGAACTACATGAAGTCATCAGCGTCATCAAGTGGCTCATCAAATTTGTAGTCATCTAGGCCAGCTGATCCTCCCTTGGAGCCAACATTGACATTCTTCTTCTTGCCCGCCACTGCAGCAGACATCATGCAAAGTCAACCTGCTGTCATGTGGGAAGCCATCTGAACATGTCTTTATGACCACTACTGGATGACAAGAGCCTATCGACAGAAAAGCAACAATGCCTACCTTTCTTTGCCTCCTTTGCTGCTTTGTCTTCTTTGATTTTGTCAGACTTAATACCAGCAATGCAGGTCTCCAGATCTTTCACTTCTGGCAGAGCTACAGGCACGCAAGCCTGCTTCAACAAGGCCTTCAGCAGCGTCTTGTAATGCTGGTTTTTGCTGTGTGGCAGCAGATACTGCTGAACAATCAGACGCGCCAGCTCCTCGTGGTCTTTCAATGATTTGGGTTCAAATGAATCCAATGCTGATGCAGATGAACCTCGCGCATTGCCAAAAAGCTCCTTTGCATTCTGCAGATCCGACTCCTCTATTAGCCTGTATATATACACCGTTATTTGGTTGACACTAATGTTTCAAATTTGTTCATGCAGTGCTAGAGGATGTCATGAGCATTCACCACATCACCAATACCTTTGTTGCCGTAGCTTCTCAGCTACAGGATCATCAAGTGGCTCATCTTCTATTCTTGATGCTTTGTCCTTGTCTTCATAGGTCTTTTTCTTACCAGGTTTAGACTGCACAGTCACTCGTCGTCAAATCCAACTTGACAGCTGCAAGATATTCAGAGTTGTGATGGCGTATGGCAAACTTTGTTACCTGCTGAGGCTTGGGAACGTTGTACTCAGGCTTGTCCTCTTCCTCGTCTTCTCCCGCAAACTTCGAAGCTTCTACCTCGTCTGCTGCAGCAGGGGCCTGGGGTGCAGCTACAGCAGGCAACTGAGGCGTGAAATCTTCGTTCTCCCAATCCTCCCAATCTTCCGCCATGCTGACGTGAAAACGTTTGGTTCCGAAAGTTTGTGTAAGCACACGATCAGTCGCAACGTCCGGACTCAACGACGCACTTCCTGGACGTTTCTGAGAACAAAAGCGTCAGGTGCAATCAATGCTGTGTTACAGAATTGAGAAAGCGGGATCGGTACACTCTGTATTGCCCAAGATCGCAAAGCAGCACATTCATAAGTTTGCTCTGCGGCGTAGGGTCGGTCGGGGCAATTTGGGCTCGGCCCTCACGTGGCCTCGAAACAGCAGCAAACATCACAGAAGGCATGAAGCCTGTGCGGATGTACCGGCGCTTTCGACATCCTGGTCACAAGTCTTGTGTCAGTGGTATTGTCTGATCTTCCACACTCTGCAGCAGCGAGCCCATACATATGTACCGGTTGTGGGGGGCTTTGGGACCTGCAAGGCAAGCATCACCTAAGCTTGCTGCCTCGTTCGCTGTATCATTCGCACGTGCGGTCCGCTCAGCTCTTCCTGCACACGGCCATCCTCCTCAAAGCTTGCCGCCTGCACATCGAGCTTTTGACCTATTTGCGCTCACGAAGTTGGTCTGATCTAGGATCTTTGCGGAAGCGCCTGTATTAGACGTACGCATACATGTATCACACAGCACGTGTTACCAACAGATGATGAAGGCTAAGTGTGTGCCCCCGGATTATGGACACCGTCCAAGCTGACTATTAACACCTTGTTGCATACTCAATCCAGCTCCGGTGAATGCTCGCCTTCAGTAAGCAGTGTGCCTGCAGGTCAGGATTTAGTTGGAAGATACAAGTACTCCAATGCTGAATACAAACTCAGGCATAGATCCATCGTCTGCCAGGGCGTTTGGTACAACATTTCCAGCTGGTCAAAACCAGGGAGGTGCTAATGCGTTTGGGCTGGGAGGTATGTCATGGTGGTACATTGTGTGTTGGGCGTTGACATATGGTGGTGACTGTCACATTATGCTGTGCAGGCGGCATCCCAGGACTGCAGAACTACAACATGCAAAGTGGTTTACAGAACAGGTACGCTGCACAGACATCATCAGTTGTTTTTGCAGGTGCATGCCCCTTTCAGCCAAATCATAGCGTCCAACCTTGTCTGCTCAAGTTGTGATACTGTCATTGAAATGCCTGTCAGAAAATTTCTGCCTACTTTTGCAGAGGGGGGTTTGGCTTACCTTCCTCAGCAGCACAGCAACAGGCGGCACAGCAAAACAGATTTGCTGGTTCTAATATGGGAGTGAATCTGCAGCCGGTACGCTGCCATCTTTTTCCTCCAAGCAGTTTGCAAGAGATTGCATTTAAAGACACTGTGCACAATATTGTTGGCAGAAATGGCTGCGTTACATCAGCATGCCTTACTCATGTCTCGGCTTTGCAGTCTATATGCAGGGTTGCAACATAATTATCTGCAGTTTGTATGTGCTCCTTTTGGCAGCACTGCACATTTGGATTGTCTGCTGATACTGCCCCATTGCTGAAGTTAGATTGGCTGCGTGTACCGGTCAGAATGCATGCTGTTTCTGATGATCAAATCACACTGCAGATGGCTCAGTATGGGTCTGGTCCGCAGCGTGGCCCCATGGGTCAGACGCTGATGGGTGGACTGAACAATGTTGGTCAGAGAGGCATTCCTGGCAATGCTGGCCTTGGCCAGGCCGCCCTACAGCGGCAAGCTGGAAACGGGGTAAACATGGGGGCGCTTGGGGGTGCTTCAGGTACATGTCCTTGTATGTGCAGCCAGGCAACATTGTTTGCTTTGTTGTGTCCAGATGTGTTTGAATGACCTTGCAACCTGGCAATAGCCATGCACAAGCATGGCTTGCCCTACTCAGATCACAACCACATGTTGCAAGCATGGCTCATTCCACTGCATCTCCTGCAATGTCGCAGGTCAGCTGGATGGCCAAATATCTCATACTGCTTCTGCTGTGTAGGCATGCAAAGAGGAGTCAATCCTGGTATGCAAGGTGGCATGAACTTGCCAGGCCTTGCAAACCAGCGAGGAGCCCTAGGCAACATTGGCATGTCAGCTTTGGGGGGTGGCCTAGCGGCAGGTTTGGGAAACGCCCTAGGCTTACAGAACTCTCCAGGGCGGAACTCAGGGCTGAGCATGCACCCTGGGGTGGGTTTGTCAAGTGCTGCCTACCCACCCTCGGGCGACCTTATAGCCATGATGAACAAGGCCAATGTCACAACTAACAACAGCCAGTTGCTCAACGCCACCCAGTCTGCTTTCAACAACACTGTTGGCCAGCAGCAGCAGCAACAACAACAGCAGCAGTTGCAACAGCAGCAACAACAGCAGCAGCAGCAACAACAGGGGCAGCAATCTGGACAGGGACAAGCGACGAGCATGGGTCACGATCACGACCAGCCAGTCTTTGATCAGTCTGAATTCCCAGCCCTAGGAGGGGGTGCAGGGGGGCAGCGGCAGCAGACCCAGGGCCTAGCCAATGGGGATGCGACAGGCTTCAACAGCCTGGGGCACGGCGCCAACATGTACAACAATGTTGCCCTGCAAGGCAAGGCTGCAGGTCACTTTGGCGCAGACTTCTCCATACAGAATGAGAGCGAGTTCCCTGCCCTGGGGTCTGTGGGCTCTAGAGGGGGCGATGACCAGTCCCAGGACAATCAAGGGCAGCCTGGACAAAAGGTACCTTGGCGTGCCCTTCATGCCTGTTCAGGCAGCATGACACCATTTCATTACTTGTACAGGAAGTTTCTCCATGTTTCATATCAGGCAGCGCACTGGCTGGAGGTTAAATGCAACAGCAGACTGTGTTCAGCATCCTACTCAGCCTAAACATATCAATCCTATGAGCTCAGCAGAAGTCTTGCTAATGTTGCTACAACCCCAATGGCACGCAGCATCACAACACTCTACATGCAGCCCACGCTCCTCTCCACACACGGATCCTTCACATTGTGTCTCTACTTTGCTGTCCGTCTAGCTGGTGTCTCACTTGGTGAACTCATGTTTCGTTGCACAGGGAGGGCAGCAAGCGCCGCAGTCTGGCAGGAGCACAATGCCGGTGCCAGGCTCTGGCGACTCTAGCCAGGGTAACTGGCATGGCTTGCCGCCTGCTGTCATGGAGCAGATACGCAGCACGCCCAAGGGGCAGCGCCCTCAGGCCATGCAAGCCCTCATGCAGTCCATGCCAGGCTACGACAGCTATCGGGTCAGCTTGCATCTCTCAAACTGCCCGTTCACACTGGCACTGCATCATTTGAGACCTGTAGTGTTCTGACTGAGCTGCTGTCTGCTTTGTCTTCTGGCTGCTAACAAAGATACCTGCTTTGTTCAGCTTGAGCAGTGCAGTGCAGTGGGGTCACAAATAGGCTGTGATTCATCAGGATTTCTGTGTCATCAGGCAAGGAAACAGTCTTCTGTCATCAGCATTTACCTGCTGCAGCTTTTCCTGGATAAGATGCTAGAGTTGCGGCTTGCCACATGTGCGCATTGACCTTAACAAGCCTGAGTAGCTCCCGGTGCAAGCTGTCCCGCGACTATTCAGCAAATATGTGCATCACTGCCAATGTAACGTCCGCACTGCACTCACGTGACAGGTGACATGCAGGGAGGGCCGCCAGGCACACCCACACAGCAACAGCAGATGTCGCAGCAGCAGCAACATAGCAGTGCCGGCGGCAAAAATCCTAGCCAGCAGGCAGCGCCAGACAGGTTCGGCCTGCTAGGGCTTCTCAGCGTGATTCGCATGACAGACCCAGATCTGACAACCCTAGCACTAGGGACAGACCTCACCACTCTAGGGTTGCACCTAAACTCCCCGGAGAATGTATACAAGACATTCCAGTCGCCATGGGTGGACAACCCTCTCAGGCCAGAACCAGATTTCAAGGTGCCAGCCTGCTATCTACATAATCCCCCTAGGTTACAGCCAGGTTACTTCTCTAAATTCCAGCAGGACACGCTGTTCTTCATCTTTTACTCCATGCCGAGTGATGAGGCTCAGTTATTTGCTGCTGATGAGTTGGCGTCCCGGGGATGGTGGTTTCACAGGGAAGGCAAAGTGTGGCTCACACGGATTCCCAACACTGAGCCACTGCTGAAGACTGACAGATATGAGAGGGGGTCATACTACGTGTTTGACACAAACATGTGGGAGTGCGTTCAAAAAGACAGCTTCCATTTGCAGTATGATCAGATGGAACGGCCGCCAAACCTGCCTCGATCAGCACCTCAGCCTGGTGGCAACCCTGGAATATCCATTCCGTCAGCAAAGTGACACAATTGCTTGCACGCTTGGTTGGCACCAGTCCTGACATTCTGATGTGCAGCACGTCACCATGCAATGACTATGTTGCAATTTTGGTTTCAAGTGTCAATGTGAGCAGAGATGCCACTTGCGGTTATGTAGTAGTTGTCATTTCTCTGCTTGAGTGTTTGTCATCTGCTCACAGTGTTGCTGTGCGGTTCAATATTGTGTCGCACCCGTCAGCTGCAGCAAAACAGCAACTAAATTGCTGCTTCTGGCTGCACTATCGTGCTTAAGCTACACTGTAAAGATATGATATGGCTTAGTTGCCTTAGGGCACTCTGGGTCACAGTATGGTTGTATAGGGGGGCAAGAAAGCAGACTGCTTGACATCACAATGTGGCTGTTGCTTTTGTTGCTGGGTTTCAGTAACATCTCATCAGCATCTCAGTTGCAGCTCGAAGTCCTGTGGACACGAACCCGGCTGAATGCAAATTTTGGCGCACAAATGTACTGCACAGCTACAATGTGCAGTGACAGTGTTTGTTTACATGGCACATCATCATCTTCCCTTGCGTGACCTGCCCCCAGCAGTAACCCTTCCTGTAGTGGCAGGAGCAGCTGGGGCTGTGCTTGGGGCAGCTGTTTGTCCTGGTCGAGCTGCTGGCGCAGTATCTGCAGCCCCAAGTATGTTCATCAACTGCAGTAAGCAAACAACAGGCTTAACCCGCAAGTGCCTTTCTGTGGAAAGCGTAAGCTTGTGCTTTATGCAGAAGCACGTCTGTTTGCATGAAGAAGCATGTCTGCTTGGCAGAGCCTGGTGACTTGCTGGAATCATGAATGGATTGTGGTTTGATGCATGATGCACACAAGCAAAAGTCTGCAGGTGCAGACTTGTATTCATTGCAATCCCTGCAAACAGAGTCACATGTCATATGGAAGCAAGACTATTTCCGAAGCTAGGTCAGTGCAGAAGGCAACATGTCATTTACAAACAGGTCCTCAGCTTGCAGGGACAGTGGTGCAGGGACAGTGAATAGGCTCCAAAAGGATCTTTTTTGACTCCAACAATACAACTTCTGCTGACAGCAGACATGACCAATCAGGTCTTCATAGTGCACATCATGGAGTTGCAGCAACAAATGCCATGTCACAGGTAGCTGCTTGCACAGAGGTGCGTACACTGAGCCATGCATTCAGAGTATAACAGCTTACCAGCATCCCAGCTGGGATCAGGAAGATCCAGTTCTTCATGATCCAGCTGCGCTCATCCTTGACAGGTGCCTTCTTCTTGGGGTCACCCCCCACGCCCTGAGCTGCCCCAGGATCCTGTGACTCTGGGTATATGGTTGTTCCCTCTGGCAAGCCGCTGGGCTCAAGCCCTGTGACACAACAGGGTAATTGCTACAAGTTCATTCTTTCATCCAGCCATGGCATGTCTTCCTACATGTCCATTGGCCCTACAGAGAAGTGTTTTACTGTGTGTGTGCATTGCTCCCAACTCCAATGTCGATGCTCCCAGCACAAGAGAGTAACAAGCATGGTAAAGGCACAGAACAGAACAAAAGGAAAGCGTAACAGGAAGGCTACAGGGAGGGTGTGCCTGCATGGACTGGGTCTGGGCTGAGGGCAGGTTCTCAGCATGCATGTTCGATGACGAGTCTCTATCATGCTGCACCAGACCATTTTCACTGCTGGTGTTGCATCTGCAGTATGCCTGTACGCAGCTCAAGGTGCAGCCAGTCACTACACAGACTGTGTGATGACAGTTACAGCTGTGGCATTTGTTTTGCTGAACCAAATGCATCATTCTGATTGACTGGCATTATGGGCATGTGATGTAGTGCAGCAATGTCAGGATCCCACACTGTGCTACCAGAGTGAAGGCTCCAGCCAGAGTCTTGGTCAGATGCAGTGTCATATAGCATGAGTGCCAAGGAATTTGCTGTGATCACCTGGGGTTGCTGTTTGTCTCAGGGGCTCTGCAGTCTCTGGGAAGCGACAAAGAACTACGACTTGCTGTGGTTGTGACCAGTCTGAAGGAAGCTTTGTTGGCTGTTCATTGCATCCAACTCTGTACTCCACAGCTGAGATGTAACAACCATTGTTGAGGTACAACAGCACCTGCTCATCTACTGCTGACTGGGCGAGGCATCTTGCTCGTGCAGAATCATATACAAACTTGCCAGAGGGCTGTTCTACATTGTTTGAGACCTTGATCTTCACAAATCTGCAGAAGCATATTTTGTGAAGCGTGACCAGTGATAGGTGCAGGTCCTGAAGCAGCATGACATTGATCAAATAAGTCAGCAACATTGAGCTGCGGCCTACCAGACTCACCCATTCTGCTCCACAACTTCTGCAAAAGCTTTGAGCTGTGATGCTGTGTACTCTGGCCTCTCCCAAATCAGTTTGCTGAACAGCAGTGACTGCAAAAGCACAGGAGACACTCTGTGGAGTCAAGGCTATATCAGCTGTTGCTTAAGAGTATGCAGGAAAATGTGGAACAATACTCACGTTCTCTTCTACATTCCCATATATGGTACCGAAAGATGAAAAAGTGTCGTCAGAGATCGCAAGCTGCACTTCAAGTTTGACAAAGGCGCACTCTGACTGAAAACACAACCCTAGCAAGACAGCGGCAATGATGCATATAGTGCGAGACATGACACGGGAATTGGCCGATGCATTGACTCGTTGCGCAAAGAAACGCCTGCAGCTAGGTCTCAAGCTTGAGTAGGGTCTTGCATGCAAATTTATTTCGCATGCATTGCAGCTAGCACATGCACATACCGTGTGCAACGCTGATGACTGCCTGAAGTTGCAGAGTGTCGTTTTGCTGCAATCAGATTCACGGGCTTTGCAGAAGCCGGTCGGTGCCAGCTCGCCCAGCCAGTGACCAGTCTAAGTACTGATCCATCGTGATCTGGTCGCCTTGGCTGAGAGTCAGTAAGCTGCGCTGTCATGCACTGACATCACAGCATGATTCCACAGCTCTACAGTCCCGCCAAGGGGCGACGCTGCTCAGAATCTTGCTTGGACCTTTTGGCAATACAGCTTGTGCGGTACTACCAGAAGCAAAATCTAGCACCTGCTGCGGCTTCCATTGAGGCTATAGGTGAGTGCCTGCAGTCGGCTGTCATTCTGCTTCTTGCATCTTCTTGCTGCCATTCTTGTAGCAGATGAGGTCTATACATGCAGTCAGTGCATTGCTGAAGGTTTCAGAGTTGGACGTCAGCTGGTTGAGCGATATACACAGAACAGGCCCAGACTTGGCGAGCACTTGGACGTAATCAAGTTCATCTGCAAGGAGTTTTGGGCGGACCTGTTTGGCAAAACAGTAGATAACCTCAGAACCAATCATAGGGGGACTTTTGTTCTGAAGGACAACAACTTTAGATGGGTGACTAGATTGTCAGCAAATCAGCAAGGACTGGGTACCCCTGCGCAGCCATCTGCTGTAGAGTTAGCTAAAGACTTCTTAATACTCCCATGTGCCATTGTCAGAGGTGCTCTTTGCCACCTTGGAGTAGACTGTGCAGTAACTGCTGACTGTACCAGCCTTCCTGCCTGTGATTTCACCATCAATTTGAAGATGCGTTGATTGTAGGCCGTGCATTTGTACAGTGCAGTGATGAAGCTAACAGTACTGTCTTGCTGGGAAACTCACAATGTGTGTCAGAGATACCATATGCGCCACACGCAGATATGTCCTAGGGTATTGCTGGTATTGGAAGACCTCTGGCAGTATCTGCAGCAGGCTAGGGGCCATTGTCAGCTGTAATTGGCAGCAGGCAAATGGCATTTAAGGCGCAGTATGGCGCTTCCCTCCAAATGCAACAGGCCTGCCCCCTTGCACTAGCACAGCACCCAGACCCACCCCTCAAGCATCACAGATGACCTGAAAAGGGCTGACCCAAGACTTTCAGCTCAAACTGCATGAAAGTGCATTTGGCTAGCTTTGCATACAGCTGATGCTTCCTGAGCAGCTCAAGCACAATCCTCACATGCTTCACATGCTCCTCAGCAGTTTTGCTGATAATTCTCATCATAATGATTACATCATCCAGGTACACCAAGACAAACTTGCCAATGGCATCCTTCAGCACATCAGTCACGACAGCCTGAAACGTACTTGGGGCATTGATCAAACCAAAGCACAATATCGTGTACTTGTGTACCCGTGGCTTTGTGAACGCTGTCTTGAGTACATCGTCAGGCTTGAGTCTGACCTGCGAGTACGCACTTTGCAAGTCAATGCTACAAAAGACCTTTGCACCCTGTACCTGGTCAAACAAGTCATCTATGCGTGGCAGCAATTTGCAATTCTTGACTGTGTTCTCATTCAGTCCCCTGAAGTCAATGCACATCCGTAATATACCATCAGGTTTTGCAACAAGGATGACTGGACTGCCATATGGGCTGCAACTAGGTTCACTACAAATAGAGTCACTAGAGCATCAGCTTCATGCTCATCTTCGGCGGAAGTAGCCTGTGTAGGCACAGCAGTGGGACTGCATATCAGTGCTGCAATAAAGCTACCAAAAGACAGCTGTGCTTGTGGTACCGGCTGGCCAAGCAGTAGCTATTCATTTGCCCTGATCCAATGGAAGGTCAGCTGCTTTGACCCCTGCCTCTGTACTGTGTTACACCTGCGCACAGCCTGTGATTCAGTCACAGGTTGCATAGCTGCAACAACATAAGGGTTCCCACTGACAGGACCTGCAGCGTCATGTATGCTAGGACGGCTCTGCCATTTCAAGGTAAGCTTACGCAACCACTGAGAACACTAGGCTTGGCGCCTTGACGGTGAAGGACGTGTCTGCAAACAAATTACAAGGTTATGGCCAGTAATGTCACTGAATCTACCACGTTTCACCCCCTCCAAACAGCATTGCCCTGCCCACATGGCCTGGATAACAGCAAGCAGTTCGTACTCACCAATGTCATGGTAGTGCTCTGCAGCAGAAACGCTTGACACAGAAACGCAGTGGGGCTGCCGTTTTGAGGAGAAGCAGCACCAATGCCAAACCCACATGCCCCTGCAACCAGTGCAGACGGCTTCGGATACTCAGGTATCACCAAGACGGGCACTGCAATCAGAGCAGTTTTGACAGCGTATAATGCCTGTTGGCAAGCAGAAGCCTACACAAAAGGCTCATCCCTGGGCAACAGTTCATTCATAGGAAGAACTCTAGTAGCATTTGCCAGTATGAAACCATTGTATTAGTTTGTCAGGTCAAGCTCATACAAGAGTGCACTTCAGGCACATCATGATGCACAGCCCAATTCCTGATCATGCTCTCTTCGGGGTTGACGGTGATGCCATCAGCATCCACAATATGTGTCAAAACTGGGTACGCTCAGCATACGGGGAGTGCTCCTGCAGCAACTGCAGAACAAGCTTCAACTGCTCAGCATGCTCAGCAGCAGCTTTGCTGATCACCCAAGTATCATTCAGACATACCTGCACGAACCTGCCCATGAAAGATGTCGTTCATCACAGCTTTAGTAACAGTCATCACAGCAGCCCTGTCTTATAGCTCTCATCGCTTGTATAGAACAGAAGCGCTTAGGGCATGCAGCATTTCATGCCATACATCACTACTGCTAAGTGACCGCTCTTCTGCCGTCCTTGGAGACAACACAACATCAGGGTTTCCCAGCCACAGCAGTATGATGTAGCTAGGTTTTTTTCAAAAATGCATGATGTCGTACCACTTAGCAAGCACCACCAGAGAAAGTCACAATTGCAGAGAGTGTTGCGGTTGGATGCATACCTTGCATGTTTCAACAGATTTTCTTACTGTATCGCTTGCCACCCTTACTTGCAATGTGTTAGGGCTGCAAGTCACAGTGAAGCCTGTCCGCCTAGAAGATGCCACCAAGGCAAACCCAACACAGTTGTTCCATGCAGGCATCATAGAGCAAGCAAAATCACTAGAAGACCTGTGGGCAATGTAGTGTTGAAGGCAGGCAGACAGATTTTCTGAAGCACAGTGCAGAAGAGATGCGCATGAGATGGGTAGGTCAGCAAGACTGAGTCATCTGAGATGGTCATAGCAAAGCGAGTGGGTGGGAGGGGGAGTTGTGGATGAGCAGTTGTTCACCCTGAGGCCTGCAAGGAGCTGTATACCAACCTGCAAGCTACCTGAAGCTATATCTGATACTGTGTGGTACAAAATGCTTGTGCCATTTGCTATACCTGGCTTCAGAGGTCACAGAGTTAGCTTGATGACAAGGCTTACATCGTCATGCCGCTGCAGAATGGAACTCTGGCTCTCAGGCAAGATGTCATAAAGATAGTTCATTATGTTTGGCTCAGAGCGTATCTGTGTGAGCTGGGTCTGTGCTCAACCTGAACAAGGGCACCAGACATGGCTACTTGATTCTGATCTATGTTTTGCAGCATAGTGCATTGGCTATGCTGCTGACCTTCGTGTCTGTCCTGCTTGCTAACGTTAGCTATTGGACCATGGTTTCTTTGCCAAAAATAACAATGCCACTGAGCTTGTTGCTTATAATACAGCGACTGAGTTGACAATTGTCATAGTGCAAGGCAGCAACATCGATCTTCCACGGAAAATTTTGCTCTGCAACTGGCCAACAAATACAAGCTGCTTTTGCGCGTTGCACGTGCATCGTCAGTGCTTTGCCACCGTTCTCCTGATGAATGTTTCATCACTCAACCGTCTAAGGTAGACTTCTTGAGAAGCCTGCTCGTCTGTGCAACATTCTCAGTCGCCAAACGCATTTCGAACTGGCAGTAATCGTGCAAGCAGAAGAGGGATACTGGCACTTGCTTGCCGCAAGCGGTTCGCACAAGTGTGGTATATGGATGTTAACATCTTGGATCTTGAGTGCTCCTCACCTCACTTTCCCCAGCCGCGCCGCTTTCCAACAGGTGTTGCCGTCGATGCGCGGCCGCTCTCACTGTTTTTTTGCACGACTCTGTGGATCGCCACGCTGTCTGCGGGCAGCCGGATGTAGCTCCCATACTCGAGCTGCGATGAAAATGTTGTGCTATATTATGCAAACAAATCCGATGTGTGGTAATTGCTCCTCTGGCACCACAGGACTGGCCGAGCTGAAAAGGCGTCTGCCGATAAGCGACACCTCCTGTTCCGGCCTGGCATGGAGGCGCACGGCACCTGCTCCGGCCTGGCACCGTGGCATGGAGGCGCACGGCAGCTTGCGTAGCCTTGGTGTATGGGTCGCCCTAGCGCCGTTAAGTCTGAAAAGGATAGATGATGCTGTAGCTCAAAGGCGAGCAAAGTGAGCTCTCTTTGGATAGTGATGATCTTATGTCCTTGCTGCCTTCTGGTATACAGTGCCAGACCTTGTGTGGTGCCGTGAGCACTATTGCGACAAACTCCCTGACAGTTGGTTGACCAGGGACACCTACAGCTCTCGTCAAAAGTGGTGTCCAGAGTCTGAAGCAGGTCTGTTTTAGACTATTGTAGAGCACACAGCTGCCGAGCTATTCGACGCTGCGACTCAGGACAGGTAAACGACTTATGTAACGATGCGTGTGGGGGTTGACCGCCGCGCAAAGCGATCACAGCGCTGGTTAGGTATTGTCAAAGCCAAAGCTACTGTCACAGCGAAACAGAGG
>JAABUP010003780.1_pt1 | contig 26217 bp, 39 predicted proteins | sample 5559201 | NCBI WGS metagenome assembly JAABUP01 (sample SAMN10711887, study PRJNA513373) | rock metagenome | isolation source: Antarctica rocks | place: Antarctica | reverse complement strand
TGCAGCTGTCAAAAAGTGATTGCAACTCACCTGAGAGTATGCCACAATGAGCTCATCCAAATCAGCCTCTGCTTGCATCATGATCCCAGCAAGCTGCTTCTCACTCCCACCAATCACCAGGTGCATCACCCACTACAAAACATCAAGCTTGCTCAGTTCATGGGCAGACAATGGGCCCGCGAGGATTGCAACAAGATGCTTGGGCCGCAAGAATGTGCAGAAGGCAGTGTTGCAATGGATGACGCAGCTGGCGCATGACAGACAGTTCAATCAGCACACCAGTCAAGAAGCGCAAGGGTTTCAGCACTATGCTGCACAGGTGGTCACAAGTTATGGCTTGAATTGGATGACACTCAAACACACACCTTGAAGACACTGTCCAGCCTGCTCCTTGCAAAATTTTCTGCAGCCAGCCATATCCCGTGCGGCCGCTGTACAATGTTGCCCACCAGACCCAGAAGAGCCCTTGCCAACAGCTCTGAAGCTGCTGCATCTGCTTTGCTGTGCCCAAGATTTGCCAAAGTCTGGACTCAAAAACACAACAACGGCTCAGACATTGCGAGGCCATTATGTTGGCATCCTGTCTAGTTGTATGTATGTATTTTACAGACTTTCAGACAAGACGCGCCAAGTGAAAGCCCTCAAATGTACAAGAGAGAGAAGAGCATGTGTTGAGGCCAGCTGAAGTGCTAATGTCTGGAGTCTAGATAGTATGCAATGGACTTGAACACGGAGGGTTTGCAACCTGCTCACCTGTGACAACAGCTTATCCTTTGCTTGCACAGCCAGGTCAATACGCTGGGCAAGTGCATAGAGGCGGACTACTGCTAACACTGTTGGCACTGCCACTGACGACCCACAGCCTTCGTGAAGCACTTTGTCGATATTATCTCGTTTTCCTACGGTGGCGAGATTTTTTAAGAGTTGCAGATTACTGAAAGTGGTTCCTGACAGCTGTCATCAGTCGTTGAGGTCCACGGTACAACATCACACAAGCATGGCACGTTGGTGCACTTGCTGCTACTCACCGTACATCCGGACTCTGGCAAGCCGGGCAGCACGCCAAAAATGATGCTGAACGGCCTGCGCAATCCAATAGCGAGTGCCCTGCCTGGCCTCAGGGTGCCAGTCCGAAATGTGCGACCGGCCGCCCGACTGAGGCCAGTGAACAATGCAATACTCGTGTTCATGATCGCGGACTGTTGTCCACACTCGCAGTGTTTATGTCTTTCAACAGACTCTCACAGAAGTTTCGCGCTTGACAAAAGGCAATTTGGGAATCTAGAAGTTTTGGCTTTTCTTCAACCTGCTGGCGTTATAGGCAGATTATGTCCATTGTCTGGTGCAAAGAAGCAAAATATTGTAAAATATATGACACCACTGTAACATAGCGTGTCTCACTGTATGCACACATGTTAGACATTCCTTCAAATCTGCTTCTCAAAATCCAGTTAAAGTGGCCACCGTTGCGTAACACATTGGTTAATTACACCTAACAAGTAGTCTCCTTGCTCTTCAGAGGCAACAGCATTTGCTTCGTCCATAGCAGCACTGAGCTGACCACCCTCACCTGCCTCTTTCTTCACTGCAACACCAACATTAATACTCAGCATCAACAGTGACAAAGGAAAGAAGCAGTATGCTCATTTGCAGGATCTGCTTGCATGGCTCTTGCCCAATCAGCCCCAGTCTCTCATAGGCAACAAAGCCGCCGCAGGCAGACTTGTCAAGCACACTTCGATCATGCATGAACTGAAACGTTGGTCATATCCTTTTTGAACTTCTAGTCCTTCTGGTCAAACTGTGGTATGTGATGCACAGATCAGGCTTCTCTTGACATTCATAATGTACAAAGCTGCCCTTTATCTCACTCAATGGCAGCCAAGCAGTAAATTGTGGGCATCAAAGTGAGAACCATCTGGCAACACATGGATCCCGACAGAAATGCAGCCCCTGCATTGCAAAAGATGACAATGAAGCGCCTGTAGGGCAAGATGTTATGCACGTGCCTGTCAAGCACAGCGTTGTTGTTGACTGGCTGTCGATGACTGGCTGTTAATGAAATGCAGTGCCTTGCAGGCCGTCCGCATGCAACTCTTAAACTGCCAAAAGACTTGTCTATGTGATATGATGACATGCTAATTGTGAGAGATGTGAAGTTGAATCTCGCTCTTGTGCCTCAACATCCTGCAGGAGTGCTGTCAGAGATGTCACACAACACCTGTGCACTCAAGCTGTGATGTGCTCAAGTGAATGCAGCACAGATTGAAGTGTATCTCATATGCAAAGCCAAAGGGCCACGAGGTTATGCGTTCAGACGTGCAGTCTCTGCTGTCAGATTCTGTTGCTACACCATGGTGATCTATGTCCCAAGGGTTTGCTTGAGAGGCGCTCCAGCACACCGTACCTCAGTCCACAACCAGCAGTCTCAAAGCACACATCTGAGCTTGCAAGCGAGACAGTCAAGGCCAAATTGACAAGCTGAGGATCAACAAACAGAATGTGGATTTGGTTTTGTGTATCCACCCCCGGCTCATTGTCAGAGTGCGCATGCGTCAAGGGGCAAGCCTAACTCAGTATCGAACACAATAGGGAACACGCATCAGGTGAGCGTCTCGCTGTCGTCCTTAGACGTCTGACCAACATGACATTGAATGACAGATCGTGATCAGCAGATTCGGTAAGGGAAGCGTCGACACTTGCGTCGTTCTCAGCCATGAGTGCAAATCACTGCAGAAATCACGCGGCAGATCTGTTTTAAATGACATCATATGTAGCAGCGCAGTCTGCCTTGGGCACCGTTCTCAGTATGTCCTGCCACATCAGCAACAGACTTGATGATTAAAAAGAGCTTGATGCCTTGCAAGACTTCTGCAAGCTCAGAAAACTGTCTGTAATGCATATTGTTCAACTATGTCCAAGACACAAGTTGTAGTCTTCAAATTCCATACACGCAGAAAATGCTTTTGTCACGTCATTCCTGCAGCATCTATGCACAGTGCAGCACTACCAAATAGGCGGTATCAGCGCATTTATTGAGCATCCACAGCAAAGCTAGCTGCACGCTTATCAAGAGTGTTGCTGCATACATTGGTGAGGTTCATCATTTTTACAAGATGTTGATCCACTTGTACAGACAAGGACCCTTCATGAGGTATGGTTCTGGTCCAAGCATGACACTTCTCTTCAATGCTTTCAGCAACTTTGCCGGGGTGTTGAAAGATGTCTTCTGCTGTTGCAACGCAGCTGACGTACTGTTTGCTCAAGATGGTGATGCCAAGCTGCAGCCAGAATGCAGAGTCAGGCACCAGAAGGTATGATTGTTCAAGCAACATCCGGAGTAATGCATCAGGCCAGGCGCTGGAAAATGCAGCATGACCTTACCTGAATGAGCAGGTTGCTGCACAGAATCACTGTAGCTTGACCCAGTTTCTCAACCTGCAATGCAAGCACCAGTCTGATCTCACTGCGCTGCTGATTAGCGACAAAATGCACTGGGTGGGGCATTGAGCTATGAGATGGGCTTTCACCAACAGCTCCAGATGACGTGTGGGTCAGTGGACATGCAGTAACATGATTGTGTCAGTAAATGGCCTAACAAGGCAGTACTCCTACCTTGTTATATATGACTGCTGAGCATAAGCTGATATGAGGACCACTACATTGAGGCAAAGCACTGAGACCCCTCCAGTCTGTTCTTCAATTGCATAGCCTCATTCATTCCTGCTGCATGAACTGAGTGCGGACAACAGACGTTCACGGTCATAATACCAACTGCTTGGCTACATACATACACGTCACAAACCAGCCATCCTATGGGACAAGCTTGGCAGACCAATTTGAAGGTCAGCAGTTGATCAAGCATGGGTACAGCTACAGTGTTGTGGTGGGCATCACTGCACTGCGGAGCAGACAGCCATTGCAACATTGTCATTGCTTGTGGATGGTGGGCGTTGGGATGACAGACCAAAGGGCTGAAGCCCATCAACCATACCTTCATCTAGCTGATCCGGTATGGCCTAGTCAGAGCCCTGGTTGGCATGAGTTTTACACCAAAAATTCAGCAGCAACATCATGAAAGTGCCAGATCACCAGCCAAAGGGCTGAAGCCTGTTGACGATATGCTCACTTGGTCAACCTGGTGAGGCTAAGTTGAAGCCCTGGTGGACATTCTGTCGATACATGATCTCAACGATGACATAAGGAGACAGCAAAGCGCATGGTGGGCACTGTGATGACAGGCCAAAGGGCCAAAGCTGATCATACTATTGTCATGCATGTACGGAACGACTAAGACAAAGCCCACAATGGACAAAAGGTTCTACATGATACCTCGGTATCTGCCAAGCAGGCTGTGACTCAAGAAGTGTTGGGCAAATTGGAAGCTTCCAATCAGGCTGTGACTCAAGAAGTGTTGGGCAAATTGGAAGCTTCCAATCAGGCTGTGACTAAAGAGGTGCTGGGCTGACGGGAAGCAAGTTGAAACAGTAGTATCAGAAGAATGGTGGGCGCGGGACTGACAGACGAAGGGCTGATGTCGTTCAATCACACCATCATCTAGCTTATCCGGTGTGACCCAGTCAAGTCCCATGGTAAGCAACAGTAAGTGTTGTAACAGTCAAAACAGGAAGGGGCTATACTGCATGACAGTGGCAACCACTGCAGGTGTACTTGATGCCACACGGACGTAGGTTACAGCGCTCTGTTGGGAATGCTCAGCCTTGCTTTCACGCACCTGCAGCCGGTCAAGGAAACATCACAGGTGTTTTAGTCGGGCGCTAACGGTTGCCAGCGTTCCACTGTCGGAACAAGCCAAGTTCACCTTTGGCGTGGTGTAGTATCTGCTCGGTTAGCTTGGTAGGTATTGGCAGCGAATGGCATCATATGAGCTGTGCATCCGCGCGTGTGTGCTGAACTGGATGTGGCGACCTGCAAACCCACAAGACATCGTATTTTGCAGTCAAACGGTACCCTGCCCTGACTGAGCTGCTCAAGTTTGCTTACAACACTTACCTTCAAGATTTAACGATGAGGCGATGACGTGTGGGCTTTTGAGAGAACAGGCAGACGTGAAAGCGCATCGCAGCTTTCCTGAACAACTAAGCTGGTCCACTCCCGCAATCAAGTGACCTTTTTTGCAGCAGAGAGCTGCTGTTGGATCATGCTCGGCCAGCATGCGTAGAAACAACGGTGATCAAATTGACCGTATCTGCAAGCTGTTGAGTACTGGCACTGATGCATTGCCTGCCGTTGCTAAGTCTTGTGGGTTTGACCGACCTTGGCTTCAAAAGTATACCGCCAAAAACTTGGTCATAACGCTTACGGTAGTAAGCGTAGTAATACATACGACACGTATTCAGTAAGCCGATGGCACGAGCAAGCAGCTTTCCTCGGTCCTTTTGCATTGGTTTTGCCATTGCGGTCCCTTACTCACAGCCAGGCTATGCAATGCATGTCATGTGCAATGCATGCCATGTGCAATGCATGCCATGTGCATATATATACAATGCGTAACAAGACAGTTTTGGCGCACATATGTCAGAGAGATTGCTGCTGCTGTGACCTGCAGCAACTGAATCATTGCAAGAGCAAACTTGCACCTTCAACGGCTTCCAGATAATCACTGAATCAAAAGGTTGTTATGTCTGTGATTGCAGTGATGATCATGCAGTTCATGGAAAGAATCTTCCAAATGGTCAGCTTCATGTGCTGCATCTGTCGGGTAACGATCGGTATAATGCCAAAAGTAGGATTTTCTTTGGTCTTGAGACTGGCATCAGGACTGCAGAAATGATTGGCTTATGGTTGGCAGCATGTGTAAGAGCAATCTGTAGGTCTCATGACCAATAGTGCAAACTGCAGCTAGATTTGCTGCTGTGCAGAAGGCACCAGCGCAGAGGGCACCTTGGATTCAGACCATCTAGATGCTGCCCGTGTCATCAATTTCAATGCTGTCAGAATCAGTAACAAGATATATGCTGAGTCAATGCCTCAATGCCTTCACAATGTCGCTGATTGCCTGTGCTGAGCCGCAGACCGCCCCAACTGTGCCAAAGATTATCAAGAAGACATCCTTTCCTGCCCAGAACCTGCATAACAAAATGCCATTCATGCCCTTTCACAGATGCACGGACAAACTCTTTTGTCGAGTTCATGTCTTGAACCAACAGCAAACAGCTGGAGAACCAATGAAACAGATGAGGAGGAGGAGCAGAACAACAGTCATAGAGCCGCTTACCAGTTGATGTCAGTCCTGAACAAAATGAGGTGACATAAGGCTGGGATGATAAAGCTCAGACTGGCGCAGGCCAAGGAGCCAATGAGGGAAATGAAGAGGCCAAAACCAGGAACACCAGCTGCAACCAGGGCTATGAGCAGTACAAGGGCAATGCGCACAGCTACAAACACCGCACTTTGCGTTCTTGAGCTGTACTTGTCACTGAAGGAGGCCTGCAATCCAGACAAACTGTCAGATTCATGCATGTCTTGTTGGCAGGATGGTGCTCTAATGTGTCATCTGGCTTGACGTCTGCTTGAGTCTCTGACAGCTTTGCAACAAGCAAAGTATCAGCAATGCCTTGCCCATCTTAGAAAGCAGCAACACAGATGAAATGTCTGCCTGCCGAGGAAGAAAAAAAAAACGACAATAGGCTGTTAGGCGATTCAATATAGAGAAGTAACATCATGTGCACAGCATCAAGGGCAAAGGGTGCAAGCAAACACTTTGAGAGATAGCAAGGCTGCCCACCGTCTGCTGTAGGCTCCTCTCCAAAATCTCAAAGACAGGCACCATCATGACTGGAAAGGTGAACAGCAGGCCTAGGCAAAGTGCTAGCTTGACTGCCACTGTTGACCAGTCATGGGGCAGGTTCAGGGTTATGATGTCCTTAGTGTTCTCCCCAAAAGCTGCATAGCCAATCTGCATGGACACAACAGCAATTGAAAAACAAATCATGAGGCAGTTGAGAATTGCAAGAGCGTGCTACAACTGCTGTCAAGACCAAGCTGAAAAGTCAAGATGCCTCTGTTTGTGTTACTGCCTTCAGCAGCCTGAGTTTTGGTTTCTGACAGCAAAGAGGATTGCTGATAGAGCACAGGTGCATTGGTTCTGCTGTTTGCAGTTGGAGCTGCTGCAGCCAAGCTGAGTGTTTTTGAAAACAGTGACAAAACAGACGCAGCAAATGCAACGACACAAGTGGACTCAGGGCGCTTATGACCAATGTGCTATTGGTAAACGTGACAGCAACAAATGTGACAGGGAAAGCTGAGTTTTGATGGGACGTGATCAGCATGCAAGGCCAGATACTTGACATTGCAGCAAATCCCCAAACAGGCGATAGTCTCATGTACCGCAGGCAAGCTGCTGGGCAAGTTGTGTTTGCATGTAAGGATACACTACACCATTCCAAATCCAGCTCAGATGGGCAACTGCAGATTGATGTCAGGTGAAGGATCAATGTGTTTTGCTTGTGCCTGTTGATTTCATCACACCTGACCTGCTTGGCCTACCGGCTGCACAAACAGCATTTTGGAACATATGCATCAATATGGATAGCTGAATCTGTCAGGCAAGGCCCTCAGGGTCGAAGGGGGGGGGGGGGTGAGGGGGGGGGGGTTGTCACACACTCTTGCAACGCCACTGCACAAAAGGCGTAGTGCCTTTTTGTTTCAACTTGTCCAATAAGCAGGAAGGCTCACCGCTCCAAAGGACACATAGATGACAGTGATGACAGTCATGACAAATGTCAGGGTCAAGGGGAACTTCTCCTTTCGCTTCATGCTGGCTTCGACTGGCAGAATCATGCCTACCCCCTCATAGGAGTAGATCACCACTCCAAATAGGAAGGGCAGCGTGCTAGCTGACTTGAACTCAACAACTGTGGCGGGCTGCTTGAAAGCGCCAAAATAGTCGTAGAACACAACAATGATACCTGAAAGACACAAGAGCTGCATTGGACTGATGACAGACGCAACAGAAGCAGCTCAGCAGTGCAGGGACAAGCGCAAAGAATGACCAAAGACAGGTCATCAAACGATGACCATGCTCGTGTGTCTTTGAAGCAACATGCTTTAGAGAGTGTAATGAGCATGCAGCACCCTTGGACAGGGACCATCAGAGTGTCAGCATTACATTCATGCTTGTTGCTGCAGGAAACAGCTAACAGCTTAGTGGTCAGAACTGCGCAGACTGCCTGCTAATCATCCCTGCTAGTGGATCAGTGAGTGATGATGCCTCCAGCATCAAGGTAACACTGAGCAGAGGAGTATCACACAGTGGCTCAGACACATTGCGCAAGCAGCTGAGCACAAACAATCTATGGCCCTGTGACGGTGTGTATTGACTCATGTGCTGCCAGCTGTCTCACCTAACACATTGGCAGCATCAGCAATGAGGCTGAAAGGTGCCAAAGCCCGGACCCCCCTGAGCATAGCCAGAGCTACCACCACAGGGCAGGCCCCCAAGATGAAGTAGCCCCCTCTGTAGCCAGTCATGGGAGCCAGATTCTGAGCAATGAACACCAAATATGCCACACAGAAGCCTGCAGGGACCACACATATTTGCAGCAATTTTCACTCAACGCATGCCAGTTGTGCCACACAGAAGGCTGTTCTGAGCAACAGTCATGACCAGCAATGCCCAAGCGTGCAGAGTCAGCCAGCAGGCTAAAACAATCGAGAAAGCTGCCATGTGGGAAGTTACTTGTGCACACAGCAGATGCTAAGCAGGCAATATAAAGCAAGATGAAGTGAGCAAACTTTATGCATAGGTGAGTGCTGTAAGACCCTCTGCAGCTGCTTCCAGGACAAGCAAGGACGAAGATGGTCCACCTGACTGTGACAAAATCAGCAGAACCTCAACAATGCGCTGGCCTGTCTTTCCCAGCATTGTTGCAGCAACCTCATTATACGTGACCACCCCAGCAGTAGACTCCAGACGCTTCTTGCATTTCACCTACGCCATCAAAAAATGCAGTACAAGCTGCCAGATGATCAGGCTGTAAATCAGATCAAAAGCTGACTGTCCAGTCTATGACTTGACAGGCCATGCAGACATTTCTGAACGCGCAGGCAATGAGCGCTGACAGTCATATGCAGTTGACTGTTCATGTTAATAGGCTTCTGTAATGCAGCATCTGTAGCATGCAGCACGCTCTCAAGTGCTCTTCAGCAGCAACTGCAGCTGCAACTGCAGCGATTGCTATCACAATTTGCAAGTCTGCTCAATGCTGAACATGCCATACTCGCAGCTCTGTGCATCATCAGCACAGCACATAGTAGCAGCGCTCACCAGCAGCAGCATGCAATGCAGATTCAAGGCTGCAATTATGACCATCACGATGGTGCCTTGGACCAGCCCACTACGCCTGAAGGCATAAGGCAGGCCCAGCACTCCAGCACCCACAACTGAGATGAATAGATTAGAGGCAGCTCTAACAGACAACGCTATAGGAACCTGCAGACACAGTCCTCCACTTGACGTCCAGAGGTGGCTTGCTGGGCAACTAGAGTATAATGGCGGTGAGCGCTTGTGCAAAGTCAGATGCTGTCAATGACGGAACTTGACAACGAGGAGATTGAACCTTCCGTTTTGTAGGCATCCCTTCTTCGACATCTCTCTCATGCAACAGACTTTCTTCTGGTCCTGCGAGGCGTTGTCGGCTTGCTTCCGTTTCGCTGACGCCCTCATGGTTACTGGAGCTCGACGACGATGTCTGTCTGCCGACCTAAAAGTCCAGCGTGTGCGTCAGTGCACGGTTTGCGGGTGTCGCAGGGTCTGTCCACGCAGGAGGCATTGAGCAACAAATGCTTACAAGTTCATCAACCGACATTGGTGCGAGAGTGCCGCGGAAGAGTTTGATATTGCGCCCAACGCTTTGTATTGTGTACTGTCGCGCTTGTGCGACCCTGCGCTTGTGCCAAGGGTTAGGTATCAATTACCGGTGAGCACAGATTTGCGGCGGCCCAGCCTTCGCAAGCTATGGAATCAGACCACAGATTTGAGCGAATCCTCAGCAGTCGAGGACGATGTGCGGCCTCTGCCGTTACAAGGCGCTTGCAGAGAGCTTGCAAAGTTACTCGATGACTCATCTAGTTCGAAAAACTTGAAGATGTGGTCGTCCCGAAGCCAGTCCCTACAGGCGTTTATGCACCAGTGGTGTCATGTGGGTGTTATCGATGCCGCTCTGCGCACCGTAGCATCAGCAGACACTGGCTGGAACGAACCCAAACTCCGCATTCGTTGCTGGTGACTTACCTTCATTGTCCATCAGGCTTGTCAACAGATCGTTGAAGGTTACAATACAACGCATCAGGGAGAAAAGCTCCCCAGGATGGCGACGTCCACTCTCTCCACGGCAGAAAAGACGCGGCAAGCGGCACGACAAATGATGCGGCTTGCTGCTGACAAGACCAAAATAGCCACTGCACGCACTATGAAAGGCGAAACACACGTAAGTCAACTGATAAGCTTACTTAAACGCCAAGACTGGGGCAATCCCACTTCCTGGAGTTGTCGAGGTCAAGCATGCAACTGCTTTGTCTGCCTAACCACAGTCTGAAATGTTGCCACGACTGCAGGAGATAGACATAGCTGTGGTCAAATCAACAGCTGCTCAGTTTCACGTCGTGCCAAAAGAAAAACACGTCCGCAGTAAGCCACAAACACACACATCATGTTGTTGCTCACTCGACCACAGTTCTGAAAGCCTGCAGCACTACAGCATGTGAGCATCAAATCAAGTGCAATTTAAGCGGGCTAAATACCTGCATGGTTCATGCTGCAGCTCTGAAGAACTGTGTGCATCCTGCACGGCCACGGCGCGAAGTACAGTACGTGATTAGCGAGCTTGTGCACAGGCTCCATCATGCAAATGACTGGCTGGTACATCTTTGACTGGTCTCCCAATACCTTCTTTGCAATAGTGTGCATACGATTTTGAAACTCTGTGTGCAGTCTGCTCAAAGTTTGCATGACCACAAGAAGCCTGCTAATCAATTGCTTCTGACTCAAGACAATGAGTTGGCGTTTTGTGCGCAGCAGCTTAATGCTCATGCATTCAGTGCCAGATAGGTCTGCGGTCAATTACTTCATATAATACCTTGCAGTGATGTGGATTGCGGTCAGAAATGCTGTGTGGCTGCAGACTGCGCTGAAGACACTCATGGTGATACATAGGCTCATGCGGGAAAGCAACATCTCATTTGTTGAAGAGGTGGGCTCATGTGTGCATGCATGCTATGCCTTCTGCATCAATGCAGATATTGCAATGGCCAGTTTGCCAGTCATTGCATTGCTTGTTAAGCAGGCTGTGTTGTGGATCATGACTTGTCAAACAAGACTGCATAGCACTGACAGCTCTCTACATGACTTTGCCCCTTTCTCTACAGCACACTTTCACTGTTATCAACACTGCAACAGTCAAGATCATAGCATGTCATGTCTGTTTCCAGTCGCTCAGTAGCATTTACTGTGTTGCGCAGTTACTAAAGTACAGTGAGACCGTGACTCAAGGCAAGGGTCATGTGCTCAACATGGACAACTTCATTGACACCACCAACATAGAGGGCCGCTTTGAGTACAGTGAGTGGGTGCGTGCATATGGCAAGTACCTGGATGAGCAGCTGGAGGTGTACCACAAGATCGCCTTCTACCAGGTATGGCCACACCATCCACGGTGAGCATTGCAGCCATGAACCATTGGTCGCAATCATTCTGGCATACAAGTCTGGAACAGCAGTGCACGCCTTGTACATATTAATCGTTTCTCCTGTGTGTATAGAGCCGGTGCCCGTGCTGTGTGCCATGCTGTTCATTGATCCGTTTGTCAAATGCGTGTCTTCCCTGAGGGTCAGGTATGTATAGTCCTGAAGTGCTCCCTGTATTGGGTCCTGGTTTGGCAGTCAGCACATCAACAACAGCATGACTTGATGTGTTCAAGTATGCCCCTGCTGTCAGGCTTGCCCTGCTTGCTGGTGCTGATGCTGGCAAGCATAAGGCATCCAACGTATGGTGTCATCACCGGAAGCATGCAGTCTTGGGGCACACTCCAACCGTCTCCTTTTTTCATTCACCAGCCTTAGTTGAGTTTGATCTTCTGGTGACTCCATCAGACACAGCAGTATTGCTGGCACCTGTTATGTCCTTCAGCACACCTTGTTCATGAACCAGAGTCACAAAGCGTGTGCTACAAGCATTGCTTTTAAGAGGCACATCGAGGTCAGGTGTGTGACTGACCCATCTCCTGCCTTTCTGATGTACAGGAACAAGAGCACAGTGGTGAGCAGTCCAAGCTGAGGCAGCTTCCGGCTCAGGAGCTGCTCTTCCAGATGCCATTCCTGCAGAAGCTGCTGCGGCGTCTGTTGGACTGCAAGCCCACCGGAGCAGCATCTCATGATGCAGTCGTGCAGGCAAGAGAAAACGACAGACGTTGGAGACTGCATGATCCGGCTGATTTACATGCGCATCATGTGCCACCTTGGCTTGGTGGATCGGATGCTGCCTTACAGCACCTGCGGTTGTCTTCATTGGTCATTTGCGTCTCTGTCAGGCGCGCAGTTTTGCAACAGCATGTGTCAGTCCTGTTGGCATTGCTGTCTCTGTGCGGCATACCTTGACAGCCGCAGGACATTATCTCATTTCCAACCCCTACAGGAGCTCTGTTCAGTATCCACTAAAATTGTTCCTGTTCAGTATGCACTAAATTTGTTCCTGCTGCAAGTCTTTCCAATACAGACTGCTTTTGGTTGGTTTCAGCTTGCTTAGTGCTGATGCGTTGTGCTGCTCAACAAAATCTTCCGTCATGTCTTCTATGCTTCTTGCAGCAATCCTTGCTGACAGTCCTGAAGGAGAGCTTCAAAGTGTACAAAGCCATCAGCGAAGGCCTGATCAACTTGGCAGACCGCTTCTTTGAGATGGAGTACCTGGACGCCCACAAAGGCCTGGAAGTCTACAAGGAGTCCATCGTAGCCAACGACCGCCTGCAGCAGTATTACCAGCAGATTGAGCAGATCGAGGAGCTGAGGAGGGCAATTCAGTTTCCCAAGCTGGAAAGCCCGCCAGCGGACTTTCTGACTCAGATGGAGGCCTATGCTAAGGAGGCTCCTAGGCCCTATGACGAGTCATCTGGTGCAGTGACAGGCTCCAAGAAGGTTCTGCTCCTGCTTGTGATCAGCAAAGTTCACAGGAAGGACAACTGCTGCTGAAATGCTGCAGAAAACACATTGCTTGGCTGTGCTCTTCATTTGCTGTTATGTGTGCTTCATGGCTCTTTCACCCTAGCAAGTCCAGTGGGTTGCAATGGAGTGATGCATGCTCTGCAATGATGTTGTGCAATGTTGACAAAAGTAGGACCTTGTTGTACCATGCTAGTGCAATGAAATGTACTATGCTATGTATAGCCAAGCTGCATGTTGCAATTTGCCACAGGCTCCTTCTCTGCCAGGTGCACCCACACACACACACCCAGACACAACATATGTTACATGCATCATCTATCCTGCTGGTATTCTGGTCGTAACTTATTCTGTTCACATTCTGTTCATACTCTGGTGAGATCCACCTTCTAGTCGTAACATACTCTAGTCGTGTTCCTGGTCTACGCATGTTCTGGTCAGATTCATAGTCTGGTCATATTCATATTCTGGTATTATTCACATTCTGGTCATAGCTCTGGTCACATCACATGCTGGTAATGCGGCTGTGCAGAGGAGTCCTCCCCTGAGGAGAGGAACCAGGTCCAAGGTGGCCGGCAAGGAGCAGCAGGATGGCTATGCTGACATGAAGGCCGACCCAGGCATGGTGCTCAACTACAAGGCTGCTGAGGAAGTGCAACCCCAGCCTGCCGCACCACAGCCCGACCTGCTGGACTTTGATGGCCTGTCTATGGATGCTCCTCCTGCTGCCAATGCACAGGTTAGCCCCTGTATGTGTTGAAGTCCTATACTCTGTCAGTCAGTTAGTCACACTTGTTGTCCTTGAGATCTAATGGGCAACCTGTGAAAGAGAATTCAAGCAACATCGAAGATGTCAAGCTACTCTAGACTAGAGCTGTCACCTTTGTTGGCAAACAGCAGAAGGGTGCTGTCTGGCAGCTGTGCTTGGGCCTGTGGCTGGTCATACCATCTGTCTGAACCTGTGCCTCATGGTACAACTGCGCATCTTTGCCTGCATCAGCAGGAATTCTACTGTGACACGTGCTTGGTTGAAACATGCAATCCATCCTGTATGGGTTGCTGTCATGATGATGCCAGGCAAATTTGCAGACAACATGACTGCACCCACCATTCAAGCCACCATGTCATCCTATCCTATGGCTGCAGAAACGGCATTCGCCTGAAATCATATTCATGCACTGCGTGTGCAGGCCAACGGCGGTCCATCCAATGCAAGCTACACAGATCTGCTGGCAGAAGTACCTGCAGCCCCACCTGCATACGACAGCAATGGTGGCAGCGAGTTTGGGGGCCAACAGGGAGGTCAGCAGGGGGGCCAGTTTGGGGGTCAGCAAGGAGGGCAGTTTGGGGGTCAGCAAGGAGGGCAGTTCGGCGGTCAGCAAGGAGGGCAGTTTGGGGGCCAACAGGCGGGGCAATATGGTGGTCAGCAGGGAGGTTTTGGAGGCTCATCACAGCCTGCAGGCAAGCTGCTGCATGCTAGAGTCTTACATACAATCTTATGTGTCGACATATCTGTTTGTTAGGTTGTCACATCATCAGACCAATCTTTCAAGGGCTGCGGTACTTCTGATCTGCGGCTGTTTGTTGCCCCTTGACCAAGCTGCAGCCCAAGCTTGGACATCAATAGAGCAAAACAAGCATGACAGTTTGCCGCATGGTGGGCAGAGACGGATGGCAAACACTGATGTAGCAAGTAGCATCCTCTGCTGTGCAGGTCAGAATCCGTTTGGGGCACCTGCGGGTCCTGCACCTGCCTCCAACCCCTTTTCAGCCCCCTCTGGGGGTGGGGGCTACCAGGGATCTGGGGGGCAGCCTGGCTATGGGCAGCAGAGTCAGGGGGGGTTCCAGCAGCAAGGGTTTGGGGGTGGTCAGGTGAATACGCTGCTCAAGAGCACCTGCACTGCATCAGTTGAGAACAGCGTGTGTGCATGATCTGGTCAAAGCCAACTTGCAAATGAGCACAGCCTGTATGACACAGCAGCGTGTGCCAAATGCCATCTCTTTACTTGTCTAATGCTCTGTGCTTCAATATATGTAGTCATGCTTGCACTTGTTTGTGTCTGTTTGCTTGCCTTGTGCCTTGCCTGGTTTCTGAAATCACACCTGCTGCTCTGCATTCTGAACTGATGCAAGCAGCAACTTTCTGCAGTCAGCGTTCAACTGTTCGACAGCCTGACTCTGACCCACCATGATGCTATCACAGGGTGGATACGGTCAGGGGCAGGGCATGGCCTCACAGGCCCCTCAGGGCGGTTTCTCGTCCCAGAATGGTTCCCCCTACAGCAGCATGACAGCAGGCACCACTGGTACATCACTCTTGGCTCAGGCACCCCCAAGTGGTTGGGGTGGGGGTCAACAGCAGCAGGGGGTACCCCAGCAGACCCCTCCTCGTGCCCCTACCAGAAAGGAGGCTGCTGCTGTGCATGACCCCTTTGCCGCCTTGACAGGTCAGCGCACCTGCAGCTCTCCGGATGCAGCAGCATGTTGACGTTATAGTTATTCTGTCAGAAAAAATATAAGAGAACATAGTACAATATAAGAGACCAGGGTACAAAATACTCACAGAACAATTTGCCTCGGAGAATTGTCATGAGCTACCTCCTTTGTTGATGACCATGGCTGCGCTTAGCGACAGCTTGAGAGCTGCACAGCAATGCTTTGTCAACTGTGCTATGAGCACTCTCTTTGCCTTGCTGTGCTTCGTGCTACTGAGCCCTGATGTGGTCAGTGTTGTGAAGTATGCCACTTCCGCAAACTGCAGAAGACTTCTTCTTTGGTGTCTTGATGTTGTGTGGTCATGCATGCAGGCCTGCCCCACAAGGATGACTCAAAGCCCTCTCCTCCACTGAGAGCTTCTCCCGCCAACTCCTACACTGCTGGCCAGCCTTCCCATTTACAGGTATCTCTCCTGCACAACAGGCTGATTCGTTGGGTCAACCTATTAATGACTGCTTGTGTTCTGCACAGCCTTGCCATGAGACTCAGCAGAAGGCTTACCACCTCTCTCCTGGCAGGAATTGCACACCTGCAGTGTACTCTCTATTCTCACAGGAAGCTACTCTTGTGAGAGAGCAGAGCACACGGCAGGTGAGCAATCCTCGCCAAGAGAGAGGTAGCAAGCCTCTTCCTGAAATTCATGGCAAGGCTTTCTGCAAAACAGCAGTCATCTGGAAGCAACTAAGGCTGTTTCATGCAGCTTTGGCAACTATGAAAGCTGCAAATTGCACTGAAGCTATGTCAAGGAATGATTGCTCAATCACAGCAGATGCTACAGCTTGGCATACTCGCTTTGTGGCAGGCAATGCTACTTGTCCACTCTTGCGCCTGGCCACTACTGTACAGCACATGAGCTAGCATCCAATCATCAAACATGACACACCAGTTGTACTCCCCACAATTGCACCTTTTGTGATTGTTGTGTCCTGCGATGGTGTTGTGCGTCCGAGTCAAGACTGAGACTGTCAGCATGATGCACAGAGCAAAGCATCCATACGCTGAATGTAACACACAAGCTGTGTTCTCCAAAACATGCATCAAGGCATATGGCATATGATATGTTTATTATGTCTTGGTGATGGTGACAAGCGTCTTAGTGAAATCTGTGGCTGTCAGCAGGGTGCACAGAGCAATCTGTCCCCAGCTGCAGCAGGAGCAGGGGGTATTGGGCGGGGAGGCACCCCAGTGGTGGGCACCTACAGACAGGGCGAAGCTTCTTCTGCATCCAGCCCTGCCCCATTCTCAGGGTTTGGTCCTACTGCTGGATCTCAGATGACCAACAACCCTGGTACAGGTATGAGCGTGGCTGCCTTTGTGTGTGTCAGGCAAGCTGTGTGACTCAACAGTGCCCAGTATACTCATGGCTTTTGTGTAAGCCTTTGTCTCTTCCTCCAGGATTTGGCAGAGTACTTGCTGATAAGGATGGGTTGTGATTGTTAGCAAACGTGGTAGTACAGTTGACAAACATGACTGTTGCTGCAGGAAATGCGACGGTCTCAGTTGGACCTGCAGCCCAGAAGGTGCCCCAAAGCAATGCATTTCACAGCTCATTTGCCCAGGACAACAGCAACAGTCTGATCTGAGGTGGATTCGCGCTTCACAGGGTATCATGGCAGACAGCTGACATGCTGTTTTGCGTCACAGAAATGGGTACTAGAGCTTCACAGTCTCTGTCTTAGACGTGTCAGCTTTGTGATTGCAGTCATGACACATTATGGGGAACAACAATGAACTTGTGCTGGCAGTTGCTGTTTCACCTGGCCCTGCTGCAAAGCGTGTCTCGTTGAGTTGACCTATGTCGAATGATTCCTGAGAGTAATACTGTGTTTGAATGAACCAGCCATGCAAGCGTGATTACCAGTTACACAGCTGTTGTCAATGACACAGCTGACGTTGTCATGTCTTGGTAACACTAGCATACTGTGGGCTTCAGCAAGCAAGTGTGCTTTGCCTGTATCATCTTCTCCAATGGTTGGACTGTTGCAGCAACTCTAGCATGGGTGGTGGGCGGTTGTCACACTGACCTACTGAGACCAGCTTATCATCACTGCATGCACTGTAAGTTCGAGGCATTCCATCTTCTGCAGCAAACTGCAGATGTGACATGTCACCCCCATCAAGCTGACAGTCAGTGCTAAAGCTGAGCCCATATGTAGCAGCGGGCATGTGCACAGCTGTGCACAGCTTGCTAGACAACAAGCAATCAGCTGCAGTAACTTGAGTACATCCATTATGCTCAAAAAACAGCGGTGGAGCCACGACTGCGACTCACTCACGTCCTGACTTGAAATTACTTGAAAGCATAGGTGCATGTGCTGTGCGTTGGTACCATCCTTCAGGCTGAACTGACTCAGCCAAGGGGACAGCTTATGCCACAGAAGGGTCTTCAGGCATGGCAGCCTTTTCTGCCAGCTGATTTTGCCGGTGGAGTTCAGTAGGTTCTCCTGCCGAAACAATTGTACTCTCCCGAGTTTCTGATTATGCACAGTGTTCATGGCGAATGGGAAAACAGGCTTGTTCAACAGCCTTGTTCAACAGCAGGAGCAATTTTGTCCTAATCATGAAGAAGAGTCTCGAGGCGATCACGCAATTCCTGAAGGCGGAATGTTGATTGATTCGAGTAAGACTCGGTCGCAGACAGCACCTGCTTTCAAATTTCATACTTCGTTGCGCCCAGGAACAAAGCTTTGTGGAAATTCTACACTTCGGCTGACAGAGTCTCAGCTGCCAGTTTGCGCTCGTTCTGCTTGACGACTCAAACCGTGTACCATGGAAGACACTGGCAAAAAGGGTTTGGGCCAAAAATTGAAGGACAAGCTGCACATTGGTCACAGTCACAAGGGCTCAGCAGCTTCTGATGAGTCTGGCTACAGCAATCAGGGACAGGTGTGTCAACTTGAGAGATTGTTGCATTCCAAGCTGTCAGTTGACATTGCAACTGTTACAGCTATAAGCCTGCACATTGCCGGCGCTGCTGCTGTTCATTAGATCAGCAGGCGTACGTGGTCTTGCAAGATCCACATTGCTACTCTGCGCGGCTCTGAGGTCGCACCATCAGCGTGACGTGGTTCTCGTTCTCCAGGGACCCCTGGGCTCAGCCGCTACAACAGAGAGCAGCCAGCAGCCCCGTACTGCTGCTGGAATGTTTGCAGGTCAGAGCACAGCACCAGGCAGTACAGGCACGCAGTCGGCTTCAGGAGCGGGAGTTGCCGGATCAAACTCTTCGCGAGGAGGAGCTGTTTCCGGCACCTCTTCCAACGTGGGAACGCCTGGAAGCACATATGCATCACAAGGAACACCTTCAGGTACAGCCTTGGACCCGAAGACGTATTCTCTGGCTCGTCTCCCGCTGACAGCGCTTTGTCTTGCCAGGTGCTGGAGGGGAGGTCGAGTCCCACAGATCTACTACAGGTGATCACTTCTGGCGAAGTCTACTTTGTTGTACCACTCAGTCCTCAAATCATCCTGCCTCTGTTTGTATGCATATTTTCTGACATGTATGTTTGTGCAGGCAAAGAGTCTCATGGACTTGAAGACTCCCGTGAACGCAAGCATGTAGAGGCTGACTCAGTTGAGAGGGGGTACAATGAGAGCTTCTCTGTTGGTCCAGAATTCAATCGTGCTGCTGAATTCGCGCGCAAGGCTGCTGAAGAGTCTGCATCTGCAAACGCTGAAAGCAAGGAAGCCTACAAAAGGTAAAGCAGCGCACCTCCATTCTTGGCAAGAAACAACATACCTTGATATCCTGCCAAGCATCTGTATGTCTTTCTCTCTGGGTGTTTCAGCTTGACTGATGTACATGTGGTTACAGGGCAGAGGAGGCTAAATACTACAGAAAGGAGGCTGAGGAGGCTGAGCTCAAGTTGACAGAGGCTCAGGCCAGGCTGAGGTGAGTGGGGATCACTTATTACACAACACCTTTTGCGGTCTCTTTGGAGGCATGCTAGAACTTATCACTACTGGCTTTTCCTCAGGGACACTCAGATGAACATCCCAAACGTAAATGCTGTCCAAGAGCAGACTCAGATGGCAGAGTCGATGGTGTCCAGAAATGCTTTGTTGGCAGAAGAATCTATCAGGTTAGTGCATAGTGCTTTTGAGGTTCTTGCTTTGTCAGGATTGCTGCTGTCGACTACACTGCATCATCATGCACTGTCAACAATGTCCAGGGTATCTGGCATAATCGTCTGGTTTGTCGTGGTGTTGGCAATGCAGACTGCCTGATAATAAACGGCACATTTTTTATCAATGATGGGCAGATCATACGGCAATTGGTGCTCATGACTGATGGTCTTTCAGGGCCGCTGAGGCAACTGCTGCAGAGGCACGCCGCAAGTATGAGGCAGCTAAGTTGGCTGCTGATGAGGCTGAGCGTGCTCGTTTGGCAGCTGAGAGTCTGAGCCAGGAGGCACAAGCACGTGAGTCAAGATTTGCATGTATTCCGAGCTGGGCCACCACGGTATTGCAGTATACAGCTGCAACACCTGCTGAGGTGCTACCATCAAGATTAATGCTTTGCTGCAACTTTGTGACAGTGGCCATGGTTCACCACTTTGGCATCTGTGCACTCGCCATATCTCATTTATGCAGCAGCAGGTATCGTCAGGTGTCCATTGCTTTTGCCAAGTCTCCAAAATTTGTATATTAAGCAGATTGTGCTTGCAGGCCGTGCTGGCCTTTTGGGTGCAGATGAAGCTGCTGCAAGGGTAAGGGAGGAGGCTCGTCTCATGCGGGAGCGTGCTGCTGAGGCCAGATCTAGGCTACAGTCTACTCATGTGAGCACTTGCTTTGCCTGCTCAATGTGGCCAACCGCGTGTTGCTTGCTGCATCCAGGACTGGGAATTGATGACCTGTATCCATGACCATGTGCGACCCTATTTGCAGCACACAGTATGTTGTGAACTGTCTGCACTGCTTCAGACTTGATTGCTGCTTTTGAGTCCTTGGGCTTGGTTGTTCAATGAGAATGGGCAGTCATCCACACCATTTGCAGGCTGAGTTGGTGAAGGCCCAAGCTATTGCTGAGGAGAAGGCACGTGAACTAGCTGTTGCCAATGGGCTAGTTGCTGAGAAGACCCGCCAGTACGCCGAAGTCCAGAGAATTGCTGCTGAGTCAGAGCAGTCTGCTGCAGCACTGGAGGACAAGTTCAAGATGCAGATGCTGGAAACCAAGGCAGAGAGGTGTGTGCTGCGGCTTGGCACAAACTCCTGCACAAATCTTAGTCATGCTTCTTGCTTCTGCATTATGCAGCCTTGTGTTCCAGTGGTATCACGATCTTTTGCAATTGCACTCCCCTGTTGTAATCTGCGCATATTTTGCTCTGTGCCCTACTTAGTATCTGACTGCCTTGACTTGTCTGTAAGCCACAATATTGACTATACAGCCTTGTGGGGAAACCCCGGGCGGGACTCAAACACAAGTGTGCAATAATCAATGTTCAAAAACATGCGCGTTGATGCAGGGAGAGCCTGAAGGACATTGAGGTGCGCCTGCTGGCAGCTGAGGAGGCAGCCCGTGAGGCCAAGGATGTTGTGGTGGGCCAGGCTGACATTGCTAAGGTTGAGCGTGAGAGGGCTCTGGTCGCTCGTAACGAGGCTGAGCAGGCCAACAAGAACTTGGACTCAGCCAGGTGAATAACCTATCCTTTTGTGAATGGCTTAAGTTGCTACAATTGGTGCAGGCTGCATCTGATGCTGTTTGATAAACATCTTTGTAGAGATTGAGGTAGTTTTCCTGATATGCCCGCATAACTTCCACTTGTCAGCTGCACTGCATCACAAAGAGATATGGCATAGAACGGAAGCGGCTTTGTCAGTGATTTCATACTGCATCTGCATGGGCAATGTGAATCATCTGTGGGGTTAATACAGGCACCTAGCCGCATTGAAGCAGCGTGAGCTGGAAAATGCACGTGTGACAGCTGAGGAGATGGAGAAGCAGATGGCACCCCTCAGGTACACACCCTCACTATATCTCATGCTTTGCTTGTGTACAGCAATCATGTACATTGTGGTTTTGCAATCTCTATCCCTCCTGTTCTCTTCTGTTTTTTTTTGTGGTAACAGGCTTGTGCTCATTGTTCTGCAAACGCCTTGAGCCGGTACTTGTCCATCATTCGTCCAACATGTGTCTTCCCCTAGGTTTCTTGTAGACCTTGTACAGTAACAGTTGCAGAGCTTGTTGCAAATGGTGCAGGCAAAGTGTGAACGAGTACCAGAAGGCATCTGAGACCAAGTATGCTTCTGCTGAGACCAGTGCTCGTGAGTGGGCTGAGGTGACCGCCAGGGCCAACATGCACAAGGGCAAATGGTCTGAGTACTGGGAAGAGGCAAAGGCTGCTGGAGACATGGGCAATGAGAAGGTCAGCCTTGTCGTGTCTTGTGTCATCCAGACACAAAGTTTGTGGGGTTCAACTCCCAAAGGTTGTATTGCTGGAGAGCATTGATGCTGTACTGGTCCATCCTTGATGTTGCTTGCATCATTCAGACATTGGCCAGATGCAACTCGGTAAGTAATCTCAGTGTATCTGTCTGTCTGTACTCCTCAGAACAAATGGTGTCTGTCTTTGTCCCTTGTTCTATCATTGTACGCTGCAACTTTGAACACCAGTGGAAAACTATCACTTAGTGCTCACTCTGTTCATGCTGTCAGATGCACATTGTCACTCTGCAGGCAAACATCAAGTATGAGGAGATGCGTGAGAAGGCCGGAGAGGCTGTGCCTGAGAAGATCAAGGAGATGGTCAGGAGTCATGACAATGACATGAACGCAGAGGTACGTTGTCATGACTGCTGTGGATGATGACCTTTGTTTGCAAGGGTGCAGCCAGTCTGCTTTTGTGAAAGTGCATCACCTCTTCTTTGTAATTTTGATGCTGTAGAGTCAATGGTTGTGAACATTTCCTTGTGCCTGCAGCACTCTTCAAAGGCCACATCCCAGCAGTATGACAGCGCCAAGGAGACTGGGCCCAATGCAGACATTGGTAAGGTGGAGGGTGTCTATGAAGGTGGCAGGTCTGGCAACCAAGGAGAGAACCTGCTGGACAAAACACGAGAGAGTGCATACAACAAGATGGGTGGAGGAACGACTGGTGCCAACCAGACCGGCAACAATATGACTGGCAGCGACCAGACTGGTCGCTTGGGACAAGGCACTCAAGGATCAACCTCAGGCTATTAGAGCACTAGGTGTTCCCCCTGTACGACAAGTCGTTGACCATTGACTGAGAAAGCAATGACATTGGCTTGTTCAGCCTGTCTGACCTAGACTAGCATTGGGTTGATATGATCTGAACTCATATATGCATGCATGGCGTCACTAGTTCATGTCTGTACAGTATCCAAAAAGGGGAACTTCCGAATGAGTCTATCTGTGCTTGATGTGTACAGGACTTGTGAGACTGTAAATACTCTGCAATTGGCAACGATCTTGCAGTGTTACGGAAACCAGTCGAAGTTGTCCTTCCGTTGAGGGGTTCGAAGACAGATTTTGCTGCTCAATCGCTTGCGCACTCAGCCGAGTAAACAGTCATCATTGAAAGCCAGCAAGGCAAAGTAGGAACGTAGCCTAATCAAGCATCCAATTACTTGCCGGGTCGTAGGTGATCGTACATGCGTCTCGCACTCTCGACGCGCACTCGCGAGGTCCTATCAAGCCCGAACGGCTATGCAGTAGTTGCAAGCTACCTGAAACTCATTGCCTTGGATGTCGTACCGTAGCAATTCTTCAAGCTTTTCACAGCATGGCGACCAAGACAAGCGCAAGAAGGGCATATTCTCCAAGGTCTTCGGCAGTAGTGGCTCTGGCAGCAGCCGGCCCTATGATGATGTGCCGAGCGCATATTCAAGTCAGCGGGTATAATTCACAAATCACCGGTGGCAGATAGTTCACAACTCACCAGAATCTGGCAATGTTTGAAGACCTAATGCCTCTGACCAAATCCTCTTGACGCTTGAGAGAGTGTGTTTTACTGCAAACAGCTTGCACGTATCTTGTCGCTGTCACGGAAGGTGCTCCTGAATGTGCATACTACCAGATAAAAGGCTTTCGGGCTGGGTACAGGTACAGCCTTCGAGTGTTACCAGCTCTTCAACCCGGAGTGAAGCTCCTTCTCAATACAGTAGTGTGACAGACGCGCCACATCAGCCTGAGCGGCTGCTAGAGCCTCGACGGTCTTTCACAGTTCAGGCAGCTATGCAGGAAGTTGCTCAACCCGACGCCGTGTCCCAGCCTGTCTACACAGATAGCAATCAAGGTACACATTGCTACATCAATGCCAGCAACACATGCATGCTGCTGTCTGAGTACCTTCAGACAGGCGGTCAATGCATGGTTGTGTGCCTTGCAGCAATCAGCACAGGAGGCAGTTCAGTAATTACTGCTCCTGTGACCAGTGTGAATGTTGGCCTCCCTCCTCTGCCACCAGCCATGAGTGCTTGGCGCCAGGCTCAAGAGCTGACTCGCAAAGCTGAGGAGGAGGCAATGTTAGCAGAAAAAAAGTCTCAAGAGGCTTATGTTTGGTACGTGCCTCCTATGACAGGCTGCCAGGCTGTGAGCCAGCATGTGCATCACACCCATAAAACATGCTTGCACACATGTCACCTGCAGGGGTCATTAGTTTCATGATAGAGCAAATGCCAATACCACATACAGCCAATGCACTGACCGAAAAGCCTACAAAAGCTGTACAAAACCTGATCCTTCACATGCTGTGCAGCATTAAATTCTGATTTGCCATTGTGAGGGATTGTGTATGAGCAGGAGCTTTACAACCTGTTGCTTGTTGCAAGGTGGTAGGATGTCTATTGCAATGGTCACATAGATTAATGTTTTGGTCACTTGCTCCCAACAAGGAATGGGTTCTAGTGGCTGCAGAGCAAAGACTAGTCTGCTAAGGATCATTCCATGTGATGTCAATCTCTGACTATGGACCTGACCTCCCCACAATGCGTGACATGATGCCCAGGCCCTTCAAGTCCACCTGTATGTGTAATTGCTGCAGTGCCACAGAAGCTGCAGCAGCTCAAAAGGAAGCCGAAGACGCTCATGAGCAATATGACAGGTCGAAGGGGCAGCTGCGCATTCTGGAAGAAGAGCAACTCCGTGCTGAAGAGGCAAAGGAGCAGGTGGAGCAGTCTCTGCAAGCTTTGGCCAGCAGCGAGGCAGAGATGGCTCAACTGCAAACGTATGTCCTCAGCTTCAGCAACAATGTGTGCTCGGTGTACTTGCTCACGCTAAGCCATTCCTTGTCAACACTCAGGCTGTACACATGTAAAATTCCTGACTGTACAAGTCCTGACTGTAGAATCTCTGACTGACATGTGCCTTGACCTGAGCATGCGCAAGATGTGTACATGCTGCAACTGCGAGAAAGCGTCTTCTGCAGTTGCAGAGTCAAATGCCTTCCCAAGGGCTGCATGTGTTCTTGTCAGGAAAGTCAAAAACATGTAGTAGTATGGAGCAACAATACCTGTGAAGAGGGGTGTGCATCAAAACATGCAAGCTGTGATTTGAAGACCTTACACTGCTAAGGACAACATCAGCAATGCTGCGCCTGTAGGCAGTCCTTGGAGAATGAGTCTTGGGTGCTGTCTCATCATGGGTTTTCATCTCAAAAGTGTGTGCATTGCATGCGCGTAGGGATGCAGAGAAGGCAGCTGAAGTGGCTCGTGCAAAGTATGATGAAGCCAGGGCTCAGCGTGAGCTGGCAGAGCAAAAGACAGCCGAGCACAAGCAGTTAGAAGCAGAGCATTCAACCATCCAGCAGCGCCTGCACGATGCTGATGCACAGCTTGCCTCAATGAGTGGTGATGTTGAGCAGCAAGTGTCTGCACTGGATGAGGCGCATGCGTCACGTGAGCAGCAGACTGGCAGGCTGAGGGAAGCTGAGGAGGAGGTTGAGAGGATAGAGCGCCAGCTGGCTCAGGCCCAAGAAGTGGTGGCTCAGCTCAAGCAGGACGTTGATGCTATCACAGTGAGTGATTCTGCGTTTATAGGTGCAGGTTATTGGTAAACACGGGTCTCTTTTTGCTGTTTGCTTTAATTTTAATACATCAATCTTCAAGGGTGATGTCAGTGGTGATCTGTGTATATGTCATGATACCTTGCTCATTGCTAACAATCCCTTACTGTTTTGCATGAAGCACATTACTCCTCGCCAGTTGTTTGTTTGAGTGCAGAAAGCGTAGGAGTAAACACCCTACACGGCACTGTATATGCATTGTAGATCTGAATATGCATCCCCCCTTTCCCCCACCCTGCCCCCTCCCCCTCACCCCAACCCCTCACATCGAGTGTCCTGTAGACTTGCACAGCCCTCCTCAATGCAAGTCCTGCTGTGATGCAGAGAGAAGAGGAGGAGCAGCAGGCTTCGGTAGATGCCAAGCTGGAGCAACAACGTATGCAGGTCAGCTTCCTGGAGACCACCAGGCTGCAGCTGACAGACTTGCAGCAGCGGGGCGATGCAGCTGCTACTGAGGCTCAGCAATGCCAGGCTGCCATCAGAGGCAAGGCTGATGTGGCCAAGCAGGAACGTGAGAAGTAAGCGG
>JAABUP010003779.1_pt1 | contig 26226 bp, 38 predicted proteins | sample 5559201 | NCBI WGS metagenome assembly JAABUP01 (sample SAMN10711887, study PRJNA513373) | rock metagenome | isolation source: Antarctica rocks | place: Antarctica | reverse complement strand
AGGACAAGCTGCGAAGACCAGAGCTTTGGAATGATGTGCCATTGGACTACAACAGGGCCTGGCCATACAACAAGCGCTTGGGCTTCCATGTGGCCATTGATGCAGCTGCTAGGCTGCCCCGCAACCTACCAGTTGCTGCAGTCTTCTCTCTGTCACCACCAGGTCAAAAGCACTCACATATACAGAAAACACTGCCAGAAATGTGACCAAAAAAACCAACAGCAAAATTCCTTCCAAGTTTGCAGCTCGATGGTGCATGCATGGAATGTAGCTCAGCCAGTGGGGGCATCTCCCCTCGTGCTGCAATGCTTACAAACATGAATGCCTGCAGCTAGTTTGTGAGCAGTCACTGCACAGGTTACATGCCAACACATGACAATGCTGTGGCTGTCCACACGTGGCATTACAGGCCTTGCTACAACATCACAGAGTGGTTCTGTGATGCCAGCTGGCATATGCAACAATTTCCAAGCACACATGCCTATTGTGACCTGGGACTGAATGCGTTCTGTGGTGTTGCAGGGTCCTTTTACTCAGATTTGCCCCAGGTCGAGTCTGTTGGGGTGACCCTGCAGTATGACATGGGCGCCCCCCTGCACTCTCCTATATGGCTTGATGGCTACCAGTTTTTCCAAGTCTCTTTTCAACCCACCCGTTGCTGGCTCGTCGTGCAATGAGCCGGTTCATTGATGAAGAACTGTCGATTATTTTACATGCAATCACCCATGCTTGCAAAGTGTTGTGTCTGTCAAGTTTGTTAAATGGCTTTCACAATTGTCGAGTTGACAGGTCGTCAAGTGGTGTCTGGAACAGGGTTGTGAAACAGACGAATTGTCAGTTGGGGTCTGGAATAGGGTTGTCCAGATGGACAAACTGTCATTTGGGTCTAGAATAGGGTTGTCAATTAGACGAGTCAGATGGGACTTTGAGGTTGTTATGCAGGACGTGGGGTATGATAGCGCTTTGAGCCTGATCATAGACATACGCACAGTCATTCCTGGCAGTGGCACGACAGCCCCTGTGGGCTGGGCTGCCCTGCCCTTGTTCCAGACTGGCCCTGGCAGGTACATGGCCTCAGGCTACTACCACCTGCCAATCTTCAAGGTATGCTATTGTGCGCAAGTCTTGTGCTGTTACCCCCATGCGTTTGGCTGCAACCCTAGAATTCCTGTGCTGTGCATGCCATTGGTGCACAAGGCTGTTCTCAGAGCTCTGTGCACACCTTGGAAGCCTGCAAGGTCATGCATTGTGCTTAGCATGTGAGAGAGAGCAAGGCGTACAGCAGCAAGATGCTGCTTGTAGATGTGATTGCCTCTTGGCCATAATGAGTAGCTTGACAACAAAGCATGCATGTAACATGCGTGTTGAGTCCACAGAACTGTGTGCTACAATTGAAGAAATAGGCACTCAAGGGTCTCATTCCTGTGCAGCAGCTGTGCTTTTGGACATGGCAGTCTTGTGTTCATGCTGTAGGGGCTGCCATCAAGATTGCTGCTGGATGAGATGGCCGCCGCCAAAGATGTAGACACAGCCCTCATAGCTGCCCTCAAGGTCAGCCCCTGTCCTTGCCCTTCCGCCTACAAGTCTGTTGAGTCCCGCAATCTGTAATATATTGCTTGTATCTTTCCAACTAAAGCAGGCCACAAACAAAAAAGAAAGCTCTTCTTCTTTTATGCCTTTCTTGAACAAAGTTGAGTTCTTACCTGTTGTTCACTCATTTTTTGTAGACAAGCAAAGGTCTGCTCGACTGCTTGCTTCACGTGTTGCTTGATCTATTGCTGCTGGTGCCATGCTATGTTGCTGACACTATTGGCCTTGCATGCCGCTGGTCTTGTGATCTGTGTACAGCTTGCTGCTTTGATATTTGTTCTGCTGACTGGCTCTCAACATTTCATGAGACCTGATGCAAGACAGCATTGCTTGCTAGCCTTCTGCCCATCAGTCATTGCCCACCACCAGCAACTTAGACACTCCTGCCTGAACAGCTGGCGTGTTGGTGCCAGCCTGTCAAATTCAAACCAAGACACTTGGGTCTGCCTGGTCTGTGAGGAGAAGTGCTGTGGGGGTGTGTGTGTGTGTGTGTGTGTGTGTGTGTGTGTGTGTGTGTGTGTGTGTGTGTGTGTGTGTGTGTGTGTGTGTGTGTGTGTGTGGCATTTGCGAGCTCAGACTTCTATCCAATGGCATTGCAGGCTGGAAGGCTGAAGGTAGTAGAGTCACATGCAAGTGTGTACGTGCGGGTGTGTGATGCCCAGCGTATGGGGTCTGTGGAAGGCCCTGCCAATGAGGCGGGGGCCCAGCCCTTCCTGAGGGTGCCCCCCTATGTCCAAGAGGGGTCCAGAGTGCAGTATGACATGCAGACTGTGAAGACAGGAGGCAGGACATATGACAATGCCAGGTGAGTCCTGTATGTTGGCAGTCCACCACACCTCTGCCAATCTCCTCAAGTATCATAGTGCTTGTTAAAACAGGCTTGCAGCACCAGCAACAACAGGTATTGCGTGCCCATCAGCTTCTATCATACTTCCACAGTGTTAGCCAGGCGTGCTTGGTCCTGCGGTAGTACACATACGCTTTGCAGCTGATGCTTGCAGATGTGGGTCAAAGCGAGCATGGCGTACAAAACATGCAGTTCAATGCGCACTGCCATGCACATCTTACATGAGATGCATCAAGACAAGCTATGCGGCCTGTTCTCTTGTTAGTTGTGCCCTGCACTTTAATGCACAGGTCCAAAGATATTTCGGCCGAAATGTGGCTGGAGGAGCTGAACGACGCTATCACGAGGGCCACAGGCCTGGATCAGCTGGGCCTGCCCCAAGCTCCTCTAGATGAAGAAGACCTCACAGAAGCCGAGCTGCTAGAGCAGCAGAGAGTTCTGGCGGAAGACTCAGCAACAGCAGCACCCCAGCCGGCATGACACTGAAGAGGGAGTGCAGGCATTTCATATGGTTCTTGCAGGAAGCAGAGCTGAGCTCCCCTTGGACGTTTTGTCTTGTAGACACACTGTGACAGTGTTCTCAATTGTAGGATTTGGCAGCGGCCTATATAGCGTATGGACTTGAAAGATTAGAAATCTGCAAGATGATCTTGAGCGATCCTGCTCATGCTCTTTTTAATTTGACAGCTCATGGCTGTTGCTGTCTATGTCCTGTGTCCTCCAGGAGAAAAGTGCGATCAGCCTTTTCACCATGCAATCTGAAATGTGCTATGCTCATGCCTGTACGTCTGCAATACAAAGCAAACAGATGCTGAGCAGGGCCCAGCACCTATGCTGAGTGCTGCTTGTGACAGTGTGTGCCCTTTGGCATTGCTGTAACTTTGGCAGGACTCTGACAACAGCATTGCAAAATGTTTACTTTTAAGCCTGCTGCTCTTAGTTAAGCTCATGCAACACCCACTGTGCACGTAGGCGCTGCCAATATGACTGCACGCTAGAGTGCTTTGTTGCAGCGCTGATGATGTACTGGCCTACATGTTGGCTTCCACTGATATGCTGTGCTTCGTGCTTCAGACAATGCTTTGCTCTGCAGATTCATAGCCATAGCAAAGGGGCTTCCTGTTACTTCACCTGACTTGTACAATGAGTTCAAGGATCTAATTTGCTGGGCAGATAGCATCTTTGACAAATGGTGTCCTGAGAGTACCAGCAGTGTACACTGCAGTGACACTTGGAGGCAATCTCTCTGAAGCAAATCAGAGAAGAGCCCATTAAGATGCACGATCTGTTTTCATCTTTGCCACTAGGTGTCACATGGCCAGCTGCAGCATGTCCATATAATTGTCATTCACAGCTGGTTCCTGCTCGAGTCTGAATCTATACGTACCAAGACAGTTCATTGTGCGGGGAAGCCCTGACACCAGGCCCTAGGTTGAAGGCGTTTTGCAAAGCTGATCAAAGGTCTATGGATAGCAATACCTAGACTTAGCTGACTAAGCAGTAAACAAGAACTTGATGATCTGTATCTCAATACAGACTGTCTTTTCAAGTCAATAGTATGCTCTTTTAGCTTCCAGGAACAGTCCCAGCAGGAAGTTGACATACATAGTCAGCTATTTCTCCCGCAGTTGTCACCCATACTTTCTTCTGTGGTGCAGCACGCTCTGCGGAGTCAACTTGCTGAGGCACAACATGGGCAGATTCAGCGCAGTTGCCAATATGCTGCAAAGCCCTTCTCAATTGCCTTAGCCTGAAAGGTTGCCCCACAATGTAAGGATGAAGGGCAATGCCCAAGACCAGAGGACAATCCTCACTAGCTTGCATTAGCATCTCATCAAATTGATCAATGATCATGTCTGCAAATGCTTTGTGAGATTCATGGCGAGCTACCACAGCTGGAATGTCATTTATTTCCTGGGAGTATGGCATTGCCAGAAGTTTGCCACCAGATCTGGTTCTTATCCAGACTGGCTGGTCATCATGGCACCAGTCAAGACAATAGGTGTAGCCAGCTTCCTGTAACGCACACAAGCATGGGTTTACAGCCATGTGACACTTGTATGCTGATCAGGGGTATCCTCATCAATAATTTCATCCCCCAAAATACTTGAGGACACTTCAAAGCTGTGCAATGCTACCTACTGATGAAGGTACTGCATCACTCTCAACAATGACCTCTCTTGCCATTGACAGCAGCGCACAGCAGTGCTTTTGGTTGCCATGTTGTCAAGCTGCTGTGCAACAGGCACATGCAAAGCTTGGACGCAGCCTGAATGCAGTCTTTGACTATGAGTTTGGTTCATCATGTGATCAAACAGTCATGCCACATTGCTGTTGCAAAAAGGGAGCTGCACCTGCAGCAGGTCTGGTGTGACATGGCTCTCAGATATCCATGGCCCCAGCCAGCCCTTGGGAGTCACCCCTGCATGTTGCTTCAGGGTCTCTGTGGCGTTCAGAATCCACTCCCTCTCTTTGTCTTCATCCATGTCACTCTGCAGACTTTACGCATCAAATCACAACACGTCAAACTGAACAAAGCTGTGTTGGACGCGGCAACAAGAGCAAGTGTTACCTGCTTTTCTGCATTGCTGCAGCCATGCCCAACGATTTCACAGCTTTTGCCATGCCCTCTTAGCTGCTGACAATATGCTGCTGGAAGCTCAGGACAGTGGTTGTAGACTTCAGAATTGATCAGCAAGCTGACAGGGAATCCAGTGTCCTTCAAGACGTCCAGCATCCTCCAGGCACCCACCCTATGCACAGGAGTAGTTAGCAGACCACATCAAGCTCGTTGCTGGCACTAATCAACAGTGTCTCGGGTAGACTGGCAGGACTGAAAGGAAGAGGCCCAAACTTGTATTGCATGTGGCATGCAGCATCCATTTCATCGGACTCACATGTACGATTTGGTCAATAGTAGCTGCAGGTTCATGTGCACGCACAAGATCTAGCTTCTGGCTGCTTAAAAAGTCCTCACCTGTTGCCATACTCACGCCAGGAGTAGTTCAAAATGTCTGGTTCGCCGCTCGGTGCTAGTTTGGCTCCCATGCCAGACCCGAAATCGAAGTGTTCTAAGTTCACTGCGACGTATACAGCTAAGTGCTGCCCTTGCGGCCACGAGTAGCCCTTCCGCGAAGGGATCGAAGAATACTCAAAACGGCCATGGCCTACGAGCGGCATGGCGCGTCACAGCAGTGAATTCTTGCACGACGCTCAAGGGCCGACTACCTTTGTGTCACAAGCCACAAATACAGCCCGAGCAGTTATACGATGATGCGCATGGAACAGGAGTTGACTAGTCATGTTTGCATTGCGCTTCAAAAGACATCGAACCTGACAGCGCGCGCAGCTCGACGAGTGACGTTTGTTAGCATAGTGCAGACCTTTGAACCGCTATGACTAACTTACGTAGTCAGGCATTACTACATTGAAAACAGAAGCTTTAGATGCCACTATAACTGCATCACGGACTTGTTGCAACACCTTGAAAACACGCGCAAAGCTCTACAGGAAGGTTGCAGGTATGACACGACATTAAAACTGCCCAAACGCTGCACCCACAGTCTCATCAGGCATTCAGGTTTATGTGGAGCTCCTCGAGGCACTCATATATGACATGTACACCTATGATATACGTATATACCAAGCTACATAGACAAGACCGAGGCTGAAGCTGTTTTGCGGCTTTACAAGCATTGTCACTTGACGGATCAGTCACATTTGCGGTCATGTCACAGCGGATGACCCTGAGATGCATGCCAGTGCTGGCTTGACGCACTATATATTGACCGCGGCCCAATATGCTGCAAGCATAGTGTCTTGTAGCTGTTCATCCTCTCCCATGTCATCTTTTCCAGCTGTCACAGTCATTGCCTGCTGCTCCTGGATCAGTGAATTGTTGGCTTCATTGATCTGCAAGCGGCTCAAGGTATCACCATGTCAAAACACAGCAGAATGTGGCATGACCAACAGATCAGAAGGGTACTGAGTGTATTGCCAGGTGACGCAAGGTGTGTGCAATGGCTGCGACCTGAACTCAACTCTTCTTGCCTTGCTCATGATGGGCAGGTCTCATATGTCAGCATGCATGTAACAATTGGCACGTTTTACTTTGCTAGTGGAAGCTTTTGATGGAAATGCCTACACTGTGAGTGCAGAAATCTGCCATAGTAGTGGTTCACATACCTCATGGCATCTGACAAGCATGGCTTTCAGCTGTTGGCTTGACTGAAGCAGCCTGAAACGTGGCTGCATGGGAGGCAATATGCCTGGCAAGGAGTCCACCCTCTTCAGAGATAGCACCTGTGCTCGATGCTGCATACCACAGGCTTGTCACAGACAGAACTTTGCGTACAGACTCTGAATGCGAGTGCTTCTCCAACACCCACAACCCACACACAAGGCTAATAATGCTTACAGATGGATAATTGGTCCAGCCTTGACATAACGCCTCGGCAATATACAGTGGCTGACCTGTCAGACTTTTTGCACAGCACAATACAGTTTCGATGCAAAGAGCCAGCACACATGGGCACTGCAACAACTGTATCAACATAACACTGAAGATAGCAGCTCATGGTGACAGCCGCAACACTGCCTCACCTGCAGGGCCTGCAGCTGAGCCTGGTAGATGTTCCTTGCATCCCAGAAGCTGTCTAGGTCAGCAAAGTACTGCTTCCTGATTGCTTTCAGGGTAGCGTCCACCACCTGCCATAGGACTGCCTGCATAAAAAAACCGTTTATTTCTTGATGAATTATGACCACTCCTTCAGGAGACCACTCTGTGCCCAAAAAGTTGGTTCTTGGAAGGCAGGGTTGGATTGGCATGGGCATGTCCTGCCTGGGAAAAAACTTCCACTATGAAATTGGTCACAGTGCACACCACCAGCAGGGCAACATGTTAGTGTGGCCGTTCCCCCTCCAGTCACACAGTCTGCAACAGCTAACTTGTCATCAATAAGCCCTAGTTGCCACCAGTAAGCCCTGGTCAAGCAAAGCGGGCAAGCAGCCGGAATGGCATGAAGGGCTAAAGCATGAAAGGCTGAAGAAGGCACGAGAGGTTCAGAAGCCCTGTGACACAGATGTCAAGGCCCTAGCAGCTGGTACTCTGCGGCATTTAGATGTCAAGGGCAGGATGTATCGCTGAGATGGCTTATGCATCTGATTTGGGGTGTAGGCACCTCGAAGATGGCGGGGGCGGGTCTGGGGCTGGAGGGGAGGGTGGTGCCAGTCATGGTGGCCTTGCCTGACCCAGGTCTGCTCCTTCTCAAGCAGGATGCAGCCATTGTGCCTGCACAGCTTTAACAAATAACAGTAACAATAACTCTCAAGCATGATGCAGCCATTGTGCCTGCACAACCTTGTGTCTGAGCTTTTTTCTTCTTTACTGTTGAACAGGGGTGTGACAACAAGGCAACAATGCCAAAGACACAGGCAGTGGTGACCTGGAGGGACTGCACGCATGCCTGATTCTGTTTGTGCATGCTGACATCAGTCAGGACAAGGTCTGCAAACAAAAGACACGTCAAACAGATCAGGGACAGACAGAGACAGATACGAGTCACATTGATGCACAAGACAAGCAGCTGTCTCATGCATCAACATGACTTTGCAAGAGGCAAGGCTTTGGTAGAAAGAAAGGAGGGGAGAAAAGTAATACACGCAGAATGTGACAGGTTCGGGAGACCTCAGAAGGCGTCTTGCTGACTGGAGTTGACGCACTGGTACCTTTTCGAGTGGCACTGGCAGAGGAAGCACTGAATGTGGCACCGCTGAGGAAGGCAGCACCAGTGCGCACCAGCTTGGCTGCACGCCGCTCTGTAAAGCGCTGCAGCTGCATGAACAGCAGCTGCCTCTGATGCAGCCTCACTGCTGCTGTGTTGCGCCACAGCTGCTGCAAGCGCTGAACCTGCAATGGTGACATCAGGTGCTTGGCAGGATGCTTGGCAGGACGCCACTAACATTGGCTGAGCTGCTATCCTGGAAGCTAAGCAAGTGCAACAGGGAAGCCCAATGTATGTCATCCTCGGGCTTTTCTTCAATCAATACCAAAAGGCGTAGTCTTTGCTTTTCTTTCTAAGCAAGTGCAGTACATTCAGGCAGTCAACTTAGACAGTAAAGCCAGGGCGCCCGTGGTGTCAACAGGGCATTCTGCAATGCTGACATGTCTGCATGCATGACTTCGTTTGTCTCTGATCCTGGGCAGACAATTCCTTTGTAAAGGCACAACATGGCAATACAGTGTGCATATGCCGAGGCTAAAAGCGGCAATACACAGCAATGCTCACCTTGAGCTGGAAGGTCTGCACAACCCTGACGAAGCTGTGCCCTCTCTGGATGTCCTGCAGGAAGCAGACTATGGTGCTGGCAGCAGCCACCTTCTCCTCTTCTCCCCTTCTCTTGTCCAGGGAGCTGAGTGGCAGCAGCTGCCTGCGTGCCTTCAGGGTTTGACGGGCCTGCTTGGTTTCTGACAGCCGCTTGTACCAGACCGCAATCTTCACTGCTGCTGTCTTCCTCTGCTCCTGCATCTGTGCAATGGCAACAGCAGTGAGACCTGGGGCCATGACAGACCTGAAACAAAAACTACAACAAAAGAGTTGTTTTTGTTGGGTTTTTGTTGTGTGAGGATTTTATACCATATTTGCACAAATGAAAAGTAAACAATTGTTTCATCACTGCTGCAGGCTCAAGCAGGAGATGCATGCTATGGAGAGGCAGGTTTGTCGGTAAGAAATGTAGTGGCTGAAGCATTTAAGGTGTCACCTGGGCGTGGAATGCTGCACTGGTGGCTGCAGGCTGTGTAGGAGCACAAGATAAGTGAGTTGTCTGCCCTGTAAGCTGAGTTTGTCGGAAGATATGTGCATGCTGCATTTCAGCAGAAAGCTCACCTGCTGATGCTTGTGCTGCTGCACATGGGCTCTGCAGGCGCAGCGCAGTTGGTACGCTGCAACCATGTGAAGCCACATCAAGCGCCACTGCCTGTGCTTCTGAGTGGCAGGTAGGCCCACCACAAAGCCTGCACATCAGCAAGACCTGATCTCAAAGCTGACTACATTACCAAATCAACACAAGGCTCCAGAACCTGGACATGGATGCTGTGTGCCACATCATTCCCCAGCAGTCTTGCTGTACACCACTTACAAAGCAGCGGAGGGTGTGATTCTTATGTAGGAGAGCTTGATTCAAAGGAGACAAACTGGCAAGGAACAGATTGACATCGAGGCAGACAAACAGACAGACAGACTCAGATATGCACACAAATTCTGCTTTTACATGTTCATCAAGCAGACAAACTCACACAGACACATGCCCACAAACCTGCCGCTTGCAGCTGGTGCTCGTATTTCTCCTTCTGAAACCGCAGGCGCCTCTGCCGTACTTCTGCCTCATGAGCTGTACGTTTCTGCCACAGGGCTTGGCTATCGGCAAGGAACTCTGACCTGCACAGGCACCACACTACTTTTGCACGTCTCTGACACAGAGCCCAGATTGCTGCACGCACAGTCGCACAAGGCAAGCGACACACAGATTGTGTGACATACATGCATCTCGCATAAACCTGACAGCAGTCCAGGAAAAGTTGTTCACGCTCACTCAGGAGCTTTCAACATCTGCTCTGCATGGATTGCGGGGCAGCATGCCAGTACGGTGCTGTAAACAAAGCATAAATGGCATATGCTGATGTGCAGCAAGCATACCTTCAGCATATGCCTGACTGCTAGTCACTTATTCAATATAAGGGCAACAGGACTTGCGGCAGCAAACAATACGCTACACATAATGCGCTACAGACACTTTTCTGGACCACAGGCCTGGAATGATTTGACCAGTCTATGGTCTACCTTGCAGTGGGCGAGCCACCAGAGCCTGGCCTTGCTGAATGCAGGCGCCTCACGTCCAGTACCCAAGGCAAGGTGGCTGCGTTCAGCAGGCTATCTGGTGCAGTCCATGGTCTTGTCTGTACTTCATCATTGGTGGGTGTCCTGCCCTCAGGATCAGGCACATCAGGCTCATCTGTCATGCTGGTTTCATGACTAAGATGGGCAGCTGTAGCCTGGGCATTGAAAAAGCTGCCTGGATCCCTGGCAGCTGCTGTGACTGGTGTGATGGCTTTGCAGACTGCATCTCAGGAGCATGTGATGACACAAGCCCAGACTGCCGCGGTGACTGCTGAGTTGTCGGGTGCAGTGTAGCCTGGTGCACAGGCTGCTGGTGCAAAGACTGATGCTGCCCTTTGGACTGCTGCAACAGCTGGGCAAACTGAGGGTCGGCAGCAGCCTGCTCTTCTTGAGCGCCCATTGCCAACCATTCTGTCGCCCAGCTCTTGTTGCGAGCCAAGTCATGGGATGTGGTCTCAAACCAAGGCTCTGCTGCAGGTCTGGGTGTGCGCGGCGACCTCTTGCTTGACTGCTTCAGCCTGCTGCTCCCCCTTCTAGGCGACTGTACTGACCCCTGTACTGATGAGCCCAAAGCCATCTCACTAGCAGTGCTGTCAGAGCGAGGGGGTGGCAAGACCACAGACACAGCAGCAGGCAACATGGTCACTGAAGCTGGTACTGATGATGTTGCATCAGATGCTGCTGTGGGTGAGGTTGGTCTGGAGCTAGCCCAATTTGACAGGGGCCGTCCTGCAGTGGCTGTCTGCTGCGGCAAAGGTAGAGCTGCCTGCTGCTGCTGCTGCGACGCTTTCACGCTTTCATCTGCTGAGGGGAGCTGCTGCGTGGCAGCCTCATGCCTCATGAACACATCAGAGGGGAAAGCCGTCTTCTGATGCAACAGCTCTCCAGGCATATGTTGGCCTCGCAGCAGCGTCGGCTTTGGTGAGCGCCTTGCTGCTGCCTGAGGCTGCGTTCCGGACTCAGCAGCAGTGGTCCCTTGCAGCTCCTTGAAGATGCTAGCTGCTGATGAGGTCTGCTGCATTGCTGATGGGCTGGTACAGGCTGCCTCATGCCTCATGAAAATATCAGGGGGAAAGGAGCTCTTTTGATGCAGCAGCTGTCCAGGCATATGCTGATCACGTAGGAGGGTGGGCTTAGGCGAGCGCTGCGCTGCTGACTGAGACATAGCCTCTTGTTGAGCCTGTGGGATGCTGACAGATGGCCTAGACAGTGTCCTGGCTGGCTGCCTAATTGCTGCTCTGGCAGTTGGCACAGCAGCTGCTGCAGTATCTGACTGAGACAAGATGTCGCGCTGTGCCTCTGGTACATTGACCGCCGGCAGTGCGGTCTTGGACCTAGTCAAACTTCTGGCAGGGCTTCTTGATGAGCCAGCCTTCGCTGCAGCACCTGGCATGGTAGCTGATGCAGAAGCTGGCCTGGTAGTTGTGCCAGTCATTTGGAATGCTGCTGCAGGAGGTGCTGTGTAATCTGGCATGCCTGTGTAAGATGGCAGCAAGTGTGCATGCTGATCAGGATCACCAGCCTGCTCAATTGTCTCTGCCAAAGCCTGACCTTTGACACATGTGCCGTTTGTGCCAGGCTGTGCTGAGTGTGTATTAATGATTGGTGCCTCTGGATCCTGTGGTGAGGCAAGCAAACAAGGCTGGTGAGACGAGTCGGGGACAGCACTCAAGTCTGCCTGCAACATTCTGATCAACCCAAAATCCACAGCACATTCTGCAAATGTGGATATCTGCACCTTGCTTGCGCTGCGTGTCAGCCTACCAGGGTATAAATAAGGACAGGACTCCGTGCTACTAGTAACATTGTGTCAATGCATATGGATGGTTGTACTCACAGGCTGACTCATGTCAAGCACTGCAGACAGACTGAAGACAAGCTTGTGGTAACAGGCTCACTTGGATACAAGCAGTGCAGTCCAATGAAGGCAAGCAGTGCATGATGCTTGTGCATGTCTCACACCTTGCCACTAAGGGATATGGTAGCTGATGCTGGCCTGACAGCTCTGCTGTTTGGCTTGGCACTCTTTGGAGCCGCTGTCTTTGGCCTTGACCTTTGTTGCTTTCGAGAATGTTCCCTGGCAGTGGCCAGCAAAAGTGGTGATATGTCCTTCCCTGCATGCAATGGGCACTCACTGCAAGATCTTCTGACTTGCACACTCCACAGATGGTTTGCATGCTGGTGACAGCAGATCATTTGTTGCACAGAAGTTGTGGATGTTGCTGTCATGCAAAGGTGTATAGATGTGCAGGCCATGCAAGCCGCTAAAAAGCGTGTACAACAGCACTATTGCAATGGTCTCAGAGGTGAGACAAAGCGTTTTGAGAGGGGTAGCAGGATGTCTCACAGACACCATCTTGATGTGTGTACCTTCCAGCATGCTCGCAGGCAGGAGAATAGCTGTCTTGTTCAGCAGCACATGGTCCACCTTTGGCTATGCTGCTCGAGATGTTGAGTTCTCAAGCGGCGCTGCTGTTTGTATGCATTACATTGCCTGTCCAGCTGCAGCTGCTTGGTGGCATTATCTGTGTACATTGCTATCCTTTCTGCAAGCTGAGCTGGAACACCAAAGGTTCTGCCTGCCACCTGGACCGAGATGTCATGGTGACACAGGGAAGACAGCAGCTGGAAGTCAGGACGCAAACGGTGCTGCATAAGGGTCAGCTAGGCTGCTCAGAACGCACCCGGACTCTGACCACTGCCAGCTTGTTATGTGCTGCTGGTGTCTTCTTCTTGACTGCCTTGGCTGTGTCAAGACACTCACCCTGAGACTCTGCAGCCTCAGCTGGTTGCAAGCTGCTCACCTTGTGCAGCAACGCGTTTGCTTCCGCCAGGAGGGCCTCGTAACTACCCGTAGGGGCAGCTGTGGATGCTCCAATGGCTTGCACGTCGCAGCTAAGCCGGGGCTGTTCCCGCAACAGCCTGCTTGTAGGCAGACATGCCTCAGCAACCTCTTCACCTGGACCGGGAGCGGAGCCACGGAACCTCGGGTGCCAAGGCCTGTCAGATCCGAGGACCTTGCTCTCGAAACAAACATGCCCGGCCATCCGCGTCTGATTCTGCTGTTAGCAAAGGCAGCTACAACAGCAGCTACAACATGCCGCACGTCTAAAGTCGTGAAGCACTTGGTTGTGTCTGTCGTCACTTGATGTGCAGTTCGCGAGCAAGCGATGTACCGGTAGGAGAGGTGCGACCATAAACTCGCAGGACAAACGATTGGATTGGCAACACAGTGACTGCCGGACTCGAAGTTGCAAGCGGTACATGTACAAGTGGTGGTCAAGTCAGAAATGTTCAAATTCGCGCACAATGCACTGCTGATACGATTGCTCTACGAATGCTTGACTCGTAGATTGACCGCTGTGCCCCCCTAAGCAAGCTCACAGACAAATGAACTGATCACCAGCGTATCGAGCGGCACCCCAGCTGTTTTCAGGGCAAGTCCAAGCTATGATCCCCGTCAAGTCACGCTGCTCCTCGAGAGCTTTTGTCTGCACCTAATAAGCAGGCACTGCTGGCAAATTTTGTGCACGCCAAGCCCTCTGCAGAGCCTCCTATACAGCACATAGTCAGGAGCATCACCACAAACACATAACTCGCACTGTATCCTCTGCTCAATCAGTTATATAGTCTGCTGAGCTGCCCCCTTGAAAGCCTTGCTGCGCTATCATGGCGCCAAAGAAAGGCAAAGCTGCAGCCAAGGGCAAAATCAACAAAAAGGCAAGCAGCAGCCGAGCCAAACCAACACAACTTGACCTTCAGATTGGCATATATGTAATCAATGCATTTTGCGCTTTGGCCAGCTGAATGAGAAGGAACAGCAGCAGAGATCAAAATTCTGCCTATCTTGTGTGCCTTCAGGACAACTCTGGTGCGGAAGCAAAACTGCCGGCCCTGCTACAGCAGAAATTGCTGATGGTTCAAAGTTACTGGGACACTCTGTCCACCCCTCAACGCCAACAGCTGCTGATCATAGATGTCGAGACACTAAAGCAATGGGCGTATGAGGTAGAAGAGAAGGCAGATAGGCAGCCAGGCAAGCTGTGATGCTAGACAGTGCTGGATTGGGTCAGCACTTGCAGACAACGCTGTCAGTGTATATGTCAAGAGATTGCACAGCAGCAGCTGTGATACAGCTCATCATCCAGCAATGTACAAGCATGTGTCTTAGCCAATCTTGTAGAAACATAGCATTGGCCCGCTACAGCTATGTGATTGCAAAGACGCAAAGTCAGTGCAGATCTGTTCAGTATGCCTGTCTGATGCAGGTATGACCTTGCACAAGGCAACTGCACGAAGCCGAGGTCCTAACCTGATATCCTTGTTAATGGACGGCCTGGCTCGGCTGGTCAGACAGACACCGGGCCCAGGATGGAAAGTATGGCACTGGCCCAGGGACGAACACAGATTTGGGTACCAACATCTGTTCAGGTAGCGACCTCCACCATTCTTTCTGGCCAGCAGGTGTGCAGACAGTTTCTCTGGTGCAGTATGCCTAGACAGCCTTCTTTTGCCTTCCTTGTGCTTGTATGGCCACAAGTCAACAGCTCTTAGCACCTCACCAGAGTGTCTCTGTCCAGCGTGCATGGTCTCGCCAATGAAAAGTCGTCACTCAAGTCTGTAGTGAATATCAAAACATATCTTGAGGCCGCAGAAAAGTGCACGACACCAGACTGGCATTGTATTTTGCTTTAGTCAGTTTGCTAGACCCACTCAGGCTGCCATTCTCATCAAGCACAGCTCTGCAGACAGACGCACTGAACTGTTGCAATGGTGCTTCCCTGCTGGGTAGCCATCTGCCTGGTGCTGTTGTGTAGGACGTATGTGGATCACAAGTTCATTGGTGATGACCTGGCTGCAATGCTGCCAAAGGATGCAGGTGTGCCTGAAGTTGCGGAAGCACTGAAGCACCGCATGTAAGAGCCCACTTTGCTATCATAACATCACCTTGCTACAGAAGCTTGTTTTACCTGGGTTTGACTGTGGGAGTTTCGATTCATTGGCCTTGCGTTGAGTTTTTGTGTCTTTGCAGGCCGAAAGTGATGCTTTTGCTCATGTTCATGTTAGTGTCATGTGTGTGAAAGCATGCAAAGATGGCCCATCAGAGCATGGCTCAATGTCTCAGCTCTCGTAACTCAAACCCTGGACTCTGTATGCAGGGGCAAGCTGGCTAAGCAAGTCACCGCCACTGAACAACATCTGATGCAAAAGCAGATGACCAAGGCGCTCCACAAATGTGACGCTGTGGAGCTCATGACTGTCATGCTTGCAGCCTTTGAAGAGGAGCACCATTACCTGTGAGTCACTGTATTCCCACGGCATGTGATACATAAACCATGGAGACAAGCTATGTTGCACAGCACAGCACAGATCTGAGCTGGGTCACATCAACTGGGCATTGCTGCAGCACCTGGAACACTGGAACACATCCTGGTTGCAGGTATGATCTGGTCTTGATCCCCATCATCAGCGTGGTCCACCAGGCTCTGCCTGCAGCCAAGCGTAAGACGACAAAAACAGATCTACACTACTGTGACCTTGACAAGCTTCCCGTGGATGCGCTGTTGTGTATGTGTGACTGGCTGAAACTGGCGCTGGATCTGTTCAGCAAGACCACAGGTTCCATGCTACTGCAAGATGGCTTGAATGAGGAAGACATGCAGGTAATCTTACCAGCATGTGTATGGCCGTGTCAAGCTGCGGGCCCAGCAGCACATCACTGCTCCATCTACACAGTCTGCCTACCATGCGTCAATTTCAGCAGCGTCTTTGTGGACCATGCTTTGCGAGCAGCAAGTAGGCACAGAGGCGTCACATCAAGTCTGTCAATGTTGCTACTTCTGTTCAAAATGCAGCATTTGGTATATGCATGCTAACAACAATATGCCAGTGTGCGCGTCTGTGAGTCCGCTGCCTGTCTTTGCACGTAATTCACAACCAATTTAGCTGCCACTGTATTCAGTGTTTCACCTGCGGCAGCAGAATCATATCAGCTGCAGGTACAACCCTTAAGATGTTTCTGTACTCTGTGCAGCTCACTGGACTTTGTGACAGGGACAAGTTTTGCATAGATCCACAGAACAGCAAGAAGCTGCAGATCGACCCAACGTGGTTCAATTACCTTCAGGTTTGCTGCTGCCACACAATTCAGCGCTCGTGACAGCACTCGTGACAGCCCCCTGACCTTTCTGACCAGCAAACTTGCTGGCATAGCTTGTCATCATGCATGTCATGTCTTGTTGAGAACTCTCTATTGCACTGTTGGAGGTGCACATCAACAGAAGTTATTGTTGGTACTCTGACTGGCAAACGTGAACCTTATACAGGGAGCTAATCACGACTGTGTATGTACCTGGCCCTAGTGGAAGACATGTCTTCAGCGAACAAACGAACAAACAGACGAATGAATAAATGCGTGCATGAACAAGTACTTGCGTGAATGAATGCGTGAGTTAATGAATGACCTGTTGGGGGGAAAGGCTTACATGCATGGCTCTGCAGTTGGAGGCACAAAATCGCTCAAGTGAAGGCAAGGCAGACTTGCTGCCAACCCAAAAGAATTGTCTGCTGGAGTGGATTTACGACACAGTCACACCCCCTACTGACTCCTGCCGAGCCTGGGCACAGACGGCTCTGGGTAAGCATCCCAGTCACCTATTCGCGCACGCTGCGTTGCAACAATTACATGCCACACACCTACAGCTTGTTGTTTATCATCCCAGCTCCATCAGCTTTGCGCAGTAAAGGTGCCCATCTGACAAACACAACTACCACCATTGGGACATGGCATGCATGTAGTCGTGGCACAGCAGGCCCGCTAGTTGAGGGGAAGTGGCCATAATCAGGCTTATCTGGACTATACAGCCTGGTCTCAGCGTCCTTAGGGCTTGCTGCCGTAATGCTGGTGCCCATTGGCAGTTCTTCAATTTTGGGATCACGGTTCAGACAGCATCAAGCCAGTATGCTCTGCCTGATGCTGCTGTGATACTTCCTGTTGCAGGTCCGTGGGTGCCAACTGTGGAGTACGCACATACACAGCTGTTGAAAGCCTTGAGAGACATGCAGGCATGGCAGTGCATGCTGGATGACGGCACAAAGCTGCTGCATGACATGCTGGAAAGCAGGCTCAGTCACAAAGAGCTGAGCACCAAACATGACCTCAGGTATAGGGCCTGCGCCCACGCACTCCTGCAGATTGATATATGTTCCAAAAGAGTGCGTGACGGCATAATATTAGCATGTCTTGGCAACCCATCAGCACAGCTGTCACATAAAACATGATAACTGTACATTTGCTTTGGTGTGCACTGTATGCAGATGAACAATTTAGTCACATGCCCTTGTGTATCTGCAATGTAGAGCTAGACTTAACATGTTACTGCAGACAAGAACAGCTTGATGGCATCTTCAATAGGTGGCACTGAGTGCACCGCTACAACCTTGATGCTAGTATGCAGTCCTGCCAGATGTTGAATTTTGCACAGTGCGTCAATTGCCATACCTCGCCACAGCAGCACAGCAAGAGCTCTAGCATTAATGCTGACAAATGTTTTGTGTTCTGCAGTCCAAGGCCTGACAGGAAGAAGAACATGTATCCATGTGAGCTGCCTGACCATGTTGTGGTAGCTGTGCTGAAGCGCGAAGCTATTTTCCACAGAGCCAGGCTGCATACAGCGCAGATTCAGACCCGTGTGGCAAAAGAGCGTTTCAGGACCTTGCGCACAAAGCAATGTCAGGTGAGTGTGTAAAGTGTAGTTGTGCACTGGCAACGCCTGATTCCAGGCTCCAGTTGACCGTCGCTTTGCATGCTGGCCCTCTATGCATAAACGGTTGGGCAACATCTGTTTGATCATGCTCACGCGTCCTACCTGTTCTGCTGTATAGTGAGATCACATTGTCAGCCCAGCCTGTGAGGTCTGCAGCTCAATTTACCTCCTCACTGCCTGTTACACCCTGAACACACATGAGATCATGGCTTGTGGTCCCCTGGGATGGTGTTTAACAAGTGACAGATGCAACAGACATGCACAGCAGACAGATGTCACAGACAGGCAAACGCTACCTAGTCACATATTACAGGGGGAGCCTAAGTTTGAGCGATGGAAGGCTGAGCTGGAGGCTCCATACAAAACATCCCAGACCAAAGCAGCTGCCAAGCAGCTGCCTAGAACACATGCTGGTGTTGTGATGGACCACACGGAGTTGGTCAGCAACTTTGAAAACTTGGGTGCTGTTTTGCGGGTAACGCATGAACCTTGCCTGCGACCATTCCTGTTTGCTTGCAGCTTTGCTTCTATCTTTGTAGGGAAAAGTGTGCATCAAAGCTGGTCTGGGTGCTGTGGTGCATATGAACACTCTCTAAAAACATTGCTCATGATGCTGGCGTTTTGCATGGTCATGGTCGACTTCCATATTTGGAGTAAACATGTCTGACACATCACTGCCAGCAGCTGTTTTGCTTGTAGGGTTATGAGGCTGAAGAACAGGAGGTTGCCCTTCAGCTGAAGGACCATGATGAGGTGGGTTTGTTCTTGGCTGGCTTGCTCAAGCATTGTTGACATTGCTGAAGTCTGCTCTCTCTCGTTGCACAAAACAATGCCTAACCAATGCTCTCACACCATTTTACGCAGTGCCTCCAAGCCCTGGACCCAATCTTGAAACACGTTAATGTCAGGCGTGTCTTCTGTGCACAGCTGATATATTGAGCTGAGACATCATACAGCATAACGGGCAACACCAAGAAACCCATATCTTCTACAATCTGCAACAAATTGACTTTGTGGGGCTCATGCTCTGGCAAGCCAGCACTGTACTTTGACCCCACAGGAGATCAAAAAGTTGTCGGGCTGGGCTTACAATATTCTCAACATGGCAACTACGCTGGAAGAAATGGGCCAGGCAGAGTTGCCACCCCTGGCAGAGGGGCTGGCAGAGGGTAGCACCTGCCCCTGCTGCAACACTGCCAACTGTACCTCCATTGAGTGGGGACGTACAATGGCTCTCAAAGTCCGGCGGGCTCAGACTGACCAGCTGCGCCAGACAGCTGTCATGCTCAAGCAAGCTTTTCAGACGGTCTGTTCCTTTGTGTCTGCCATTTGGCTACACCTGATTGACATGTTGCCTGCTGTGAACAAGCTTTGCAGGAGCAGGGCTGCTCCGACATGCAGCACATTGATTGACATGTACATCAGTCTCGGCCAACAGCAGCTGCTGTGGCTGTCCATTGGCAGGGCATGCGTCAGTGCTTGGTACCAAGATTGATAGCTAGATTATGTTCATGCGACATCCGCCTGCAAGACAACAGCTGCATCTGTCTGTCCAGCTGCCCTCAAGGCTGTGTCTCCAAACAGCCTGGGACTGCATCACGCTCATCTGCTGGCAGTCCTATCATTGCAGCTGTTGCTCCTGCAATTGCCAGTAAGCCTTAAACCTAACGCAGTGTCTGCTTTCTGTGCATCTTCATGATGCCAAGGGCACTGCTCACCTCACAAGCCCAGTCCTAACACTCTAAACATACAATCTATGTTGAATGATGTGAGCAATGGCGTGTCATGCAGGATGTGCGATACCAGCTGCATGATGACAAGGAGGACCACCGTGTGTACCAGCTGCTGCAGACCCAGCTCTCACAAATAGAGAAGCGGCAGGAGGAGGGCCGTGCAGTACTGCCTTTCCTGGAGGCCTATCTGCTCAGCCTGGCCTGTGATGACCCTGGGACCATAATTGGGCCCCAGCTGGTACTGCCCCTGCTGCAGAAGCGTCTGGATGCCAAAGCTCAGGAGCATCATCAGCAGAAGCTCAATCAAGATTTGCAGGAGGTAGCCTTGCTACTGTACCCTGCTTTTGCTGTGATGTGTCGAACCTGCTGATTGGCAGCAAGCCTGGGTCTGCACAGAGCATATGTCACCTGCACTGCCGCATCAGTGGTCATGAATCGTGATCCAGAATCTCCTTGACTGTTGTTGACGGTGGGCAGCTTGCACTGATGATTTCCAAAATCTTTCACAATCCTGAGGTCTTGCTAAGCAGAGGCAGCGTCAAAGGGGATGTTGCACTGTTGTATGTATGAATGGTAATGCTAGCATTGAGTCAAAGATACCTGCAGGATGCAAGGCAGCAAGAGCTTGCAGCTCTGCTTGCAAGTCAGCAGCTGCTGGCTGAAGAGGAGCAGGAAAAGAAGCAAGCTGCTGCCAAGAAAGCAAAGAAGCAGAAGGCAAAGGCCACAAAGCAGCAACAAAAGCAGCAGCAGCAGCAGCAGCATCAGTCTGATTCTGAGCCTGAGTCAGAGTCTGCATCAGAGTACGTGTTGAAGGCACCAAAAGCTGCTCTGTTTGCTGTTGCACCAGAGCCAATGGGCCCTGAAATGAGTGATGACGACTGGTCTATCAGCAAAGCTACGGCCTTGAGTGCAAAGCGGGGTTTGAAGGCTGCTCAAGCCATAAGCACAGCCCACAACAGGAGGGTGCCTGTGGTTGACAGCAGACTGGGACATAGCAGCACATCACCAGACTGCGTCTTGGCTGCCTCTGAACCGCCCAAGTCTAGACTGCAGCCTCATGCTAGGCCTTCTGTGACAGCGGAGGGCTCCTCTTCTTCTGCTGCCAGCTTGCAAGGCAATAGCAAGCAAGATCAAAAAGTGATGGACCTGTTCTTGTGTCCTATCACCCAGGTACTTGGCTTTGGCAGCCCTCAGATGCATAGCATAGCAGAGGCAATTGCATGTTGGTCTGTAGCATGCAAATTTGTTGGCAGCGTCTACCTATAAGTGCTGTCATAAGCATCAGTATCTCTTCTGGGCCATTGTGACCTTGATTATATGGCGTGATCAGGTGCTGATGAAGGATCCAGTCATTGCTGCTGATGGCCACACCTATGAGAGGGCTGCAATGCAGAGCTGGCTTGCACTTCATCAGACGTCACCTGTCACCGGGGCTGCACTGAGTCATGCTAAGCTGGTGCCCAACGTGATCATCAGAGGTGTCATTCAGCAGCAATTGTGTTGACCAGCTCAGACACCAAGCTGGCAGTGCTACTCATTGTGTTTTGAGTGATTTGAGTGGCCTTCATGCACTGCAGCAACTGGTCCTGTTGCACGTTGTCTTCCCAGGCTGACATAGACATGAACATTTCACAGAGTCTGTTGCCACGAAACAACAGGTGTTTCGTGGGTTGCAATGAAAGTGACAGTCCCACAAAGAAGCCACTGCTGAAAGCTTCGGTGCTTAGTGTGATTGAACATGTGTCAATATTGTTGCGCTACCAAGAGTTGCAATTGCTTGCTTCAACTTGACATACAAGCTTCAGGGAGGCATCAAAAATGAAATTATGTTGGAAGTGACAGCGCAATGTCCACTGTCCATCCTGTGTCAGGCGTGAACAGCAAGCCCTGAGGCATTTAGTACCATGTGACTAGGCCAGACAGCTTCAAAGAAATGATCACATTTTGACTGGCAGTGCATACGCACATTTGTGTATACGCCAGATCATGCATGTATCACATCATCACATCAAGGGACAAGACTAGTGTTCTGCTGGACATCCAAGCTGTAAGCAGACAGGACATTGCAAACGCCTTGCAGGCACACCTATCTTACTGCAGGGCATGCACGAAATAGACAGATGCACTGACGCATCTGGAATGCCACATCAGGGCAGCTGAGTATCAATGACTTCCTCTTGTTTCAGCGAGCTTGCAGCATTTGCTGCTGGAGGAGGCTTTTGATGCCAGCATTATCTACAAGGTGCCTGTGAGTCAGATGCTCTCCAGTGATGGGAGATATCGAGTGATGCTGCAGCCATGCTTGAAGTGCCTGCCTCTCATAGGTGTGTCCATCTGCTGCAACCACTGGATCTATGAGTAGTGCCTGTGACAGACAGTAATGGGAGTGAGGTGTGCTTCATAACATTTTAATATTTCAGTTTCATGCATGTCATGATTCAGAATGTTGGGCGTTGTCCCAGGTTCTCAATGTGCAGTCAATTGAGGAAGGCAAAAGGACAATCTAGGCCTTGACAGAAGACACAAGGCTAGCACAGTGTCACACACTATGTGCTGATCCACAGGAATTTGATGTTGCTGACCTTTGTCAAAGGACACTGGAACAAAGCCTCGACATGCTTCTCAGGCGCCTTGTACGGGGTCAGGACAGCCTCCCAAGGCCTTGCTGCCTGCTGTGCTTCTGGCCTATTAGCTCCACTGACAGCAGCATTGGTGTCAACCCCAACAACACTGGTGGCAGCTTGTTGCTGCACAGCCTCTGAGTCTTTACCATGGTGACCAGGCAATGCATCATGCTTGGTGCTACTGCCTACACCAGCCCTTGCCTCTCCTGATGCAACATGGTGCTCCTCAATCTGCTCAAGTTCATACAGTTCTTGTGGAAGGGAGTTGGCAAAGCCAGCCAAGATCTGGCTGCGCTGCTGTGGCTGCTGCTGCTGAATCGCTTGTGCAAGCGGCGTGGACTGCACATCTCTGCTGTGTGATGATGGAGGCAGCGCTTGAGGCTGAAGTACAGGTTCAGCAGCAGCCTGATGCAGCTGGGGCCCAGTCTGCAGTCCATCACCAGGAGAGTCTTGAGGGACGGTGACAGTATGCTGTGTTTGGTTTGACCCACCAACGTCAAGCTGGGCAGTCCCAGATGCACTGCTTGCAAGTGACCTTCCCTCGGAAGCAACATTGGCCATGGCAGAACCAGTGCTGGCTTCCTGCAGCTTCTTGGAAGGAAGCTTTGCATCGGTCAATTGTGACTGCAGCAAGCTGGCAGAGCCTTTGTCTAGTGTACCCCTGCCTTGTGGCACATGCAGCTGCTCTGAAGTTGAGGTGCCATCATCAGCATTGAGCTGAGCAGGTGACTGCTGCCCTGATTCCAGCAACTCAGCGGAGGGTTGCTGCTGTGCTGTCGGCTGTGTGGCTGCCTGCTCTGGCGCAGTCTGCTGAAGGGCAGATTGCTTCTTGGCCTTCTGCCGCTGCTTCTTAGCCCTCTTGGCTTCTGCTTTGGCGTGGTCAGCAGCAGCTGCTAGAGCTGCCTGGTCAGGCTGTGCATGCTGCTTGGCTGCCTGCCTGGCATCTGAATCGGATTTGTCAGCTGAGTTGGCTGCCTGGGTAGGCTGCTGCTGTGTGCCTTGCAGCTGCTTAGTTTGCTGCTGCTTTGCCTTGACTTGCTGCTGCCTGGCTTTGCTGGCTGCTGCCTGAGCCTTCTCTTGCTCCTCTTCTGCTATGAGCTCCTCAAGAGCTTTCTTGGCCTTTGCAGCCTTCTGTGCAGCAGCCTGCGAAATGCTTTCAAAGTTGCTGTGATGCAGGACATTGTTAGAGGTGAAGCAGAAACCATCCTGGAAACAGCTGTTGAATAGCTCACAAGCGATCCATAAAAAATTGGGTGGCAACAGGGCACCAGAGATCCATTTGACAGCATTATGGGGCATCACAGCCTGTATCAGATGGCAGTTGACGAAGATGACAAGACTTTTCCCCTCTGCATTTGGGTTTCATGTCTGGCGGTTGCAAGATTGAGGTTACAACTCAAATGTCAAGTAAGGTATACATCATGTCACCGCTGGAAACCACGGCATGTAGACATGTGTGCCTGCAGACAGATGGCTTGTGGGACACACCTTCTGCTCTGCCAGCAAGACGTCCCTGTTGTAGTGTGCATAGGCTTGGCTTTCAATGCGGTCACGAAGTATTGGCAACAGCACACTCGACCCAACTGCTCTTCCAGGGTCATCACAGGCGACATTAATAACTTGAGCCTCCAAATGGATCAGGGCTGCTCTGTTCGCTGCATGAAACCTCTCTATCTCCTTCACATGCTGGTGCAAGAACTTCACGATTGACAACTCGTACTCCACAGTGCGTAGTCCTGGCCAGATTTGCTGCAGACACAACAAGGCCACATTTGCTTTCCTTTCTGTTCAGGTGTATCATCAATACATCCCAGACATTTGCTTGTGTCTATTGACTCTTGGCCAGCAGCCCTCAGCTCAGATCTAGCATGCGGACTCAGCTGACATCATTTGTACAAACTCAGCAGGGCGCAGACAGGCTTCACAGCTCAGTTGTGAGTCGATGCTCTGTACATCAAGGCTTGCGTCCGGGGAAGATAGACAGGCAATGGTGCGCTAGCTGCCAACAACAGGATGCCTCATGCATAGAGCTGTCTGATCATAAAAAACGCATCAGAAAAATCACTCGATGCATGCAATTACCAACACAGCAGTGCTGCAGCCAGCACAACATGTTGTGATGCAATGAAGACTGTTGATCATGGCACCATTCTGCAGTGCCAATGATCCAGTGACCAAATAAACAACTCACTTAGTGGCGGCTGTCAAGCCAGACATGACATCTTGTCTCAGCTGTGGAAATATGAAACAAGATGTACTGCCAAGCGTATGGGAGCTACATCACATGGCTGAGTCACATGGGTTGTGCTTGGCACTGCAAACACAAAACGCCAATAGACCATGATTGATGCATCAGACAGCAGCGTTGATCCTACTCTGCCCAACATCAGCAAGTGCCACGTCAGCCTGCAGCATCCTGATTGGTTAGTGAAACCCCACCTGATGGAAGTACTGCCTGATCGAGTCCGCATCAGCCAGTTCCAGAAAAGGTCTATCTGGGACACAGCTGTCTTCATGCTGCGCGTCATCAACAGGCATGGTGGTTGCCATTGATGCCTCCGGAGTGTCAGTTTGAGGGGATAGTTTGAACACGCCCCCTGAGACAGGCGGTTGGGTGTTGCAGCTGTCATTGGGCCCTGAGTAGGGCTGTTGGGTGCTGGCGGCCGCCTGTGTGCTGGGCTTGTCCTCTGACAGGTGACTGTCAGCCTCTGCTGTGCCTTGGGATTTGCTGTCTTGTGTGAAGCTCTCATAAGCATGCAGGATCTCCACCATGTGGGCACCCAAGAGGCCAAAATACCCTAAACCTTGCTGCCTTTGCTCTTGCTGTACCTCAGCTGTGTCTATCTGCTTCTGATAGTGCTGCATGATCACGAGCGGAGTCAGCTTATCAGCCTGTCCCAGCTGCTTCAATCTTGCAAGCAGCCAGGCTCAGGACACAATGCAGAAAGCTTCTTTGTCAGAGTTTGCCGCAAGACAAGTATTTGAGCAATCCAGAACCTGCTTTTGAGCTACTTAGCATGTGTGCAGCTAAGCAGCATGACTTACATGGTACTAGTTGGATGCCATGACACAGGTTGCAGCATGCAAATTGCCCATACATGGTAGACACAAGATGCCTTCTGCAGTTCCAGTAACAGCACACAGACGGACAAAGCTAAAGAGCAAATAGTGCATAATTGCCTCTACGATGTATGGGCAAGATGCCTTGTGCAAGATAGACAAAGCTAAAGAGCAAGTAGTGGACAAGTTTCCCACTTTTTGTGCAGGCAAAGATCACCTGCATCTCCCGCTCATACGCCCAATACTTATCAATCATACCACACCGCTCTTCGATGGCCCGTTTATTCAGCTTAGGAAACAGTTCACACAGCGTGGGAATAACACAGCAGTCCTTGCCAAGGTGATCCAGCTTTTGCTTCTCCCTGAGAAAGCGCTTGTCCAGCTGTTGCATTCCTGCTTCCAGCTGTGCAAACTGTGGCTGGCACTGCGTGTCAAAAAGCCACGGGATCTAGCAGCATTCAAGCCTTGCTAATGCAACTGCAACTACACGGCTTGTTGCACACAAGCAGTAAAGGGCAACATGCTTTTTTTGCGACAGCTTGTACAGACTTTGACCACCAGATCTAGTGTTGTGAGCACACTACTTTGTAATGGACTGTACTGTGTGCTCAAATCATACCATTCTGTCCTGGTGTACTGTCTATGCCACCTTACTAGGGTATCACCTTGCTTCAAAAACATGTGAGCTTGTCTTGGTGTTGTAAGCAT
>JAABUP010003778.1_pt1 | contig 26245 bp, 26 predicted proteins | sample 5559201 | NCBI WGS metagenome assembly JAABUP01 (sample SAMN10711887, study PRJNA513373) | rock metagenome | isolation source: Antarctica rocks | place: Antarctica | reverse complement strand
TGTCCTCGGACAGGTCTGTTCTGTCCATCGATACCCTCCACCGGCACGCTCTGGGCGTCTTCCGCGCCCGTGCCCCCTTGGAGGGTATCGCTTTTCCTCTCCTCATCACTTTTGTGGGGTACACCCGGACCGCAATCGGCTGTTGACAGAGACTGGAGCTTGTAGTATGATCCAACTACGTTTTCAGCCATGTCTAGACATGCAGACCGCGAGGGGGCGATGGCTCAAGAGATTGATTGGGCTCCGAGTGCGGAGGAGCAGGCTAGACCTACCTTAGTCACATCACCCGTTGCTCCCGCGCCTAACGATCAATCACCGGTGCGACGAATGGCGGGATCTCTCACGCTCGACCGCAGCGCGGATCAGCCCGTCTATCGACAATTACAGGGCCTGATTCGAGGCTCCATCGCATCGGGGGCATGGAAATCTGGGTCGGCAATCCCGACGGAGAAGGCGTTCGCCCAACAATTCGGTGTAGCGCGTATGACGGTGCGTCAAGCCTTGGACGGTCTCATCCGCGACGGGCTCCTCATCCGGGTACGTGGCCGGGGTACGCTCGTGACGCACCCACGAGTAGAGCGGACGTTGACGCGCATGCATAGCTTCAGCGAAGACATGCGCGACCGCGGCATGACTCCGTCGACCCGCCTGCTAACGCGTCGAGTCGTCCCGGCGCCGGATGAGGTGGGGACCGATCTGCGCCTTGGGCGGCGGGAAGCGGTCATCATGCTGCAACGCCTGCGCTTTGCCGACGATCTGCCGATGGCGTTAGAGACGAGCTACCTGAACTATGAGCGCTGCCAGCCGGTCCTAGACGCTGACCTAGAGGCGGAGTCACTCTACCATTTCCTGGAAACGCACTTGCGTCTCCCGCTATCTCATGCGACCCAGGAACTCGAAGCGAGCCTCCCGAACAAGCCTGAAGCGGAGTTGCTGCAGGCGTCGAGACACCAGCCGATGCTGGTAATCCGTCAGACCACCTACATCCGTGGCCCGGTGGGGGAAGAACCCCTCATCAGCGGGCGAACTGTCTACCGTGCGGATCGCTACCGTTTCCAACTGGAGGTGCCACGCTGAGGAGTACGTGAGGTCGCGCGCGTGCCGCGCATTCTTGCCGCGGCAGCCCGTCTTAATTCGTGTTGTCAGCGTACGACATCCTAGCGCTGATCGAAGCGGATGTCGATTGTACAGTGTCTCCTGAAGGAGGACAAGAGTATGCGTGTGCGACGATTCGTCATTGGCCTGGCCGTTCTGTTCCTGACGTTGAGCGCCCTCAACGCGCCGGCACAAGCCGCCCAACCTGCCGCGCCCAAAATTACGCTGACCTATTGGACGCACGTCAATCCGCCCGCGCAGGCGCTGGAGAAAAAGCTTGTCGCGCGGTACGAAGCGCTTCATCCCAACATCACCGTCAACTACCTCCCGCTCGACTTCAACTCGCTGCCCACCAAGCTAACGACGGTGCTCGCGGGCGGAGGTGGTCCGGACCTGTTCAACCTATTCCAGGCGCTGGTTCCCGGCCTGGTCCAGCGACAGTTCGTGGTCCCCGTGGACTACAAGGCCTTCGGCGTCGGCGATGCGAAGGGCTTCGCGTCCCGCTATTTGCCCTCGACCGTCCAGGGGTACACGTTCGGCGGCAAGGTCTACGGCGTGCCTCACGAGGTCTCGAACTTCGCCTTCTGGATCAACACGGCGCAGTTCAAGGCCGCCGGCCTCGATCCGGTCAAGAACTTCCCCAAGACGTGGGACGACGTGGCGCGGCTCGGCCAGAAGCTGACGGTCCGCAAGAACGGCAAGACGATCCGGGAAGGCATCTCCCTGCCGCTCTACAACTCCCTGCGCGACACGCTGGTCCTCGACGCCCTGACGCGCCAAGCGGGCGGAGACCTGTTCAGCCCGGACGGCAAGCGTGCCAATCTCACAGGCGCGGCGGCCGTTAAGGCCCTGAGCATGTGGAGCGATTTGGTCCACAAGGACAAGATCAATGATCCGTCCCTGGGCCCGACCGCGTCGACCGACAACCTCGACATCTTCGGCAACGGCACGGCGGCCATGACGAACGTCGGTGGCTCCTGGTTCATCAATTACATGAAGGCCGGCTTCCCCGTCGGCTACAAGTCCTATATGGTTGGCCCCGAGCCCCACTTCGCCGGTGGGCCGGCGACCGGCGCCGACCTGTACGGCTTCGGCCTGTTCGTGACCAGCACCTCGCATCACCAGACCGAGGCGTGGCAGTTTGCGCGCTTCCTCGCCGATAACGGCGATGCCTACTTTAACCAGGCCGGCATCTGGCTTGGTGACAAAGCGACCCTGAACAACGCCCACACGCCGCACTGGGATGTCTTCAAGACCTCCTTCGGTCAGGGCCGGTTCCTTCCGCCCTTGACCCACTTCAACGAGATCTCGACCATCCTTGAACGCGCGATCGAACGTGTCGTGCTTAGCGGTGTGAGCGCACAGCAGTCCCTGCAGCAGGCGCAGCAAGAGGTGCAGCCACTGCTCTAAGGCGGCCTATGCCCACGCACCGGCCCGCCCTGCGGATGTGGTGGCCCGGTGCGTGGGCCGGCGGGGCCGCTATACCGAGTGCGAGAGGACGACGTATCACCCGGGGCGGGGCGTGGAGGGCGGATGACAGGGGAGAAGCACGGAGGGTAACTGGAGGTAACATGGATGACAACAGGGCCACGCATAGGCACGCCGGAGAGGCGGTATCGATCGGAGCGATCGCCCTTGGCCGCAATCGGCGCTTGACACTGGCCCAGCGGCGCTCGATCGTCGGTGTCCTCTTCGTGCTCCCCGGCATCCTCCCCCTCCTCATTTTCGTGGTGTACCCCATGGCCAGCGCCCTCTACCTCAGCTTCACGAACTGGACGCTCATCGGTAGCCCGCAGCTACAGGGTCTGTCCACCTATGCCGCATTGCTGCACGACCAACAGTTCCTCACCTCGCTCACCGTCACCGTGGAGGTCGCCATCGGGACGACCGTCCCCTCGTGTGCGCTGGCGGTGCTCATCGCCCTACTCCTTGACGCGCGCGTACGCCGGACAGGCTGGTATCAGCCGTTGCTGTTCCTACCCTCGGTGTTGCCGAGCGTCGTCACCACGCTCGTGTGGGGCATCCTCTATCAGGGTAACGGAGTTATCAATGGGCTCCTTGGCCTGAATGTCGCCTGGCTGACCGACCCGCAGTGGGCGCTCATCGCGCTGATCGTTATGGTCGTGTGGACCAATCTGGGTTACTACGCAGTGATCATATTGGCCGGGCTGCGCGACGTACCGGCCGACTACTACGAGGCGGCGCGGATCGACGGTGCGGGAACCCCATCAATCGTCTGGCACATCACGCTCCCGTTGATCCGGCCGGCCCTGCTCTTCGTCGTGGTTACCGCGACCTCGGGCGCCCTGACGCTGTTCATCCAGCCCTATTTGCTGACGAGCGGCGGCCCCGGCGATGCGACGCGCACGCTCTCCGAATTAATCTACGACACAGGCTTCAGCTATCTCAATATCGGCAAGGCGGCGGCTATGTCTTTTGTGTTGCTGGTGGTGTCTCTCCTCATCGCGCTCGTCCAGTTCACCCTATTGCGGTCAAAGGATACGTAAGTGGACACACCTCCTCCTCGATCGCGCCAGGGTCTGCTGCGGACGGTACTGGTGCATGGGCTGCTGCTGCTGGTGGGGCTCATCGTGGCGATTCCCCTCTACTGGGCGCTCAAATCGTCCGTGACCACGAATGCCGACATGTTCGCCCAACCGCTCCATTGGGTCCCGACGTCGCTGGAGTGGCACAACTTCCCGGATGCCCTCTCGTCAGCCCCGTTCGATGTCTACTTCTTCAATAGTGTCGTCGTGGCCGTGGCCGTGACCATCACGACATTGGTATCGTCGTCGCTGGCCGGCTACGGGTTCGCCAAGTTCCACTTCCCCGGGCAGAACATCCTCTTCGTGATCGTCTTGGCCGCCATGATGGTGCCATTCCAGGCCATCATGATCCCGCTATTCGTGCTGGTTCGCGGCTTCGGTTGGCTCAATTCGCTCGCCGGTCTGATCATCCCGGGCGCGGTCAGCGGCTTCGGCATTTTCTTGATGCGCCAATTCATGAGCCGGTTGCCCGACGCGTTATGCGAGGCCGCACGTATCGATGGGTGTGGAGAACTGCGTCTATTCGTGTCCATCGTCGTGCCGCTCTCGCGCTCAGCGCTGGCTACCCTGGCTGTACTGACCTTCCTGGCGAGCTGGAACAACTTCCTGTGGCCGCTCATCGTCGTGCAGAACACAGCCTCCATGACCGTCCCGCTCGGCCTGGTGCAATTTCGGGGCTCCAACTATACGAACTACACAGGCATGCTAGCAGCTGCGCTCGTGGCTGCCGCGCCTGTCGTCGTGCTGTTCATCGTCATGCAGCGCCAGATTATCAGCACCTTTTCGAGCAGTGGCATCAAAGGTTGAGCTCCGTGGAGCGGTGGACGCTGCGGATGGAGGGATGCCCATGACGGCAGGGGCGCCACAGGTATCGATACCATCAGTGAGAGGAGCGGGCACATGACTGTAGCGAACGAGGATCTGGCGCCCACCGTGCGCCTGCGTGGATACCGGCGAGGGGATGAGGACCATGTCCTCGCCCTGTGGCACCTGTGCTTGCCGACCGATCCGATCGAGCGGGATGGCTTCGTCGCGCGTATCCTCCTCGATGTGAATTTCGAGCGGGATGGCTTTATCGTCGCCGAGGACGGCGACGACGTGGTCGGCTTCCTCTACGCGGCCGTCCGCTCCACGCCCATGTATCGCGACGACTTCGAGCGCGAGGACGGCTGGACGACCGTCTTCTTCGTGCATCCCGGCTGGCGGCGGCGTGGCATCGGGCGCGCCCTCCTGCGCGCCGCCGAGGAGTTCGTCCGGGCGCGCGGGCGCACGGCTCTGGCCATCTCGCCGTACGCGCCGCACTATTTTTGGCCCGGACCCGACGTGGAGCGGCACGCGGCGGCGGCAGCCCTCCTCACGGCGTCCGGTTTCTCGGTCATCGAAGAGCCCGTAGCCATGGATATCAGCCTGGTCGGTTTCACGGCGCCGGAGAGTGTGGCACGCCTCCGGGAGCAGCGCCTGCGGGATGGCTACACGATCGGCGCGCTGGAGCGCCGCGATATTGTCGCCGTCCTGGACTTCGCCTTCGGGCATTTCGGCGCGGACTGGGCGCGCGCCATCCGCGACGCGCTCGTTCGCGGCGTCGGGCTACACCATGTGCTGACCGCGCGGCAAGACGGCGCCATCGTGGGCTTCTGTCTCTGGGGCGGCTACGACCACGTCGCCGAGCGCTTCGGCCCGTTCGGCGTGCATCCGGATCTACGTGGCGTGGGCCTCGGGAAGCTGCTGCTCTACGATTGCTTGACGCAAATGCAGGCCAGTGGCTTACACACGGCCTACTTCATGTGGACGGGTGAAGATGACCCGGCTGGTCACCTCTATCGGCGGGCCGGCTTCCAGGTGACGCGGCGCTTCCAGGTGTTCCGACGCACACTCTAAGCGCGACGGGTCGCCGGCCGACAGGTGGACCATAGGACAGGGTCATGTTGTAGGTTTCGGGTCGAGGGGCGTCGGGGCGACAATGACAGGCCCCGCTAAAGTGTCTGACGAAAGGGGCAGGGACGAATGTCGAGCATATCTGCCGTACTAGCCGTCGCCGGCCACGCAGCCGACATGGAGTTTACGGCCGGCGCTTTAATCGCCAAGTACACCCGCGCCGGGGCACGCGCCGTCTTCCTCCATGCCACCCCGGGGGAGATGGGCCATCCACGCCTGTCGGGGCCGGAGTACGCCCAGCAGAAGCATGAGGAGGCGCGGCGGGCCGCGGAGATCCTGGGTGCCGAGGCGCGCTTCCTGCCCTACTCGGATGCGGCCCTTCCGCACGACGACATCGTGGCGTACCAGATCGCGGATGTGATCCGCGAGGTGCGGCCAGAGGTGGTCATCAGTCACTGGCGCGGTAGTTTCCACTCGGATCACGTCAACGCCCATCTCAACACCGAGCGCGCGCTTTTCCTGGCCGCCTTGCCAGCGATCACGCGCGCGCACCCAGCCCATACGCCGTCGACCGTGCTCTACCCGGAGAATTGGGAGGACATGGACGGCTTCGATCCGACCCTCTTCGTGGACATCGGCGAGGTCTACGAGCAGTGGCTGGACGCGGCGAACCAATACGAATTGTTTAGGGGCGGTGTCTCGAGGTTCCGCTATCGTGAGTACTACCAGGCCCTGGCCACCGTGCGCGGCTGTCTAGCCGGTTTTGAGCGCGCCGTGGCTTTGATGCGTCCGAAGGAGGCGTTGATTGGCCGCTTCGCCGATCTTCCATCTATGGGAACGGCGGGATTCGTGATCTGAGGCGATGTGAACGCGGGCAACGAGGGAGAAGCAGGGACCGATGCAGGTGTGGCCGGTGACCGCACGCGTGCGGCCAGGGATCGATGTGCTGATCGAGTCAAACCTCGGAGCGTGGCATCGCGCGAGGTTGGGCCTTCTCTGTGGCGCGAGCGGTGTGACGTCCAGTCTCATGTCCACCGCGGGTGCGCTGTGGCGAGGCGGGGGAGCGCGGTTAGTCTGTTTGTTCGCGACGGAGCACGGGCTACGCGGCGACGCAGCGGCGGGCGAGTTGATCTCATCTGGCATCGATACGCAGACCGGGCTCCCGGTGTACAGCTTGTATGGGGACACGCGCGAGCCGACCGCGGCCATGCTCGCGTCGATCGACGCCGTCCTGGTCGACGTGCAAGATGTCGGCCTGCGCTACTATACCTATCCCTCCACGCTCCACGCCGTGTTGCGTGCCGCGGCGCGCCATGCGTGCGCCGTGGTCGTGCTCGACCGCCCTGCTCCATTGACTGGAAACATGGTCGAGGGGCCGGTGACCGAGCGCGCCTTCCAGTCTTTCGTGAGCACGCCCATCACCCCGATCCGGCATGGCCTCACCCTTGGCGAGTTGGCACGCTGGATGAACGATCGCGACGGTATAGGGGCGGATCTGCACGTCGTACCGATGAGAGGATGGCGCCGGACGCTGTGGTTCGATGAAACGGGCCTCGCATGGGTACCACCATCTCCCAACATTCCGACACTTGCCAGCGCGCTGGCTTACACGGCCACGTGTTTGATCGAGGGGACCCCGCTCTCCGAGGGCCGGGGCACGACGCAACCCTTCGAGATCCTTGGCGCGCCCTGGGTGCAGGGAGACGCGCTGGCGGAGCAGTTGAATGTCTTGAACCTGCCCGGCGTGCGCTTCCGGCCCGTTTGGTTCCGGCCGAGCGCGTCGAAGCATGCGCATCACACCTGCGTAGGGGTGCAGATGCACGTCCTCGACCGGCGCGCATTCGCGGGCGTGCGGACGGGATTGCATGTGTTGGCGGCCCTGTGGCGCCTGCATCCTGATCACATGACCTGGACAGTCGGTCCTTCGGGCCGGCCAATCCTTGATTTGCTGTTGGGGACCGATGTGGCGCGCCTGGCCATTGAACGGGGCGAGGAAATGACTGGCATTGCGGACGCGTGGTACGCGGGCGAAGCGGCTTTCCACATCGAGCGCGCGTCTATCTTGGTCTACGAAGAGGAGCGGCCATGACCCGCGGGCCTCTCGCATGCCTGGTCGACCACAGGTCTTGTGGTATCGGCGTGGTTCCTGGGGCAGGCCGATATCGATCGCCTGATGTAAGACGTCAGAGTTTTTGAGCCAAACCGCACAGTTGTTGAGCCAAAACCGCACAGTTGTTGAGCCCTCCGTCTCTTTGTGCGCCTCTTGTCCCCTCTCACACACGATATAGCCCCTTTTTCTCTGCGGTCTGACACCCTCTCCCTGCCCGATGGCTCACTATCTCTGACGTTTCTGCCCGATGGCTCACCATCTCTGCGGTTTTGGCTCAATAACTGTGCGGTTTTTGTGCCCTTGACACGTCCTTTTGGCTCAAAAACTCTGATGTCTTACAACCGGACGCTCGCCCCGCTCATCGCACACCGCCCGCATCCACGCGTAGAACGGCGCGTCCGCGTTCTTCGCCTTCCCTCGATCCGCTAGGTGCTGCCGTAGCCGCGCCTCCGCACTCAGCGTCGTCTGCCCCACGTACACCAGCGCCCGGCTCCGCGGATCAAGCACCCCGTAGATCGTGACCTGCCTCACGCTCACTCTCCCGCCTTCCCACCGTCTTCACATGCACCCGTCGCCGCGCCGACGTACCCTCCCTATCTACTCGCTGCATCAGTGCCATAACCGGTAACTGCACAGCCTCCAACGTCTCCCGATTAGCCCGCGTTCACCCCTACGGCCCACCACGTCCACCTGCCGCTGCGCGACAGGTCCCACCTCCCAATCGTACGCCTTGTGACGCTCCACACACCACAAATCATACGCACGCTTCGCATTCTCACACCCCTCCCTTACGCTTCGCGTTGCGACCTGCCGCTAGCCTCGCACGACAGCACCGCGGCTGTCAAGGAGCCGTGTGTATGCAAAAGACGTGCATGATTATGCACCGCGCCGCCCCTGACGCCGGCGGACTGACCCCGGTGGGAGCCGGCGCCAGGGCGCGAGCGGCCCCACCGTGCCCACGCCGTCGACGTCGCCTCCGCTCCCCATCACGGCGAGGCCCGCAGCTCCTCTGTCTGCTTAGCGAGAGATGCTAGGGCGCGAGCTGAGTCTTGAGGATGCATCTTGACTGTCGGCAACGGGTGTCCCCTCACGACGGCACCGCGTGGCCCCTCATGTGCCGCCCCCCGTCGGCAGTGCGTGGCCCCTCATCCCGCAGACAGCCGCTAGGAGACAGCCGCCCCCGCAGCGCCGGCGCCGCTGTGACAGAGCGTGGAGACCTGGCTACTCCCCCCGCTCATGTAAGATCCCATAGTTTTTGCGCCCTGTCCCGCAGTTCCTGCGCCCAAAATCCCACCGTTTTTGAGCCATCCTACAGATGTCCCCTCCGCCTGTGTGAAACGCCCCGTCCCCAGGGAACCGGGCCGACGGATCGGCGCACGACCTCTGGGATTTTTTGCAGGGTGGCGCACGCACTCTGGGATGTCTGGCTCAAAAACTCTGGGATGTGCGCCACTGTCCACACTCAAACGTGGCTCAAAAACTCTGGTGTAAGGCGTCACAGTTCCTGCGCCTAACGTCATAGGTCCTGCGCCAGAAACGTCACAGTTCCTGCGCCGTCTTGCACGCCGCCCCTTTTCGTACCCCCATGCCCCTCTTTTTGACCGTGATAGTGCATCTCTAGAGGTGCAGTATCTCCACTCACCGGGGATGCACAGCACGCGGATGGCGCAGCAACTGTGACGTTTTTGAAGGATGGCGCAAGAACTATGACGTTTTTGGCGCACCTACTGTGACGTTTTATGCTGCATCACGTGTCACTCCGGCGCAAAAATTCTGACGCCTTACACTAGCAGTCGATGTGCCAAGCCTATCCTTGTGGTTATGCCGCAGGTCATTTGACAATTTCACTTATCCAGATATAATACTTTTGTGAGACTAAGAATGGTCTTGGAGGGGAGGAAACCATGGCACACGCCCCGTCGGCGGCCGAGCAGGACTACCTCAAACAGATCTATCGCTTGCAGGAGGAGGGCGGCCACGCCACGACGCAGGGGCTGGCTGATTGCCTCGGCGTCAAGCCCTCTTCGGTCACGGCGATGCTCAAGCACCTCGCCGTAGACCCGGCCGGTCCCTACGTCCGCCATACGCCCTACCATGGGGCGGAGCTGACGGACAAGGGGCTGGCCGTCGCCCTGGAGATGGTGCGCCACCATCGCCTGATCGAGCAGTTCCTGGCCGAGTTGCTCGACATGCCCTGGGACCGCGTGCATGTCGAAGCCGAGCGCCTGGAGCACGTCCTGTCGGAGGAGCTGGAGGAGCGCATCGCCGCCAAGCTGGGCCACCCCACGCGCGACCCCCATGGCGACCCCATCCCCAGCCACGAGGGCACGATCGCGTCGAACGGGAGCATCGCCCTGGCCGCCCTCGCGGTGGGGGTGCGCGCGACGGTCGTGCGCGTGCCGGACGGCGATCCGGCCCTCTTGCGCTACCTGAGCACGCTCGGCCTGGTCCCCGACGCCGCGGTCGCGGTCGAGGCGGTGGCCCCCTACGGCGACGTGCTCACCGTGCGCGTCGGCGAGGCGACGCATGCGGTGGGCGCCGCGATCGCGCGACGCGTGCGGGTAGCCCCGCTGGCACGCCTACACGACGACACGCCAAGATAGAGTGATAGGATTGACCCGATGAGAGTCTACCGCCCGTTACCGGCCGACGGCGTCCCCCTCGACGCGATCCCTGAGGAGGCGGGCGTCCGCGCGGCGGCGCGCGCCGCCCTCGACGGCCGCCGCCGCGGGCTCCGCGCGCTGCTGCCCTTCCTCGGCCCCGCCTTCATCGCCTGCGTGGCCTACATCGACCCAGGCAACTACGCGACCAACATCCAGGGCGGCAGCGCCTTCGGCTACAACCTGCTCTGGGTTATCCTGATGGCCAACCTGATGGCCATGCTCATCCAGTCCCTCTCGGCCAAGCTCGGCATCGCCACCGGGCGGAACCTCGCGGAGGTCTGCCGGGCCTACCTCCCCCGCCCGCTCGTCTACTTTATGTGGATCGGTTCGGAGGGAGCGGCCATGGCCACCGACCTGGCCGAGTTCCTCGGCGCGAGCCTGGGCCTGAACCTGCTGCTGCACATCCCGCTGCTGCTAGCCACGCTGCTCACGGGCGTGGCGACGCTAGGCATCCTGTACCTGCAAAACTATGGTGTGCGCCCGCTCGAAGCGTTCATCGCCGCGATGGTCGGGGTCGTCGCCGTGAGCTACCTGATCGAGACCGTGCTCTCGCGCCCGGCCTGGGGACAGGTGGCCTACCACAGCGTCGTGCCGTGGGTCGGCCCGGGCAGCATCCTCATCTCGGTCGGCATCATCGGCGCCACGATCATGCCGCATGTGGTCTACCTGCACTCCGCGCTGATGCAGGACCGCGTCGTACCGCGCAGCGAGGCCGAAGCCAAGCGCATCTTCCGCTTCACCCTCCCCGATGTCCTGATCGCGATGACTCTGGCCGGCGTGATCAACATGGCCATGCTCTACATGGCGGCCTCGACCTTCCATGCCCACGGCTTCACGGGCGTGGCCGACATCCCCTCGGCCTACCGCACCCTGACGCCGCTGCTGGGTCCGGCGGCGAGCACCGTCTTCGCCATCTCGCTGCTGGCCTCGGGCCTCTCCAGCTCGACGGTGGGCACGATGGCCGGGCAGGTGATCATGCAGGGGTTCGTGGGCTTCACCATCCCGGTGTTGGTGCGCCGGCTGGTGACGATGGCGCCGGCGGTGATCATCGTGGCCCTGGGGGTCAACCCGACCGAGGCGCTGGTGATCAGCCAGGTCGTGCTGAGCCTGATCCTGCCCATCCCCGTGCTCGCGCTGGTCTATTTCACCCGGCGCCGCGACGTGATGGGCACGCTGGCCAACCGGCGCGGCACCACGGTGCTGGCCCTGGGCTGCGCCGCGATCATCCTGCTGCTCAACATCGTGCTGGTCTATCAGACGGTCGGGGGCACGATCCCCGGCCTGGGCTAGCGATGCCGCCCCCCGCTGACACCTATCGCACGTTTCCCGGCATGCCAGGCCGTCCTGGCATCACTAGATTGCGAGATAAACGATGACGAGTCCAGCACGAGCCCCTGCCACGGTCCTCCATGCGCTCCCCGGTCGCCTGCGCGTCCATCTCCCCCCTCGCTCGGAGGCCGAGCTACGGCGCCTCGTGATAACCCTGCAAGCGCTGCCGGCCGTGCGGAGCGCGCGGGCGACCCCCCTGACGGGGACTGTCTTGGTCCACTTCGACGCGCGGGCGCTGGACACGGCGACCCTGGAAGCCCTGATCTGTGCGCCGCCGCGCACACCCGCCGCGTCGCGAACAAGGGGTGTGGCGCGTGAGAGGCGGTGGGAGAAACGGGTGGCGCTGCGGCGAAGGTCCCGGCCTACGTCGCGTGGCCGGACGAGAGCGACCACGGCGACGCCGCCCCCCCGTCCCACGCGGGTGCTCTGGCCCCTGATCCATCTACTCTTCTGCGCGAGCCCCCTCGGCCTCGCCCTCCATGTGGGCGAGGTCTGCTGGGCCGTGTGGCCGTTCGTGATACGACGGGGGACACGGGTGCCGGGCGTGCCCGCGCGCCCCGTCGTGGGGGACAACGGCCGGGCGGCGCGTGACCGTCAATGGTCGATCGCCTCGTAGCTGTCGTCCCCTGATGGCGGCGCCGGAGCAACTGAGGCCCACCACGACAGGAGGGAGCGGACAGCGGCGCGCTGTTGTATGCAGTCATGTGCGACCGCCGCTTGGCCGCCGTAAACGGAGTTACCCGTGAGGCCGCTGATGGGACATCGCCCGCCGCTAGTTTGCACGTCGCAGGAGCTTCCGTAACACTACCCCAGATTGGCGTACCTGTTGCGGGTGCTACTTGTACATGGGGCAGAAGCACAAGGCAGACACCAAGCGTCCGCGCCGCGCGCCGCCGGCGATCTCCCCCGCCCTGGCCGCGCTCGCCGCCGATCGCGCCCTCGACGCGGACACCACGGCCATGCGCGCGCGCATCACCATCGCCGGCATCCAGCCCACCACCCGCGACGGCTGGCTCCTCGTCTGGGAGGCGATCCGGCACGCTTGCACGCCCAGCGCCCCCGCTGCGCACGCGGAAAAGCCGAGGCGGCACTCCCCGCCCCATTAAGGGAGTGCCGCCCCGACCCTTCGCACTTTATCAGGTGCTACCGCCCTGCCGTCGCGCGGATCGCCTTCATAAGACTACCAATCCCGCCCCCCCGCGTCCCGTCGAGCACCGGCCGCACCGCCCTGAGCGGAACCGTGTCCTGCACCTTGAAATGGCCCAATCCAACTCCGAGAGTGATCGAGGGCGGGCAGGCCGCTACCGGGTCCGGCTCGTCGCTCACCAGTGTAAGGCGTCAAAGTGCGTGAGCCGAGCGTCATACTGCCTGAGCCACAAACGTCACAGTGGCTGAGCCATCCTCCCCGACGCGCCTCCCGCACCCGCATCGAACGCCCCTGTGAGGGTCACACCCCTGCCGGGACCAGCCTCGCCCCCGGCCGCCGCCTCTCCCTCACCCAGGGGTTGGCTCACCCACTCTGACGTTTCCCGCAAGGTGGCTCACCCACTCTGACGTGTCCCGCTCAACAACTCTGACGGTAGCAGTGGTTCTGGCACATATTTGATGGTGCCAGTCGGTGGCCTGTGTGTCATCCATGATGGAGGCACGCTTCAGAAGTGGTTGAGGAACTCCGTACGCCCTGTAGCCCGGCTTCCGCTCGTTCTACCGCCAGATCGTGTCGCCGTTTTCAACAGTCCTAGGCAACGTCAGAACCCGCACCATCAAATGTGTGCCAGAGCCGTAGCAGTCCTTTACACGCGTGAATCCCGCTCAACAACTTTGACGCCTTACACTGGGAGTGTATTGGACGTGGGAGGTCCTGCAGGCCGAGCAGCAGCGCTACCGCGTCAACGTCATGCGCCTGGACCAGAATGGCGTGCCCCGGTACGACGAACTGGTCTTCGCGACGGGCACGGCGCAACTCCGAGACGAGGCGCCGACGCTGCGGGCTTTCCAGCGCGCCACGTTCCAGGGCTACGCCTACGCCGCCGCGCACCCCGCTGAGGCCGCGCGGCTCCTGCTCCGGGTCCCCGGCGTGCTCTCCCATAGTGAGCCGCTGATCGAGCATAGCTGTCATTTTGCTCGCTTTGTGGCCCTATTCTCGCAGAAGGGCTATTCTGTCTAGTGAAACGGCAGCCACATGGGGCCACTGATCGAGCAAGAAATAGGGCTCATGCCCACATTTGATGATGCTGGTTGGCAGTCTGAGTGCTATCTATAGTGAGACCGCCTCCCACACACGCTTGAGGAGGCCAGTGAGCCCTTTAGCCCGGCTTTGGGGCGTCCTACCAGCCGATTGTCGCGCCACGCGCAGCAGCCCTGAGCGCCGTCAGCGCCCTCATCATCAAATGTGTGCATGAGCCGAAATAGGGCCAGAAACTGAGCAAGATGACACATAGCATCCGTCTGCTCGGCCCGCTGTTCCATGATGAGCGCGGGCGCTACGGCACGCTATCCACGACGCAGTGGCAATCCTACGCCGATTGGATGACGCGCGGGCGGCTGCTGCCGGCCCGTGTGGACGCCCGCTTGGCCCTGACCACCACGGTGTTACCCTGACGGCCCTGGCGGTCGAGGCGGGAGGCGCGGGAGGGGTGTCCATCGACCGGATGATCCGCACGCTCACCGATGTGGTGGGCCGTCTGCCGCCACGCTCGTGACGGCACACCTGCTAGGCGCGACAGACTGAGGAGATCACATGATGGACGACAGACTACGGATCGGACGCTATACGTTTCGCTCACGGCTCCTGGTGGGGACCGGTAAGTACCGTTCCGCCGAGGAGATGCGCGACGCCCTGGAGGCGTCGGGGGCGGAGATTATCACCGTGGCCTTGCGCCGGCTCGACCTGGACACCCCCGGTGCGCGCACGATCCTGGACGAGATCGACTGGGACCGCTACACCATCCTGCCCAACACGGCGGGGGCGCGGACGGCGGAGGAGGCCGTGCGCATCGCCCATCTGGCCCGCGCCATGGACCTGGGCGACCTGATCAAGCTCGAGGTCATCCCCGATCCGACGTACCTGCTGCCCGACCCCATCGGCACGCTGGAGGCCGCCCGCATCCTGGTAGACGAGGGCTTCACGGTGCTCCCCTACATCAACGCGGATCCTGTCCTGGCCGCGCGCCTGCAGGAAATTGGCACGGCGACGGTGATGCCGCTGGCCGCGCCCATCGGCTCCGGTCAGGGCCTGGTCACGCGCGAACAGATCAAGATCATCATCGCGCAGGCCACCGTGCCCGTCGTCGTGGACGCCGGCATCGGCGCCCCCTCCGACGCGGCGCTGGCCATGGAACTGGGCGCGGACGCCTGCCTCGTCAACACGGCGGTCGCCCTGGCCGGTCGCCCCGCCCTAATGGCCGCGGCGATGCGCGCGGGCGTCGAGGCCGGGCGCTCGGCCTTCTTGGCGGGACGGATAGCGCCAAAAGCGTATGCGTCGGCGAGCAGCCCGCTCACGGGGGTCGTAGGGGTATGATCCCCGAACAGGGCGGCGTGTCGCGTCCGCCTCTGCCGCGCCTGCACCTGATCGTGGACCCGGCCCTGTGCCGGGAGTGGGGCATCGCGCCCGCCGACCTGGCGGCGCGCGCCGGCGCGGGCGGGCGTGCCGTGGCCGTCCATCTGCGTGGCCCCGGCACGACGGCCGCGGCGTTGTGGCGCCTGGCCACGGATCTGCGCGCGGTCATCGCGCCGCCCGCGCTGCTGATCGTCAACGACCGGGCCGACATCGCGGTCGCCGTGGGGGCCGATGGCGTCCACCTCGGCGGCCATGGTCTGCCCCTCGCCGCCGCGCGCCGCGTCGTGGGCCTACGCCTCTTGTTAGGCCGCTCGGTCCACGGTGTCGCGGGGGCGCGGGCGGCGGAGCGGGAGGGAGCCGACTACGCGCTCCTGGGCACGATCTACCCGACCGCGTCGCATCCCGGGGCAGCGGGCGCGGGGCCGGCGCTCGTGCGTGCGGTCCGCGCAGCCGTCGACCTCCCGATCATCGCGATCGGCGGCATCGACGGGGCAACCCTGGGCGAGGTCCTGGACGCGGGGGCCGACGGCGCGGCCATCCTCCGGGCGGTCGGCGCGGTCGTCGACCCTGACCGGGCGATCGCGGCGCTCTATGCGCGCGCGCACGGTGGCCCGGAGACGGCCGGCGCCCCACCCTTTAAGACGTGCCGACGCGCGAGCGCGTCCAGCGCTTTCGATCCACGCGGACCCCACTGACCATGGCCAACGGATGAGACGTGAACGAAGGGGATAGGAGATGATCACAATCACGCTGAACGGAAAACCGGCGCAACTCGCGGAGCCCATGACGGTGCAACAGTTCCTGGAGACCCGGCACAAGACGCACCCGCGCTTCGTCGTCGTCGAACTGCGCGGCGAGCCGTTGGGTCGCGCGGAGTTCGCGCACGCCGTCATCGACGACGGAGACGTGGTGGAAGTCGTCGCCCCTTTCGGGGGCGGATGACGGCGCCGTAACGCGATGGATTTCGATCTCTCGCTCTACGTAGTGCTGGATCCGCGCCTGACGTCCGGCCGTGCCCTGCTGGATGTCGCGCGGTCGGCGCTGCGCGGCGGGGCCACCGTGCTGCAGTTTCGCGATAAGGACGCATCGACCCGCGAGGCGTTGGCCGCCGCGGCGGCGTTGGCGGCGTTGGCGCGCGCGGCGGGGGCACGCCTCATCGTCAACGACCGCGCCGACGTCGCCGCCGCCGCCGACGCATCGGGTGTTCATCTCGGTCCCGACGACCTATCGGTCGCCGCGGCGCGCGCGCTGCTGGGACCGCGGGCGCTCATCGGTTTCTCCGCCGGCACGCCCGCGGAGGCGCGGGACGCCGAGCGGGCGGGGGCGGATTACCTCGGCACGGGGGCCGTCTACGGCACGCTGTCGAAAGCCGACGCCGGGCCCCCCATCGGCGTGGACGGGCTGGAGAGCGTGATCCGCGCCACGGGGCTTCCCGTCGTGGCCATCGGCGGCGTCACGCCCGGCCGGGCCGCGCCCTGTATCAGGGCCGGCGCGGCGGGCGTGGCGGTGATCACGGCCGTCACCCTGGCGGCGGACGTCGAGCGCGCCGCGCGCGTCCTGCGCGCCGAGGTGGAGACCGCGCGATCGGGGCGGGGGGACGCGCCCCACCGATAATGTCGCGGCGCCCCCACGGTCCCCGACCGGGTCGAGTGACAGCATGCGCCCGCGCCGACCGGGGTGGCGAGGATGGGGCGTAATCGAGCAAGGAGGGTGACTCGATGGGGACGGACGGGACGGGGCTACGGATACCGACGGCCTTGACGATCGCCGGGTCCGACTCGGGCGGGGGCGCCGGGATCCAGGCCGACCTCAAGACGTTCGCCGCGCTGGGTGTCTACGGCGGGAGCGCGCTGACGGCCGTCACGGCACAGAACACGGTCGGCGTGCGCGCCGTGGACGAGGTGTCGCCCGCGACCGTGGCGGCGCAAATCGACGCCGTGCTGGAGGACATCGGGGCCGACGCGGCGAAGACGGGCATGCTCTCCAGTGCCGCTATCGTCGCCGCGACGGCGGAACGGATCGGAGCCCATGGGATCACACGCCTGGTCGTCGATCCGGTGATGGTGGCCAAGAGCGGCGACCGCCTGCTGCGCGGGGACGCCGTGCATGCCCTGCGGACGGTCCTGCTGCCCCTGGCCCTGGTCGTGACGCCGAATCTCCCCGAGGCCGAGACACTGGCGGGCGTGACCATCGCGGGCCGCGCGGACCTCGAAGAAGCGGCGCGGCGCATCGCGGCGCTCGGCCCACGATATGTCCTCGTCAAGGGCGGCCACGCCCCCGGCGATCCGGTCGACATCCTGTTCGACGGCCATGCCTTTCGGGAATATCCCGGCGAGCGCATCGCGACGACCAGCACGCACGGGACGGGCTGCACCCTCTCCGCGGCGATCGCGGCCTATCTCGCGCGCGGCCTGCCGGTCGAGGACGCGATCGCGCGCGCCAAGGGCTACGTGGAGGCGGCCATGCGCGCGGCCTACCCGATCGAGCGGGGACACGGCCCCCTCCACCACCTGTTCGCGCTGCCGGCGCCGACGGCGCCGGCGCGGATGATGCGCGGATCCGCTATCTTCGGAGCGCGTCGGAGGGCCGCCGAGGGCCGCCGAGGGCGGTCAGCCGGCGGCGGGGGGCGACAGGGTGAGATCGGTGAAGACGAAGCCGTCCCGCGGGACGGTTTCGCCCGCCCGCGGCGCCAGGGGATGGGTGAACATGGGTCCGTCGTACGCGCAGGTGTGGAATTCGCCGTGTTCGCCGCAGGGATCGACCGTCGCGGGGAGATCGGCGAGGAAGGCGGCGTCAAAGTCGCGCCCTGCGAAGGCCGGGGGCAGCTGGCGCGGATCGAGGCAGGTCACGCGGGCGCGCACGCCCGCACGGATCATCTCTCGGGCCAACGTCGACGTGGGGATACCCCAGAGGGGAAAGAGCGGCTGGATGCCCGTCGGCGCCAGCCGCTGTTCACGGTAGCGGCGGATATCCTTCAGGAAGAGGTCACCGAACGCGATGAACTGGATACCGTCCCGCGCGGCCCGCTCCAGGGCCGCGCCCATCGCCGCGTCGTAGACGGGATTGCCGCACCGCTCGGGGATCGGGACCGGCCACAGCGGCAACCCGGCGGCCCGCGCCTGGGCGTCGAGCACCTCCGCACGGACGGCGTGCATGGCCACGCGCTGATCGGTCTCGTTGACCGTGGTGAGTAGGCCCACGACCTCCACCTGCCGGCGCCGACGCAGGATGTGCAACGCCCAGGCGCTGTCTTTCCCGCTGCTCCACGCGAGCAAGGCCGTCGGGCGGTTACCCGCCCTCGCGCGCCTCTCCATCAGGCACCGTCCCCTCTCTATTAGTGTACCGTTGAGTGCCCTCGCGGGACTAACATCGCCCGCCGTCGACTGCTATGGTGTCCCGGTAACCCTGGTGTCCGCCGTCCACCCTGGTGTTCGCCGTCCGCAGCGCGCCGTCACGTCCCGCGCGCGCCGGGATTGTCCGGGGCGGCCTCCCACAGGTCCAGGAACTCGCGCGCGCCGGTCGAGTTGTGCAGGGAGGCGAACTGCGCGACCTGCCGCCCCACCCCCATCAGACGCTGCCGCAGGCGCTCGTCGGTCAGCCGCCCCTCGGCGTCGACGTAGCGGCGGACCTCGGCGACGGCCGCCTGCTCGGGCACGACCCAGGCGTGGAGCGCGCGCCCGACCGTGCGCAACCCGTCGATCGCGTGCAGCGCGCCCATCTGCCCCCCCGAGACGCCGACGAGGCCGACCATCTTGCCCTCGAATTCCTCGAACCCCAGCCAGTCCAGGGCGGTCTTGAGCGCGCCGGAGAAGCTGCCGTGGTACTCCGGCGTGCCCAGGATAATACCCTGGACCGCGCGCAGGTCGTGACGCAGCCGCAGGACGCCCGCGGGCGCGTCCGCGTCGGGATGGACACCGTCGCAGAGCGGCAGGTCGTACGATCCCAGGTCGAGCATCATGGTCCGCACGCCCGACTCGGCGGCCCCCTCCAGCGCGGTGCGCACGACCAGTGCGTGCTCCCACCGGGGCGTATGCTGCCCGGCAAGCCGGCGATCGTGACGGCCGAGCGCGCGTCCTCCACATCGGCCAGCGCGTGCGCGTGCGCGATGGGCATTATCTCTTCTCCTTCCCCTTCCCTTGGTTACCTACTCATCGTGCGCCGCGAAGAAATCTAGCTCGAGGGTCATCGCGCGGCGGTACGCCACCCGCGCCTCCTCCGTGTCCGCCGCGTATCGGTCCAGCAGACCTTCCAGCTGTGCGGCGAGCGCCGCGAAGGCGGGGTCCGCGTACGTGCGGATCCACTCCCGATACGGGTTGTCGGCCTCGCCCGCGCCCGCGGCCAGGGTTTGCCCGATATGCGCGTAGAGGCGCATGCAGGGGGTCATTGCCGCGCATATCTCGCCGACGCCGCCGAGCGCCGCCGTCGCTAGCAGGAAGTCGGTGTAGGCCAGCGTGGCCCGGTGCGGCGTCACGTCGGCCAAGCGCACGCCCCAGCGCGCCGCGTAGGCGTCGTGCAGCTCGCGTTCCTCCAGCGCGCCGGCCAGCAGGGTGAAGAAGTCGCGCACCCCCCGGCGGTCTGGGCTGCGCGCCAGGGCGAGCGCATAAGCGCGGGCGAAGGCGTCCAGAAAGTAGGCGTCCTGCGCGATGTAACGCCGGAACGCGTTGAGCGGCAGCGTCCCGGCGCCCAGACCGCGCACGAACGGGTGCGCCAGCGCCGCCTCGGCAAGATCGGCGTGCGTCGCCCACAATGCCGCGGCCAGGCTCATCTGCCCCCCTCCGTCCAGGACATCGCCCAGAAGTCGTGTTCCAGCCGGGCGACCTCGTGGAAGGCGCGCTCGACCGCGCCCTCCGCGTCGCCGGCCGCCAGTGCCCGGTCCGCGGCCGCCTCGATCCCCGCCACGTACGCCGCGAACACGGGTGTCGTCCAGTGCGCGACAAACTCCCGATATGCGGGGCCTCCCGGCGCGGCGCCGCGCCAGGCCTCGAGGTAGGCCCGCTCCAGCGCCCAGAGCGCGACGAGGGCCGCGGCGTACGTGTCCTGCTCCAGATTGTGCAGGAAGGCGCGGTAGGCCGCGGCTGTCGGGTGGCGCGGTCCCGCGAGGGCGAGGCCCCAGCGCCCCGCCTGCGCCTCGAACCAGCCGAGCTCGGCCTCGACGGCGACCAGGCCTCCCGCCAACACGCCCTGGTCCGCGCGCGGGGTGCGCGCCAGCAGGAGCGCCTGGAAAGAGAGCAGGTCCCCCACGAACAGGTAATCCTGGAGCAGCCACGTGGCGAAAGCGGTCGCGGGTAACGCGCCGTCGCGCACGGCGTCCAGGAACGGATGCCGCGTCGCGGCGTGCCATGCCTCCGGGCGGCGGTCGATCAGAGTTGCCGCCTTCATATCGTCGACCTCATGTGGTCGCCGCCCCGATCGCCCGCAGCAAGGTGGCCATCTCGATGGCGCTGACGGCGTACTCGTAGCCCTTGTTGCCGGCCTTGGTCCCGGCGCGCTCCAGCGCCTGCTCGATGCTCTCCGTCGTCAGCACGCCGAAGATGACGGGGACGCCGCTCTCCGCGCCCGCCGCGGCGATGCCGGCCACGGCCTGACCGGCCACGTGGTCGTAGTGCGTGGTGGCGCCGCGGATGACGGCCCCCAGGCAGAGCACCGCGTCGTAGCGCCCGCTCGCGGCCAGCGTGCGCGCCACGAGCGGGATCTCGAACGAGCCCGGGACCCAGGCCACGTCCACGTCGTCCTCGGCCACGCCGTGCCGGCGCAAGCCGTCGCGCGCGCCCTCCAGCAGGCTGCGCGTGATCAGGTCGTTGAAGCGGGCCACCACGACGCCGATCCGCAATCCCGTCCCGACGAGACTGCCCTCGAATGTGCGCCCCATGTTCTCTTCCCCCTATCCCGCTATCCTGCCAGGTCATCCGGCGACAGCACGTGACCCATGCGGCGCGCCTTGGTCGTCAAGTAGCGCACGTTCCGCGGCGACACCCCGACCAGCAGCGGCTCGCGCGCCGCCACGTGGACGCCGTGCGCCTCCAGGCCGTCCACCTTCGCCGGGTTGTTGGTCAGGAGGCGCACGGCGTCCACCCCAAGGTCGCGCAGGATGGCCGCTCCAACGCCGTAGTCCCGCGCATCGGCCGGCAAGCCCAGGGCGAGGTTGGCATCCAGGGTATCCAATCCCCCGTCCTGCAGCGCGTAGGCCCGGATCTTGTTGGCCAGCCCGATGCCGCGTCCCTCCTGGCGCAGGTACACCACGACGCCGCCCGCGGCCGCGATCGCGTCCAGCGCCGCGTCGAGCTGCGGCCCGCAGTCGCAGCGCGTCGAGCCGAGCGCGTCCCCCGTCAGGCACTCCGAGTGCAGCCGCACGAGCGGCGTCCCCGTCGCCTCTCCCAGGGTCCCCGCGACGAGGGCGAGGTGGTCGGCGCCGGTGGCCAGCTCGCGGTAGACGACGGCGCGGAAGGCGCCGTGCGTCGTCGGCAGAGTCGTCTCGGCCACGCGGCGGACGAGGCCATGGCCCTCGTCCAGGTAGGCGACGAGCGCGGCGATGTCCAGCAGCGGGAGATTGTGCCGCGCGGCGAACGCTTCCAGGGCCTCGCCCCGCAGCGGCGCGCCGTCCTCGCCCAGGACCTCGCAAATGACGCCCGCCGGAGCCAGGCCGGCCAATCCGGCCAACTCGACGGCCGCCTCGGTGTGCCCCCGTCGGGCGCGCACGCCGCCCGCGTGCGCCCGCAGCGGCAGGAGGTGACCCGGCCGCTGCAAGTCGCCGGCCTCCGTCGAGGGGTCGGCCAGCGCGCGCGCGGTCGCGGCGCGCTCGGCTGCCGAGATGCCGGTCGTGCAGCCCACCACGTCGACGGGGGTCAGGAAGGCCGTGCCGGTCGGCGTCGTGTTGGTCGGCGCGGCCGGGACGAGGCCGAGCGCCTCCGCCCGACCGGCGGTGATAGGGGCGCAGATCAGGCCGCCGCCCAGGCGCACCATCACGGCCAGCGCGCCGGGCGTGGCCAACGCCGCCGCGAGCACCAGGTCGCCCTCGTTCTCGCGCCCGGCGTCGTCGCGCACCACGGCCATGCGCCCCTCGCGCAACGCGCGCACCGCCGCCTCCACACGCGCGAAGCGGTCGTCGGGGCCCGGGGAAAGATCCTCGGCGTTCATGACGCCTTCCCGGTCGCCCCGGCGGCGAGGGCGGCCACGCCGGCGGAGCCGCCGAGCAGCTTCTCGACGTACTTGCCCAGCACGTCCACCTCCACGTTGACCCGCGCCCCGACGCGCGCGCCGCCGAGGTCGACGTGCCGGCGCGTGTGGTCGATTATCTGCACGGAGAAGGTGTCGCCCGCGACAGCCACGACGGTCAGGCTGACGCCGTTGAGGGCGACGTAGCCCTTGTGGACGATGTACCGCGCGAGGTCCGGCGGCGCCCCAAACGTCATCCAGAGGGCGTCCCGTTCCTCTCGCACGCCGACGACCGTCGCCACCCCATCGACGTGTCCCTGGACGACGTGGCCGCCGAAGCGGCCGTCGACCGGCAGCGAACGCTCCAGGTTCACGCAGTCACCCGCGCGCAGGTTGCCCAGCGCGGTGCGGCGCAGCGTCTCCGGCGCGAGCCCGACGATGAACCCATCGTCGTCGAGCCCTGTGACGGTCAGGCACACCCCGCTGACCGCGATGCTGTCGCCGATCCCGGCGTCCATGCGCGCCACGGTGGACCCGATCGCGAGGTCGATCCCATCGCGCTCCGCCACCGGCCCGATCGCGCGGACCACGCCCATTTCCTCAACAATTCCCGTGAACATGCCAGACCTCCCCGCCGACCGCCACCGGAGCCCGTGGCGCGTCAGGCGCAACAAAAAAGCACCCTGGATAATCTCCAGAGTGCGCTGTTTGTGGGAGAAGCGGTACGACACAGAGACCGACGCGCGACATATGACGCGTACGACGCGACACAGTCCACGGCGGATGCCGTTGCCACCTTCTTCCATCCGGACTGTACCGTCGGCCCTGGCATCGCACCAGATCTGCTGACATGCCCCACGCTCATGCGCGGGACACCGCTCGCGGGCTGGCCCCTCGTCGAGGGACTTACCGCCGGTCGGGAATCTCACCCTGCCCTGAAGGCTCCATCCACATGATACCAGGGTCCGTCATGCGTGTCGCCCGGTCACGTTCTCGGGTAGCAGGTGAGGAGCGCATCGGCGCCCACCCGCTCGACACTCTCCAGGCGCAACCGGCGGGCGTCGCGGAGAAGGGCCGGCCCCACGCCGCCGATGGGGCCCGGCGCGTCCACGCCGCCGATGACGAGGGGCGCGGCAAAGACGAGATATTTGTCGATCAGGCCGACCTCGGCGAAAGCGGCGAGCGTCCGCGCTCCCCCCTCGACCAGGACGGATGTTAGCTGACGGGCGCCCAGAAGCGCGAGCACGGACGCGAGGTCGACACCGCCGGCCCTGCCCTGCGGGAGCACAGCCACCTCGACGCCGTCACGCGCGAGGCTGATCCGCCAGGCGGGAGAGGACGCGGTGGTGGTCACGATGAGCGTCTGTCCCGGCAGATGACCCGCGACCACGCGCGCCGTCACCGGCACGCGGCCGCGCCCGTCGAGCACGACCCGGAGCGGGTGGTGTCCCGCGCGTCCGTCCAGCCGCGTCGTCAGCGCGGGATCGTCGGCGAGAACGGTAGTGCTCCCGACCAGGATGGCCGCGACGGTGTCGCGCAGCGTGTGGACGCGGCGCCGCGCCTCCTCGCCTGTGATCCAGCGGCTCTCGCCCGTGCGCGTCGCGATCTTGCCGTCCAGGCTCATCGCCCACTTGGCGATGACAAAGGGCCGCCCCACGGCAACCCAGTGAAAGAAGGCCTCGTTGAGCCGGCGGGCGTCCGCGTTCCAGCGTCCCGTTCCGGGAGTGACGCGCACGCCCGCTGCCCGCAAGGTATCCGCGCCGCCACTCGCCGCTGGATGCGGGTCAGGGGTCGCATAGTGGACCGCGGCCACGCCCGCCGCGAGGAGGGCGTCGGCGCAGGGGGGTGTCCGCCCGTAATGGTTGCAGGGTTCGAGCGTCACATAGAGGGTAGCGCCACGCGCCTGTGTCCCTGCCGCGCGTAGCGCCACGATCTCGGCGTGCGGTCCGCCAGGCGGCTGCGTCGCGCCCTCGCCGCCGACGACGCCGTCACGGACCAGCACCGCGCCGACCGCGGGGTTCGGGCTGGTCCGTCCAAGCGCGCCGCGTGCCAGGCCCAGCGCGCGGTCCTCCCAGATCCGGTGATCCACGTCCATCTGTGGTAGCGTACCCGCTTGCCCGCCTACCGCGCTAGTCGTCCCGCGCTCCCCCACGCTCCCCGCCGGACACGCCATCGGGGGCGCCGGGACAGAGCGCCGTGGTCGGGCTTGGGGTTTGGGTCGTGGCGCCGGCCCTCGTGGGAGCGGCCGTCCCGCTCTTGCTCACGGCCATCTGCCCGCTCTCGATGCTGGCGATGGTGATGGGCATGGGGCGGGGCCGCGGGATAGGACAACCGACGCGGGCTCAGGCTCTGGGCGTCGCGACGCCCGACCTCCCCACGCTCCAGGCACGACGCGCCACTCTCGTCCATGACATCACGCGCCTTGAGGGCGGAGCAAGCCCGGTCGTGCGCGAGGCCGTGGCGGTCGCGGAGGTGGCCGAGAGGTTTCGTTGGGACGTGCTGAGGTGCAGTATGCTGTGGTCTGACGATGGGACAGAGGAGGAGCGGCATGCAGTGTCAGCGGTGCGAAGGAAGCCAATTCACGAAGGCGGGGCGCGATCGGGCTGGTCGGCAAATCTACCAGTGCATGACCTGTGAGCGGCGTCACACTGACCGCTCCGCCTCGGCCTTTCGCGGCTACCGCTTCCCCGATGACATCATCGCGCTCGCCGTGCGCTGGTATCTCCGCTTCCGGTTGCCGTACGCCGATATGGTGGAACTCCTGGCCGAACGGGGTGTCCACGTCGACCCGTCGAGTGTGTTCGATTGGGTGCAGCACTTCACCCCGCTGTATCAGGACGCGGCCCGCCCCCATCGCCACCGTGTTGGCACCCGCTGGGCCGTCGAAATAGTCTGTACGCAAATAGCAAAAACGGATATGCTCGCTCTCGGGTGTCATGGGTGTACGTTGTCATAGAGAGTGAGGTTCGTGCCACACAGGGTGAGGCTGCGTGCCACACAGGGTGAGGCAATGCGTCACCGCGCCCCTTTTATCAGAGAGAGCGGGGCCATGATCGCTGGCCACGCCGTGATCGCTGGCCTCACCCTCTGTGGCACAACCGACCCTTAGCCTCACCCTCTGTGGCATGTAGCCTCATCCGCTGTGACAAAACGAGGCGCTGCCATGCTCAGCCAGCCTCATTCTCTATGACAACGTACAGCCAGCACGCTCCGCCACGATTCCCTTTACACATATTTGCAGTGGACGGTGAGACGGTTTTGGGCCGTGAGTGGCCCCTGACGCGGCCCTACCACGCGTGAAATCGCTCTAACCGGCAGGTCAAACTGGTGTTTTCCGTCTCATCATGGACTGCACGTATGTGTCAACCTAATAGTGGCGGAGTGTCCAGCCAGAACGCTGTTTGACGCCCAGGAACACCCCCTACTGGGAAAAATAAAGGCGCTGGAGGTGGTGTAGCTTAACCCGGCAACGTTGCGCACTTCAACGCCGGCACTCACAGCAGCTTCGGGATGAACTTTCGTCATGACACGGCGCATCCGGCCGCGTACAGTGGTAAGATCCCACGCTCGCTGGGCCGTTACCCACATTCGCTGGGCCAAAAATCCCACGTACGGTGGGCCATCCGACGCCGCGAGCCCCACGCCCGCCACCGCGCGGCGCTCTCAGGGTTAAAATGCTCTCAGACAAGCGCCACGGAGAAGACCGGCACGCCGGCGTCGCGCGCGGATTGGCCCACGTACTGTGAGATTTTCCGCCCACAGAGCGTGGGATACCTCTCTGCTTTAGGCGTGAGCCCCGCCCATCTAATGTGGGGACTTACAGTCACAGACTGGCGCGCATACTTGACGATTCTAGGACAATTTACATGAACAGTCAACTATTCTGCTGTCGAGTCACACGAGCGCTGCCCCGCCG
>JAABUP010003777.1_pt1 | contig 26252 bp, 2 predicted proteins | sample 5559201 | NCBI WGS metagenome assembly JAABUP01 (sample SAMN10711887, study PRJNA513373) | rock metagenome | isolation source: Antarctica rocks | place: Antarctica | reverse complement strand
AATTTTCTTCCATGCCCTCCTCATGCGGGTGGGCGTCTCCTCCCGGGACCACTCTAGCTCCGTTGCTATTGGCCAATGGTCTGATCCATAATGGAGGTCCTCCCTTACCCTACACGAGCTCATCGCGTAATGGGCCCCTTCCGTGAGGAACGTTAGGTCGATGGCGCTCTGGAGTCCTCGGCTCCTCCATGTAACGGTTCCTTCGGGCGTGCCGAGACTCATTCCTTTCTCGGTGGTGTAGTCTAGCAGTTTATCGGCCATAGCGTGGTAAGAGTACCTTCCTAGGCTATTCCACGATGGGTGGTGGAGGTTAAAGTCTCCGACCACGATCTGCTCCTCATCTTTCTGTAATGCCCGTTCTAGGTCTGGCAGGGTCGACGGTCCTTCGAGGGACTTTGGTGTAGGAGGGGAGGGATTATATACATTGTGGATCCATGCCGTCTCGGCCGTAGCTCCCTCGCCTGACTTGATATCGATCCGTAAGGAACATAGGTCTTTGCTATGGTAGATAGCCTCCCAGCTATCTATATCGGCCTTTTTGTTAATGTAAAAGCATGTACGCGTGTCCTGTCCGCTTCTATATGCCAGGTGGAACCTGCTAGCATTGCTATTGTGTGAGGTCTGGGTCGCCGGGTTCCAGCTTGGCTCTTGGATCGCAATTATATCGAATTCCTTAACCTCGTCATCCTCTAGGAGGGGGAGCATGACCTTCGATTGTCCATTAATATTATACTGTAAGATCCTAAGGTTTGGTTTACAATTCATCAGAGGTCTCTAGGTCGACTTCTATTCGGTGCTCTGCTCCTGGCCCCTGGTTCTCCTTATCGGCTGTCAGCTCTCGTGTCACCTGGCTGCTCGGTAGTAATAAGGCCTTCTGCCCTTGTTCAGCGATGCTGATCTTCTTCGGCCTCCCTGCCTTCCTTAGTACTTGAGGTGCCCCTTGTATGTTCGTCATGGCGTCACCGAGTGCTTTCCTCTTTAGTATCCCTCTTGTCGGGCCTACGATCTGGAACCCCTCCGCATCTACGCGACCCTTCTGGCTTCTTTCTACCGTGGGATGGGTCGGTGACTTAAGTGGCACCGCGTACCACCTGGGTTTTCCTTGTATCTTCTATTGCATGCGGTGTGTTTCCTTCTGGCGAATGCTGCATTCTTTACTCCTTAATACGTGCCTGCCCCCGCATACCGCGCATTTCGCCTCTTTTAGGTGGTGGGCGCTATGCTCGTAGGTCTGGTGGGGGCCCGCACAGTTACCACATTTGGTTCTATTTTTACATGCCGCGGACATATGTCCATATTGTTAGCAGTTAAAGCACTGCTTTGGGTCCGCGGACCGTATCCATGTTTCGTAGTAGTGGATTTAGCTGCTCTCTAGGAGCCCTTCTGCAATCAGCCTATTTGCAATGTCTGGTCCCGCCACCTCGACCATGAGCGAAGAGTATCTCTTTTCCCTGCCGTATTGGTCTGGTTCCGACGCGAATCTTGGCCATCGAACGCTTACGAGTTTAAGGCCGGGGTGTAGCCCGGCATTATCCCTCTTAAGGATCTCGATAGTACTCGCCTAGTTCGTGTCGTCGACCGTATCCTTGCGTACGCCATATACTCCAATTAGGCATGTTTGCCTAAGGATCCTTGCGGACGGGTCTACGCTCTTTGCCCATTCCGTGGCTTCCTCCAGTTCCTGTCTTGCCTCTATCGTTGTGGTATTAAGGATGATATCTCCCCTTATTGTTCGCCTTGCGGCTACGATCGACGCCGCTGCCGGGCAGGCGTTATTCCTAAATGTGTGGACTAGTTGTGTACTGGTCGAGCCCGTAAAAGCTTTCCTTATCTCTTCATTATCGAACCTGAGCGTCATCTGCTTCGCTTTCGCATTATCAATCATCGTAGGGGGATAGGAGGAAGAATCCGGTCCTACAGTTCCTCTGGCTGGGCCAGGGTTAGGCGGCGTTCCGCCTAGTACTTGGGCCCAGCTGTCCGTGTTCCTAGCGTACTGGGGGGCTTCGACCTTTACTTGTAGGCCGCGCTTATCTTCTTCAATCGCGTGTCTTTCTTCCTCTGACTCTTGTATATAGTCTTGTGTGTTTCGTAGTAGTACTTGGAGGAGTCGCCATGTCTGTGGTTGTAGCTCCTCGAATTTCAGTTCCTGTATTACCTGTATGCCCTCAATAGTTCTTTGCTTCATGCTTTCCATGTGCCTCCTCCTTGCTGGTCTCCCTTGGAGGCCGTCTATCGCTATCCCTTCGCTGTTCACTGCCTTCTGTGGTGTGTTTTGACGCGACTTTTCGCGTTTACCGCCGTCTCTGCCACCCTTTTCTCCACCGCCGCCGTCACCGTCCCCATTCCCACCCCTTCCGTCAGCGTGTAGCCCTAGGCTCTGGGCTCTCTGCTGCTGTATGCTCTGCGCGCCTGAGGCGCATCTGCGGTCGTGCGCTTGCTCTCGTATCACCGTTTGGCTCATTTTTCGATATAGTAAGCTTATTTCAGTTATTTATATTATAAATCTATAATAAAGAACTTTATAATCCTTAAGCTATTAATAAGCTAAGAAATTAAGTCGCTACTACTATAACGCTAGCGTTACGTTTATATATATATATTCTTTACCCTAATAAGATAAGGGCTTATAAGGGTACCTTTAAAGGGGAATATTTATATTAATATTATAAAGTTAATATTAAATTTATTATATCTATTAAGTACTTTATTACTTTATTATCTTATATTACTTATTATATAAACTCCTTAAAAGAGGATATTAAGACCTAGTAATATACCTATTATAAGACTTATAAGTTAGAAAATATCACTTCTAACTTCTTTAAATAATTCTTATTAGATTTAGTTATAAATCTAGCTAGCTACTATCTTACTACTTATAAAAAGTAGGAGGCTACGCGTTAGTAGGGAGATTAGAAAGTTTTAAGTTTTAAGTCCTAATTAAAGGAGTTAGAGGCCTATTTATTACTATTTTATAAAGAGTATAAGGCTAATATTTTCTTAATAAAGCTAAGATTAGAGTTAAAAGATAAAATCTTAAGTATTAGTAATATAATAAAGTAATATAAAGAAATCTTTACTCAAGCTATTATATTAGAGAGTACTTTAAAGTATTAGTATTATAATGATAGCTTAGGTTTATAAAATAAATCTTTAAGTAATTTTAAGTTAAAATCTTAAGGTAAGAATAAGTCCTTAGAAGACTAGGTTTTAAAGCCTAAGGGTTTAAATAATAATAGTAGTAAGTAGTTATATTTTAAGGGTAATACCTTAACATAAAAGGCTAATCTTAATATTAAGTTAGAAACTATTATTTATTTTTATTATAATAAGGAGGGTTATATTTAACCTAATTATTTAAATCTTAATAAGTTATAAACTTATTATAATATTAATATAATATTAGTGAAAAAAGATTAAGCCTTATAAATACCTTGAAAGTAAGGTAAGAGGTTTAATTAATAGAGGTAACCCCTTCTATCCTAATTAAGGGTTAAGTAAATCTTTAAGGGGACTAGTATTAAGTTATAATACTTTTAAACTTTAAGTCTTTCTTTAATATAATCTTAAAAGAGTTTATAATTTAATAAGACCTTAAACCTTATAATATTATCTTATTATAAATATAAGTATTAAGTAATAATAATATATATGATTATAAAGCCTACTAGTTATATTATTAATTAATAGATAACTAGGATTATAATTAAGAGTATATTACTCTCTTTTATATAATAAATTAATAAGGCCTTAATATTATTTTAAGTATATTAGAATTAAAATAGTAGTATATACTACTAGATTTAGAGGTAGAATACTAATAGTTTAAGGTTAATATTAATATAATATAAGTTAATAAACCTTAAGTATTTACTTAAAATATTAAAAAGGAGTTAAATATATTTAATATTATATATACTAGTATAATACTAGGTAAATTAAATATAAGTAGTCTTAAGATCCTTGAGGAGTTATAAGGTTTTACTAATATCTTTTCTAATAAGAAGCCGGGCATATTATTAATCTTTAAAGAGGGTAATTATACTATTAATCTCTTAGATAATAAAGAGTTACCTTATAAGCCTCTTTATAATTTATCTTAAATAGAGTTATTAGAGCTACGGCGCTATTTAAAAGATTCTCTTTAAAAAGGCCTAATCTGTTAATTAGTCTTATTAGCTAGAGTACTAATCTTCTTTATATTAAAGAAGGATAGTAGGCTATATTTTTATATTAATCATAAAGGCTTAAAGATAATAACTTTAAAAAATAGATAATTATTAAGATATTAGACTACCTAAGTAGTTCTAAAATCTTTATAAAGTTAGACCTTAAGGATACCCATTATAAGATTTATATTAAGGAAGGTAATAAGTAGAAAACTACTTTTTATATTTATTATAATTACTTTTTATATTTAGTAATATCCTTTAAGCTTATTAATATATTAGGTATATTTTAAGCTTATATTAATAGAGCCCTTATAGGTTTAATTAATATAATATATATAATATACTTAAATAATATTCTTATTTATAACTTTAACCTAGTAAAGTATTAGTAATATATCTAATAAGTATTAAAATAGTTATATTAGTTTTTACTCTTTATTAATCTTAAGAAGTATTGATTTAATATTAAGAGGATTAAGTTCTTAGGGTTTATTATCTTAATTAATAGTATTAAGATAGATCTTAAATATATAACTATTATAAGGGATTAGCCTAGGCTAAAACCCTTTAAAGAAGGTTAAGTCTTTTTAGGCTTTATAAATTCTTACTAGTATTTTATTTATAACTACTTATATATAATAGAGCTACTTATAAGCCTATTAAAGGGTAGTAAGGAGTATAGGAAGTTAGGATTATTAATATAATTTAATACTATTAAGGAAGCTTTTAAAATATTATGGGACATATTTATATCTACGCTATTTTTATACTATTATAACCTTATAAAAGTATTATATATAAAACATAATATATCTAATTTTATTATAAGGGCGGTATTATTATAATAAGATAAAGATAGGAATTAATACCTTAGTATATTCTAATCTTAGAAGATAATTAACCTAGAATAAAATTATAAAATATATAATTAAGAATTACTCGCTACTATAATAATAATAATAAAATAGTAGTAATATTACTTAAAGGATAATAACTTTACTATTAAGGTATAAGTTAATTATAATAACCCTAAGGGGTTTATAAAGTAAAGGGAATTAAATATAAAGTAAGTATATTAGGTATTAAAGCTTGCTACTTATAACTTTAAGATCTTTTATTATTTTAAAAAATTAAATCTTATTAATACGCCGTCTTACTATCCTAATTATAAGGATAAGTTACCCTTAAATATAAAGCTATTACTTATATTACAAAATAAGCTTATACTTTAAAGGAATAAAGAATCCCTTAAGTTATAAGCTATTATTATAGTTATAATACTTACTTTTTCTATTATAAATATTTAAATTATTATATCTAAGAAGGATATTAAGTATATTCTAGAAACTACTTATAAAGATACTTAAAGATTAATAAAGATATTAATTTATAAATTATAAAAGTATAATAATTAGGTAAAGTCTTCTATAAATATACTATTAATTCACTATTATAGCTAATCTTAAGCTTAAAGTTTAAACTTTCAAGGGCTATTAACCTTTAATAGTTAGCTTTATATCCCTAGGGATAAAGCCTTGTAAAGTAAACTAATTAATCATTATTATAATAACCCTTTATTAGGCTACTTTAGTATTAAGAAGATATATACTCTTCTTATATATAAATATTATTAGAATAGAAGCCTAAAATAGGTTATAAAGTATTATTAAACTTATAATATCTATTACTAAATTAAGTTACCGCGCTATTATACTTATAATAAACTTAATTCTCTTCCTATTATTATTAAGTTATAAAAGGAAATTTTTATAGACTTTATTATTAGATTACCCTTAAGTAAATATAAGGGAGTTATTTATAATAGTATTCTTATTATAATAAATTAACTTATTAAAATAGGTAGGTATATCCTTATTAAAACTATAATTAATATTATTAAGCTAGTAGAAGTATTTTATATTAAAATAGTATACTAGTATAATATATCAAATAGTATTATTAATAATAGAGGCTTTATATTTCTAAGAACCTCTTAATTAACTATTTACTTTTATAATAAAATTGAGTAGCGCTTAAGTACTACCTTTTATCCTTAAATTAATAGATAGATTAAGTAGTAAAATTAGGTATTAAAGTACTACTTATATATCTTTATAAATAATAAGTAAATAAATTAGGTTAAGTAATTCCTTATAATTAAGTTTACTTATATAAATATTTATTATTCCTTTAATTAAATAATACTATTTTTCTTAATATATAAATATTACCTAGAAATTTGATAGATATTTAAGGATAAGTTTATAAAGGGGAAGATACCTATTATAAATAAGTAGATTAGAATATTATAAGTTATAAGAGATAAAGTTATAAATTACCTTTATAATACATAAGAATTATAAGCTAAGTATTAGAATTAGAATTAGAAGTTATAAATATATAATATTAAGTAATTAATTATATTAATAATAAAGAATTTAAAGTAAAGATACTTAAACAAAAAAATTATCTTATAAGTTTATAAGGCTATTTAAGATTATTAATAAGGCTAAAGTATAAGTATATTACTTATAACTACTAATAACTTATAAGATTTATAATACCTTTTATATCTCCTTATTAAAACCTTATTATTTTTATAATTATAATAACATGATAGATATATTTATATAAGCCCCTAAACTTATTAATAATAAGGAGTAGTAAGAGGTTAAAGAAAGTATTAATAAGGTTAATAAGAAGGAGGATATCTAATATAAGGTTAAATAGATAAGCTAGGATAATAAATATAATTAATAGGTATTAGATAAAGACCAATAAGGTATATAAGTTAACCTATTCCTTTAACAAGAAGGCGGGTAATAAATAGAAGTATATTAAGAAGGATATTTAATTAGAGTTATTTATAACTTATAAGTAATAATAATATTATAAGTTATAAGTCTTATTAAGTTAAAGTTAAATAAGTTTATATTATATATACTCCTTTATATAATTATACTTACTTATATAATAATTTAAGTTAAAAATATATTTTTATTATAAATTATTATATAATTATACTATTAATAATATATTATATTTAAACGAATACTTTTAATCTAAGTATAATCTAATAAGGATACTAGGGATATACTATTAAATAGTAAGCCTAGGTAGCTTATATTAAAGTAAAGTTCTAATATTAAATAAGATATAATAATAAGATATTATATTAAAGTATAATTATAGAAATATTTAATTAAAACCTTCTTAATTAAGATTATTAAGGTTAAGACTAGTAATATTAAAACCACCTTAAAGGTTTAATAAACTAGGTCCCCCTAGATATAAGTAAGGAGCTAGTACTAGTCTTATAAGTTATACTTATAATTTATTAAGTTTAATTTAAAAGAGCCTTAACTAGCCCTTTAATTCCTTATTATATATTATTAAGGAGTTAATTATTACTTACTAATTAATAATAATAATAGGTATTAACCTAATTATTATTATTATCTAATTATACACTTTATATTATTAGGTTATTAATTTATTAAGCTTCTTTCTCTTCCTTATCTTATATACTATTATATTAGACCTAGTTATATATTATATAATCCGCTAGGCCTTCCCTTTAAAAGGTAGTAAAATCTATATATATATTAGTATATACTATTATAAAGCTACTAGATTACTTACTATTATATAATATTTAATATTATATCTACTATTAATATAATATAGATAAGGGGGGGAGTTACCTCTTTAATAACTATTATTACCTCTTAGTAAATAAGTCTAGTAAGGAAGTAATATATTATAAAATATTAATACATTATAAAATAATATATAGATATAAATATATATAAGAAAAAAGTGTAATATATAAGTAGTTTACTATAAGTTAATATATTAATAATATATTAATAGAATACTATTATACTTATAGAATATTTATATATATATAATAATAAGAGTTACTATTATAAATTTATTAATATTATTATTACTACTACCTTAAAGCTTAAGTAAGTACTTATAAGATAGGCTAAAGGAGTTATAAAGAAGAAGAAATATTAGGATAAGAAATTTATTATTATATTATAGTACTATCTTAGCGTGGTTACCTTTTAAAGGTATTTATAATAATAATATAATAATAGGTACTAGGCTTCTATCTAGTTCTATATTAGATTAGAACTCTAATATTAATAAACTAATAAAGTAACTTCTGTATTAGTAGATATATATCCTAATATTAATAATAATATAATAATACGCCTATTATATAACATTACTTATTATTATTAAGTAGTAAATCTAGAGGTTATTAATAATATAATTACCTTATAAGAATTAATAAATAATACTATTTAATAAATAATACTATTTTACTACTAGTATATACTATAGGGATAATATTATAAAAGACTTATTATAAATATATTCTACTACTAGTATACGCCATAAGAATAATATTATATCAAAGTTATATTAATTATTTTATTACTAGCTAATAATAGTTATAGGCGTATTAATATAGGTTAAGGAATTTAACTTAATTATTAAGGGATAAATATAATTAGCTTATTACTTAATTAATTATTTTAGATATATATTATTAGTAATTATAGAATAATATATATACCTCCTTCTATTAGGTTTAAATACGCGCGTCTTATATTAATTATACTAGCGCTAATATATTAATAATATATTAGATAACTCTTTTCCCTTATTTTTCTTATATAGTTTTAAGGTTTTTTTTAATAAGTATTTATAAATATCTTAATATCTAATATCCCTAGGGATTAAGGCCTAAGAGGGGAGGTAATTATTAGGCTCAAGGATATATAAGCTATATATACTACCTTATAACCTACTTACTTAACCTTCTATAAATATATAAGGTAATATCCTTATAATATAAGGCCTAGACTAAGTTATATCTTAGTAGATATATATTTACCTAGCCTTCCCTTATTCTTTCTTAAGCTCCTTAGAGATTAGTTCTTTTTTTTAATTTACTTAATATATTAATATAACTATACTATATCGTAAACTATATTACTTAACTCTATATCTTTTATATTCTATTATTATATTACCTTAGAGCTAGCGTATATAAGCCTTATAAGTAGTGAAGATTAAGAGCTATATATAAAGGTTATAGTATAAGTTAAGGACTTCTACTTCTTAATACTATTAATATTATTAGTTATATTATTAGTTTTCTTCTAAAGCTTATTAAGCTAATTATAATAAGATTTTAAGAAAGTTATATTATATATTTTATAAGAAACTAGTAGTAAGTATATAAATATTATCTCTTTAAAACCTTATAAAATTATCGTAGTCCTTTATAAATTATTAGCTAGTATTAATAGCTAAAATCTAGAATTAATTAATTTATCTTTTCTCCTTTATTCTTTAAGATTTATGGTTAGAAGCTTTATAAAGGTTATTCTAATATCTTTTAAGATATTATTATTAAGGAATATATTATATCTAGCTATACCTCTTTAAGGCGCTTTTAGCTTAGTATTAGATTTATTATAAAAGTATATTTAGAGGTCCTATAATATTTAAAGGCCTTATTAAGATTAAAGTACTATTAATAGCTACTAGTAATAGGATTATTTACCTAACTAGTATAATTATAATATCTATAACTAAGGCCTAGTATTTTTACTTAGGGACTTAATTATATAGAATTTATTAATAAGAATCTATACTAGTAGTAGAGCTAGGACCTAGGTAGTAGTAAAATTTAGGAAGGTCCTACTCTTAGGACTAGATAGTAAGGTATTAACTCAAGTAGATTAATTATACTAGTAATAGACTTTATTAAAACATTATCCCTTATATAATTATAATATTATAATTAAGATATATTAATTACCTTAAGGAGAACCTCTTTTATATCCTACCTAATTTGAATTTAGTATTAGCCTATATAACTACTTTATAAGACTAGGAAGATAGCCTTTTAAATAAATATATTATAAGCTCTTAAAGTTACTTTTAATTATAGCCTACTTTCCTATATTATACTAAGTATAAAGGACTAAGAAATATATATTAAGTCTATCTTTAGGCTTATATAATTTCTCTTAGGCGGCCTTTTATACTAGGATTATTAGTTTTATAATAGTAAAGATAAGAGTATACCTATACTTTAGTTAAAATAATTAACTAAGATCTAATAACTTATTATAATAATATTACTTTAAAAAAAATAGGGAAGCCCTACTATATATCCCCTTACTATCTTTATCTTTATACTTTACGCGTCTAAATAGGTCTAAGGAACTCTAATATTAAGTAACTTCTTTAAAGTTTATTTAGAAGAGGATTTCTAAGAATAAAATAATAAAGCCTTTAAGTATTTACTAGTTACCTTATATTCATATATAATTATTTAAATAAGATTTAAGTTAAGTCTTACCTTTCTAACTCTTACTAGGTATCCTCTATTCTTATTATCTCTACCCTATTAATAAAATAGGATAGCTATAAAGAATTAACACTAGTTTACAAGGAACTAAATCTTAAGGATTATTAAAATAGCATTACTAGTAATTAGTAAGTACTATAAAAGTAATACTAATAAGGTAGTAATATATTAATTAAATTATTAGGTCTATTATATACTTTATAACTAGACTATTTATAGTTATATTTAAATTAGAAGGGAGTAATATAAGTATTATAAACGATAGGAAATATTAGAAACTTATACTTTTTATTATAATACCGTTAATATTTTTATAGTTAATTTAAAATTACTAGTTTATTACCCTAGCTAAGTTATTATTATCCTTACTAGTTTCTTTATTCCTTATCTTAAGATTAATATTTAGATTATTAACCTCTATATTATACTTTACCTTATAAGGTACTAAAGACTCTCCTTATAAACTAGGTCTAGTAGGTATATTTAGAAGGGATAATAACTTAGAATTCTTAATATACTTTGAGAATACTTATAATAGTATAAGAGATTATATTATAAAGTTAATATTTAAAACTTACCTATAATATTTAGATATTATACTTAGTAGAGATAAACTAGCCTAATAAGGTATTACTACTAATTTAAAGTTAGGATAAAGGCTTTAGTAGAATAAGTTATCTAGCGCTTATCCTAGCTACTAGGATATAAGGAATTATTAGGAAGTACTAAATAAGGGGATTAAAGGTAGTAGAATAGTAGGTAGGAGTAAATTAAGAGGGGGATTTTCTATTAAAGCTTAATATAAGTTATATAAACATTTACTAGTTATAAGTAAAGTATATAATATTACTAATCTTAGATATAAGTATTTTATTAAAGTAATAGTAAAAGTAAAGATATACCTAGATTTATATAAAGAATAATATATGTAAAGCCTTCTTAAGCTTAGCTATATAGGAACTTATAAAGAAGGAAATTATTAGTAAGTAAGGTATAAACTCCTACCCCTTATAAATTAGAGATCTAATCTAATAATAATTTTATATACTATTCTTAGACTAATATATTAGCTAGAGCTTACCGCGTTAATAATTAGATAAAGTTATATATAAGTATAAGGGTAATACTTATATTATATAAGATTCCCTTTATAGTAACTTCTAGGGAGTTTATAGTTAGGAATTATTTATATAAAATATTAAGAATTAGATTATTAGCTAGTACTAGCTAAGATTAAGGGCTTTTATAATATATTAAAGGGATTAAAGGATCATATATTATACTTAAGAAGGTAGGGGTTATTAGAATAGGAGTTAAAGTCCCTAATTTCTTAAAGTTAATAATAGTAAGTAAAATAGTTCTAATAATTCTTATATTAATCTTATAATTTATAATAGTACCTTATAATATATTAGTAAATAGCTAAGGATAACTCTATTATAATTATATCCTAGAGGTTTCTAGCTAGGCCTTACTAATATTAATATATAAGTTATAAAGCTTAAGATAGTTTTAGATAAGTTCTTTAACTTCTCTGAGAATAAGTTTTATCTTAATTAAGATATACTTTAAGACTTTCTCTAAAAGGATTCTTATCTAGTTTACTAGCTTATTATAATTAATATACTTTATAGCTACTAAGCTAATATTATAAAGATAAAGGAGTAGTAAGGTTATAAAAGATAATAAATAAGGAGAAAGAAAGATATAATTAAAAGGAGAATTAAGGGTTTAATAAGGGGTAATACTACTATTATAACCCCTTTACCTATAAATATAACCCCTATTTATTTATAGTTATAACTCCCCTAATAGGGTTTAGTATTATACTAGCTAGGTAATACCCTAGGCGTAATATTCTAACTAACTAAAAATAGTTAGTTAATTAAATTAATTCTTTAGGATTTCTAAAGGGCCTTAAATATATATTTATTATAGTCTTTATAAATAAATATTTCTTTATTATAGATATTCTAATTAGCTAGAATCTAGCTATTATACTATTATATTATATCTATAGCCATTAAAATTAGCCCTTACCTAAGGGCCTTACAGCGCTATAAATATATTAGATCCGCGCCCCCTAGGCCTTAAATTTAGTATTACTATTATTATAACTACGCGTTATCCTAGTATAAGGCAGGCGGCGAGTATAGTTAATTCAATACCTTACCTAGTACCTTACCTACTACCTTTACCTTACTATCGCGGTAGCTAGGTGAGAAGGCCCCTAATTATACCGCGACCCGTTAATATAACTATTAGTACTTCCCCTATATTAGGCCTAGGCGTAAAGATATTAATAAAGAGTATATATTACCCCTTATCCTTATCTTAATACTTTACTTAACTTCCCCCTCTTATAAATATAGATATAAACCCTCCTCTTACTTTAATACTTACTCCGCGCCGGCGCCTTAATATACTAACTTAAGGTAGTAGGGTCTTAGAGCTTTACTAAGTAAGGTATTACTTAATAGCTTTAAATTATAAGGGTTCTTATTAAGTAGATTATTATTCCGCTAATTTAATATATATAAGAAGCTCTTTTAGGCCTTTTACTCTACCTTTTATATAAGTAATAGCTAGTTCTTAAATAGTAAGGAGTAAATTAAGTTAATTATTATCTTCTAACTTATTAATATATATATAAGTAAGATATAAGGCTAGCTTCTTAAATTACTAGTAAGAGTAGATATTATAAAGTCTTAAAATACTAGTACCTTCTTATATATAAGCCCTAATCTTATAAGTATATAATAGGCCTAATATAATTATAAATATATTTATATAAGGAGGGAGTATACTACTAGATATCTTCTTATATTACTTAATAATAAGCTTAAGGGTAAATAGAGTAATATAAGCTATAATGTTATAAAGGACTAGAATTTAGAATTTAAAAGGTATATATATCTTTATTATCTTAATAGTACCTTTATAATCTAATTTCTAATAATTAAGTAAGATACTAACTTTTTTAATTATAACCTTAAGGTTACCTAGGTAGAATTAGTAGCTAATCTATTTAGAAACTAAGTATAAGCTTAAGTATTATCTCTGCCTCGCGGTGTCTAGCAAGCACTGCATTGGTACTACAGACCTGTACTAGATACAGCTGCAGTGAATGGTTCGAATCTATCAGAGGCTCGCCGCCGTCGCGTTGCGTTAAGCCTTCGGCGTCAGCTAGGGGTCTTTTCGCGACGTGGCAATAATAAGGGAATCATCCGATGCGTATTTACCTGACCCGTATTCAGGCCCGAAGCCAGCCTCGGGCTAGTGGATGTGATATCGTTCTAACTACGCGGTAGGATACCCTTGGGCTCGACTCTATTCTGAGACTGTTGGACCGCCCGGCGCGGCGGAGCAGCGAGGACGGGAAAAGACGCGACAGCGTACCTCATTCGTACTGAGGCCCGAAGCCGCTACTAGGGATAAAGGTAGCGGTGGACGTGGTGCCGCCTATACTGTCGTGGAAGAGCTTAGTTGGTAAGAGTTGGGAATGGATACACGGCCAGGGCCCGGGGGTGTATGGAAACATCCACTCTTATAAGACACGGTCGGCCTGAACCAGCTACGACTGGTTATTAAGGGAGACCTCTACAGGTAACGCGAAACAGGCTTTCTATAGAAGGCTTGTAGGGCGTGGTATATAATGGCAGCGACCGCAGTTAAATACAGCCCAAAGTGCATATATATGGCCCTAGGGACCTCAACCCTTTAATGGGCTCTAACCCCTAGCGGACGGTCGCCTCCGGCGGCCGGACAGCCGTAAGTTCATAGGAAGCTTACAAAGGGACACTGTCTGTATAGCCTAAGAAGACAGATACACGTGTCAGGGAGAGAGAGATGCCGGGGCCATATCGTTAAGACGGGTTGATAGGAGACGAGTCGTTAAGACGCGTCCTCTACCTCTTAGGGGTTCAAGTCCCCTCACGCAGTCATCAGCTGAGAGCGGCTAGGAGGACGGACACGGGCACCCTCCTATCTCCTTACACGGGCACCCCCTGGCAGGGGACAGACTAGAAAGAGATGCCGGGGCTATATCGTTAAAACGGGCTGATAGGAGACGAATCGTTAAGACGCGTCCTCTACCTCTTAGGGGTTCAAGTCCCCTCACGCAGTCATCAGCTGAGAGCGGCTGGGAGGACGAACACGGGCACCCTCCTATCTCCTTACACGGGCACCTCCTGGCAGGGAAAGGGCTAGGACTGGGTCCAAGGCCTGAGACGCGTTGGGTCGCGCCCAACATCTACAAGGGAAATCGCTTATAAAAACCACCCGACTGGTGGCTACTACGCGTCGTCGATGTAGGCCGAAGCCAGTCTCAACTGGTGGATGCGCTAGACTGCTAGCTACTAGACAGGGCACCCTTGGGGTACGTGGACTACTAGGTGTAGGGAACTTGTTAATACCGACTCTCATACCTCCTGGGGGTTCAAGTCCCCCCCGCGCAGTCACCGGCTGGGAGCGGAATAAAAAGTGGGTTTCGACACAGGCACGCCAGAAACCTAGTGTAGCGTACCTTGGTTAGTAGGGTGGAAATACCGCATTATACTGCCTGGTTAGGGGCTTAATACTGGCAGTCCCTGCGAGACACGGACGGCCTGAATAAGGGAGACCTCTGATGGTAACGCGAAGCAGGGGTCCTAACCCTGTGGGGCGTGGTGTTTAATGGCGGCCACTGCGGAGACCGTCTGTTCAGCCCGAGAGGACAGTATGCGCGTGTCGGTACGTTGAGCTGAGGGAATAATCTACCTAAATAGGGCCTGCGGCGGAGCAGAGAGCAAGCCAAAGCGGTGATGACACCTAGATCCGCTCAGGAGATGTGCTTAAGGAGTAAACAAGGATTGACTTAGGTGCTGATGGTCCGCCTCCGCCGGAAGCATGAAGCCCCCCTGCGGGCGAATAGTCCTGAGCTCTAAGGCAAAAGGTGACGCCTGTAGGGAGGGGTGGAAACCAGGGTAAGGACCTGAATGAGCAGGATGCTGACCTTACATATCTATCCTTGGAGAAGAACGAGTGGGCTCTGCGCTCCCTACGCCTAGACGACTGGGGCGCGATCGCAACCAGGGAGGCAACCCCCCCCCCCCCCCAGGGGATCGAGAAGACAATACACCATTGGTGGAGGTCCTCCTGGGATACCATATGGGACGAATACCAGTCGGGACTAGGAGCTAGAGATCGCCCCCCCGCCCAGCTCGGGGGCCTGTGGACCGGTAGGAGGACCCTCCATGAGGGCCTCTAGAAGGCTGAGAGCTCCGTCCTTACGCAGATAAGAACGGGAAAGATCGGGCTAGCCGCCTTCTTATACCAGTATAGAGTCCCCGGCTTTATATCCGCAAGCTGCGGGTGCGGCTGGCGCAGGCAGGATATAAAGCATATCCTTATCCATTGCCCTAGGCTCCAGGACCGCCGCCAGGAGCTAAAGGATACCTCAGGCGCGGTGGACGCCTACAGGATGCTCGCGAACGCGGGGGGGGCAAAACGAGTAGCAAGATGGATGATCCAGACCGGGCTGCTAGGCCAGTTCTCGCTCGCAGCGAAGCAGCTGTACTAGAGCCGACCTTGGACGTAAATCTTTGCTGCCGGAGCGAATTTCGCTTTTACAGTGTACAAGCCGGCCCTAGGGAGCTGGACTAATATAGTAGTAGTAAACACGACCGCCTATTACTATGGAGGACCGAATGTAGTATAAAGAGAAAACGGAATAGAAGTTATAGAGAAGGCAGGAAAGGTAAGGGTTTTCACCCGCGCCTATGCTTGGCATAGGCACACGGTTTCCCCTACGAGTCGGCTACCGTCGTGGCGACTATAAAATACCCGCAGGCCCCCGTAATTATCTTTCAATAGTTTAGATAGACGCGTGTATAATAAAAAAAAAATAAAAAAAAAAGGTATTATCTCTTACTTATAAAGAACTTAAGCTCTCTTTTTAACCTTATATACCTACTTTCAACCTTTAAACTCACTATATTTAAGAAGTATAAAGTCTTATTAATATAGGCCTTAATAAACTTCCTCTTATATAGGTTAATTTAATACGTAATAAGGGTATATATAAATTAAAGGATTATAATTATTATAAGTATCTTATAATATATCTTACTTGAGTTATTTTATTATAAGTAATATAAGTTAAAGTTATTAACTATTATATATTCCCTATCTTTACCTAAGATTATAAATAGGCTATTATTAGAAGTTAAGCTTATTAGGGAAGGATTATATATATTATAAATTTAAAGGGTTATCCCTTATAACTTAAAGGATCCTTTACTTCCTTTAAATTAATCTTAAGAGTTATAAATTTATATTTATAATAAGTAAAGATCTCCTTTATTATATTATACCTCTTAAGACTTTAAGTCTAATCTTTTATTTATATAAAAGTAAGTTCTTACCTTTAAATTATTATAATTATAAGATATATTATTTATTAAGTTCTTAGCTAATTTTTATATAATAAGTATAAATATATCTTAAACTTTTTTTTAAAGGGGTATTATTATTATATCCTTCTTTCTTTATATATTATATTATAAGATTTTTAATCCTCTTATATTACTTATTAAGTAGATAAGGATTAATTTTATACTTATATACCTATATTTTAATTAGAAGTTAGGATACATTTTTCCTTATATTAAAGTTATATTAAAAGGAATAATTAATTGTATTTTAATAAAGATAATTTTATCAACCTCTTAACCTTTTTTAATATAAATACTTTATTTACTTTAAGTATTATATCCTTAAGTATCTTATAATTAATATTATATATTACTATTTAAAAGCCTTTTATATCTTAATAGCTTCTTATTATAAATAATATAACTTATATTATCTTCCTCTTTAATATTTTAAAGTATTTTAACTTTACTCCTAGCTTAACTTTTATCCTCTTTACCTCTTTTTACTTAATAAGGTAACTCTTAGCTTATATTAGGTACTTATCCTTATAAATTAAGTAATCTCTTATATACTTATTATATTTTACTAGCTTTATATAAATCTTATTAATATATTTATATATATAATAATTAAAGTATTACTTAAATATTATATCCCTTTCCTACTTGATATAAAAGAGGAGTATATCCTTTACTATTATTCCCTTATTAATTAACTTATTTATTATTTTTAGGTTAGTAACCTTTATAACTAGTAAGGAGAACTTCTTCTTTATATTAATAATATTTAACTTATATATAAATATTAGTTATTTAACCCTAACTATCTTTTATTAAAGGTATAATCTTTTATTAATTACTCTTAATCCTTTTATTATTTTATCTTAATATTTATTATTAATTATTATTATTTTAACCTTATTAACTATTATTCTTAATATTTATTAAAGTATTTATAATAATTTATATATCCTTATAACCTATCCTTTTACTCTTTTTAATTCCTTCCTTACCTCTATTATAATAAAATAAAATATAATATTACTTATCTTTATTTAATATATTATAATAATAGAGTTTATAACTTTACTTATAATATAAAATATTTATATAAGTTATCTAAGTATAACTTCTAATAGTTACTTCCTCTCTTTAATATCCTTAATTTATATTATAATTTATTTAACCTTCCTAGTATTCTTTACCTTTAATATGAGCTAGGTTAAAGGTACTTATAAACTTAATATAATATATTATATAACCTTAACCTAGTTATTTAATCCTCTTTATATTATTAATAGTACTAGTATATTCTTTCTAGCCTTTATTATAATAGCGCGTCCCTTAATATTATATTTAATATAAGCGCGTAGTTAGCTTATTATACTCTAATAAAACTTTTATAAAGTTTTACTTATTTACTCTTAATTATTTTTTATCTTATCTTAATTATTTATTACCTTTAATATATAAGCTATTAAGGGAAATTCATAACTTTAATAGCTATTAAGGGATATTTATTAATTTATAAGTTATTAAGGATATTTATTACTTTACTAGCTATTAAGGGATAATTATTAATTTATAAGTTATTAGGGGTAATTTATTACTTTACTAGCTACGAAGGGGAATTTAATACTCTGCTAGCTACTAAGGGGAATTTCATACTCTGCTAGCTATTAAGGGATATTTAATACTCTACTAGCTATTAGGGGATATTAGTTAATATATAAGTTATTAAGGGAAATTTATAACTTCAATAGCTATTAAGAGATAATTATTAATTTATAATTAATTACAGGATATTTATTACTTTACTAGCTATTAAGGGATACTAAGGGGAATTTATTACTCTACTAGCTATTAAACTAGCTATCGAGAGATATTCATTACTTTACTAACTATTAAGGGATATTTTAAGAACTAATAAATAAGGAATACGCGAGGACTAAGCTCCTTATATAAATAGGAAGCTTTATTAATGATATCTATCTTTTTAACTTATAATAAGTCTATTAAGGGGAATTACTACTAGCTTAAAAAAGCCTATTAAATCTATTAGAAATAGGTAAAGACTTATAAAATAATATTTAAGTTATAAAAATATAAAATAATCTACCTCTTTAAAATATTAAAGAAGTTTAATATATTTTAGAAATAATTTAATTTAGTAGTATAAAGGTTACCTTAAATATAAAAATATAAGTCCTATAATTATATATCAATTTATATTAGGGCTTATATATTACTTAAATTAATAATAGGTAAGAGCTATTACATAATCTTAGGTACTCAAGTACCTAATAGGTTTAACTTAAGGAGTAACCTTTATAAGGTATAAGATAGTTTATAATATTATAATTTAATTCATACTTATATTTATAACCCTAATATAATATTACTTAAAGGGAGTAGTTAGTATTATAAAGACTTATATATATATACTTAAGAGAATATAAAATAATTACTTAAAATTAATCCTTATTATATATATAGTAATATTAATATTAATATTAAAGGTAAAGGTAAAGGTAATAATTCCCCTAATTTAAATATAACTTAATAGTTTAGTAATAAAATAATAAGTACTTTATAATACCTACGCGAGTATAAAAATAAGGAATAAGAAGATCTAGCGCTAATTAAAGGGGAGATATAATAGAGCTAGACGATAGGCCCTTACCCTAATATAAGAGAAAGAGAAATAGGCCCTACGGGAGCTTAAAGTTATAAGCTAGGATTAGGTAATAATAAGTACCTAATAAAGAGCGTACTAGTATAACCTAATAAGAGATATTAAGGAGTTCTAGGATACTAATAATAATTTAATAAGGATAAAGCATTGTAAGTAGCTCTAATAGAAGGAATAATAAGAGGCTTATTAAGTAATTATCTTAGAGGAAAGCTAGGCTTTAATAGTAAAGAGCCCCCTCTTAGGTAATTATACTAATTATTACTGGGGTTTAAGGAAGGTAGAAAGCTCGCTAGTAACTTAACTTTATAATAAGAAAAATAGCTTTAAGGTATTCCTACTTAAGGTTAATATCTTAAGAATCTAGGACTTTAGATATAGTTATAGTTAAGTAAAATAGGATATAAAGTATATCCTCCTCTTTTACTTGAAATTATAAGAATTAAAATTAGACCTAATTAAGGAGGCTAAAACATATAATTTTAGGAAGATATTAATTAAGTTAAGGGCTATCTATATAATAGCCTACTAGCTAGTAAAGATTAATAGCCTAGAATAACTTCAACTTATTAAGCTTTAATTAGAGTAGATAAATCTTCCTTAAGAGGTAGTTCTTTTATTAACATTAATAAAGATATTAAAAATAAGGTAGAAAGAGAAGAAGGTAGTTAAAGAGCTACGCGAATACTATTAACTAAACAGGGTAAATAATATAATCCTAGTAGAAAGGACTTATTAGGCTACCTAAGAAGTAGAATATTATAAGGAAGGATAATAATAAGTAGGAGTTTTTAGTTATTTAAGGTTTCTCCCAGGCCCCTTTATAGTAGGATATAGTAGCTCTACTACCTTTCCTACTAGGGAGGGATAATTTTAAAGCTAAGGGTTAATTATTAAGAGTTTTAGTTATATTAATTAAATAAGCTTATTAATATCTATTAGATTAATTAGGAGGAAAGTACTAGTAGGATTTAACTTTATTATATACTCCCCTATTATTAATACTTTAGGAGTTAGGAGATTAATAATAATAAATGGAGTTAATAGTATATTATACTTCTCTTTATCTTATATAACCTTAGATACTTAAATAATTTATTTATCTAATATTATTATCTTATAGATATAATTATCCTTAAAGCTAATACGGATATCTAACTTAGCCTAATCCTTTTTATAATCCTAGCTTATAATCAGCTTATAATAGTTAATATAATCCTTTATTCTAATATATTTAATATAAGAAAGACGGGGGTAATACCTAGTATAAGCCTTATATAATATAAGCTTATAACCTAAAATAGGACTTCTATTATATTAATAATTAGTAGTAAAGATAAGTTCTAGCTAGAAGTCTAATTTAATACTTATATCTTATAAGATAATATTTATTATAAACTAAATTATTTAATCAAGGTATTTAGCAGCCTTATTACTTTCAAGGTTTCTAGGTATAATAGGCTCTTATAAGATATTATAATTAGCTTAATAGATATTAAAATTATAGTCTTTATATTTATTACTATAATTAGATCTTAGGTAATTAATAGTAATATTATTATATTAATTATAAGCCTAATAATACTTAATGGCTTTAAAGATTTTACTTTTAACCTTTATAACTTTTACTTTAGACTACTTATCCTAATTATTAAGGAAGGTAATAAAGTATATACCTCTCTTATAACCTTTAAGGGTATAAGGATTACAGATATTATTATGGATAAGGTTAAGAGGTCTCCTTCTAAGTTAAATATAAGCTTTATATAATACTTACTTTACCTTATAAATAGTATATAATAGGTATAAATCCTTATTAATAAGCTCTTTAATAAGGTTAATCCCCTTAAAAAGCTAGGTAAGTTTCTTAATATTTTAATAACTTAAATAACCTATTTAAGTATATTATAAATTAAGGGTTTAATTATTAATTTTATCCTTTAAGTATAAGGAATTCAACTCTAAGTCTAAGTCTAAATATCCTAGTATAGGGATAATATTATTAATAGGGTTAGTATACTCCTTTTACTATAAAGTAGTATAAAGTATAATAACCTTAATAAAAACTCTTATTCCCCCTTTTAAGGGGGAATAATATATCTTTAATATTAGAACTAATATATCTAATATTACTAATAATATAATATAAAGTAATTCTTATAGGCGTAAGTAATAAAGATTATTATCTTATAACTAGGTAGTAATACCTCGCTTATTAATCTTAATATTATTTTATATAAATCATAATAGTATTAATATACGCTAGAGCTAATTATAAGATATAAGATTAATAGGTAGACTAGGGATATATAAGTAGTTAATAAGGATTAAGTCCTTCCTTCTACTATTTATTATTATAGGGATATAAATCTTACTAATATTAAGGGGATATTAAGTATTATTAATACCCTTAATTAAGTAGATATTATCTATTAAGGGATTAAGGAGATAATACTTTATAAAGCTTATATAAGAGGGAGTTAAATAAGCTAAATAGGTAGTATTAGATACCTATTTCTTAGGGTAGCTATCTACTTTAATAGTAAAGGCTATATTAATATTATCTTAAAAAGATATATAGGTTTTAGGCTTAAAGTTACTCTTATTATAATAATATCTCTTATTAGATCTATTATTAGACTTATCTTTATCCTTATTATCCTTAAAGGTCCCCTTACCTCCCCTATTTCCTTTACCTTTACTATTATTACTATTACCTCTCCCTTTATTATTACTAGTATAATTCTTACTAGTAGGCTTACTATTACCTAGCTTAAAGTACTTCTTTTAAGTATAATAATATATTTAATAATAAGTATAATACTTAATAAGCTTTTATACTACTTAAGTATTAGGTTTAGAGACTACTCTTATTTAATTTAGGATTAAGTTATTATCTAAATAAAGTACCTTATAATATACTTAAGGATATAAGCTAGCTTAATAGGGTTAATTTTACTTATAAGCTTATAAGTTTAAATATAATATGTAAAATAGCCCTTATAAGCCTTATTAAGTCTTATATAAAAGAGGAAAATAATGAAGTTAATTTTAAGCCTTAAGTAAGTAAATATAAATATAATTTTATTATAAATAGATTTAAATTAGGTTATAAAGTCTATAATATCTTTATATTAGTTAAGGTCTAACTTAAGTAACTAGTAATATAAATTATTAAGGATATTGAAGCTTATAAAATTTAATATTAATTTTAAGTACCTCTTATAAGTTATAAGTATTTTTAAAGTACTTATTATTTATACAGAGATTATTACTTAAGTAGCTTTTTATAATATTAATAGCTAGTTCTTACCTAAGTTCCTATTTAATAAGTACCTTAGATATAGACTTAAAAAGTTTAACATTATTATTAGAGGGATTTATAACTAATATAATATAAATAATAAGGGAAATAACTTAATCTATATTGTAAAATTTGAAAAGTTTATACTTAAAGGCCTTTAAGTCCTTTAAGCTTCTTAATATAAAGTTAGAGTTTATTACTAGCCTTCCTTATAATTATAATATTCTCCTCTAATATTATTTTTTATAAGGGTAAGTATAAGCTTTAAAGGGATTTAAATTAAGGGGCTCTAAGTTAATAGTAATACTAAATAAATTAATATGATAATTCTTAAGTAAAGTTACCTAGAGATAAGGAATTTTCAAAAAGGTATTAGGATATATCATTATAATTATTTTAATTAAACTACTTATATTTATATTACTTTACTACCTTATTAAGGGATATATTATACCTTAAGAAGTTATACTTAAAGATATAATAATTTTAATAAGTTTTATTTTATTATTACTTAAACTCTTTAGTAGTAATATTAAATAGTTTTAGGTAGCTAATAAGTTCTAAGAGTATAGCTAGAAGTAGAGGAAGAGGTACTTAACGTTAAGCTTAAAGTACTTAAAGATAATTAGATTAAAAGATAGTTTACCTAAGAAAATTAAGGGATCTTAAGGCCCTTTATAATACTCCTGCCTTATAATTTACTTTATAATCTTAGTAGTTATTATATTTTAAGGGGGCTAGGAGATTACCTCTTATACGTAATAAGGTTAGGAGTTGATATAATAGCTTAATATTCTAGGTTATTTAATCCCTAGCTTAATAAGATAATCCCTATCTTTATCTCAAGATTTATAAGTAGTAATAGTGTTAAGATACTAGATACCTAGAAATATACTGGCCCCCTACTAATAGCCCTAGCCACGTAGTTACTAGCCATCTTTTATATATATATACGGCCTAGTAAGGCTTATAAATAAAACTAATCTATCTATCTTATATATATTATAATAGGTTATAAGCCTAGAAGGATAAAGGGCTAGCTAAGAGAAGTATAATCTACTTCTAATATATATATACTAATTCTACGTATTTAGATACGTAATATCCTCCTATTTACCGTATAGTAGCTAGCCTAAGCTTCGTTTAAGGAAGAATAATATTTATTCTAATAAGGATAAGAACTAATTAAATAAAAGAAGTAAGAATAAAGATTTCTTAAGGCTTCTTAATCTTATTAATCCTTTTCTTTCTCTTTATTAAACTATTAATTAAGGAATATATAAAGATTAAGCTCCTTATATAAGTAAGAGGTTTTATTAATAATATTTATCTTTTAACTTATAATAAGTTTATTAAAGGAAACTATTATTAACTTAAAGAAGCTTATTAAATTTATTGAAAATAAATAAAAACGTATAATATAATATTTATATTATATTATAAAAATATAAATTAATTTATATCTTTAAAATATTAAAGAGTTTTAACATATTAGAAATAGTTTAATTTAATAATATAATAAGTAGACTTACTTATCCTTATTACCTTATAAGGCTATTTGGTATATTAAATTATACTACTTATTAAGAAAAAGTCTTTATATAATTATACTACTTACTTTATAAGGTCTTTATTTAAATAATAAGTAGACTTAATTATCCTTATTACCTTATAAGGCTGGTAGGTATATTAAATTATACTTCTTATTAAGATAAGGTCTTTATCTTAATAATAAGTAGACTTAATTATCCTTATTACCTTATAAGGCTAATTAGTATATTAAACTATACTACTTAATTATTCTTATTACCTTATAAGGCTAGTATGTATATTAATTACCTAATCATTAAGATAAAGTCTTTATTTTAATAATAAGTAGATTTAATTGTCCTTATTACCTTATAAGGCTGGTAGGTATATTTAATTATACTACTTATTAAATTAAGGTCTTTATTTAATTATAGAAGAAGAGTAAGTAATATAATTCTAAATTTTTAATATAAGGAAACTAATTTCGTATCTTAATATTATATAAGGTAATTAGTACCTTAGTAATTTAAGTTAAGTTAACTCAAATTATTAAGTAAGTACTAAGGTTTTAGGTTAATTCTAAAAGTTAGAATTAAATCCTAACTTAATAGTTAAGTCTAGTCTATATTAATAAGGATAGTATTTATTTAAATAATATCCTTATCTATTCTTAGGATTAAGAGTCTTATATTAAAGTTATAAAGGTAGTACTTTAATAATTATAAGAATTTAAGCTTTATATAAGTCTTAAGAAATATAAGTTATAATACTTAAAGTAAAGTTTCTCAACTTTATTAATAATAATATAAGTATATATATAAACTCTTATATAATTAATATTATAACCTAGTAAAATAGTATAAAAGATATTTAAATCTTTCTTAATTTTATAAATTTCTATTAATAATTTATTAAATATTACTCCTTTATTATTATAATATTAATAGATTATTTAAAGAATAATTACTTTATACTAAAGGATGAAATAAAAGTTAATAAGGCTTAAGAAACCTTATACCTTAAAATTAAGGGAAAGTAATATACTTTTAATAATATAATATAATATAAGTAATAGCTTTAATTTTACTACTAGTAAATTTAATTATAAATAAGTTATATTAAAGAGGCTTATTATAATTATATTAAGGGTAAAGTATACTTAAAATAACTATATTAACCTAATATTAAATATTCTTTAATATCTTTAAGAGGGAGATAAAGATATATTTATTAAAAAAGTAATATTATAATCTTAAGACTAATTAACTATTATAAATATATTATTAATAATTAATAATAAAATAAGGATTATTTATAAGAGTAAGTTAATTTATATACCTAATAATAAGATAATTAAGTATAAAATTATAAAACTCTATTATAATTACTTATATACTAGCTGTTATTTATAAAAGTAAATATAGGAGCTTATTAAATATAAGTTTTATTAGAAGATAATAAATTAAGATATTTATAATTATATATAATAATACTTAACTTATTAATTATAAATATATTATATATAATATATAATCTCTATTATTAATATTAATAAAGTTATTTTAAGAGATTATAATAATCTTTATTATAAGTCTTACCTTAAGTGAGTTAGGAGGTAATATTTATAATATAATCCTAATAGTAATTAACTATTATATAAAAGTTATTAAATAATTATTTATAATAAAGATAATTAATATAATTAATATAATTAATATTATAATTTTTAAATAATAATATA
>JAABUP010003775.1_pt1 | contig 26264 bp, 22 predicted proteins | sample 5559201 | NCBI WGS metagenome assembly JAABUP01 (sample SAMN10711887, study PRJNA513373) | rock metagenome | isolation source: Antarctica rocks | place: Antarctica | reverse complement strand
GGCCTGGTTGCTGCACCAGCCGGCCGTCACCGCGCCCATCGTGGGTCCCCGGACCATGGAGCAACTCGTCTCCGCCGAACGGGCGCTGACGGTGGAGCTCGATGAGGCGGCGCTGGCCAAGCTCGACGACATCTTCCCCGGCCACAAGACCGCTCCTGAGGACTACGCCTGGTAGGCGCCGGGTCGTCGTTCACGGATCGAGGTGGCGTAGTTTCGCCCGGAATTATGTGGCGTGCCGTGCCGCGTGGCGCTGGGCTAGAGGCGCCCGGGTCGGCGATCATTTGCGTGTCGGGGCGGATCCCCTGGGTCGGTGCGGGTGAGGTGATTGTGGTGGCTGACGCGCAGGACCGGTTGGCGCTGGTGGGGCGGCATGTGCACGACAAGGCCCCGTTGGCTGTCGTCGCTGCTGAGGCTGGTGTGCCATTGCGGACCGCCCAGCGGTGGTTGGCCGCGTACCTCGCCAAAGGCTACCTCCGCGAGCACTTCGACGCCGTCGCCGAAGGTGTCAATTTGCGCGGCTATTTCGTCTGGTCGTTGATGGACAATTTCGAGTGGGCGTGGGGTTACTCACGCCGATTCGGCCTGATCCACCTCGACTACGACACCCAGGTCCGGACGATCAAGGACAGCGGCCGCTGGTACAGCCAGTTCATCGCCGCTCGAACCGCCGAGCAGCGATCATGACGGCGCCGACACGCGCCGAATTCGCCCTGGTTGGGAGCGGTCGGCGGTCCCAGTTTTTCCTGCGGTTGGCCCGCAGCGCCCCGGACCGGTTCCGGGTGTGCGGCGTGGTGACGCGGTCGGCGCAACGCGGAGCCGAAGTCGAGAAACAGTGGGGCGTACCGACCTTCCGGACGGTCGAGGAACTCCTGGCCGCTGCGCGACCGCTCTTTGTCATCCCCTGCGTTCCGTGGCAACTCACCGGCCCGGTGACCACCGAGTGGGTCCGGGCGGGCGTACCGGTGCTCGCCGAGACACCCCCGGCGGCTGACCTGGCTGGACTTACCGAACTGTGGGAAGCAGTCGGCGGGACCGGGTTAGTGCAGGTGGCCGAACAGTACCTACGGATGCCGGCCCACGCGGCGCGACTGGAACTCGTCCGGCAAGACCTGATCGGCGAAGTGACCTCCGTGCAGGTGTCCTCGACCCACCTTTATCACGCAGTGTCGATGATCCGCCGTCTGCTGGGGGTCGGCCTCGGATCGGTCACCGTCGACGCCCGTTCCTTCACCGCGCCACTGGCCGATCCGCTGAGTCCGCGTGGATGGTCGGGTTCGGCCGAGCCGGCGGCGGCAGCCACCACGATCGCCACCCTGGACTGGGGCGGCGGCCGGATGGGCCTGTACGACTTCACCGACAACCAGTGGTGGAACCCGTTGCGCAGCCGAAGGATCGTCATCCGCGGATCCCTCGGCGAAATCGTCGACGATCATGTGGTGCGCCTGGCGGATCCGACGACGCCGATGGAATCGAGCATCCAGCGCCGGTTGACCGGGCTGGATCTCAACCTCGAGGGACTCGAGATCAGGCACGTCAGCCACGACGGCAAGATCCTGTGGCGCAACAACTTCCCAGGAGCGGGATTCTCCGAGGACGATCTGGCCGTGGCGGGACTGCTGGCTGAAATGGTCGCATGGTGCCGGGGTGACGGGCCCGCGCCGTACCCGCTGGAGCAGGGCTGTCATGACCACCTCATCAGTCTGGCCATCGGCGAATCGATCGATGCCGGTCGAACCGTGACTACAGCACCGGCGCCCTGGTCACCCGGCGATCACCAGGGGAATGAAGGAAATTCCGATGCATGACGACCGCGAGTTGGTCGAACGCCGAATCGACCGGGTCCTGCGGGAACGGATCGCCCCCGCCGTGTATCGCGCGACCATGGCGATGACGATCGAGGCCTGGCGGGTGCCGGGCGAGCCGATCCCGGTGGGCCGCGCACTGGCCGACGCGCAGTTCGCACCCTTCCTCGCCGGCACCCCATGGGGGGAACCGTGGTCGACGGTGTGGTTCCGGGTCACCGGCACCGTGCCAGAGGAGTGGACCGGATCGCGGGTCGAGGCCCTGTACGACTTGGGCTTCACCCACCGGACGGCCGGATTCCAGGCCGAAGGTCTGGTCTACGACGAGGCCGGCACACCGATCAAGGGACTCGAACCGCTCAACCACTACGTCCCGCTGCGGGACGTCGGCGCGACCGGTGGACGGGTGGTCCACCTCATCGAGGCCGCAGCAAACCCCGACATCATCGGGCCCGGCATGTTGCCGACGCCGCTGGGCGACCGGCTGACCGCTGGCCAGGAGAAGCAGTACGTCTTCGCCCGAGCCGATCTCGCGCTGCTCGACGACAACGTGTTCCACCTGAACCTGGACATCCAGGTGCTCCGCGACCTGATGCGTCAGCTTGAGATCGGTTCACCGCGCCGCCACGAGATCCTGCGCTCGTTGGAGGCCGCCCTGGACGTGCTCGACCTCGCCGACGTCTGTGGCACCGCGGCGACGGCGCGTGATCGCCTCGCCGTCGTCCTGTCCCGACCCGCATCTCCCAGCGCGCACACCATCAGAGCCGTCGGGCATGCCCACATCGACAGCGCCTGGTTGTGGCCTGTGCGAGAAACGATCCGCAAGACGTCGCGGACCTTCTCCAACGTCGTTGCGCTGGCCGATGAGTACCCGGAGTTGGTGTTCGCCTGTTCGCAGGCCCAGCAGTACGCGTGGGTGAAAGAGCACTTCCCTCCGATCTTCCAGCGCATCAAGAAGGCGATCGCCGACGGAACTTGGGCCCCCGTCGGTGGCATGTGGGTCGAGGCCGACGGGAACCTGCCCGGCGGGGAGGCTCTCGCCCGGCAACTGGTGCACGGTACCCGTTTCTTCCGCGACGAACTAGGCGTCGATCCCCACGGGGCCTGGCTTCCCGATTCCTTCGGTTATTCGGCGGCCTACCCACAACTGGCCCGGCTGGCCGGATTCGACTGGTTTCTCACGCAGAAGATCTCCTGGAACGACACCAACACGTTTCCCCACCACACGTTCTGGTGGGAAGGCATTGACGGCAGTCGGATCTTCACGCATTTCCCGCCGGCCGACACTTACAACGGCGACCTCAGCGGAGGTGAACTCGCCCACGCAGAACGGAACTACGCCGAGAAGGGCCGGGGCACCACGTCGCTGTATCCATTCGGTCACGGCGACGGCGGCGGCGGCCCGACCCGAGAGATGCTCGAGAAAGCCCGGCGAGTAGCAGATCTCGAAGGATCACCACGAGTGGTGCTCGAACACCCGGACGCCTTCTTCGCGCGGGCGCAGAGCGAATATCCGCAGGCGCCGGTATGGGTCGGTGAGCTGTATCTGGAGCTGCACCGCGGAACCTTCACCAGCCAGGCGAAGACCAAACAGGGAAACCGACGCAGCGAGCACCTGCTCCGGGAGGCCGAACTCCTCGCGACGATGGCGGCGCTACAGGGAGCCGACTACCCCGCGGAAGAGCTCGACACGTTGTGGAAGACCGTGCTGCTGAACCAGTTCCACGACATCCTGCCCGGCACCTCGATCGCCTGGGTGCACCGCGAGGCCGAGACGACCTACGCCCGGGTGGCCCGCGAGGTGATCGCACTGAGCCTGCGCGCCGCGCAGACGCTGACCGGCGGGGCCGGTACCGCGCTCACTGTGCTGAACACCGCTCCGCACGCCTTCGCCGGCGTGATCACCGTCCCCGCCGGCGACCTGACGGCCGTCGTCGCGGCCCGACCCGGGACACAAATACTGCACGACGGTTCGATCGCCGTCGTGGGCCGGGTCCCGGGCAGCGGAGCGGCCGGCCTGGCCGGCGACGAACCGGCGCCGGATCCGGTGACCGTCGTGGTCGGCGTCCGGGGCATCACGCTGTGCAACTCCGTGGTCGAATTCCATCTCGACCACGACGGGCTGATCGACTCGGTCACCGACCTGCGCGCGGACCGGGAACTGCTGCCAGCGGGCGGCCGGGCGAACCTGCTGCAGTTGCATCCCGACTTCCCCAACGACTGGGACGCCTGGGACATCGAACGCCACTATCGCCACGTGGTCAGGGATCTGACCGACGTCGACCGGATCGAGATCATCGATCGCGGCCCTCTGGTCGCCGCCGTTCGGGTTTCCCGCCGGTTCGGAAATTCCACAGTCGACCAGGACATCGTCCTGCGGGCCAAGAGCCCGCGCATCGACATCATCACGTCGGCCGACTGGCAGGAACGGGAAAAACTGCTCAAGGTCACCTTCCCGCTGGACGTGCACGCCGAGCGCTTCAGCGGCGAGATCCAGTTCGGCCACATCCATCGGCCCACAGCCGCCAACACCAGCTGGGACGTCGCCCGCTTCGAGGTGCCGTGCCACCGCTGGATTCACGTCGGCGAACCGGGCTACGGGATCGCCGTCGTCAACGACTCCACCTACGGGCACGAAGTGGTTCACGCATCCGGGCTCGACCCGGACGCGGGCGAGACTCGGCCCCGGACCGGCACCGTCGTCCGGCTCAGTCTGCTCCGGGCACCAAGGGTGCCTGATCCGGAGACCGACCGGGGCCGGCAGAAAATGACGTACGGCCTGGTGCCGGGTGCGGACATCGCCGAGGCCGTCCGCCACGGCTACGAGATGAACCTCCCGCTCCGGGTAGTGCCAGGGACCGTCAGCGATGACCTGTCCATGGTCACGACCGAATCGGGTTCGGCGCTCGTGGAATCAGTGAAGCTGGCCGATGACGGTTCGGGTGACCTCGTACTGCGCGTGTACGAGAGCCAAGGCCAGCGGTCCAAAAGCCGCCTACGCCTTGGGCTTCATGCCGGCCGCGTATCGATATGCGATCTGCACGAAAGACCAATCGCGGCACTCCCAATAATAGAAGTATCAAAAGGCACACTGGAGCTCGACCTACGCCCGTTTCAGATCCTCACTCTCCGCGTCGTTCGCTGACATGGCATTCGCCGGGCCAGCCCAGGACCGTCGGCGATCATCAGCGACGGGTATTTTACCGTCGGCTCCCTCGGCCGGTCAGTGGACCATAATGCGCCGGGACCGCCGGATCTGGATCAGGACAGCGATGCACAGGCACAAATTTCAGCTGAGAGTTGGGAACCTATTCTGACGTTTCGGCCGATCAGCGCGACAAAGATTCGAAACGCTGGTTACTGGCGGTCTCTCCGGCGCCAACTAATCGAACAGCGGAATCAGCTTCGTCGCTCTCGCTTGTCAGGAGGGTAAGGTCATCGCCCTCACTGGCGGGCTACAGCCCTCGCCGCCAGGCGGCGAACTTTAATACACCCACGATCTGCAGATCATCCAACCAATGCCCACTGAGGAGGCTGCGATCAGCTATTGCCCAGCGCGTTCAGCGTACCGCAGCGGTATGACATGTCGTGACCAGGGTTACGGTGTCGGTCCTCGCGCTAAGTGGCACTGATTGCTCTAACTATTTGGCACCCTCGAGGACCGTGCGAGCCGAAGAGAGGCCGGTGACCTCGAGCGACGTGGTGCCTGACCGACCCCGCTTGTACGTGGGTTCGGAAATGGTGCCATATAGCGCGAGCAAAAGGTGCCAAATAAATAAATCGAGGATTCACAGAGCAGGCCTTTGCGCGACGACACGGTCGTGGGGATCGCTGATGTGTGAACCGACGGGCGTGGTGCGGGTGGGTCACCATGGCCACTACGACGGGCAATCCTGGCAGGTCGTAGCGCTGACCGGGGTACGACTGACGTTGCGGGGAGGCTCGATGCAGAGTTGCGCTGTCCTGCTGACCCAGCTTGTGGATGCCCAAGACTTCGCGTTGCTGGATGCTCCATCGGCGGCGACGCCGGTCATGCCGGCGGCGTTGGCGGCGCTGGACACGGAAGCGCTACAAAGGTTGCGGCGGCTCGAGGCGCACATTCGGCAGATCGCGGGAACGCCCGAATCCGACGGTTCGGTGTTGGGTGAGAAGGAGCCGGCGACGGATCCCCGCTATGACGGCCGGGGCACCAGTGTTGAATAGCGGGTCGCGGCGAAGGTGGCCGAGTTGGCCGGAGGTGATCTGGCCTTCCGCCGCACTCAGCTGTTCCGCTTCCTGGCGGCCTATCGGACCGACGGGATCGTCGGGTTGTTGCCCGCACCCAAACGCCGTGCGTTGCAGGGCGGTGATGCTTTGGTCGGTGTGGATGAGCGGCTCGTTGCTGGGCTGCGGGCGGTGATGGGCGCGCAGAAGCCGCGGTCGACCGTCACCCGGAGGGTGTTGTTCAGGCAGGTTACGCGTCGTTGGACGCGCTCGACGTTGCTGAGGCGGTGCAGGTTTCCAGCGACCGGGTGCTCTACCGGATCGTCGCCGAGTTGGACCGCGGCAGCCACACATTCGGGGCGGCGACGACCAGGCGGACGACGGCGAACCGCCCGGACCGGCCGTTCACCGCCAGCATCGAGATGCGACCGGGGCAGCAGGTGCACATCGACACCAACACTTTGGACATCATGTGCCGCTACGCGGACGGAGTGACCCGGCGCGCGGAGCTGACCATCGCGGTCGATGTCGCCACCCGGAGCATCGTCGCGGGGTCATCGCGCCGAGCACCAAAGCGGTCGACGCGGTCGCGGTGCTGGCCCGGATGGTGGTGGCCCGACCCGCTGCGGCCGGGGTGGCCGGAGTCGTTGATGTTCGCCCATTCGACGTCGCCCTATGAGCGGCTGCTGAGCATCGACGCCCGGTTCGAGCAGGCCGCGGCCCGGACGGTGATCCTGCCGGACACCATCGTGTGTGACCGCGGCTCGGTCTACATGGCCGAGGAGTTCCGCCGGGCCTCGGAAACGCAACCAGTCAGCTTCGTCGCTGAGGCTGAGTTCCAACAGCACGCCCCACGGTCGAACCCAGGTCCATTCCTTCGCGCCGTGGGCCAGAGCCGCCTCGACGAGCCACTCGCCGTGAGCGCGGCGCAACTGCCGGCCGAATCCGCGTCGCCGCGGCCAGTCGTCGTCAGACGCCTACCGGTCATGAAGAGAACGTATTGTCGGTCCGGGTCGGGACGAGATTGGGTTTGCCCACCCGCGGGGAACGTTCGATGATGCGTGCCATGCCCACTGCCCGACGAGCCGACATGTTCACGCCCGACGGCAGGCCGTCCGACGACGACCCCCGGGAAAACGGACCGCGAATGGGCGGCGAGCGATCGACCCTGGTCGAATCGCTACGCCGTCAACGACTGACGCTGCAGATGAAGTGCACCGATCTGGATGCGGAGGCGATGGCCCGGCGTTCTGTCGAGCCCTCGACGATGTCGCCGCTGGGATTGGTCCGTCATCTGGCGGAGGTGGAACGGGCGACGTTCCGAAGTTTGATGGCCGGCCAGGACGCACCCCGGCTGTACTGCTCCGATACCGATCGGGACGGCGATTTCGATGGTGCGCTCGCCGATCCCGCGGCGGTGACGCAGGCGTGGGAAGCCTGACGCACCGAGGTGAAGTTCTCCGTGCAATTCGTGGCGGATGCGCCCGATCTGGACGTCATCGCCGACGATTCCTCGAACCAGCACGGCAGCGGCGGCGGCCCGATGTCGTTGCGCGAGGTGCTGGTCGGAATGATCGAGGAATACGCCCGCCACCTGGGTCACCTCGATCTGTTGCGCGAGCGCATCGATGGGCGGTTGGGCCAATAGCGGACCGTCCCCCGGGGTCAGCGGGTAACCGCCTTGTGCTCGTTTCGCCGGCGGGCGATCCCGTTGCCGGCCGATCTTGCGCCCGAGCCGGACCGAGGGGCATGGTGGCGCCATGACCACCACCGTTCCGACCGGACATGTCCGGTCGGCCGTCGCCTTCGTCGGCGGCCCCGAAAACGTCCTGACCGACGAGCAGGTCCGGACCTTCGTCACGACCAGTCTGGCTGCCGCCGACATCGACGGCCGCAGCGTGTGCATCATCGTTCCGGACGGCACCCGCAGTTGTCCGTTGCCGCTGCTGCTGGCGGCTGCGCATCAGGCCCTGGCGGGCCGGGCGTCGAGCATCACCGTGCTGATCGCGCTGGGCACGCACGCGGCGATGAACGATGCGGAACTGGCCGCGCACCTGGGCTATGGCGAAGGCGACCTGGCCGCGTCCTATCCGGGTGTCACGGTGCTGAACCACGAATGGTGGAAACCGGAAACCTTCGTGTCGCTGGGTTCGATCAGCGCGGAGCGCGTCGGCGAGCTCTCCGAGGGCCGATTGCGGGCCCCGGTCGAGGTGGTGCTCAACCGCGCAGTGATCGACCACGATGTGGCGCTCGTCGTCGGACCGGTCTTCCCCCACGAGGTGGTTGGCTTCTCCGGTGGTAACAAGTACTTCTTTCCCGGCGTCGCCGGGCCGGAGGTCATCGACTTCTCCCACTGGCTCGGCGCCCTGATCAGCAGCGTCGACATCATCGGCACCAAGGGCATCACCCCCGTACGGGCGTTGATCGACGAGGCGGCCTCGCTGATACCGAGCCACCGGCTCGCCCTGTGTCTGGTTGCCCAATCCGGTACCGGCGCACTGCATGCCGCCTCCTTCGGGGCGCCGGAAGACGCCTGGGCCGCCTGCGCCGATGTGTCGGCTCAGACCCATGTCCGCTACCTGGATACGCCGGTGCGGCGGGTGCTGTCGATCATCCCCACCAAATACCAGGACATGTGGACCGGCGCCAAGGGCTTCTACAAGGTGGAGCCGGTCGTCGCCGATGGCGGCCAGGTCATCCTTTACGCGCCGCACATCACCGAGATCTCGGTCATGCACCCGATGATCACCGAGATCGGTTACCACTGCCGCGACTACTTCCTCGGTCAGTGGGACAGGTTCTCCGGCTACCACTGGGGGGACCTCGCGCACTCGACCCACCTCCGGGGAGCGGGCACCTGGGATCCGGTGAACGGCGAAAAGGGACGTGTCACGGTCACTTTGGCGACCGGCATACCGGAAGCGGTGGTGCGGGCGGCGAATCTGGACTACCTGGATCCCGCTGCGGTGAACCGGGCAGCAATGGAAGCGGACCCGGACACGCTGGTCATTCCGCAGGCCGGCGAAGTGCTGTTCCGGCTGCGGTAATCCGGCGCGATCGGGGCTGCGGTCGTTACTCGATCGACCGGCCGCGGTCGGAGATCCGGGTGCAGGTTGGCGGCCGACCCGCCCGTAGTGGTGTGCTTGCGAGCAGGTGATGTGTGCAGCGGCGACCGATGATCGTCGGGTAGCGGCTCGACACGAGCAGGGAGCTGGGACAGGTGATGGTGGACGATCCGCCGATCGAAGTGGAACAGGCAGTGCTGGACCGGCTCGCCGCAGCGATCGGGCCCGTCAACAGGTTGGGTGTCGCCTTCTCCGGCGGTGTCGATTCGGCCGTACTGCTGGCCGCGGCCGTTCGGACGCTGGGCGCCGGGCGGGTCGTCGCCATCCTCGGCGTATCCCCCAGCCTGGCCGCTGAGGAGCGCGACCAGGCTCACGTGGTGGCCCGGTTCATCGGTGCTCCCGTGGTCGAGGTGACCACCTACGAGGGGGACCGGCCGGAGTATCGCGCCAACGGACCCGACCGGTGCTTTTTCTGCAAGGACGAATTGTTCAGCCGCATCGATGACGAGATCGTCACCGCCCATCAGCTCGACGCCGTCGCGTACGGCGAGAATGCCGACGATGCACAGCGTCCCGATCGTCCCGGTTCCGCTGCGGCGACGAAGCACGCGGTACTGCGGCCACTGGCCACCGCCGGGATGGACAAGGCCGCTGTCCGCCGACTTGCCCGCAGCTGGCGACTGCCCTGCGCCGACAAGCCTGCTGCGCCCTGCCTGGCGTCACGGATACCGCACCATGAGCCGGTGAGCCCGGAAAAGCTGCGGCAGGTCGAACAAGCCGAAGCAGCCGTCCGCCGCCTGGGCTTCGAGGACCTCCGGGTGCGGCACCACGGAGACGTTGCCCGGCTGGAACTGTCACCGGTCGATCTCCTCCGCGCTGTCACGGACCCACTGCGTTCGGCGGTGCTGTCAGCCGTTCTCGGAGCGGGTTTCCGTTTCGTCGCAATCGACCTGGCCGGCGTGCAGTCCGGAGCCTTCACCCTGCCGCTGGTGCAGGTGGACCATGGCTGACCCGGCCGGGTCAGCTGATCAACTGTCCGATTTCGCCACGCTGGATCTCGACCGCGCCGACCGGCGCGGCTACCCCGAAGCGGTGTACTGCGAGGGAAAATCCGCTGCGCAGGTCGGCGCCATCGCGGCAGCGTTGGCCGGCCATCCCGGGCGGGTGGCGCTGTTCACCAGAGCCGATCCCGACCATGCCGCCGCGATCCTGGAACGACTTCCCGATGCCGTCCACCACCCCGAGGCCCGCATCCTGGCCTGGCCGCCGCGGCTCGCGGAACCCACCGGCGGGCTGGTCGTGGTGGTCGCAGCCGGCACGTCGGATCTCCCGGTCGCCCGGGAAGCGATGCTGACCGCGCAGTACCTCGGCCGGCGAACCGAACTGGTCGTCGACGTGGGAGTGGCCGGGCTGCACCGCATTCTGGCCAAGCTGGACGTGCTCGGCCGGGCCCGGGTGATCATCGTGGCGGCCGGCATGGACGGAGCCCTGCCCAGCGTTGTCGCCGGCCTGGTCGCGGCGCCGGTGGTGGCCCTACCGACATCGGTGGGCTACGGCGCTGCCTTCGGCGGGCTGGCGGCACTTCTGGCGATGCTCAACTCGTGCTCCCCCGGCGTCGCCGTGGTCAACATCGACAATGGCTATGGTGCCGGCCATCTGGCTGCGCAGATCGCCGCTCCGCAGTCGTCGACCGAACTGCCCGTCACGGTCACTCCATGACCGGTGCAGCGGCCAGCGGCGGTAGGCACGGCTGGATCGACGCGACCGCAGGCGTTGCCGGCGACATGTTGCTCGGTGCGCTGGTAGACGCGGGCGCTGACCTGACCGTCATCCAGCACGCCATCGATCTGGTAATTCCGGAATCCGTCCGGCTCGATCCGGCCACCGTCACCCGCGCCGGTCAGCGCGCCGTCAAGATCGACGTGGCGGTGCTGGTGGTCGACCCCCCGCACCGCAGTTGGCGCACCATCCGCGGGCTGCTGGAGGGAAGCGCCCTGCCCGGCGCCGTCCGTGACAGGGCTGTGGCGGTCTTCGCCCGGCTGGCGGAGGCCGAGGGCCGGGTCCACGGCATACCGCCCGACGACGTGCTCTTCCACGAAGTGGGCGCACTCGATTCCCTGGCCGACGTGATCGGCGTCTGCGCCGCATTGGCCGACCTGGGCATCGCCACCCTCAGTGCCGGCGAGGTCGCCGTCGGATCGGGACGGATACCGGCTGTCCACGGCGACATTCCGGTCCCGGTACCGGCTGTCGCAGAGCTCGCCATCGGTTGGCGGGTCTTCGCCGGCGGTCACGGGGAACTCGCCACGCCCACCGGCATGGCGCTGGTCACCACGTTGGCCACCGCATGCGAACCGCTGCCGGCCATGCGCATCACCGCGATCGGGGTCGGCGCCGGCACCAAGGACTTTGCCGGCCGGCCAAATGTCACCAGGATCCTCTGCGGCGACAGGCGCACGTCGCCGGCTTCCACTACCGACGAATCCGAATTGGTGCTCGAAGCAAACATCGATGACCTGGATCCCCGGTTGTGGCCAGGCGTCCTGGACGTGCTGCTGCGGGCCGGCGCGGTCGACGCGTGGTTGACGCCGATCCTGATGAAGAAGGGCCGACCTGCCCACACCTTGAACGTGCTGTGCCACCTGGAGGATGCGGACACGCTGCGCGAGCTGATCTTCACCCACACCAGCACCATCGGGCTGCGCGAACACCAGGTCTCCAAGCGGGCGCTGGCCCGGTTGTGGTGTGACGTCCAGGTCGCCGGGGGCACGGTCTCCATCAAGATCGCCCACCGCGACGGCGTGATCATCCAGGCGACCCCGGAATTCGACACGGTGACGGCCGCGTCGGCGCAGACGTCGCGGCCCACTGCGGCGGTGTTGGCCGACGCGATCGCCGCCGCCGCGTCCGCCGGATGGGTCACCGGAAATCCGTTGCCGCGCAAGGCCGAGTTATCGTCAGTGTGGGATCGCGCCTGACCGTGGGTGCGCGGGTGACCGCGTGGGGACGGGGCAACCAGGCCGCGCCTGGTGTCCCCGGGTCAACTCTCTTCAATGTCGGCGGCCTGCCGGACCCCCGGCTCGCCGGGCTGGAGCCCACCCGCCGGACGAGAACGCCATCGTCGTCGATCCCGGCCGCAACGCCGCTCCGGCGGCCGGTGAGGTACTGCGACGCCTGCACCTGGCACAGGCGGCGGCAGATATCGGCAGCGGCAAGAATCGGCGGTCGGCAACGTAGAGGGTGCGGCAGCACGACCGCGAGAGGAGGACCCGACGGCAGCAGTCGGGTCGTTCGACGACTTCCTTCCGGTTGGAACAGGCCGGTCTGGTGCGGTACGCCGCCCTTACTGACGGGATCCACGGCGCAGGGCGAGGACCTTGTGCAGGACGTACTGGTCCGGTTGTACCTGCGGTGGAACGATCTCACCGCACCCGGCGGGGAACGTTCTGGCCCACGCGCGTCGGGCGACCTCGGTGGTCCACACCTGCATGATCGCGAGCATGCACCCAGATCGCCAGCCACAATCAACCAACCGGGGTGATGCCCTCGCCGACAAGCGGGCCTGTCGGTTTTTTCGTTGACGGATCCGCCTACGACATGATGGTGGACGTGAGTCTGGGTCGACCTTGGCTACGGCGTCACCGGCGTGGACCGCAATGCCGAGATGGCCGTTTCAGCCGGGGAACGCGGAGTACACGTCATTCAGGCTGACAGCAACGAAGTATCCGGCGAGTACGACGTTCTTTTGTTCACGCGCTCTCTGCATCACGCCGAGAACCTGGACAACACCCTCGCGCACGCCGTCACACTGCTCGCCCTGGGGAACAGATCATCATCGAAGAATTCGCCTGGGACCGGTGAATCACACCGCCGCCCGCTCTTCTACGACAACCGGGCAAAGCTGGTTGCCGCCGGCCTGCTCGACGCCCCTCGGTCGCGTCGGCACCGATGTGACCACGACGAACACGAGCATCCTGTGGCGTCTCGTCGACGGACGCGGCGGTCGGTGGATCGAACCCACCACTGGGGCCGACGACGCGCTGACCGCCCATGCGTGGAAGACGGCCGCATCGCCGCCGGCGATCTTCCCTCAGTTGGCCTGCTAGCCTCCGTCTGCCCCCAGTCGAACAGCTACGGAACTCCGAACGGGCAAATCTTGATCGTTTCCTCGGTTGCGCGAATGGCGAACGGACAGCGGCACGACGCCCTCACCATGACCACCTTGCCAATCGACCCTGGGCCGGCGCCCAGTGTCTCGGTTGCCGATCGGCGATCGGGACGCCGCCAGACGTCCAGCATTTGTTGCGCACAGCGGCGCCGGGACTTGTCAGTCGCGACGATGGGCGCGCAGGTTCGTGATCTCTAGTAATGAACCGCCCTGGCGCCGGGGGACGCCACGCACTGACCGATTCTGACGGACGTAAGGATTTTAGTGCCGAGCCGGACCGGCGGATTCCCGCTCGACCAGGTGAGTCGGGAGTACGAACGCCTGACCGGCCTTCGGTTGCGCTCCCTTGATGACGGCCAGCAGGTTGTGCACGGCCATCTCGCCCATCTGTCGTAGTGGCGCCGCCACGGTGGTGAGCGCGGGGGTGATCAGCCGGGAGGCGAAGATGTCGTCGAAGCCGATCACGCTGACGTCGCCGGGCACGTCGAGGCCGGCCGCGATCAGCGTGCGGATCAATCCGATCGCGATCTGGTCGTTGTAGGCGAGCACCGCGGTGGGTGGGTGCCCCCTGAGTTTCTCGCCAGCGAGCTTTTCGGCGGCGAGCTGACCCCCCTGGACGTTCGGCGGGAAGGGACCGATTCGCTTGGTGGTGAGGTGCATTTCCGCCGCCACCGTACGCAGCGCGCTCCATCGGGCGCCATCTGCCCATGACGCCTCCGGTCCGGCGACGTAGGTGATGGACCGATGGCCGTGCCGGTGCAGATACCCGGCCACCTGGCGGGCACCGGACAGGTTGTCGGTGATCAGACTGGGCACCTCCGGAATAGCCCGATTGAGCACCACCATCGGCTTCTGCTTCGCGGTCATCTTGATCGCGGCGTCCGACATCCGGCTGCTGGCCAGGATCAGACCCTCGGCAATTGGAATGGACCGCTCGAGCGCCTCCCGCTCGAGCAGTTCCGATTCCTGGCCGTCGGCCAGCATCATGGTGAAGTCGGCCTCGGCGGCGGCGGCCTGGGCGCCGCGGATGATCTCGGTGAAGAACGGGTTGCTGACGTCGGAGATGGTCAGGGCGATGATCGAAGTCTTTCCTGTGGGCAGGGCCCTGGCCATTGGATTTGTCCGGTAGCCGAGAAGCTGCGCCGCTAGCCGGATCCGCTGGGCCGTTGCAGCATTCACCCGACCGGGTCGGGCGAAGGCGCGGGAAACGGTGGAGGCGACCACGCCGGCCTCGCGGGCCACGTCGTAGATCGTGACGCGGCGCGCGTCGTCGCACTTCTGCGCCATGTCACCTCTTTGATCGATCTGGGAGCTGTGGTGACCCACACTTTAGAACCCCAGGAGGGGTGGGCAACGGGTTACCCAGCGGTCGGGCCGGGATCAGCCAAGGGCGGGTGATTGGGCGTAGACATCGGTGATGATCCGCAGGGTCTTCAGGGCCTCCGTGGGGTCGATCCAGAATGGCCTGCCAGTCCGGACATGCCGGTAGAAATCATCGATCAGTAGCCCGTGCGATGCACCCCAGTAGGCCTTTTCGCCGGAGCCGAGCTGCGCTGCAACTGTCACCTCGGTGCTGCCGTCGGCGTAGCTCACGGTGAGATCGGTGTCGATCCGGGCCGTTGCGCCCTCGGCGACGAGCTCCAGCGACACCGGCGCGTTGTCCACGTAGCCGTTGCTGGCGTAAAAGATCGACCGGCCGCCACCGGTATGCCGCAGTTGAATGGCCGCAGTATCCTCCACCTGCACCGGATCGGGGAGGGACAAACGGTCCGCGTGACCCCGGACCTCCTCCACATCGCCGAGGTACCACTGCAACAGATCCAGGGTGTGGATTGCCTGGTTGATCAGCACTCCGCCACCGCCCTGCGCCCAGGTGCCCCGCCAGGGGCGACGGCGGTAGTAGGACTCGTCCCGGAACCAGGTCACCGAGGCTCGCCCACCCAGAACCCGTCCGAGCGCGGCGCCGTCGATCAGTTTCCGCAGTATCTGCGAAGTGTCGTTGTACCGGTTCTGGAAGCAGACCCCGATGGACGCCTGGCTCGACTCGGCCGCCCGCACGACCGCCTCACCGTCTGAAACTGTGGTGGCCAGGGGTTTTTCCAGCAGCACGTGCACGTCGGCGGCCAATGCGGTGGTAGCCATCGGTGCATGCAGGTAATGCGGTGTGCAGATGTGCACCACGTCCGGCCGGGCGGACGCCAACATCGCCGCGAGTTCGGTGTGTGCGGTACACCTATTGCGCGCCGCCGTCTGTGCCGCCAACTCTGCATCGATGTCGCACACGGCCACCAATTCCGCGTCGCGATTGGCCAGGATGGCGTCGAAGTGTACTGAGGAGATGTCGCCGCACCCGATCACCGCCACACGCAGCGGAGCCACTGTCATTCCTGCCCGCTGCCCGCGCTGAGCGGAAGATGCGCCAACGCCCAGTCGTAGGCAATCTGGTGACACTCGCGCAGCGGCACCGACGGGATGTCCACCTCGATCATGTAGTCGCCGGTGAAACCCGATGCCAGGACCCGCAGGCAGGCCGACAGGTCCACCTGCCCGGTGCCGGGCTCGGCCCAGATACGGCCGGGGCGAGTGGCCTCGCGATAGTTGAGGTCCTCTGCCTTGGCGCGCTGGATGCCGGCGGCGAAGGTGTCCTTGAGGTGGACACCGACGATCCGGTCCGCGTAGTCGACCATCATCGCCGCGACATCCATTCCAGCCCAAGATATATGGCCAGTGTCCGGACCGAAGGCCAGCAGCTCCGGCCCGATACCATCGAGCACCGCGCGGACCTCGGCCTCGGTCTCCACCCAGCCGCCGACGTGCGGGTGTAGAGCCGCCTGCACGCCCACGGATTGCATCGCCCGGCACGCTGCGGCGATACCGTCCACGAGGGTGCTCAGCCGGTCCGGGTCGAAGTCGATCCCGACCGCGGGGTGTTCCATCCGCGACGAGCCGGGCGGTTCGATGGTCGAGATCATGCACACCCGCTGACCCAGGCCGGCCTGCACGGTAGCGAATGCCCCTGCCGCGTCGGCCATCTGGCCGTGGGTATGCGGGTCGGTGAAAGAGCCGGAGTACAGGCTCAACGCCGGGGCCAGCCCGAACCCCTGCAGCCAGGGCAGGTACGCATCGGCGGACATGTCGTAGGGAACGTCCGCTTTCACCGCTTGGTAACCGATCTCGGCCAATTCGGTGAACGCCCGGCCGAGTGTCGCGGTAGATCGGTCAGGTGTCCCGCCCGGTAGCCAATAGGCGATCGGGTTGACTGCCAACCGAGCCAGGGACGGTCCGCTCACAGGGTGACCGGCTTCCCGGTGGCTGCGGACTGGTAGAGCCCGAGGATGACCGTGAGGGAGGTGCGGGCGTCCGTCGGTCGTACCCGGGGTTGCCCGTCTGTCCGGATCGCCGTGACGAAGTCGGTCAGCTGCCGCTGATGCGCGTTCCCGAGCGAGGTATCGTCGGGATCCAGCTGGTAGTCGTCGGTGACCTGGTTGACCCCGGTTCCCGCGGACAGCTTAATCTCCGGTGCGGCACCTGCGTTCTCGTGGATGAAGGTCAATTCGTCGTTGGAGATGACCGCCGAGCCTTTGGAGCCGAAGATGCGCAGATTGGCATCCAGCCCCGGGTAGGCGGCGGTGGTGCCGTGGATCATGCCCAAGGCGCCGGAGGCGAACTTCACCACAGCGACGGCCGTGTCTTCGACCTCGATCCGCTCGTGTGCCAGGCATGCGGTGTAGGCGAACACTTCCACTGGGGTGCCGACCATGGTGACCAGCAGGTTGATGGTGTGCACGGTCTGGTTCATGATGGCGCCGCCGCCGTCCAGCGCCCAGGTGCCGCGCCAATCACCTGAGTCGTAGTACGTCTGTCCGCGCCACCAGGCGTGCGATGCGATCGCCGACGTGATGGTGCCCAGGCTTCCGGAACGGATCGAGTCGAGCACCTTCTCGGTGGACTTGTCGAAACGATGCTGGGAGATCACCGCGACCTTCTTGCCGGACCGCTGCTCGGCCTCGATGATGCGATCCGCTGCGGCGAGGGTGATGTCGATCGGTTTCTCGACGACGACGTGCTTGCCGGCGTCGAGCGCGGCCACCGCCAGGTCGGCGTGCAGTCCGCTCGGCGTGCAGATGGTGACCGCGTCGATGTCGTCCCGGCCCAGGAGAGCGGGGACGTCGTCGGTGTGCTCGGAGACGCCGTACTTGGCCGCCATGGCTGCAGCCTTGTCCGGATTGGTGTCGGCGATGGCCACCAGATCGGCGGTGTCGGACATCGCGGTGAGGGCGCGGGAGTGCACATCGCCGATCACTCCGGCGCCGATGACGGCGAACCTCACCCGCTGTTGTGTGTGCGTCATGCGTAGGTGATCCCTTCACTGTCCAGGATGCCGGTGAAAGCCTTGGTGGCGCGGACGAAATGGTCCGCCCCGGAGAAGCCGCCCAGTGGGTTGGCGGAGCCGAGGTGCGGTTCCATGGAGAAGAACCCGTCGTAGCCATCGGCCAGCAGCGCCCTGACCGTTTCCGGTACCTGGCCGTCGCCGTCGCCGGCCGGTACCACCTCGCCGGTGGCGAGGATGGCGTCTTTCACCTGGATGTAGACGGTGTACGGCTTGAGCAGTTCATAGGCGGCGGTGAACGGGGTGACACCCACCTGGACGTAGTTGGCGGCGTCCCAGGTCAGCCGTAGGCTCGGCAGGTTCACCGATTCCACGATGTCCAGCACGCGCTCGGGCACGTCGCCGAAGATCTCTTTCTCGTTCTCGTGCAACAGCACCACGCCGGCCTGATCAGCGCGCTCGGCCATCACCCGCATGCGCCGGATCACCTCGTCGCGGTAGTCCGCCGGCGACTGGTCCGGCCGGAGGAAGAACGAGAAGATCCGGATGTAGGGGGCGCCGAAGCGTGCTGCGACTGCCACGGCGCGGTCGAACCGGAGGAGATGGGCGTCGAAATCGTCGTCGATGTTCACCTTGCCGATGGGCGAGCCGATCGACGAGACGGACAACGAGTGCGCGGCCAGGACCTTTTCCGCCTGGTCCAGTTGCTCGTCGGTCAGGTCAAGGACGTTGACGTCCCAGGCGGAACGGAGTTCCAGATAGGTGATGCCCAGATCGTTCAGCAACCGGCACTGCGTTTCCAGGTCTGAATCGATCTCATCGGCAAATCCCGACAGTGTCCACATGGTCGATACTCCTTGCGTTGGTGTGGTTTTAAACAGTTGGCTCAGGTACTGGGCTGGCCGGCGGCGAGGTCGCGGCAGGCCTGTGTCACCGCGTCGGCCAGAGGTTGATCGGCGGCCAGCGCCGGGTCGAGGAAATCGATGATCCGGGCGACGGCCTCCTTGAGGGATCCCGCCGCCAGAGCGACCACCTGATCGTTGGTGTCCTTCACCGGCGCGCCGGCCCCCCGCAGGTGGTTGATCCAGGCGGCCACCACCCGCACGGCCCCTGCCGGGAGTCGTCCCGCGGTCAGGTCGCGGCGCAGGACGGGGATCACCCGGACGGGGATCTTCTGCGAGCCGTCGGCCGCGATCTGGGCCAGCAAGTGCCGGATCCGGGGGTTGGTGAACCGCTCGACGAGGGCACTGCGGTACTGGTGGACGTCCGCCGGTGGCAGCGTGAGATGCGCCGCAGCTTCGTCCCACCATTGCTCCAGCCAGTCCCGGCAGGTCGGATCGTCCATGGCCTGCGCGATGGTGGTGTGGCCGCGGGCACTGGCCGCATAGGCGAGCAGACTGTGGCCGCCGTTGAGCAACCACAGCTTTCGCTCCTCGAACGGGACGATGTCGGCGACGAAACGGGCGCCTGCGGTCTCCCAGGCCGGCCTCCCGCCGGGAAATTCGCCGCTGAGTACCCACTCGCTGAACGGCTCGGTGACCACCGGGGCGGCGTCGGTCAGACCGGTCAGCTCGGCTGCGGTCACGATGTCGCTGTCCGCGGTCGCCGGGGTGATGCGGTCGACCATGGTGGTCACGAACCGCACGTTCTGCTCGATCCACTGGTCCAGTGTGGGATCCACCAATGACGCGAAGTCCCCGACGACAACTGCCGCCACGCGGCCGTTCTCGGGCAAGTTGTCGCAGGGCACGATGGCCAGCGGGCCGCCGCCGGCCGCTCGCCGGGCCAGCAGCCCGGCGACCAACCGGCCGGGAGTCGATCGCAACGCCGAGTCATCGCCGCGACGGACAGCATCCGCGTCGGCCAGCACATCGGGTGCCTGATGGTCGAGCCGTCCGTCGGGTCCGCGCAGGTATCCCGCCTCGGTGACCGTCAGGGTGACCAACACGACGGCCGGATCCGCGAGATAGCTGACGAGCGCGGCGGTGTCGGGGCCCGGGTGTGTTCGGCTGAGGGTCGGGATGATCGCCGTTGAGTCACCGTCGGCAGCGCGGGTGATGAGCGTGTATAGCCCATCCTGCGCGGTCAGTTTTTCGGCGAGCTCGGTGGAGCGCCCGGTGAAGGCGGCGATTCCCCAGTCCGCCGCGTCCGCGGTGTACCAGGCCTGGTGGGCTCGAAAGAAGTTGCCCAGCCCCAGATGCACCATCCGCACCGGGGCCGCCGGCCCGAGATCTGCAGACCGCCTCGTCAATCGCTCGGAAGGGGTCACAATTTGAACACCCGCCGCGGCTGGGCGTCGACCAGTTCGACGAGACTGTCCTGGGCCTCGTCTAGATCCAGCCGGTGTTCGGCGACCAGTCCGGCCAGGAAGCCGGCGTCCAGCCGCCTGGACATGTCGTGGCGCGCGGGAATGGTACAGAATGCCCGGGTGTCGTCGATGAATCCGGAAAGCTTGGACAGTCCTGCGGTTTCGGAGACCGACTGTTGGAAGTGCCGGATCTCGGTCGGATTGTCCAGGAACCACCACGGAGCCCCGACGAAAACGGACGGGTAGAAGCCGGCCAGCGGTGCGATCTCCCGGCTGAAGGTGTCGGCGTCGACGGTGAAGAGCACCAGGTGCAGGTTGGGGTGCGTACCGAAGCGTTCGAGGAGCGGCCGCAGCGCTCTGGTGTATTCGACGGCGATCGGGATGTCGTGCCCGGTGTCCGGGCCGAACGTCGCCGCCGTCGGGCCGTGGTGGTTGCGTTGGACGCCAGGGTGAACGGTCATCACAAGGCCGTCGTCACATGACATCCGGGCCATTTCGTGCAGCATGTGCCGCCGGAAGGCTGTCATCTCCGCGGTGGTGGCCCGACCGTCGCGCGCTTCCCGGTAGATGCGCTCCGCGTCCGTCCGATCCAGGGGGGTGGTGTCCAGGTCGAGGTGACTGTGGTCGGCGGAGACGGCTCCGTTGGCGATGAAGTACCGCCGACGATCTTCCAGTGCCGCAATGTATCCGGCGTACTCACCGATCTCCACCCCGGCGGCCGCGCCGAGTCGGTCGACGTTGCCGGACCAATCCGGTGTCGCCGGTTCGAGGTAGCGGTCCGGCCGGAAGGTCGGAATCACCCTGGTCGGGAAGTCAGGATCCGCGGCGATGGCCCGGTGCGCCGCCAGATCGTCGGCGGGGTCGTCGGTAGTGGCCATCACGTCGATACCGAACTGCTGCAACAGGCTTCGCGGCCGAAACCCTGGCTCAGCCAGTCGCTCGACGATCTGATCGTAGATTCGGTCGGCGTTGGCCTCGCTGGGCCGCTCGGTCACGCCGAAGATGCCACCCAGCTCGGAGTCGAACCAGTACCGCACCGGTGTCCCCCGAAAGACGTGCCAGTGGGCGCACAGCAGTCTCCAGGCCCGGCGCGCCTCGTCCTCCGGCAGCGGACCCCTTGCCACCCCCAGCTCCGCCAACGGCACCCCGTTGGCGTGCAGGAGCCTGGTCACGTAGTGGTCCGGCTGAAGCAGCAGGCTGGTGGGGTCGGCGAAGGGCTGGTTGTCCAGCAGGACTCTGGGATCCACGTGGCCATGCGGCGAGATGATCGGATGGTCCCTGACCGACGCGTACAGATCGCGGGCGAGCGCCCGCACGGCCGGCTCCGCGGGCAGCAACCGGTCGGCGTGCAGTGTCAGCGGAACGGCCGTGCTCTGCAGATTGGTCATGAAAAGTCTTTCTCCCAGTGGCGGATGTGCGGGGACGGCGAGAAGCGTCCGCAGCTAAGGCGTGTGCCGCGGTATCAGCCCTTCTCGCCGCCGGCAGTCAGGCCGCCGACCAGTTGCCGCTGGAAGATCATGTAGAGAATGACGACCGGCGCGGCCGAGATCAGCGAGGCGGCCATCAGTTGACCGTAGAGGGGCAGGGAGCCGTTCTCGGTAGTGACGGCGAAGATCTGCAACTTGATCGCCACGGTCTGGGTGTTCGGCGAAGTCAGCACGCTGGCGAACAGCACGTCGTTCCAACCGACAAGCAGCGAGAAGACCAGCGTCACGACCATGCCGGGGATCATCAGCGGGAAGATGATCTTGCGCAGCGCGCCGAACCGGGTGAGGCCGTCGATCATCGCCGCCTCATCGAAGGCGATCGGGATCTGCCGGAGATTGGTGACCAGCAGCCAGGTAGCGAACGGAATGGCGAACGTCAGGTAGGTGACGATGAGGGCTGGTCGGGTCCCGATGATCGGGATGCCGATCGCCGAACCGAACGAGCTGAACACCACGAACAGCGGAAGGATGATCATCACTCCGGGAATGGACTGCAACCCGACCAGGGAGGTCAGGAATGGTCCACGGCCACGAAAGTTGAAGCGCGCCAGGCAGTACGCCGCACCCAATCCGAGGAAGGTGGCGATCAGGGCGGCGCCGAGCGAGGCAACCAAGCTATTCCACAGACCCTGGGCCAGAGCAACGGTGGACCACACGTTCAGGTAGTTCGCGAACACGAAATGGCTCGGCCAGAGCTTGCCCGCGGCCGCATCGAAGTCCGGCGTGACGGAGATCAAGAGCATGAACAGCACGGGCAATAAAGACAGCAACAGCAACGTGACGATCAGGATGGACAGCCACCGGGGTAGCAACTGCTGAGGATTGCGGGGCCGGGTCCGCCGTCCGGTGGGCTGGGTCGCCGGTATTTCCGATATGAGCTCGGTCATGTCATTCGTCCCCCGCAGCGGCAGTCAACTTCGAGGCCCGTAGATAGAAGACGACGGGAATCATCAACAGAATGAGTGAGAGGACGGACATCGCCGCCCCAAGACCGAATCTAAATTGCTGGAATGACGTCTGATAGATGTTGACCGGCAGGGTGAGTACCGGATCCGGCGCCGGCGTACCGAACAGTACGAACGGCAGCGTGAAGTTGTTGAAGTGCGCCAACGTGGACAGCAGTAGTCCTAGGGCAAGTTGGTTCCGGATCTGTGGGATGACGATGTAGCGGATCTTGGAGAACCAGGTGACTCCGTCCATGTCCGCAGCCTCGTAGAGCTCGTTCGGAATGCTCTGCATGCCAGCGATCGTCATCATGTAGACAAACGGCCAGGACGCCCAGATGTCCACGAGCACCAGCGCCCAGAAGGTGTTGGTGCCGATCAGCCACTGCTCGCCGTGGATGCCGAATACGCCGAGAAACTGGTCGAAGGCCCCGCCGGGCTTGAGGACGAACCGCCATACCGTTGCGGTCACGAAAGACGGCAGAACATACGGAATCAAAAAGGCCGACCGGACCAGGAAGCGACCCCGGAAGGAGGCGTTGACCGCGAGGGCGGCGATGAGGCCGATCGGAGCGCAGACCACGGTGGTCACCAGCGAGAAGGCGATGCTGATCCACAGTGAGTGCAGCAGGCCCGATGTTACGAACGCCTCGCGGTAGTTGTCGAACCCGATGAACGGGGCACTGGTCCACGACCTGAGCGAGTACTGATCCAGCTCCAGAAAGCTGATCACCACGGCGAGCAGGAAGGGTATGACGATGACCAGCGCCAGCAGAGCCAGGGTCGGCGACATCAACCACAGCGGGCGACCACCGGGAGTGCGATCCTTGCGTTCCTTCTCAGGCTCGTCGCCCCCGGTCGCCGGGCTGACGCCCGGCGACGGGTTTGCAGCCACGGACGCCGAGGTCATTTGTTGGCTCGGTCCAAGCTGGACTGGGCTGCCGTGTTCGCGGTGTTCAGCAGAGTCTGCACGGCGCTGACCTCATAACTGCCCTTTGCCAGCGAGGGAAGCGACTGGACGACCGTATTGGTCACACCATTCTGAAACTCCGACCAAGCGCCGGTGAACGCCGTCGGTGTCGAACCCTTCTCAGCTACCGCGAACGGAGCCAACATGGGATTCTTGGCGGCCAACTGGGTGAAGGCGTCGACGTTGGTCGGCAAATTGCCGAAATCGTTGAACTGTTCCACCTGCATGTCGGTGCTAGTGATGATGTTGACGTAGGCCAGCGCAAGATCCTTGTTCTTTGAATACGACGCAATAGCCACATTGTCACCCGAAACGATGCTTTGGGCCGCAGGCGCACCAGCCGGGTGGGCGGTCATACCCATCGGGACCGATGGCAGCGGCGCAAAGGCATACTTACCCTTCATGGGTGACGAGTCCAGACTCGGGATGTTGCCGGGCCCCGACATCACTAACATGGCCGCTTTGGCCTGACCGAAGGCCGCGATGGCATCCCCGTTCTTCCAGCCCGCGCTGGCCGGATCGGCAAGCTTGTACTTCGTCAGAAAATCGAAGTACTGCGTGGTCGCCTTGAGTACCTTCGGTGAATTGAGCAGAGCTGTCTTGAGATCGGCGCTGATGAACGGTCCGCCGGCCTGCTCGCTCAATGACCAGATGTACTTCCACGGGTCATATGAGTCCGCATAGTCCATGGCCAGGCCGTAGACGCCTCCCTTGGTCAGCTTGGTGGCGTCCGCCACCAGGGCGTCCCAGGTGGTCGGCGGACTGGTGATGCCGGCGGCCTTGAACATCTCGGTGTTGTAGACCATGGCGTACGGCCGCGTCGCGACCGGGATACCGATCTGGCTGGTCGCGTTGGGACCGGACATGCCAAGCGTCTGCTGGTTGTAGCGGCTGCGGCCGCCGATTTTGTTCCAGTCAGCGTCGCTTAGCGTCACGAAACCCTTGGTGGCATAGGCAACCGGCGTGAAGGTGGTACCGAGTTGATACACGTCCGGGCCGGTTCCGCTGACGATCGACGCCTGGATCTTCGTTGTCTCGTCGGCGCTGCTGCTGTACGTCTCGATGGTCAGATCGGCGCCGGTGGCAGCCTTGAACTTGGCCGTCACGTCCTTGGACCACTGCGCGAACTGGGTGGGGTAGGCAGACTGACCGCCGATGAAAACGTCGAGCTTACCCCCGCCGCCCGACCCGGAACTGCTACTGCTACTGCTACTGCTACTGCACGCTGACAGGGCCAGCGCGGCGGTGGCCACAACCGCCACCGCAGACGTAATCCGACGCGATCGACGCATGGTCAACTCCTTCCGTCGGACCCGACCACGTCGGCGGATCCGTGATGTCAGCGACAGTAAAGCTGGGCGCAAAAAACCGGCAAGCGGTTGCCATAAATTGCCACGGTGTGAACTCGGGTCGGTCGACGAACCGGGATTTATTTGGAAGCAAGCCAAATTAAGGATCGATAGGACACGCGGTGATCCAATGCCTTACATCGCGTCATTGAGCCACTCATCGTCATCCAGTGAGCGGCCCCATGACCACCTCCAGGGCACGACGATCCCTGATCCCATCGTCGTCGGCTTCGCCGCTCACCGATCCAGCATGCCCCACCCTGCCCATCCCAAAATTCGACCTGTTCGGGTGCATTGGACCCTCTGGCCAGGGGTGTGAAGTTGCACGGTAAGTGGTTCTGGCTCAAGTTTCGTGAAGCCGGCCGAGTTGTGCTCGTGCGGCCCAGTGGCTGCGTATTCTCCGCACGACGCGGCCGCGGCGTCGGGCGTGCTGGTCCCGGGCACCGTCACCGACTATCCGGCCTACCATACGAACCGGGTGTCGATCCTCGACGCGATCGACCAACCGTCAGCTTCACGAAACTTGAGCCAGAACCCATTATTTGGCGGCTTATCGCCACGCTAAATGGCGCGGCCCTCAACGTCTGGACCACCCAGAGGGGCGTACACGGAGCGATCTGTGACGTCAGGCGGTTCCGAGACACTGCCTGCTTCGCGGTCATGCGACAAATAATGTGGCGAAAGTGCGACAGACAATTTGGCAACCGACAACGCCGCGCATTCCCCGCGGCTGTCTTCGGTGCAGGTCCAGCAAAGGCACAAGCTGCGGGTTGTCACCGGATTGACCCGGAGTCAGTATCACCGTGACCGGGCAGCATCGCTGGTCGGTCAGGGTGTGGATCTTGGTGGACAGGCCGCCTCTGGAAGGACCCAGCGCGTGGTCAACGGGTTCGACCGGCAGATTCGTGTAGTTCGGCGGTGCCCCCTGTGTCATGCGTGTCGTCGAGACGACCTCCGCGGGTGCACGCTTCCGGGCCCCGGCGGCGTGCTGATGCGCTCGCACGACGGTGGAGTCGACCGACAGCAGCTGTTCAACATCAGCTCCTTCGGTGGCGCCGACGAACCCCGCAGCTTTCGCCGCAGCCAAGATCCGGTCGTACGTGCCATCGGTTGACCAGCGGAAATGTCGGGCCCACACGGTTTGCCAGCGGCCGAGTTTCGGCGGCAGAAATGTCTCAGCATCGACGGTTCACCATCGACACTGACGTCCCGGTTTACTTTTGCGACCCGCACAGCCCTTGCAACGCGGGTCGAATGAAAACACGAATGGCTTGCTCCACCAGTATTTTCCGAAGAGCATTGAACTGCGTGTTTACACCCCAGATGACCTACTCGCCGCGGCTGCGCAGCTCAACAGCCGGCCCCGGAAACCCTCGATTGGGACACCCCAGCACAACGCCTCGATACGCTCCTAAATGTCAGAAAATAGCAGTGTTGCGACGACCGCTAGAAACCTCCTGAACAGAACCCGCCAAAATAATTCGAACGGTTATAGACCTGTGTCATTCGTAGAGGGTCTTGGTGAATCGGGCGAGTTCTATCGGATCGATGGAGTAGCCGTGTTCGGCGGCCGGATATGTTCCGTCCCTGACGTCGGCGGCGTAGGCGGCCACACCGGCGTTCATCGCGTCCTGCAGA
>JAABUP010003774.1_pt1 | contig 26269 bp, 31 predicted proteins | sample 5559201 | NCBI WGS metagenome assembly JAABUP01 (sample SAMN10711887, study PRJNA513373) | rock metagenome | isolation source: Antarctica rocks | place: Antarctica | reverse complement strand
TAGGAGGCTTTACGGGGGCCTTCTTTAGTAGAGGGGCCTTCTTTAGTAGAGGCTTTACAGGGGCCTTCTTCGCTGTGGGCCTCCTCCTAGAGGCTCTAGTAGTAATAGGGGGTTCGACTATCGGCAAATCTCAAAAGTTTATATTAGCACGCTTTTTTGGATATTATCGGAAAAATTAGGTTTTAGCACGATTTAGCACGTTTCGCACGTTCCGCCTATATCTAACGCTTTCAGCCATATTAGTAACCCGGGTTGCTAACACCCGAAACACCGGGAATAGTAACCCTAAAATTTTGGCCGCACGAACCCCCGAAGGCCCCCGAAGGCCTTACGACCGTGGCCCGAAGGCCTTTATGCGACCGTGGCCCCGAAGGCTTTATAACCGTAGTCCACCACTATCATCGCTATGCGCATGACCCTAGGCATTCCCCGAGCACCACCCCGGGCACCACCCCCGCGAGAGAATCGGCTGAATCGACCGAATTTGGGGTCTGATTTTAGGTGGTGTTGGTGGTTCATCCCCTATAGTCTTCCCGAGTGTTTTAGTCGATCATGAACATCAAAAAAATCAAAAAAATCGAACTTTTTAAAATCACGTGATTTGCTAAAAAATCGTGATTTTGCTAAACCTGCTAAACCTGCGAAACCTGCTAAAATCGTGATATTAGCACGCGCATTTGCTAATTACGATAAAATCACGATTTTACCTATATTTCCGGAGTTAGCAAATCCGGATTTAACATAAACTTTTGAGATTTGCCGATGACTACCTTAGCCTTCTTCTTCGAGATACCTATAGAGAGGCGTATAGCTACCCTAGAGCCTCTAGTTAGTAGCGACGGTAATATAGGTAGTAGTATATCTATTACGCCCGTATAGGGCTGAGAAATTGATATAGTAAGAAGGTTACCTATATAGCTTTAAACTTAACCGTTTGGGACGTGGCAATTAGTCATATATTAAGCAGTTAGGTGGATTTTATTAATTTGCTATAAAATCCCGAATTTTGGTGTGCGTTTACGGGGCCGACGGGAAAAAACCGCGCTACTACAGAGTTTTTACAGGTACGATAATTTGGCAGGGAGGCTTTCGGGCCGAAACTCCGCCCCAAGCCTGCAGCATTCGAGTATCATACATACACATTATTATTGTCCTTTCATCTTCTCGGAGATTGCGTACCGTTGGCTTCCATTCTTGCCAGAACAGATGATGCGACCTTGTTGCTGTAATAAGATTTCTCGTCAAGCGCCATTCTCAAGATTTGACAATTTACGAACATCATGATGCTGCTACATATTTCTATGCGACTCATCCGTAGCCTTGAGTTGCCTGGCTCAGCCACAACGACCATAAGGCTACAACCACTTGATCTTCCTAAATCACTCGTGAGATCTGTATCTAAATCGCAAGCTGTGAATTATTTCTTTCTGAAGGAAGACTACAGCGTATTGCTTCATGATGAGTTTTGGCTTCAGTGTCTCTGATTTCATAGGTCTTGCTCGCTTGACGCTCAAACTTTACAACGATTTCAAAGAAGCACCTAGGATCTGCCAAGCTTTCAGTAAAGACCTTCTTCTCTTCCATGACATTCTAACTAAGACAGCGCGTCTACTCAATGACAGTGACGTGCCGTATATCCGGCCCAAAGAAATAGCAACTCTCAAGGCCTGTGTTCAGAGGTGCAAAGAGCTTATCTATATAGAAATTTATAGCACCGCCGGCATTCCCACAGAGGCTATGACCTACGAATATCCTTCTTTGAACGTCTCTCTCTCATTTCACGGATCAGATGATGACCATCGACTCCTACGTGGATTGCGAAAAAAGTGGGGCGAGAAGAAGTTCGCTTCGAAAATACCGCAGCTCCGGCAAGCAATTTCTGTCCAGATCCAAACTTTAACAGTTGCGCAAACTCTTGTGATGAAGTAAGTGATCGAAGAATGAAGAATCAAGCATGGGTGTAAATTCTGATACATGAATGATCAGTTCTAATCAATACATGGCTCAAGCCTCCCAATACCGTCTCGAGTCATCCCAAAATACGTTAAAGGCGAGTCAAGACCTAGCCATCGACCACCTCCAAGAACTCCAAGATGTTCATACTTCTACGAAGAGCTCTCAGATTCGGCTGGAGGCCGCTTCAGAACGTCTCGAATCGGGCCAAACCCGAATAGAGGAGCAATTACGAGCCATCTTGGCCTCCCAGCACCGTTCTGAAACCCCTGCTGTGTCTCATAGTCTAGACGCCTCCTCTCCAGAGGGTCGCGAGACTTGGATGAATCTAGGGAGACTACTGAGAATGGAGGGCATCACTCCGATGATGATCAAGGAAAACGGCGATGTCTTGGTCAAAGCAATGAAAAGTACTCTTCAGAGTGACCATTCATCAGGCATTCTAGAGTCATACCACACGGCTTTCGAATCCTTTCCAGATAACAAGGTTGGCTTCGGTACTAGCCAAACTGACCATAAACACTCAAACAATACCCAGTCGTCGAAACACTCATCGATCAACCTCCTAGGATCTGCGCCACCTCTCGGCGCCACCTTCACCGACGAGCTCCTTGCAAGACACAAAGACAGGGTAGAGCCGTTAGACAACAGAGATAACGTGAAAGATGGAATGCAGTCTTTGTTACAAGGAATGAGCACAATAGACATAGACCGTGGGCCTGAAGAGGATAGAGGATTGGATGATATGTTTGTAGATGATTTGAAAGCGGCCCATGAGAAACAATGTCCGGGCTGCGGAATGTGTGCTCCTCTTGAGATATGAAAATATCCAAAGATGAATGGCATTGAGGGTTTCAGGGCTCTGAGAAGTCCTCGATTTTAACGCTTTCACAATGATGTTTGAACTCTTTAGCGACAATTTTGAAAAATTCTCGCGCTTTTCTCGATCTCAGCCTGTCAAATGCTTCATGTCTCGCTCCCATTTTTGACGGAATTCCATTGTCCCTATTCGCCTAGTTATAGCTTTCATTACTCGTTTTGCATATCAAGCATTTGCGTAAAGCATAGGTCCAGGTATCGAAGGGATAAGAACTCAGAAAGGTCGTCGTCATTCGAATTGCCTCATATGATCAACGAATCTACAAGAATTAATTGCGGAAATTTGAGATTATGTCGCTACATTAACAGGAGAGCCTATAGAGGTAGTCAACCTGAGCAATCTAACATGTCAAATACGTTCTCCATCGCCCATGAGCGCTTGTCTACCTGACGTGTTTATAGCAAAGCAAAGAAGATGAGCCCAGCAGCACCAAGCACACCAGTGAAAGCAGAAGAAACCTTGTTCGCGGCACCCGTGAAGCTTACGACACCGTTACTGCCAGACCCAGAGCCCCCTTTGCTGGACCCAGTAGAAGATACAGTACCGCCGCTGGAAGATGCGCTTGATAAGCTATCAGTGGTAGATGTCGAGTTGAGGGGAACAAATACAACGCCAGAGATGTTGGGGGGTGAAGTACTATTGCCGGTCTTGGCTGCAGCGAGTTTGTATGCATCAAGTGTATTCGGAGAGGGAGGTGCTCTGGAGGAAGGGTCAACTAAGCTCAAGATTCCATTAAATGTCAGACTTACGGCTGGTTTACGACCATAGACATTCCCATTTGACAATGGCTTCCCTTCGTCTGAGCGCAATATACCCAGATTGGCTTGGTGTCCTTGACTGTAACGACAAATTCAACAGGTCCGGGTCCAGCGCTCAAGGGTTGAAAGCCAGAGAAGAAGCCGCCGGCGAGAGGATGGCATGGATCGGTAAAGCTGCTTTGCACAACGGAGTGATTCTTTGGGAAGTAGCTGAAGGTCAGGGTGTCGCCAACTGATGCTGTAACGACCGAAGGATTGAATGCGAGCTTAGCATCTGCGCCGACGGTGATGGGGATGTCTTTTGCCAGAGCGAGTGGGAGGGCTAGAGAAAGGAGGGTCAATGGGGAGCTGATGTGCATGGTTGCGGCTTGTTTGGTGTTGGTGGATATGTTGCTAATGTGGAACGAATGGCGAAGAAACGAAAGTGGTCAATGCAAGAGAGTTTTACTGAAATAAATGGTAGAGATATGGCTTGGATGGAGCAGAAAATGGAAGCATTCTACATATATTTATTTGTCACTCAAGCGAGACTCAATATACCTTGGGGGCGAAATCAACAGACAGATGACTGTATCAGGCCGCCCACATTAAGATCACATTTTCACCTATAGACGGGCTGAGGCGAGATCCATATCGAAAACAACGAATCATTGCTAAGAGTCAGCTGGTTTACCGAAAGTCCAAACACTTTTAGACCTGTGCTTGGGCGGCTCGAGTGCTAAAGATGGGTTGAAATAACGTTAAAGATTCTCGTTAAGGAGATTTTTGCTTGCATCAGCAGTGGCTTGTTCGCCAAAAGAAGCGATGGCGAAGCGAGACGCAAGTGGTGCCACAAGTAGACAAGAATAAAGCCTGGAGTTGTTGGTTGTGCTGCGGCTGTAGTAAGCACTACTTTACCGAAGCTCGGTCGCGGCTCATTATTATTGTCAAAAGCTATCGCCCTATATGGTCTGCCCAAATCTATCCTAGTGCTGTGCTGTTTGTGCTCCTGAAGAGGGTGAATGTCGAGAAATTGTAAGATACCTAGGTAGCTGCATTCCAGAGTGTTCCGCTCAGCTTTTAGCGAACCATTGGCCAATGAAGTCTTAGTTCCAGTCTTTGTAAGCGATTCTTGGCATTTCCTAGCAAATTTCTTACCACCTGAGCCCCCTTGAAGATCATCCCTGAAATTACTGACTGGAAGTCGACGACATTTCGTCTTGATGGCTGTCATAGAGTAATAACATCCGCTCAGTATCAAATTCGATCAGAAGGACTATGTGATCCAAACATCTACCTCGATAGACAGACGAAAGTTCGATCAATTCAACGTTGAGCCAGGAATTTGCCTATTGAAGGTACCTGTTGTAGCCTGTCATCAGCCCATATGAGGATTACATCCAATGATGAAATTCCCTAAAAGTATGGTTTCGTTTCCGTCAACATCGGCTGTCTCAGCCCACAACAAATCTTGAAAACCGTCCCGGCTAGTGCCACTCTCGGTACCCTCATGTAGCTTCCAGAGCGCTTCACGCTACTTCTTGAGCTATTTTCTCGCCTGTCAATGTTTGCTATTAGTAATCTTGGCCAGCTTTGCAAGAGACCACTGTATTCGATTCAAATGTCCAGTGACGGCATCAATAGGGAATTTCCGGTCCTCACGTGGGGCCAATCTAGCACTATCGACGTGGTTCATTTCAATGCGTTTGTCGGCCCTCCAGTCCATCTCTTTTCCAATTTGGGTATCTCCTGCCATCATACACTTTTTCATTCTCGCACATGATGCTTTCCAACATAGGCTTGGAGGGAGATGATCTTCTCTGATAGAAGACTGTCAGTCACCGAATGCTGTATTGTCTTTTGCTCCGGTAGTATCCCTGGCTTTCACCATCCGTTTCGGCAAGTTCCTGCTAAATTGATAAAGGTGGTGGTTATGGTGTACAGTCGACAGACATGAGGGGCGTACATGGCTTGTCTATCGACGAGCCAGCCATGCGGCAATCTTTATTACAGTGACTATTACAGTGATTCGAGCCCAGATGTTACTTGGAGGTAGCAGTCTTGAGAGCACCCGCATCCCAGGGCTCGTGTACCAGTCAAACTCCTGCGTTCTCAGTCATCCATTGTGAGTGTTTATCTTGGCACCTTGCCTGACTGCTGATCGCAAATCATGTCACTAAGCTGCGAGAGCAAACAAAAGGAAGGAAAATGGTAATGTGGGGGCTGCCTGCACGATTTACGTAATGTTTCAAGAAATAGTAAAGAGGCTCTCACCTGGCTCTCGATATTCAAATTGGAAGCGAAGCAGGTCAGAGGAAATGGGTGCTGCATTTACGAATGAAGGGTTGAGAGGGAAGCAAGTTTTTACACGTTCGTTACAAAAAATCAGTCTACGGCCGTAAATTTAGCACGTGGTGATACCCGATCGACTCCCATTTGTTGCCCGATCTCTATCCGAACCTTTCGCCCTGCTATCTCCCATGGTATCGACTTAATGATGAGGCAGCTGACTGTTTCGCTAGGCCCTAACGACGTAGAGGTGACGAAGTTAATACTCCAAGTCCCCGTGACGTGTGGATACTCATGGTCGAAAGGCGTGTCGAATAGATCATCACCCCCGCTGATTAGAGCACGCAGCTTGTGTAACCTAAGAAGATCATGTGATCAGCCTCTTGAAAAGAAACCTGTCTGACGAGGATTCGCAATTCTCTTAACGTATACACAGCTAGACAGATCTAACTGCAACGTCTAGTCCCAACCAATCCTCCCCCCTCGGAGTCTATTCTCAGATAACCTTAGCCGGTTTGAGCCATTTAAAAGGGTTTTCGACCAGGTCCCATCGCTCACAGGACGCAGCCATGCTCACTGACATGGATGAAATTGTGCCTGGATTGTATCTCGGAAGGCAGGTACTCCTCGTCGAGCATGATTTGTACAAAATTTCTGATACTATTCTTTCAGCCTCCAAGCGCTCGAGGACACGCATCAGCTTCAACGGGAAGAAATATGTGGCGTGATATCAGTGATAGATCGGAGGTCCTTGCATCATGAGACTCCTATAATCCTCCGAATCCTCGGCATCAACCACCACTTTCTGGACCGGCGCGGACACGATGAAGATCTATCTCGCGATTTTGAGACCACGGCTCGCACCATCGGCTCGTATCGAAGACGTGGCCAAGCTGTACTGGTGCTTTGCGCGGGAGGGAGAAATCGGGCTGCGACCATCGTCATAGCATACAGTGAGTTTCACAGCTGTTCGTGAATGCATTCGATGCAATATTAATGGATCGGCTAATGATGTCTCTGGTACTGCGTATAGTTATGCAGTCGTTTAGGTGCAGCTATCAAAAGGCTTTCGATCTTGTGAAGTTAGCGCGACCCAGCGTGATGCCTAATGACAAGTTCAAAGAGCAGTTGCGTGAGTGGGAAAGGCGAGTGGGGGGGAGAAGAGAGGGGGGGAGAAGAGATGGGGGGAGAAGAGAAGGGGGGAGAAGAGACGGCCCTGTGCGACCACGACAAGCCCGCTGAGAGGTGATAAAGTTCTATCTCATACAGGAGGGATGGGCTGGCTTGACGCAAGCAATCCTTCTATACATGAACACCTGTGGCATGGATCCGGTCTACTTCCACCACTTGCGTACACGAATCATACTTCTCTTATTTGAAACTCCAATCTGCACGCTGCCACTTGGAGTCAGCCACATGTCCCATTGCTCTCTACCACATTCCACAGCTAATCAGTCAAAGATCGATTCCATTCTCAGCCTGTCTACTGCTACTCTTTCAATCATGTATGCTCTACTCTACATATGTCTCTTTGCATGACAGGAATCCTTCATGCCTTCTCCTCGACCGCCCCGGCGAAATCACTCAAGAACCGCCACATACCATTCTCCCTCCACCCTTTCTTCTTCCAGTCATTCGCTAAGCCATTTGGAAATTTTTCCACCACATCAAGCATAGTGTCGTCATGCGCAAGCATGGTCAACACATCCTCATGTCCGTCTACCAATATTTGTGTCAGCCTTCCTCTAATAGAATGAGGATTGTCTCAAGACGGAAAAGATGCTACTCAAAACTACCACTTACCGAACTCTCCCAATTTCACCACACTCTCCCTCGCAGCATCAACATCAGCAGCAGCATCCTTATTCGCCACAGTAAACGGCTGCGTCGACGCTCCCTCACCAGGACGCAAGCGATGAATCTCACTGAACAACGCCCCAGGACAAACGCCTTTACGAATGTGCGGAATAGGCGACGGCTCAATAGAATCCGGCAGCGGCAAATAAGCCGTCGGTCGAATCTCCCCTCCGTGATGCGCACAATCCCCCCCCAAAAACATGAACGTTGGCTCCTCCCCCGGCCCAGCCGTCGTACGACAAAGCCCGCACATATGCCCAACAGCATGTCCCGGCGTATCCAGCAGATAGAAACTTCCGTCGCCGAAACAATCAACTGCGTTGCAGCGGCCCAGCATGAGGTTGGAGTCTGCGAATGAAATCTCGCGGAGGGTACGGCCTTTGTAGGCGCTTTCTAGAATTGGGGCGGAGGGATTGGTGGGATAGCCTGGGGTGAAGGCGCTTTTGACGCCGGGGCCGACGACGAGGTCTGTGGAAGGGGGGAAAGTCGAGGGATCGCCGGTGTGGTCCCAATGGTGGTGGCTTTTGCACGCTCAATGTTTGAATGAAATGACTGACAGAAAAAGAGTTGCGATCCTACCTCCAAACAATAGCCTCGATACCCCCCGGCTCCACGCCCCCATCCCTCAAAATATCCGCCACATCCTTCTCAACAGTCACATCCCAGCCCCCATTCTTGATCCTCCCAACGATCACTTTCGGGCCATTTTCCCAATTTTTACTTACGCCGAGATCAAAAAGGATCTTGCGACCCGTAGGGGCATTTTCAATTAGGAAAGAGAAGGCGGGGCAATTCATGTAGTCGAGACCTCTGTAGGGAGGGATCATGAATTGGGAGAAGGGGATACCTTTTATGCGGGAGGTGGTATCGATTATGGAGACGTTTACTGTGGAGGTGGAAGGGGGGATGTTGAGGGGTGGTGGGGGTTTTGTTGTGGGAGACATTTTTTTTGAGGGGGAAATAATAGGAGTGAGATAGCAAGAGAAAAGAGTTATTTCATACTACCGACACAATGTGTACTGGGGCTGCAAACAATGCAATCATGACAGGCAAAGCGGAACTCACGAAATGGACGAAGGAGACGGATGACGTAAAGTGGAATAGGATCCAGAGTCCGGCATGGCTAGGCGCGGCTGGTGACATTGGACGTATACTAGCCTACAGAGGAAAGGAGGTCTGATACAAGAACGACATGCATTGGTCGAGAGAAAAAAGACGTGGTTTATAGGCAGGATTTATGATATGGACTTTCGGTCATTTTGTTGATCGAGTATGGAGCAATCGTGAAATGATGTAACCTATGCGACATACGTAGGAGAACCCACCGAACGCCCTACGCTTCTTATGCATCGAGGTTATCATCCTCGTAAAACCCCCTGATGATTTAATGCAGGCGCTGCGTAATGGATCGTGAAGTCGCCGTGTTGTTGATTAGAATCGAAAGAAGTTTGGTACAGAGAGTGATAGAAATCTGAGGGCCAAATGGCGGTAGGTTTGCGACAAGAAGCGGCCAGGTGAGGTGAACAAAGAATCTCGATGCCTGTGATGAATATCAAGTAATCGTCTAGAAGACTGCGGCAAGCCCGCTCTTCGATTGCCTCTTGCTGAAGCGTTTGCGGCCTATGAACGAGTCATCGTTACTTGAGTGGTTTTTCAGGAGTGTGTGGCGATTAGAGGAGCTGAGACCATTCTCCATAGGGCCAGGCGAATCAAGATCAAGACCCCGTGACGATGAAGGTACTCCTGATTGGAGCTCCTTCAGGGCATCTTCGCCAGAGTAGGAGTTTGAAACACTTTGTGAGAGCGCCATTTCACGAGCAGTCTCGATGATGTCGAGCCACTCTTGAGCAGATGCGGAAGTGGCCGAACCATCAGATGATGCTGATTTCGGATCCTCAAAGCTGAAGTGCTTGTCAGGCTGTTGATGAATTTAGTAGCAGTCCGCAGTAATCGACAAGCATGATACACTTACCATATCGACGCACCAATACGTCAGGCCTTTCGGATCCTGCAGCTTCCTCCATACGCAGCCTGCAATGAGCAAGGGTATCTCGATCTTTGATTTCTTTTCCTCGGCCGACGCCACAATAATGATCCGAGCGCTTGATGTGACCATGACCAGTCGCTGGCGCTTCTTAGGCGTATTACCCCCGAAAAATCGAGAGAACTTCTTTGGTGCATCGGTGTCACCATTCTGATTTCCGTTTCGACTGTTAGGACTATGGGCGCCAGGCGATGTATTTACAAGTAAATTTCCAAGTTTCAGTATTCTCTCGTTGTTCCTCGTCAAGACAGGCGACCACTCTATATCAAGCTGACTTGGTGGGGGCAGCTCAGTGATGATTCTTGGGCTTGGTCTCGGTGCGCTGCTGTTCGGTCCTTCGAAGCGAGTTGCTGAAGTGCTGTGCGAAGGCGCTATGTTTGGTGGCATGCTGTTGGGGTTACCATTAGATCCATTATCAAGCCTCTTCGATTCCGCTGTTGCAGGATTGAAACTCTTGAGTCTGGGTGCCTTTTGCCTCCATAGACCCCGACCCCAGCTTACTCTATCGAAGAATTCATGATTTTTGATGTGCTCTATCGATAAACGACTTGCTGGATCAAGGACGAGTAAGCGTTCTACAAGATCTTTGGCCACTTCTGGAAAACCTTTGGGGAATTGGTAATCAAGCGCGACAATCTTCTGGAAAGTTAGGTATTCGTTGGCGGCCTTGAAGGGCGGTCGACCGGCTAGAAGTTGATATATGATACATCCAAATGCCCACAAATCACTAGCTTTGCAAGCTCGCTTGTCTGTGAGAAGCTCGGGACTGACGTATTCGGCGGTCCCGACGAAAGAGTTGGCCTTATTGTCATCAGATCCGTCCATGGGATTTCCAGCACCAGGGCTGTTGTCTCCATTTACGTTAGGTGAAGATTTTTCGGGCATGTCGAGTATCTTGGCCGTGCCAAAATCTGTTATTTTGACATGCATCTGATCATCCAAGAGAACATTCTCTGGTTTCAAATCCCGATGAATCACCCCTCGTGCGTGCATGTAATCTATGGTGTCCAGAATCTCTGCACCGTAGAATCTCGTGCATTCTTCGTCAAAAGTCGTCATACTTTTCAAGACACCTAACAATTCCCCACTGCTAGCAAGGTCCAGCACAAAATACAACGATTGCTCATCCTGAAATGTGTAATATAGACGCACAACTCCGGGGTGGTCGGTCAGTCGGTTGAGCGTATCCTTCTCAATGTTCACGTATTTCACTTTCTTTTCTTTGATAATGTGTCTCTTGTCAAGTACCTTTATGGCATACTCCTTGCCTGTTTGGCGATCTGTAGCTGCAATGACAGTGCTGTACGAGCCTTCACCCAATGTTCGTCCAAATTGAAAATCTTTGACTCCTTTCTTCACATGCTTTAGTACTGGCCTCCCGTTGGCATCGATTTCCTGCCGGACACCCACAGCAGCCCCCTTTTCTTGCCACTCCTCGCTGCTTTGAATTGGTCCGCCCTCCACACCGTATGGGGAGTTTGGAATTGAACTAGCGTTTGGGTTTGGTGTTGATGGAGGCATGCCAGAGTTTCCGACCTGGCCTCCTCCCATACCCCTAGAGCTCTTGCGCGGAGGCAATCCTGTGCCGTTGTACATCTGACTCTGCCTGTAGGAGCGATCGGTGTGGCTACCTTCTCTTGTCGGTACACCAGCTTGCATCGCTGCTGACGCACCTCGGGAGCTTGTTCTCTGCGGCATTCCCATCATAGACGAACGTGAGGATTCTTTGTGTAATCTATACGATCCTTCTCTCGAAGGCTGATGTCCATTAGGCTGTGGTGGTTGAGTGTACATGGTAGATACCGGGCGTGTGCTAGAGTTTGGATGCCTCTGATTCTGAGGCATCATTGTTGGGTATTGGGGAAATTGGGTCTGCTGTTGATCTTGGTAGGTTAAGGGTATGGACTGGCGATTTGCATGCCGCTGCGCGTATGATGAAATTTCTTTCGGCTTAGGAACAGATGCTTGTTCGAAAGGACTGGGTCTTCGTTGAGTAGGTATCGTATCCGTGGAGAAGGATTTTGGGTCAAAGCCCAAAGGAGATGCCGCGCGTATGAAGCCATTAGCCGGGAGGGATGGAAACAGTTGAATATTTTGCTCTTCTCTAGGGTCGCCCACGGGAATATTGGACGATGAGAGTGGCGACAAGGAGGGTTCGTGTCTGGGGAGATCTTTGACTGAAGGAGGAGAAGCATTGTCCGGGTTTGCAATTCGCAGGCCCCCAAGCGACTGAGCAAGGCTCAGATCGCCATCCATGTTGCAGTACTGTCTGAGTACAGTCCGGCGATTTTCGTAATGGTGAGGACCCAACCTAAGACAGCAAGAGCTGCAGCTGCCCCTTCACAATGGAGCTCAGAAGGTGACACAACTGACTGGGTACCTGAATGAACTGGATGAGGCCGGATTGATATATCGACGGGGGGCTTGCCCGATGCAGGCGGAAATTGCTGATTTCACTCAGATCGGGCGCATGTGAGGTTTCTTCTCTTTCATCCAACGTCGTGATATTGCATCTATTGCGTCTCTTTGGTGCCAAACATCAAGAGCTGTTATTTCGAAACATGTCATTATGGTGACTTGTCCTACGGTGGCTCATGTTCTCGTATTATTGCGTGGCCCTGGGCTTGGCAACGCCAAATGGATGCCGCGAATGCGTGCAGTCATGGCTAATGCGTGGCCTGTTTCCTTTGTTCTGTGATAATTCTACGATGAGTTGATATTGTGGCCTCTGTCCCTGGGTCTCAGTATCTTCTGTAGAGTATAGCTTGTGCTGTCCCCCACAGTGCAAAGCACACTGCACTTTCTAGGTTTCTCCCGACATTGATGCCTACACGAAAAGTCCATGGATACCTCTTCTTCGTTGTCTTTTCTTCTGTGTTTTCTCAAGAGAAGAGATACTGGCTTGTTGCTTCCATTCTGTGCATTGATCTTGCCTTCTCCGACATGATGCTCTATCACGATAGCTCCTGCCTAAATCCAACAATGATTAAAAGTCTTTTCCTCAGTGGCTTGGGTCCTTGTGTTCATTTTTCTCTTCTATACCTTCTCTTTCAATGCCAACATGCTTCGAGTGAATCCAACCCAGATCAGACTGAGCAAGAAGGACCTGGACTGGCATATACCCCGCCATGAAGAGCGTCAAGGTTTGCGGGCTATTGTTCCTCCAAATGATGCGAGTAAAGCGACTAGGAAGTCCCCAAGAAAGCAAGCCCAGGGCAAATCTCCGAGAAGATCACCACCTCCTCGACGTCCACTCTCAAGTAGGGGTGCAGCGTTTCGCAGTGGACCGGATGTTGAGATCTTCTCCGATGACCCAGTCCCTCGGGGCTCCAGAGCTTTCTGGGACAGAGTCTTGGCTGAAGCAGGGACTCCTACCAGAGTTCAGACAGCCTCTTTGGCGACAGCTACAGTAGTTGAGCCATCGAACGAGTTTCTCAACAGCACCCACTCGTCAAAAGGGTCGATTGAGTCTGTCTCAAATGACGAATATAATGAGTCTGGCGATGTCCAATCTCCATTATCCAACCCGGCGGGAGGTTCTTCCTCGTTCGGAACCCCTGATGCCTCAGAATCGTCCAATTCTGCAAGGAACCGTAAAGTCCAGACGGATAAAGCAGAACAGCTCCCGCCGCCGAGAGCGATCACACAGTCCTCATCTTCGCGAAATCGACTATCATTTTTTCAGTTTCGGCGTAAGACACGACCACAACCGGATGGGAGTTCGGACAGTGTTGGGTCCTTTCAGGTTGATCAAAATCTCACGGGCAGCATGACGGTCGATGGACCTTCTGATCGACGCGTCGGCCGCTACAGAGACTCCTCACTATCTGCTCGTAGAGGACCAGATTCGGATTTGGATGATGGATTATACGGCAACCGGCGAGACAGGCGGACCATTTCCGAAGCTTACCCGAACCTTGAAGATGAAGCACCAGGTCAAGATGTGGAGACTTTGGCTAGAACACAACCTGACCGGACTGCCTTACCCCCACCGCGAGCCATAGGCCATTCCCATAATTACTCAGGCAGTATGCCAAGGTCATCATTGTACATATCTGAAGCGGTGGCATCCAGTTCTCCAGAACGACGTCCAAGGACACCAACAGACGAAAATCCCAGTGGCATGGAGAGGCAGGGTCTTCTCTCTCAACCTCCAAGACGTCCGAAGATGTATAGGCGGCGTAGTGTGACCTATTCGTTCGCCGAGTCTGATGTCGACGTACCACAGATGGACGGTCCATCAGCAGTGCAGGCTGTCAACGAAAGTGTTCCGTCACTTACCGTCTCACATCCACCTCGGCATCCAGAAACTTCTACTGGAAGACTAAGCTATCGGCAACAAACTCCCACGTCGCCTGGCGGCATGTCAAACGACTACATTCGTTCTTCACCACCAATAATGCAATCTCCGAGATCCCCCTATAGTAACAACTCAGTATCATCCCCTCAGGAGACAATTGAAATCAGGAGCTATCGCTCTCTAAGCAGCATACATTCATCGCACAGCCGCATCCCTTCTTCAAACAGCCAGATCAACTCATCGCCCAGCTACACAAACAGCGTCCAACGCACAATACCCATACGCAATCTCAGCCCATACGCAGCCCCATTCGTCCCTCGCAACTCTCCACGCAATCTATCCCCCCAACTCGCCCTCCCACCCCCCTTCTCATCAACCTCCCGGACCGTCTCATACAACAACTCCTACCCACCCTCCTCCCCCGCATCCCCACACACCCCGCCCCAACAACTCCACCCCCCACCCACCCTCTCCCCCTCCAACATCCTCCAACCCTCCCGCCGCATCCCCATCTACAACGACAACATCGACCCAACCACCCAGCCCCAAACACCCGCCGGTCTGCCCCGCCACGGCGTCCCTGATATGGCTACGCAGCGTGCGGGCGCGCTGACTGCACCGCCGGGTCGTGGCTTGGGACGGTTTACGAGGGGCGCGTTGGCGGAGTGGCAGGCTTTTGCTACGCCGACGAGGCGGTCGAGTGTGTGGGGGAGGCAGAGGAGGGGGGGTGGGGATCAGGAGAATGTGGGGGCGTTGACGGAGGAGGAGAGGAGGGAGAGGAGGGAGGGGGGAATGGGAGAGAGGTAGGGTTGGGGGTTTGGGGAAGGGGCGTGGGTTGGCTTTCGGAGGGAGAGGAGACGTTGAGGTAATTGGAGAGCTGATGGATTGGGCTACGATTGGGTCTGAATGGCTTGGAATTCGACAAGGGAAGGCTGCTGGGTTGGGTTGGCGCTTTTGTGAAAAGAACAGGATACACGACATTGATTTTTGGTGGTATACTCTTCAGGATAGCATCTTTGACCTCCGCAAAGGGTTTAGAACTGTTGATATTTCACATGGCCACTTCCTCGAGACGTATGTTACGGTCTCAACATTCATCACAATAATAACGAATGCAGTATCAAATGAGAACAGGAACCTCTATATCACCATCTATCTAGAGCCTGATGGTCTGACGCGCTAGAATCACTCGCAAGTCAACGATGCTCGAATACTAGCGCAGATACAATTAATGTACAGTTCTGTACAAGACCATCCATGTCGACGTAGCACAAGACGTTAGCCACATATGGTCATCATTGCAAATATCTCTCGACCTCATTTTCCACCGGCCTTCTCCTTCGACGCCATCCTCTTATGTCCCGTCGCAACACCATTTGGTGCCCCATTGGGAATCAGCGGCTTCCCCTCATCTCGAATCCCCTTCTGGCTCTTGAAAAACTGCGCCCCATCCACCAACCTCCTCTCATGATTAACTCGCCCATTGACGAGATCCGGATAATTCAGCGTCAGCTCCGCCGCGCCGTTCACGATATGATCCGCCGCCTCCACGCCCAACATGAAGCTATGATCCTGATTGCCGACTTCATAGCGCCAGCTGCCGAAGCGGCCGCGGGAGTAGATGTCCTTTTCCTGGAGTTTGGGCAGGAGCTGTTTGAGGACGCCTTCGCGCTCGAGGGTGGGGGTTGGGTAGCCGTGGTCGAAGCGGCGGTGGTAGGTGGAGACGATCTCGTCGGTGGGGGTGAGCATTTCGGTGGCGACGAGGCCTTTGATGCAGTCGGCGAGCATGTTGGCGTTGTCGACGGGCTTCATGGAGGATTCGGAGACTTCGAGCATGATGGACCAGTAGGGGCCTTCTTGCGGGGTGGTGGTGGAGGGCTTCTCGCCCGAGGCGAGTTGTTGGGTCGCGAGCTTTTTGGAGGCGGTGGGTTGGTTGTTGGGGGAGTAGTTGGAGAAGATTGTGGCGCGGTAGAAGGGGCAGTCGGGTTCGGGGAAGTAGAGCCAGCATTTGTCGCCGATGCGTGAGGGGCGTTGGCCGCGGATGCCGACGCCGATGACGTGCGTGGAGGAGTAGAAGAGGTCTTTGCTGAGGGAGATGAGGGATTTGTCGCCCATTTTCTCGACGAGCGAGTCGACGCCCATGGTGTTGATAAGCTTCTCGTAGTGGATGGTTTTACCGGTCTTGAGTATTACTATTTTGGCGTCTGCGTCGACGCTCTTGACGGTCCCGTGGGAACCAAATTGGGTCTTCTCTTTTGGAAGAGTATCCGCAACCGCAATCCAGATGTGGCCAGTACCGCCGTGAGCTGGGAAACGGAACGTGGCATTTGGTCCCCAGTTGCCGGCTGTCTTTTGCAAAATGACGTTCTTTGTGACATTCTTGAGATCGGGAGCTGCAACGCGCTCGCCTAGCCATTGGCATTGCATCTAATTGAGTTAATCAATTGTTTACTGTAGGCTTACAATAGCCTACCTTTGTCGTTGGTACTGCCCAGACTTTGAAGTTGTAGGGCCTCATGAACAAATCCGCTATCCCTGTGCCCATCATGCGTACAATCCATTCATCGAAGTTTTTCGGCTTGGTATTGGCTACTCGAGCCTCCAGCGCCGCGTCAATCATGCCATCCATGCAGTTGACCTGCTCTTCCTTTGGCAACATCGATATGTTGTTTTGAAACGGGTAGGGGACCCATAGATTCTTGCAGCGAACGTATGAGATACGCTGATGCGTATACCAATCGTCCTCTTTAGGTAAAGCTTCATCAATGCAGTCGTCAAAGTATTTGTAGTGGGAGAAAATGACGTGCCCGCCAACGTCGTAAAGCTAGGCTTTAGTCAGTGAAAGGTCCACTGGTATAAAGTCAGGGATCGGATTATGCGCGCAGGACCTACAAAGCCTTCAGGAGTAATGTCTGTCGACGCCAGTCCACCAGGCGTCTCATTCGAATCTATGATCATCCATGATGGCCCATCCTGCGCCTTAGGTGAGCGTGGCCGCTGCAGTTGTTGCCTTTTCGAAGCCTACTAGCTGGTGGAGGCGCTTTGCAGCCCCTAAACCCGTTGGCCCTGCTCCAATGACCAGGACGTCGACTGAACTGCGCCTGTCAGCCTTAATTAAAGCTGCTCAAGAAGTGGCGACACTTACATGTCTGATTTAGTCATTTTCGCTGATTAGGCCTCAGCACTTGAGACCCAATTTCGATGACCGTCTAAATGGCGAATGTGTTTCATGTACAAGACCGTCAAGATGCAATGTGTAAAAGGAGCGACGATGGAGGGGGAAGATGAGGCGCAAGAGAGGATCGCCATGCAACGTGCAGCTCGAATCTCGAGAAAACCGTTTAGCGCGTGTTTCCAAGTCAGCCTTACAGGGCAGAAAGGGGTCGGCCAAGCCAAGAAGGCTTGTATTAATCGATATCCAAGCCCTTCAACGTCATGCATCACATTTCACTTTAAAGTTCTAGCTACCGGTGGGCCGTGGCTTGAAACGTATGTCTGGCGTGTCAAGATTGGATATCGAATTCTGATTTCCCGCATGTCCCTCTCACGTGATGGTAGAGCATCTCCCGCTGGCCTCTGACCAACGATGATAGCCTCTAAAATTTCCAAAAAACCGGGAGGAATCTTGACTGAGATTCGAAGTAGATTCGATAGTGGACCATTCCCATTATCCAAACGTCAAGATCTTTCCCACAGACCGATGGCCGTGACTTCCCCCTTTTTGACCCAAATGCTGGAGCCCTAGCCCTAAGGCTCACAATGCGCATAGACAGGTGGAGGTGGCTCCGATGGTAACGCGGCGCTACCCCACAATTTGCAATGAAGGTTTACTCCATGGCAGTCATGTACATACTACGATCAAAGGCCTAGCCGGATCAAGACCTGAATTGGGGTCTAAGTAGGTCTTAATCCATTTTAGGTGTCCATAGCGAGGCTGGTCGAGAACATGGAGTTGAATCAACTGACCCGCTCAGCCGTCAAGCCCCTCGTTGACTCATAAGGTACTTAAGGTAATGTCGAGTTGCCTCGATTTGTTTTCCCCCCGTCCAAACGTCTCCTTCTTCACATCTTGTATCTCCATTAGGTGGTAAAAACAAGTTCTATCCTCGCTGCCATGTGAGTTCACGATGTTGTCTCCAGAGACCTGCGTTGAGAATGGCAAGAACCAAGTTACGATTCGAGATCTAGAAACAATCGAAGCCTACGATCTGTGGAGCGAAGTGTATGACACAGATGGAAACTTCCTGCAAGCACTTGACACCATCGAATTGCAATCTCTACTCCCTCTAATGCTCTCCAAAGTCACAACCCCAACCCCATGGAAACTCGTCGACTTAGGCTGTGGTACGGGTCGAAACACCTCCCGCTTGATAGACGTCCCAGACGCGACAGTAATCGGCCTAGACGCTAGCCCGAAGATGCTAGACATGGCCAGATCAAAGCTTATCAGGGGAAAATCCCAAGGACGGACGAAAATCAAGTTAGAATTGTACGACATGCTCACTGATACAACTCCTCCGACCTACGCCTTGAACGTAGACGCACTCATTTCGACTCTTGTGATGGAGCACGTTCCACTCGCCGCCTTCTTCAGCGCAGTATCTCAGATATTGAAACCTGGCGGTGTAGCCATCGTCACCAACCTCCACTCGGAGATGAGAAACATCAGTCAAGCGGGCTTTGTGGATCCAATGACCGGTGATAAAATCCGGCCACCAAGCCATTCTCATCTCCTGTCAGACGTCGTTGCGGAAGCCAGAGTTCATGGGTTGGACGTTGTGGGAGATATCCTGGAAAAAAGTGTAGATGCGGAGATGAGCAAGTGTCTGGGTCCGAGGGCAAAGAAATGGATTGGAGTGACGGTTTGGTTTGGCGTTATGTTTCGAAAGAACCGCTGAAAAAGCAGATGTCTATTATCAATTAGCATTGAGAAAATCACGCAGGAGCATCCTCATCCTGTTGCGCTAGCAATATGTCCCTTTTCCACCGTCGCAACCAGCAGCAAGCATCACACCGCCAATCTTGCTACAGTGTGATTCCAGAGGCGGCGAAGCCAAAGCCATCTTACCAAGCTGACAACACAGGATACGCAATGCTCAATATTTACATTTAATTGGCTGTGAGGAACAGTGAGAGCGGAAAGTACTCTGGCAAAGCCCCAGCACTGCCCAAGGAAAGACCTCATCAATCCCGTGACTCGAAAGCAAGGCTGGTATTCCGACATCTCAAAATGGAGGCAAAATCTGTTCAAGTGCCGAGGGGTGAAGGTCGTGTTGGAGATAACGATAATGGAGCGATGAGGGTACGTGAAAAAGATGGGGTAAATTGAGTATCTAATACAATGCTTCCGACTTGCAATCTCTGCGAAATTCGCCCGTCGCTACCGCGATCGCATGCGTCTCACCTCATACAAAGCTGACACAAGACACCTTGAAAGCTCACATTAAGAGGAAGTTCTCGATCCCTTGCTACTGGAGCGGCATTTACAGCATTGCACCAGCCACCGCAACCCCCAACCCGCCCAACACTCCAGCTCCAAACACAGGTGACCCTTGCATCGCAGCGTTCGTAGCCTGAGCCACTGCGCTGCTACCAGAAGTAGCAGAAGTAGCAGAGCAAGCAGATTTCGGAGACGAAGTCGCAGTCGCCATCGTGGAGCCCGTTGAAGCCACGATACACGATCTTAGGTCCCGCTTGGGAGAGCTTCGGGTTCTTTTGCAGTTAACAGTTTATTTACGTAGCCAGTATGGGAACTGGCTCAATAAAGATCTCAAACGGTGGTGGACCCTGAACCGGCTGGCTGATGGTCGCTCTGAGGGGGTGATTGCAAGTTGCAGATGATGGATGTTGCGATGTATAGGTGGACCATGCTTCACTCATGAAATACGCTATGATTTTTGAGAAGAATAAGAGCCTCCATACACCTCTTGGGTGTCGACACGGTATCTGGCCCTAACAAGAGAGGGACATGCGAAGAAGATAGAAAGGACAAAAATTGAGATGAACATAATCTCCGGCGCTTGACGGCAACATGGGAATCTTAACAGGATGACGCAGTTCACAAAAGAGCTTTCGTGAGAGCACAGGGTAACTACATGACAGGTAATTTCGAAATTTCCTTAACGCACTACTCCTCTCAAATATCTGCTGAGCGGTCATGTTGCTTCATGTTTGCACACAAATATTCCCGTTGTGTCTTCCGAAGGCGAGAAATTACTGAACGTGCATGCGAGCATGTTTCAGTAAATGAAACGCACTGGCGCCGTATCTATGACGAGGATGTTTCAATTGTACCCTGATCAAGGCTAAGGTGCCGTAATGGCTCCAATACATTTCTGGAGAGGGAGGAGAGAGAATCAGCCGTCCAATATAACGTCATTCGTCCATGTCACTAAGTGACTACATCGAAATCAATTGTGCGATGAATTATCATCCGATCACTCCCAGAACTCGGGTTCCTGCTGCTGCCGTGGTCATCCCGCCTTTCTGCCCATGCGTGAGTCGAGTGCTGGGTGCCATCGGGTTGCAACATCGCCGAAAGCTGATTCTTTGCTCGTCTGACTTTGCCAGGTTTTTGTCGGTCCATCGATGATAGGACATAGGTCTGGCCATGCGGTCTGGGTTTTGACCGTGACCCCCATTCTCTTAAAAGGTCTGATTGCAATATTTCGCTCTCGGTCAGCCTGGCCAGATCACCCGTCCGGAAGCGTCCGAGGAAGCCCCTAAGGCAAGGAATGGTTGCCGCCATCAGACCATAGGCTAGCAAGGTCTGCTGTAATACCAGGGATTCAACCGCATCAATGCTAGGTCTGCCGTGCTCGCGGAAGGATGTGTACAATATTAGATAGGCGATGAACAAGGCAGGAACACTAATATGGTTCAGAGACACCAATTAAATTGTGTTTGAGGACATTCACATACCCGAGGCGGAAGCAAAAGGCGCTGGTCACGGTGAGCTTTATTCGAATCCCCATGTGAAGCGTCGAAAACAAATAGGTAGCTAGTAGGACTATGACTAGCTCTAGGAAGACATCGATTGCTGTCACTACCGCCCATCGCGCGATCTAGCAACGGCCATTAGCTGGCGGCAACCGGGCAACGGTACTTGATTCTCTACCTCGCTTGTGCATTGGGAGGTCTTTCCTGAACCAAGTGCATCTTTCGGTGAGCAGCCGACGCTTACTGTCAGGGTTGATACAACAGTCCAGCAGCCGAGAACAATGACTAAAGCGTTGCATAGTCGCCAGGCTCTCTTGTTCTCTCTTGTAAACACCATTCGCAGGAACAAAATAGTACTACACTTTGTGAGACCGAGCGATAGCAGAGTCAACGATGTGGAAGCGAATATAAGCTAGAGATACTGTGTCAATGTGGCTGCGGATGCTTCTTGCTGTCGGACACTGTACCTTCCCTGGAGTCTCGAGTGAAGCAGGTTGTAGACTGCTCGGACTTCTACCGGCACCTCTATCAAGTGCGGCATAGATCATGGCCCATTGTGCAAGGCTAATGAGCTAGTAGATTGTCAGTGTGTCTCCTGCTCGTGGGCAGGGGCGAAACCAACATAAGCAGCGCCCAGGACAACATCGTCCAGCGCCCAGCGCTTTAACTTGACAACTAATCGCACGAACAGGAATGAACAGGAGTAGATCAAGGACAGAGAAGTCGTTATCCACAACGGTGCTTGGTGATCTGTAGATGTCCATTCAGAGAAGCGTGGACCCTCAGCTTCTAAGGACGACATTGTCAGATGGCGAGTGGGCACAAGGCGAGGTTCTCATCCGAGGAGATCTTAGAAAATATTGCAGACATCTTCCATACATGTCCTCAAGATTACCTTGATTGGACCGGGGTCGACGATTGTACTAGGCCCTAGAGGTACTGTGGCTTGAGCAAGGAGCGCGCTCACGCTGCATTGCCAAGCGATAAAGGCGTGGGACGTGGGAGATCGTCTTCGAGGCGAAAGGGAAGGGTGATACTGTTTTCTTGCTTTCTGAGCCCTGGACAGTTCGGCAGCCGCCAAATTGAGACTCGGGTATCTCGACTTGATTCACGCTTCAGCTATACACCTTTTCATGTGCCTGAACCATTGCTTGACATTCATGATGTAGAGAATGGAATTTTGGTGGAGGCTCAGGTGGCATATCCCGGTTCATTGTTTTTCTACTTGTTCTACCAAATGACAATGGTGCAAGATCGACAACCCTGTTAGAGGGTCTGAGCACTCTAAGCTGTGATCCTTCAAACTCCGAGGCATTTGCGATCAGGAACACTCCGTCGAATAAACAGCTTCCAGTATCACTGGCAGGGGCTAAACTCACTAGCTTGTACCTAGAGCTGTGTAGAATTGTTCCAGATGGGTGGTGGAGTGATAGTGCAACTTCGGGTACCCACTACATCAGCTGCCATCACTCGAAAGGGTCTGGACCTGCGTGATTGATTGGCGGATCTAGCAAAGCCATCATATGTTCCACCAACACTAAACCAACCCTGAACCTCTACCAAACTACTTTATCCTAACACGGGCCGGGGGAAACGGGAAGCAAGATTGCTAGGTTCGGGCTGACAACCCGAGCGCAAGATTTCGCTTCCCCGGTCGTAGTATGGCATATCGTCGAGGTTCGTCGACATTAGTTTTCACTACTAAGACTGGATGCCTCCATCCCCGTGCACTGTCAATGACATGGTGGGCATCCCCATTCTAGCGGCGGGGACGGCGCCCGCCTAAGCTGCTTTTGACTTGCTGTTTTCCCCCACCCTCTCCATGCATGCACGCCGCGTTATCCTGAAACGCTAAATCCGGCGTGTTGGTATCACTAAGGTATCTTGCTCGGAAAAAGCACTGCTGCCGCCGTGCGCGAGCCCACCGTCTCTGCTGTGGAGCTTTGCATCAAGTCAAGTCAAGCCACGACCATATCGCAAAGCAATTTCGCCAATCCCTAGACCTCGCCATCTTCAAGGATGGACACATTGAAGAGTGAGAATGGCTGGCCTGAATCCGGGCTCGACGTGCGCCCAGTTGTCAGTGTTACAGAAGGAGATACGGACGAGAAGCTGGGCACCGAGTATGACCAACGTGGCATGATACGTATGGGAAGGAAGCAAGAGCTGCGTCGTGATTTCCAGTTCTTCAGCATTTGGGGTTTTGCCGTCATCCTAGGATGTTCATGGGAATACGTCTTCATGTCAGTTGCAGTCTTGATCAGGTTTCGCGGAGTCTAGGTTCGTACTGACAAGACTTCGGCAGCAATGGCGTCTTGTCGCTACCCAATGGAGGCACAGCAGGGAGCGTGTGGATGTTCCTCATCACTTGTTGCGGCATGTTCTTCGTGGTGCTCTGTAAGTGCGCTTATCCTAGTTCTTGGACGAGACACTAATCGACGTTGCAAGCTATGGCTGAAATGGCCAGTATTGCTCCCACAGCGTAGGAGATCAGGCATCGAACCAGGTTTATAGTAGTCGCTGACGAAATCGACAGAGGAGGGCAGTATCACTGGTGCTCGGAGTGTATGGCTACTTGGAATTCACAACGCGCAATGGCTGACAAAAGGCGCAGTTGCACCGCCGAAGCACCAAAAGTTCCTGTCATACACCGTTGGATATCTCTGCGTATTAGGCTGGCACGCCTCTTTGGCAGGCACTTGTTATGCTGCCGGCCAACAAGTCCAGGCTATCATCGTCCTTGCGAATCCGGATTACACGATCCACACCTGGCAGAATGCCTTGCTCGCGTGGGCCGTCGTCGTTATATCCATCTTTTTCAATACCGTGATGTTCCGAAAATTGCCTATATTAGAGGGTATCGTCATGTTTGCTCATGTCTTCGGGTTTTGTGCATTCATTGTCGTCCTCTGGTATGTATGATGCGTGAAGGTTTACATAACCGGAGCATTAAGCGGATATTGGCTGACCCTTGGCATGCTAGGGTAATGGCTCCGAGGAGCGACTCATCTGTATTCACCACATTTTCGTCCAATGGCTGGTCCAGTTCCGGTGTCGCTTCCCTCGTTGGCATAAGCGCGGCAATCGGTGATGTTATCGGTGCCGATTCAAGTGTCCACTTAGCAGAGGAGCTGAAAAATGCTTCATGGATCCTGCCTCGCTCAATGATAGCGACGGCCCTGATGAACTACGTGTTAGGCTTTATCACTATCAGTATGTCCGTCCAACTCGACTTCAGAAATCCAAGGTCGACTGACTCTCATATAGTTACACTGGTGTTATGTCTCGGCAACCTGGACAACGCAATTAACTCCCCGACTGGTCAACCATACGTCGAAGTGCTCCTCAATGCTACGGGATCACGCGGCGCTACAATCACTCTGACCACCGTAATGCTCGCCCTACTGATCTCCTGCGCCGTGAACACTGTCACAACCAGTTCAAGGCAGCTGTGGTCCTTCGCTCGTGACGGTGGACCCCCATTTAGCGCATGGCTTGCACGAGTACGACCGGCCTGGGATATGTGAGTCTCTCATTGTATCTGCTTGCGCTGTTTCTTGCAAATCGCTCCATGCCGGCTAACGGTGCTTCAAGTCCGATGAACGCAATGACGGTTTCTTTGGGCTTCACGGTCATCCTCGCTTGTATCGTGATTGGAAGTACCACTGCATACGGAGTGTTTGTCACTTTAGTAAACTCCGGTCTCTTGAGCAGCTATATGATCTGCATAGCATGTAAGTCAGCTTGACGGCAGAGGTGCACACGACTATCCTAAACAGTGAGCAGGTATCCTTCAGAAGCGTATTCGCGGTGAACCTTTCCCTCCATCTCGATTCAAGCTCGGAAAAGCAGGCAATGTCATCAACATCGTAGCCATATCTTTTCTACTTGTCGCCTGGATTTTCCAATTTTTTCCTAGTGCCCCGAATCCAACTGTGACGTCCATAAATTGGTAAGCAACCGGCCAAAACAATATCAGTGTGTGATATGTATTGATTATGCGCTTCTGCTCGTAGGTCGATTGTAATCTTTGGCGCAGTCATCATCTTTTTCACGATTTACTACATGACGACCGCACGGCACAGATACACAGGACCAGTTGTACATGTCAAGAGGGATACGTGAGAGAAGCCGAAAAACTTTGTACACGCGACCAGAGGGAAAGATTTCGAGTGATCGTCGTGATATATCGACTAGCATGTAGTCAGGGTCGGATAATCGGAGAGTGGCACTTTGATTTGGCGAGTCTAGCACGTCCTCCTCACGGACTGGCATATGTTCTCGAGCATTGGAAAGCATGGGGGAGCAGCGAGAGAGCAGTAAGGGAGCATGGGGGAGCATGCGGGAGTGGAGCCCTAGGTTCGGGGGTAATATATATATGTAATACAGATGTTGATGATAGGATCCTTATTCAGTGGTCGAACGACTTGAAGTCTGAACTACGGCCCTCCCGGCCCCAATTCAGCCTCACAAGGTGCAATTCCAACGTTTCGTTCAAGCAGACCAATGGGATACCGCCTAGGCAGGCTCGACCATCAATTGATGCACCAATAATCGTATTATCAGGTAAAATATTTTGCGAAGACAGTGCAGAACAGCATGCTGTAAGAAGGATCAGTTGAGTTGGAAAAAGAGTCAAAGGGTTCAAAGGCTCCCACTTCAAGATCTGGACTCTGGAGTCAAGCGAGTCATGTTTGGGGGCCAAGAATGTAATCAAATAACAAACACCCCTTGATTGGTTGATAGCCGACGCTAGCAAAGAGGCGGATGTAACATCAAACATCCGCCTGTGATTTCAGCTTTCTTCGTCAGTTGGATCTTAATCTTTCGTTGGGGCGGTGAAGCCCCCACACACAGATTCTATGCATGCAATGAAGATATCGAGTCTTCACATGGGTGATGGACTACCGCAATTTGTGAAACGCAATTTGACGGACAATGTGCATGAAGACTAACACTTTGACTGCAGGATACGGTGATCGAATTACTATTGAGAAGATTTGCTTCCCAGAATGTGGTTGCGTCCGATTGCTATTGTCCAATCAATACCAGATGTCTCGCACTGCTTTCTCAGACTGATCCTTGAGTGAAGATGGCAGGACCTCTTGGTTTTGCATTGGAGAGGTGAAAGCATCTCAATTTGTTGATCAAGTTATGATATCCAAGTCTTGAGAAGCGTGTATGGGCTTTTGTTCTCAGATCGTGTCACTGTACAACTTTACGTTTCGTGAAATTTGTATATGCCACGCTTTCTCTCCTTCCTATATATA
>JAABUP010003773.1_pt1 | contig 26272 bp, 41 predicted proteins | sample 5559201 | NCBI WGS metagenome assembly JAABUP01 (sample SAMN10711887, study PRJNA513373) | rock metagenome | isolation source: Antarctica rocks | place: Antarctica | reverse complement strand
TCTCATCAACCAGACAAGCTGTCCAGACAATTATGCATCTAGCAGAGCACTGCTACGACCACTCTGGCAATGGAAAAGGGAATGCAGGCTGACACAGGTCTGCAGAATGCTGCAGATGCAATGCATTGGCTGCACAGAAGACTCCGTCATCTGGAAAAGACAAACGCGTACCAGCACAATCTATCAACATCAACGATAATTGACTGCCAGGCCAATGACAGCTAAAATGTCATCAAAATGTTGTGTACCAACCAGTCTGAGAGACTGTCTGTGCCCAGGATGCCTGGTGAGCTGAAGCAAAGCAGTGCATAGACACACTAGCTGAGCAAAAGAGGCTGCAACCATGCATGGGGAATGCAACCACGTTGTCAGGTACACAACCCAGGCTTGATGATGTCAGATGCCAGTAATGGACAGTGATTTCGGCCATCATAAGAGTGCGTGACTTGTTACATCAGGCTGTCTCAGAACAACCATGCTCTGCTGAGCAATCAATCAGGCTGACGAGTCTAGCAGAGTCCAGAGCCTACAGATACATCTACACAAGCTATATTAATAGTCTGCCAAAACAAACAGAAGTTCAACATAAACCCTGACAAAACCACCACTTGCCATTCCACTGAAACAGGCACTGACTTGCCAACGCAGTCGCATACACTCTACATCAAGCCTGCCTGCATCAGCGCAACTGCATGGGCTTAGGATTGATAGGGTTAACTCTAAACCCTAAAATCTAACTCTGCATCGAGCCTGCCTGCATGAGCGCAGCTACATGAGCTACAGTCATGATCCAGCAATCATCACACCTCATCTAGAGCAGCAACTCCCGGCAGGACTTTGCCCTCTAGAAGCTCCAGGGAAGCTCCTCCTCCAGTGCTGATGTGGCTCATCTTGTCAGCAAGGCCCGCCTTCTCCACAGCTGCGACGCTGTCACCGCCGCCGATGATGGTGATGGCTCCCTGAGCGTGACACATGACTTGTCACGAACAAGCTGATGAAGATGATATATGGGTGCTACAGACAAAGCTGTGGCACATCTGCAGGATGAACAGCCTGGCACAGCTGGTGGTTTGCTCCTTGCCAGTTTTGCATTGCAGCGCTGCCACCACTAGACACAAATGCTGGCAATTTCACTAAAAATGTACTGGGTTTTGTAAGTGATTTGTCATTTCCTTTGCATGCCACGTCAAACATGCATACCAGAACGGACGGACAAGGGACGCCAACAAACCTTGCATGACAGCTTCAACACACTTGTGACCCATACCCAGGAGGCAAAACACAAGGACCCATGACAGCGCAGTGCATGCAATCAAAGACACCAACAGCTCAATCACCTTGCCGCTCAGTTCTGCTAGGGTCTCTGCCACGCCAAAGGTGCCCTTGGCAAACTTCTCGAACTCAAACACACCCATGGGGCCGTTCCAGATGATGGTCTTGGCGTCGGCAAGAGCCCCTTGGAACGCCTTCAGGGAGTCAGGGCCGATGTCCAATCCCTGCTTGCATCAAAATTATGGTTGATGTTTTGCGCTTAAGCAACGTGCCAATGCAATGTGCCAATGCAATGTGCCAAAGCAACGCGGGACATGTGCAAGCGAATCAGATAGCAAACAAGAAACAAAGGTCCTAATGATGGGGATACTGAACACTGTCAAAGGTAGATGGCTCTTGGGAATGAACAGATGTTGCTATTTGTAAGAAGACGGTTGTCATGGAAAACGTCAACATGGCAAATTCATCTCTCTGCCAATAGTGACGCACAAACACATCAGGAATACTACCACATGTTTGTATGGAGATGCTGCAGGTCTGCGTCATGACCCACTCAGCCTGGCAGTGTTCTGTGAGCTATTGGAAGAAACCATTGCCCAGTTGAAAAAATCCATGCTGCAGACTGAACATGAGTATGTGCATAGGGGAGTGTGTGCGTGCTTGACTTTTGCTTTGGAGCATTCTGAGGTTCATGCTTGCCAGCAACATTGGGGTAACAGACAGCATGGGGTAACGGACAGCCATGATCAAGCATTATCGCAGACCTGCTTTGTTCACAGCTTGCACCATGCGTGGCCAGCCTGCCTGCCAAGACATGAGCATGGCAAAACAGGAAATCCTCCAACTCAGAGATCAGCTGCCGTAAGCAACATGATACTGATCAAAATCCCCTACTGATACCATGGGCACAACGGCCACAAACACTTGGTCACTCAACCAGGGTCGTATGTGGTTCTGATTGTGGATGTAGCCATCTGTTGCTTCTCCCACGACAGGAACCACATGGTTGAGTGACCAAGTACTCGTGGCAATTATGTCCATGGTATCATTACGTTATCAGCACGGTCGATGTACTTGAAGAAGAGCAAAAGCCACCTTGCAGAGCATGCTGTCAGCGCTAAAAGAAAGCAACCCGCTGCACACAAAAAGGGGATACACACTTTGCTTGTGAACGACTGTTGCCTTGCTTAAGCATGGGAGAGACTACCGTGTCAGGCTGCAGCTTCTAGATTCCAAATATTGCTATATTGCAGAAATTGCCTTAATAAAGGTCTATTGGTGTTGCATGAGACTGTATGTGAGCTGTACAGACACAGGTAAGTCCTCAACCCCCACCCCTACCCCTGAGCACTGTCTGAGCCCCCTGCATCCTGGCATGCAGCTCACACACACATACACACTCTGATACGCTGCAGGTTGGTAAGAAGGGGTTCAGGGCTGGGGGCTAGAGCTAGGGGCTCAAGCCTAAGAGTGTCCCAGGTGAGGGCAGTACCTGCGCAGGCCAGATGCAACGAACCAAGCTCAAGAAGGAGTGTTGCTCTGAGGCAATCTGTCCACTGTAAATGACCTGAAGACCCCTATTGACCCTGACACGGGAGGATTCCAAGGTGACTTATGGTGGGCCAATTGCGAGGCATGATGCTTGTGCAGCCTCACAGGGCGCCCTCGGTCTGACCAACTCAGGCTGTTCACAACAGAACATTGCAGTGGTTCTCTTGTATGCTGCAGCAACTCATGCTCTAATCCATTGGGGATACAATAGCCTTAATCCCCTGGGGATGCAATAGCCCCACTCAGGAGACAAGGCATCTGGCGTCAGGGAACAATGTTTTGCTGTATTGTAATGCCTGAACTGGGAAAATGATACTGTATCGTATTTTGGATTGCCAAGGCCAAGTCAAAGAGCAAACACCAGATGCGCCAAGGCCAGAGCAGTTGCTGCAGGCATGGCTCACTCAGAATGGCCATTTGGCGAGATGGTCACGGAGAGTGAGTCACACTTGCAGCGGGGCGCAGTCGAGTAGGACAGCCTCGCTAGAGGTGATGCCTGACCAGCAATATCAGCAGCACACTGTGTCTACTTCATGGGCGCTATGCAGTTCACTGCAGACTTTTGCGACCTATGCATTGTTTGCTGATTGCAGCCTCATGGGAACAGTACCAAGGGCAAGGGTGCTCTTGCATACTTGGCAACACTCTTTCACTTGTTTCTAGTCACATCAGGCAGGTGCAGTGTACAATCAACAGCAGAATTGGGCGGACTTCAAAGTACACTGTATAGATCAGCAGGATAGCGTCAATTATGGGTGGCTGCTAAGAAATTGCACAGTGAACTTTAGTAGAGCTGTGCAAAATTGATGTGGCTAGACAGCATGCATCACCAATTTAGCTGTGCTGCATGACTTTGCTGTAGCAGTGTATAGCAGCTCTATGCTGATGTAGTAGATAAGCTTTCCTGAAATCAGGTGAGTCAGCACAGCATGTGACTACATACACGGTACATGGTGCAACAACACGGACATAACATGTGTGCCTGCCAGTGCACTTTCCAGCACAACATGCTGTTGAGCATGTTGTGTTGATGGTGCACTGGCAGGGAGATGTGCCCATCATGAGCTGCAGCTGTCTTGACTTCGTGCATTCATGCCTGTAGCAGGTAGACAAAGCTACACAGCATAGCCTGTGCCAGCGCTGCATTGCTTTGTCTATTTGCTCCAGGCGTGACTGCAGGAAGTCAATGCAGAACAGACTGAACAGAAATGACCTGTTCAGGGACAGATGCTGCACCCAAGAAAACACAAGTACACAACAATACATGCCTTCTGCAAATTGCCAAAAGAATGCTGATCACGCACTAAGACAAATGACATGAGTGAAATCAAAGCACACAGCTTCTGCCTGGCTCCATGTCAGCTGAAATCGCCAGCAAAACGCGGCCTCTATGAAAGTGTCATAGGTGCAGACTTTTGGATATTGAGGACGTCATTTATTACCATGAATGTAGCGCTTTCAATGTGTTGTATGCTTGCCCTGACCAGCGACTTGCTTGCCCTGACCAGCGACTTGCTTGCCTCTGACAACAACTCGGGTCACTGCCTTGTTGGCTTTGTTATTGAGCAACTGTTGGTCACAACAAGCATTCTAGCGGCAAAGTCAAGCAGCAGGTCTGCTTTTCAGCTTATTTGCGGCTGGAGTTGGGTTTCACCGCCGCCTGTTTACACTTGTCAGCAAAGATGAAAATGTAGGCAGGATGACCCCACATTGTTTGCATTTCAACACATTCAGCCAAAGGCCAGGATACAGCCCAGGTAAAAGCAGAAAGGGCTTACCATCCAGCCATCAGGGATATCTCCAGCAGCTACCACCTGGGTCTCAGCATTTTCATCGAACTTGTCAGCAGCAATGACGTCTGTGGGGAGGATGAACTCCACACCCTTCTCCTTGGCAGCTGCCTCCAGCTTCTTTGCCAGGTCCAGCTTGTCCTCCTCCACTAGGGAGCTTCCCACTGACATCCCCCGAGCTTTGTAGAATGTGAAGATCATGCCTCCACTGCAGGACACGAAGCCAGGTTTGTGACCAATGCTAAGGGATACTAAGTCTGATATTCTTCTTCTGTATATATTGAGAAGGTTCAACAGAAAACCGTACTATACTTATAGCTCAGACTGTCAGACAAGGACCATCAGACCGCAACAATTGACAATGTTGTTCAGACAGAGTTGTATGACATCCTCTTTGCCTTGCAAAAGGTGAGGCTCACGCCGTCTCTGCAACGGACAGTGACCAGTCGTTGTGCTGTGTCTGAAAAGTGTGCTCAAAGTCTGAGTGTCCCAGAGTGTGCAATGAGATGGAGGCAAGATTTACACTGACATGCCCTTGACTGACTCCAAGCTGTATGTCATGTGACCTCTGGACTTTGCAGTGACCAACATAAATGTAGACATGACTGAAGACATTTTTGTAACCATAAGTTTAGGGTGAGTGGCAGATGCAGCTACAGTGTTGTTCTGCAGTTTAGCTTGTGCACAAACAGCACGTGAGTATGCAGCTATTGAATGTCAGGCAACTGATGCACAATAGCAACCAGGCTGATGGTTGTGATCCTGTCTGGCATCATGCAGAGAGTCGCAGATATCAAGGCATGGTCATGAGATATATAGCATGCACATACCCAAGGATGATCTTGTCTGTCTTTTCTAGAAGAGACTCAATGACTCCAATCTTTGAGGACACCTTTGATCCACCGACAATGGCAACAAATGGCCTCTTGGGCTCCTTGACAGCACCGTCAAGGTAGTCTAGCTCCTTTTGAAGCAGAAGACCAGCCACACTAGGGTGTAGGAACTTGGTCACACCCTCTGTTGAGGCATGCGCTCTGTGGGCTGTGCCAAAAGCATCGTTGACAAAGATGTCAGCATTTGCTGCAAGCTGCAGACATGCAGAACATAGTCAGAGGGAAGCTTGTGGAAGAATGCTTTGCCCCTTCTTTAAGGGGCCTACACTGCAAGCAATTTTAAAGCGACCAGGAACTGTCCTGCGCGTATAATCAAAGAGGTCAAGGTACCTTCTCAGCAAAACCGGGGTCATTCTTTGTCTCCTCCTTGTAGAAACGGACGTTTTCAAGGACCAGGACCTGCATGAAGACAGCCCGTGCGAAGCCTCGAGTACAGCAACCTCAGGTTTTCAGACCAGTGCTACAATTGAAAGCAGGGCAGCGTACCTCTCCGTTGTTCAAGGCTTGGGTCTTTTCCTTGACCTCTTCACCGATGCAGTCATCTGCTTTTAGCACCTACAGGCGCATACGACGGACTCAGCGCAAGCCCGCTGCAGATCCACGGATAAGACCAAACTTATCCTCAGGCCTACCTTGGTGCCGAGCAATTCCGACAGGCGGGGCACAACAGGTGTCAACCGAAACTTATCCTCGGGACCATCTTTCGGTCGACCCTACGCGACAAGAGCAAAATTAGGGGCCAATATGCTGATCAGGGCATCTCGGTGCCGGCAAGACACTTACCAGGTGAGAGGTTAGTAGGACTTTTGCGCCGTTGTCTGTCAAGTACTTGAGAGTTGGAATTGCAGCTCGGATACGTGTGTCGTCTGTGATCTTCTGGCTTTTGTCCAGGGGTACGTTCAAGTCTGCCCTCACAAGGACTACTTTGCCTTCCAAGTCAGCCTTCTTGAGGTCTGACACAGACTTCTTGGCAGCCATACATACTACAGTACGCAAGCTTCTGGAGGAAGGAGAGCGGATTTGAGCATTCGTCAGGCTGGCAAAGCTCTGCTGAGTTGCAAACAAGTTGCAGTTGGCTGACAGACGAGCAGGAGCAACGAATCCTTGGAAAGCAGACAGGCGCATCGGGCGAGCGCGCTGTAACCGTAGGCTGGCATGCGCACCAGCACACACAACCGGCGCTTTCACTTGCATACGCATCGTCATGTTTGCCATTTTTGTGAGTAGTTCGCGTCCCACTGCAGTCAACAGTCCGCCACCTGAGTTGCAGAGGTGCTGTACCAGATAACCGATTTATCGTAAAAGTCCTCGTTAATTGTTAAAGTGTAGGTGATTGGGGATTTCATTACTTCACAGGGATTTTTAGCTCAGCCAGGTGAATCCAGGAATTACACAGTCAGCCTTGACTGCGGACGGGAATAGGAATGATTGATTGACGGTCCAAGTCAGCTAACTCGATCGAAAAGGAAAGCAGAAAGGTAGCAGACGGCTGCAATGATCAGTTGAGCACTCAGATACATTGGCGTGAGGCAAACTCTACGTCATACATTAAAAGGACAAGACATGCAACCAGTGTAAATCCGCAACAGGTGTTGTGGGAGATCAAATAGGCCGTGTCTGGCTCAGGAAGAGCTTGGCTTATCAGGCAATTTTGTATCATTCGGCACAACTCTCAGCGCGTCTGAGTCCCCCGAGTCTGCAATCGGGCTTTTCGAGAACGAGCTGGCCCCATCTGAGTACGATATCTTGTCTCCGATATCGCTTGTCACTTGCTGCTGTCAGTCGCTGACGACTTCCGAAAGGTTTTTTTGCGGCATTATGTACATTTTCCAATCTGCCTGTTACAAGAAGCTGCAGATATGGTGTACCGCATCCTGTTACTATCTGCTGCGTCCCGATACCGATGCTAGGCTGACTTGTGGTGCAGGTCTTTCTTCCGCAGTTTATGCTGCTTTAGCTGCTGTGACACCTCTGAGACCCAAGAGCCTCGCAACGTCCTAATGGGGGCATACTTGAGTCAGCCAGTGACAGACAAGGTTAGCACGCTTGCTCTCACTTCCTAGGCTGATTTACAGAAAGCAGTACCTTCAGCACAATAACACTGCTGAAAGGGCATGCTGCTGGCATTGTAAAGAGGAGATGCAATTCGATTGCTACAGGAGGGCGAAGAGGAAGAGAATGCAGATTTCAAGTATGGTGTCTGTGCAATGCAAGGTTGGCGAACAGAAATGGTAAACAACTGCTGCTTTTCCTTCAAACTCATGTCTGCCAATGCAGGTCGCACCACCTTGTCAGTTGCATGTAAGCATTTGCAGTTTTTGCTGATCTGCACATATGCAAGGTCAGATGTCAAAACCTAGGTGTAATTGCAGGAGGATGCGCACCTTGCTGCATTGAATGTTGACAACAAATGCAGCGTCTTTGGAGTCTTTGATGGCCATGGGGGCTGTGAAGTTGCCAAATATGTTTCTATGTATCTGGTGAGGCTACAACCCTGTGTTATACATTGTGACCACCAGTAGAAACCCTGGTAACAGTTGCCAGCATGTAAGAACATTCCCCAGGTGTGCCCCGGCAAATGGCAGCAGTCACTCCTCATCAAATGAAAGGCATAAAGGATGCTGCAGCACATCATTGCGGTGACCCTGTGACATGCATACTGATGTGGCTTGAAACGCAGAGTGTCAACTCCAAGCTGCTTCAGGAACAAAGGTTTGGAGGCTTGGTGGACTCCAAGCCTTTGTTCCTGAAGCAGCTTGAAGTTGGTACCTAACTTGAGACGCAGCCGGGTATCTTACATGCATGTTGTAGCAGTGGCGTATGTATGCAATTTTATCAGCAACTACCTTGCGCGTACTCCAGTCAGGCTTATGATCACCCAACCCATGTGATTATACTGCAGTCTACATCAAGTTCTTCCTCACCTGACTCAGGTACACTGCAATTTCTGAATGCATCAACTTGTATTGCAATCTGCTCAAAGTGTGGTATTCTGCTGCAGACAAATGAGTTGGTAAAGACACAGGCCTACCAGCAAGGCAACACCAAGGAAGCCTTGGTGCAAGTGTTCCTGAGGATGGATGAGATACTGTCTCAGGAATCTGTCCAAGGCGAGCTGCAAGCCTTGGCTGGCCCTAAAAATCATGCAGATGAGGAAGAAGAGTAAGTATATGCTGGGTGTCTCATGGCTACAGATGTTCAGGCTGCTTGCCAGCGTCTTGTCGCATGCATGTCTTCTGGTGACAATTCTGGTCATGAAGGCAGCATATGTCATCTGAGCCTCACATCTTCTGCCCGTATACCTGTGCCCACAATACAAACACATCATATACACAAATACTACGTCACTGCCACCATAACAGCTTTGAGCTTGCGCATGCTGTGCTGTTGCTGCAAATTCCTAAACCATTTTGTATTGTTGCTGGAGTCTATATTGAATATATAAAAGTGTGTGTTGAAGCTGTGCAATGTTGCAGTAACTGCTTGTTCATATGTGCTCTCAATAGTTTTGGCTGCCCATGCAACCAACAGTGAGCAGGTTGCACAGCAGCTGATGAGCTAATCAGCTAACTAGCAGCCTGCACAGCATCTGTGTCTGAGCATGCGTGCATCTGAGAGCGTGTATCCCTGCACAGGATGGCAATGCTGAGCGAGGAGAACTTGCCAGAGCTGTTGAGAAAGGCCCTCCAGGCCAAGAGGGAAGAAGAGGAAAGGGACGGCATGCTCTCAGGTGAGACTGCCCTTTTTCCTTACGTAGAATTGCATTCCACCCTTGTCTTGGGGGGTGAGACGCTGTGCCTGCAGCTGTCAGCAAGATTGGTCTAATGATCTAAAACCTTGTCACAATCTTGACTTACTTATGTCTTCTGCATTTCTTGCATTTGCCTGCTTGTTAGAGATCAAGTGCGGTGCATGACCCTTGCATCCAAAAGACTTTGCTTGTTCAGGTAACGCTGTTGTCTGCAGAGTCAGGAGATGAGGAGCATTATGAAGATGGTGTTGCATCTGTGAGTTCCAGTATCCACACATCTGCATTCTCTGCAGTCTGTCTGCATGCAGCATACATCTGTATCTCACACTGTTAAGCACCATGAGACACAAAATAAGTAATACCTCACCAGCAGGCAGCTGGTTGCTTGCCATCAGCCAGCTGCAGAGTGACTATTTACAAAGACCTTCCCTGCTTTATGCTGTATTTGCAATACCCTTTGTCATTTGTTGAGTGTTGCATCATTGAGTCATGCCTTGCATCACAAGTTCATGATCAGTCAGGTGCCATGAGCAGTTGTGTGCTGTTGGTGTGCTGGAAACTTTTGTTTCCAGAACCTCCAGAACTCTCCACCTCTGTTACAGCAAATTTTGCCTCCAATGGGCTTGGGACTACTGTCACATGGCTGTCCTGTTTCCTACATGGTCTTTGTCAGATTCCATCATCATTACCTCTGCCACAATATAAGCACCAGCAGAAATGCAGGATCAAAACGTAAAGTATGTTACGCCCTTTGAATTGACGGGAGAAAAAGCGGCAAAATAGCTCTTTTCTTACGCTAATCCAGGGCCCAGAGTTGAGTAGCAGTGAGGATACAGGGGCTCATACTGCTAGGCCTGTGGAGTGGAAAAGCACGGCAGACAGCGCGCCTAATCACAAGACGGCATCCCTGTCCAAAGAGTCCATTGTCCCTCAGAGGTCCCAAGCTGTGCATGATCAGCCCACCCTTGATGACGCTCATGACAAAGGTGGGTCCTCCCGAAAGCACCATGTTCTTGACATCAAAGCTGGCTGCTGTATGTTGACTCATCAAAGGGATGGTGGGAGGGATATGCTGGGGAGACGCCCCATCTAGGCATCAAGACATGTTGTTCCTTCCATCTTCATCTTCCTCATCGGTAGGCTTTGTATGCTGAGGGATAAATGGGTCAGCCTATAAACAGGAGTGTTCAGAAGCTATAATCTGATCAATTATGCAAGCACAGGCTCTGCAGCAACGAGGTATCTTGTATCTAATTAAACCCTCTCTTGAAGATAAACAAGCATCCAGTTGCGACTGTCGCACAAGGCAAAGAGTCAGGCCATTCTAGCTGAAGGCTGTCTCTGAAGCTCACAATCAAGATAGTCTCATTTACTGTCTGTTGTGTGCGCGGTTGTGTGTGTGTGTGTGTGTGTGTGTGTGTGTGTGTGTGTGTGTGTGTGTGGCTCCCTGTCATTAGGAGTGGCAATGAGCAGGAAAGGGCTTTGGAAACGAGGCATGTGTCAGGACTGGCATAAGCGAACGGTGGGAAACACCCAATGCAAATAGTCTTCCCAAGCTTTGCTATGCAAGTAAACAAGCCAATACGGTGCAGAGAACCTTTCAGTTGTAGTGACAACCTGAAAACAGTTTGCGAAAACTCTTTTCAGATTGTTGTTCCACTTGAAAGGTTTGTTGGCACGTGATTCGCATGTTTACTTTCACAGTTTAGATTGCCAGCAGCACTGCAGTACTGTTAGATGGCCTCAACAGTGCTGCATGAAGTCTTCTGCTAATACAGCGCCTGCGGCATGCTCCCGTTTTTGGGTGGAAGGCCATGTGCAATACCTGTGCACTTCTTTGTCTGCCTTGTTGGGAGGCAGCACTCAGCTGACAGACTGAAACTTTGGGTTGTCTATCAACTGTTGCCTTTCAACATGAAAGGCAGATTCTGGCACCTGCTGCAACTTCTTCCTTTTTTGAGCATATTTCTGCATGATTCTCAACAGTCAAACAATAGCAACAAGTAACGGTCAACAGAGAGGGGAGGAGGGTCCTGATCCATTAGTCCAAGGGAATCTGGGCCTCCTTTACTCAATGCAATTGCACAAACATACTCACCCTCAAATGCAATCTATCGTTACATTAGTTGTACATGCTTACAGTCTGTCACATATGCAAATTGGCTGATTACATAGTGAGTCGCTATAGCTCGTTTTGCTATAGCTTGACATTTGCCAGTGTATGCATAGCCAGTCAGGGGCTTTAGAGTGTGATTGACTGGCTGTTATATGGCACAGGCTTTGGTCTGTCCAGTAAGCGCCCACACAGCCCAACCTCTGAATCCTCCTCGCCCACCCCCCAACCCGAGACATCACCCCTCATGCCTGTCGGCCGCCGCAGCAAGGCCAAAGCTAAGGCCCAGATAAAGCGCAAGAAGTATGCTGCTGTTGCTGAGCCACCTGATGAGGAGTTGTCAGATTCCCCTTCTCCAGGTTGGGCCTGCAGAGAGGTTGCTTAAAAAGTGTCTGTCTCCAGTAAACATAATGATAATAGTAGTGTATACACTTGCCAGCTCATGATGAGCTAGGTATGTGCCGGGCAAGTCTTGCCTATCCAGAGCAGTTGTCTGTTCACATTCTACATCTCTGTTTACATTCTACATTACAGCCTATGAGCCGGATTTTGGGCACGTCTGGTACGTATTCACCTGACTGAGCCACAGCATCAGAAAGGACGAGTGAGGGTTGTCACCACCACCCACAACTACTTTGCTTCAGCTGCAGTTCAATCTTTCCACTGTTGTGCAATGCACATAACAAATAGCACAGATCAGGACAGGTGCCTTTTTTCTTTCTGTCCAGTAGCAGGAAGAAGTCATTTGCATGTCTATGTCTTGCACTGGCCCTGGCTGTGTACTTTCCTGCCAAATACCACAAACAGGAGCAACTCAGGACTGTACACACCTGACTCTCAGGGCAAACACATATTGGATGAACGAATGAATCACTCATTGAATGACTGAACAACCAAATGAAGCCCAGCCTGAATGAATGAGTGAATGAATGAATGATTGATCAAACCAATATGCAGTGTATATGCAGCGCAGTCTTTCACTCTGTCGTTGTTGGTGCAGAGTCAATTGAGAGGGCAGAGCCGCTCCAAGGGGCAGCAAGCGCCTACAAGGGCCCCTCCGCGGGCTGCACTGCAGTTGTTGCCCTGGTCAGTCACACTACCCCTGCTGCTCCATCTGCCCTTCATGCTTGCTGCTACTGTGGCTGGTGTGGCTACTGTGGCTTGTCAATACTAAGCCTGGTTGTAACTCCAACTCAGGGATTTGGGTGGATTATCCTGCAGCTTGCATCTGCAGCTGTTCAGGCTGCTGTAGGCAGACCTGCTTGTTCACATGTTACATACTAACATGCCTACAGGAAGGTCTGAATGCATAAGCATGCTGATGTGAATCATGAGAATGAGCAGGTCAGTCTACAAGAGCTTGAAGGATTTTTAAAAATTTGTGTCGATGTCTTTCCAGTCATTCTTGAGCATCTAGAAACGTTCTTGTAGAGCCCAGGGGGAAAGCCATCCAACCTCTCCAATGAATACGTGTCTTCCCCCAGGGTCAGACATGTACAGTCCTGAGTAGCTGCCCGTATGGGGTCCTGATTTGACAGCACATCAGCTGACTCAAGTTGTAGGAGCATACACACCAACATGGCAAAATAACACTCATTGCACCACATGACATGACTGTAGTGCAACGGTCATGCATTGCAGACACAGATTTGGCACAAAGTTGACTTGGGTTAGACTGAAGGGGGTTTTGCGCTGCAGATTGAAGGGCAGACCCTGCTAGTCGCCAATGCTGGTGACTCACGCTGTGTGGTTTCGGAATCGGGCAAGGCAGTGGCCATGTCATATGACCACAAACCCACTGATGCAGCAGAGCACAGCCGTATCATCAAGGTTGGTGCACAAAAACTCATCAGAAAATCCAAAAAGGAGAATCGTCAGAAAGTTGAAAAGACACCAGTGAGAGAACAAAACAAAAACCGTCTTTGCTTGTTGGCGTTGCTGAACATTGACAGTACAATGTCATCATGGCTGCTGCAGGTTGGCTGATATATATGTATATGTATGTATACTATTCTGCACTTCACAGTGGACGTGGAATGCTGGGCAGCGCCTTTGCTCAACATCATATGCACATCAGTATGCTGTCAACTGATGTTGACCCACAGAGCTGCCCGACGTTCCAGTTCCACTGTGAAGTGCAGAATAGTAAAGATATCCTGTACGGATTGCGCAATGCAGTGTACGGCAACACAGGATGCTGCCCATGTATGCCTGGATGTTTCCCATCAAGTGTGCAGCGCTGAATCTCATATTCCTCACTTCAGCAGGGTTGTCCAGGAAACAGCAGCCAGAGTGCTGATGCTTCTGCTGAGGAAGCTTCCACTATGTAACTGTAGTATGTGTGTGTGTTGTAGTGTAACATAGATGTGAAATGCAGGCTGGAGGCTATGTGATGGATGGGAGAGTGAACGGCAGCTTGAATCTATCTCGAGCCATAGGGGACATGGAGTACAAGCAGACCAGCCACTTGTCTGCAGCTGAGCAGGCCGTCACGGCCTTCCCAGACGTGCGTCAGATACAGCTGGGATCGTCATCTGAGTTCATGATCCTTGCTTGTGATGGCATCTGGGATGTTCTCAGCAATCAGCAGGTATGGGCTTTGGTCATATGGTATGCATGCATGCACATGGATGCCTGTAGTCTGCATACCTGCGTGTCACAAAATGGGTCACTGTGTCGATAGATCTCTGTGCTGGATCACGTTAGTACATTAGTACTGACATGCCCATTGTTCAAGCACAGTACATGCTGAGGTTGAGTCTGCATGCTGCATGATGGTCAGTGAGTAGCCTGTTTTATCACTTTTAACAACATGGGTTTGGTGCAGAGCGCTTTCCAGATGGGAGCTGGGTCTGGACGTTTTCAAACAATGCTTATGCTTTGCCTGCAGGCTGTCGACTTTGTCAGACAGCGGCTTGTAGAAGGTCAGAGCGTGAGGTACATCTCTGAGAGTGTGTGCGACCATTGCCTGGCAAAAGACACTGGAGGCAGCGGCATCGGCTGTGACAACATGTCCATGATGATTGTTGTGTTCAAGAAGTTCACACAGTATGACAAGGCACATAAAGCCAGGATGGCTGCTACTTCAATGTCAGGGCAGGACTTGTATTCCTAGCAATCAAAATCCTCCGGGGAGGGTTTCCAAATCAGACGCTTTTTGGATGGCGCGAAATGGCCCGGAGGACAGTTTGATAGTCATGTGAGGGCAGCACAAGACATTGCTAGTCGTGGCGAGTTGTCAAGGAGCAATGTGCATAGGCCAACAAGTTTTGCCAAGCAGGTTTTGCCAGCACCACTGAGAAGGCTTGTGCCTGGTCATGTTTGCACTGCAGGGATGCGCTTTGTATGCTGTGCGAAGACAATGGTTAGGGGTATCATATTGTAGCCTGCTTCATCATAAACCTATGTTGTTGCAGCTTGGTAGGCAATTATCTGAACGCAAAATATACGCAAGTCTGCTGCTGCTGACCAGTCTACACTGCAATCGTGACACTAACTGGCATGTTGCTTGATGGCTATAGCCTGATTTCCAATCATTTTGCAGTGTGGCTTGCGTCTGTGCAGTACTGAGAGGTCGGTCGTCTAGTTCAACGGTCGATGAGTACGCACAAAGGTCACCATGAGACAATGACTTGCGAAAATATAATTAACGACATCCAATTTGAAGATCTTTCACAAGTCCGGACGCTGCATGTACTGATTGCAACCAATTGAGCTCGGTCTAGCATGCAGTGCAAGCAACTATAAAGAGACGGAATGCATGGTATCCTGCCAGCCATGAAGTTCATGGCTTCAGACACAAACAGTACACACTGACCATTCCAGGGTCTGCAGCAAGTTCATATTAGGCACGACAGCTACAAAAGTCTAAATGCTATTGTATCATCGTCAGACGAACAAAAAACACCACGTTGCAAGCCCAAGACCACTATTGGAGGTTTATTTTCCTCTCAACTGTGCAAGCCTGGAGCTCAGATCGCTCTCAGGATCTACTGCAGCCTGTTGTTGCTGTGCTACTGGCTGATGCTGCGCAGCGCTAGGTAGACCCAGGTTGACTTCAAGACCATGCTCATCTGCCACTTGCTGCAAGAGGTTGTTGACATCATCTTCTGGAGTGGACATGGCTGCTTGAGCGTTCATAGCATTCTGGACGAACTCGGACTGGACGTCCAGGTTCTCAAACTGACGCTCAAACTGATCCATAGTGTTGGCAACTCTGTCCAGGTTGTTTGACGCCAGAGCCTGGTCCAAGGCCTTGACAATTCCAGCCATGCTCTTGTTGATGACTGACATTTTCGCCTGAGTATCTAGTCTGCTCACAACTGCATCAAGCCTGGAGGATAGCCTGAGGTAGTTCAAGGTTTCTGTCTTCTTCCTGATAGCGTTCTGGGCATAGATCTTGGCGCCGTCCATATTGCCTTTTTCGATTGCTTTTTTGACCTTCAGCTTTTCTGTCTTTTCCTCCTTCTCGCACTTCTTTGATTGCCTGACAAGCTGTTTACTAGTGAACTTCAGGTTGAATATCTGGTCCATCATCTTGTCGCCCGCCATGACGGCAGCACTGACGGATCAGACAAATTACAATGTGTGACCGGCACTTCTGGGATTCACAGAAGCTGGCACACAGTGCGGAGGACAGGTAACTGCGATAGCAAGTTTTGTGCACTCACAGGTACGAAGAGCGTCGGCGTGGTCCACAATGTGCCGAAAGTAGAAGAGAGCCAGTCGAGGATTTGCTAACGATGTGTCCTATGCCGCAACTGTTTTGCTGAGTAAGAGCACCTTCTAAGCGAAGCCATGCGTAGGCAGCTGTCAGGAAGAAGAAGATGTTCAGAAACGCCTTGAAGCATGTCTTGCGATGACAAGACACGAAGGAAGAGGCTTCGCACCGACAATTATGTGTTGAGAGCAGTGTTGAGACTTTACTCTACAGTTTCATCGCAAACAATTTTAGCGCGCTCAACGAGGATATAACTTCGCAGCGCTGAAAATACTTTGGGTGGAGGATTGACACGTATCAAGCATTTCCCAGGGCGCCCGACAGCAGGCGTAATGCTTTCAGTTCAGTGTCTGCACCCTGCCCCTTTCACGTCTCACTCAGAGTTTCCTCGTAGCAGGTCTTGTAGTCGTCCTTGCATCTTGAATCACAGTACCTTCAGCCCGCATGCCATCCGCGCTCGTCAGAGCACAGTCTGTCGCAAGTGGCAGTGCTCAGCCAGCGCCAGTCCGGAGCCGGAGCTGTCTGCTGGCGCCATCGCAATGGGGTTGAAAGCATACGAAAAGAAAGACTACAATGAAGCTATTGGTCTATTCAAGCAAGCGCTTACCTTGCCAGGCACTGGCCTCAAACAGTACAGGTAAAGACAAGGACAACCTCATGCTGTATGCTGGGTGGTGAATTCATTCTGTTGTCATTCTTCTTGGTTGTCTGTCATGCCTTGTTGCCAAATGACATGCAGGGATAAGCCTGCAATTGCTAGTGATGGCGAAAAAATATCAGCTTATTACAACATAGCTTGCTGCTTATCAAGAACTGGAAATATCCATGATGGCTTGTTAGCTCTCCTGGAAGCCTTGCAAATGGGTTACGAGGACTTTGATCAGCTTAGGCAGGATCCTGACTTGGAAGCTATCAGAGCTGACAGCAAATTTGAGCCGCTCATGTCACGATTCCAAAAGGTCAACCGCCAAAACATTCTTCAAAGCTTCATCGGCAATCTCAAGAACCCACTTCAGAGATGAAATTTTTTGTGCGAAGTGTACAGTGCAGCAAGTTCATTAATCAGTATGCTGCTGATACATCTGGCTGCACTTTTGTTCTGAGTTTATTTCTGCTGTGCTGGAGCCCATTGGTTTTGGCTGCCTGCATGGGAGTCTTGTTATGTTCAATGCATTCACTGCTGATAGACTGCACTGTTGACAGACTGCAATAACATATGTTTCATTAGCAACGATATAACCAGAAACCATGTGGTGCCATGTCATGCTCCTGTGTTGCAGCTGCATGCACCACATGGCCAGTGTGATTGACTGTCAGGAGGCCTGCTCAAATGTCAGTATATAAAGAAGACTGTATGCCTAGCTTTCTGCTGTCATGGTTCTTCGAAGTTTACCGGCAGCAGATCGAGCCATCAGGCGGCAGCACTAATGCCAGCACACATGGCTGTATGGCAGTGGGTTTGCTGCATATGCTATCTTGCTGTCCAGCATGGTCGACTACAATTTGCAAATACGAAATTGATGGTGGCATATTACAAGGATAGCTAGACTTGTAGCGCCTGCATGTCATATTTGCATGTGCAGTGCCAGAACACTGTGGCTTTGTCCTGACAGATCCAAAATTGCGTTTCCCAGAGTGCACTGATTTGCAGAGCCTGGAAAATGCCTGAATCACCATGGGCTTTGCTGACAGCCACTGTGTCAGCGTAAGTGTTAATGTTCAATAATGCGCCAGCTGTCAATATGTGACAGCCTGGTACTGCTACATGCACTGATAGTGCCGTGTCTGTGAGCATGGTTGCACATGTCACCTCCTATGTGACAGCTTCAGGTGCAGCGTCATGACAAATCGCTGGACATCATCTGCGCTGATCTGCAAACACCACTCTTGGCGTCAGGTCTGAGCATACAGAGAACAACATCATAACCGTAAAGGATGAGCCACAAACAGTGCAAGGCAGACTTAGTCTCTGGACCTGGCTTCCTGCATGAAGTCACAAGGTGCATTACACACTCACTTTCAGTATGACCTCACACACCAACGAACTCAGCAACAGTGCATGTGGACAGCTCTAGCAGTTATCATATGCATGCAAGGCAAGCAACACTGCAGCTGCTGATGGTGCATCTTACTCGCATGATGGAAGAGTCAAAGCCATCGTGCTGAGTCTGGGCCTCAGTGTCATCGGCCGCCGACCTAAAGGCGGTGCCAAATGTATTGCCCTGTCTTATGGCTAAGGTGGGTTGAGCAACCACTCCCAACACAAGGCACATCTTGTCTGCATTCACGATGTCAGGTAGCTGTGAGCTGATAGAGGATGAACCGTCGATGCAAGAATCAGTATCTGGGCTTGTTACAGCCGTGAAGTCTGTGAGATGCATGGGATGCTGTTCTCTGGCAGTGATGCTGCTGTGCTGACACTGATGACCGTGTGCATGCTGTGCTGGTACCAGCAGTCAGGACTGAAACAGAAATGCATGCGTTGTGTGCTTGATGAAGAGTTTGACACAAGCTGTTACTGGCATATGACAGCCATTCATGAATATTTTCATCTCAACACAAACAGCTGTTGCACACTAGGCAATGCCATGTTCAGCTTGCCAGCTTGAGGGGTTCAAACTTAAGAGCAAGCAATTCAAAAGTCATACATTCAAGCACATTGCAGGCAGTCAAGGCTTCACAATATGGGTGGAGGGCTTACCCTGATTTGGAGGGCTAACCATGATGACATCTTTGTGCCTGTTGGTCTGATGCTGCCGTGCCTCCATGAGGAACCAGCCTAGTTTGGCAAGGGCTGTGGGGCTAGTCATCATCTCCTATACACATGCACACATTCAGATGGTCATGCACAGCCCACAAACAGACACAGCTGGGCACTTGGCCCTCAGCAGGACCCCAGCTCAGGGCTCCATGTGAAAGGCTGACTCAGCAACTGTGCCGAAGTGTTGCTACCATGCCCACAGTCCTATGTTCCTGTACATGCACATGTGCGTTCCTGTGCATACACATATACATGCATAGACCACCAAGTAATCTTTGAAACACAAAGCAAGTGATTTAAAGACTGGCACTATATGCTGTCAGTCTATGCCTTTGGTGCTGATTGCAGATGTCTCCACCAACTTATCTTGATCAGGGCCAAGTAGCTCCTCAGCAAATGGTATCAGCGCAATAGATTACTGTGAAGTTGTCATCAGTCATCAGCAAATGGGGCCATTGCAGGGGGTACAACATTGCGCATGTCATCAGTCATCACCACGCAGGCAATCAGGTGATGAAGCAAGCACTCCTCATGCCGCAAACACAGCTGCAGAGTATCAGGTCTGCAGCCTCAAGCGTGTGAAAGCCATATCTTGTACGACAACAGAATGGCATTGCTGTGGTATGCAGCCCAAATACGCGGACCAGAAACAACAGGCACTTCACACCTTGTTGCTGATGTCCTGATGGGAAAGGTTCCACATGTGGTACCTCTTCATGTTCTGATTGCCCAGGCCGCGAGCCATGATCAGCCCTCCAGCACTGCAAGCACACACACACGCACATACTATCAGTGCTTGGCACATGAAATGTGAGGTCATCATGTCTGGAATAAGTGTCACTGTGTATCAAGATGATATGCCCGAGCCTGTTTTGAAAGAGCTTTGGCACCACAGAACAGCGGATCAGCTTCCTGTGGATGTCTGGGCAAAAGTTCTGGGCATACTTATGTACCTGGGCAGGCTTGCTTATACAATCCTCATTTGGTACTAAAGTGCAAGTACGCAGGGGGACTTGCCACGGTGTGCTGCACACACTCACAGTCACTGAGGCAGTCACTGAGCTTGATTGCTTCAACTCGGGCAAACCAGTTAGGACTGTTGCCAAATTGTGGAAGGTGTTTAACGCAGCTCACACAACAGCAAATCAAAACAACAGCAGGCAGAAACAAAGGGCGCCCGTGAAGTGGCAATGCCAACAGCATGACGCAGACTTGAAAGGTCATCAAATGTTCTAGCAGTTTTGATTCAGGGCCTACTTGAGGATGCCTTGCTGCAGCTTCTTGGACAGCTCCAGCCCTTGCTTCAGCTCATTGTTTGCAGACTCCACTGACAAGGCGCTCCAGGCCCGCCTGCAGGCATACCATGACAACAATGACAACAGAAACATGATGATAGCTATTGACGACAGGGATGATAAGGTAGTGATGATGATCACCACCTGTGCCAGCATAAGCTAGGTAGGTGCAAGACCAGTCTTACTTCTGCAGACAAGCTGGTCCTGAGCATGAATTTGATGCACTGACTGGTCACACAACACATGGTGACGCCAGCAAAGAAGTATTTGGGGTGGGGCGGTCAATCATGCAGCAAGTGAAAGAGCAAGTCAGCCAGCTTGCGGGTCATCAGCAGACTGACCGAGTGGTTGAGTGTGTCAGTAACGAGGTGAGCTAGTGAGCTGACAGTCTTCAAATTAGAAGTGCATGCAAGGGGGTGGAACCGCAATTGAGGGCAGACTGAGTTTGTCAACAGATAGAAAGAACAGATGGTAAGCTGCCCCACAGCTGCAGAGGTGACCAGCCGCTTCGAACTGCAATTCGTCAGGCTCACAAGTCTGATGAATGGCAGCTGTAATCAGCGCTTTACGTCTTGCACATTCGAAAAACCATTTCTGAATGCGCTTAGTGACATCATTCAGACACTTACCAGAAGCGGTCTTTAGTGTCATCATGGGCAGCTGCTTGCTTAGCAGTGGTGACTTCTAGCAGTGCTGTGACAGCATGCACAGTGTCACTGGCTGTCTGTTTACGCCAGGCCCAGGCCAGCTCAAAGCTCCTGCAGAAAGGCATATTGCACAGTGCTGAAAGGCAGATTGAAAAGTGCTGAAAGGCAAAGTTGTCCCTTCTCAAGTACTGTCAGGCCTGGACGATGCCACTGGCTGTCGGACAGCGCCACATTCAGGCAAGCTTGGAGCTTCTGCAATCAAGTAAGGTTGTAAGACAGCAAAACGTAATGCCTACCTATGAATGAATAATGGTGGGCAGCTCAGCAAAAGTTGCTGTCTGCTTGCACAAAAGCAGCCCAGCTCAAAGTTTCCAGTGGAGATCAAGATGGGAATCAAAATGACCAAGATTGAGAGGTGTCTGAATCGCTTTTTTGACCTGATGTGACATGCATCACCTGTCTGCCATGCCCAAGTTTTCAGCTCTTGATGCTAACTACTGACAGGAAAGATGCGGACGCTGAAAGACACCTTTGTGTCAGCTATGCATGACTAGATTGAGAATCCATGACTAGGAAAACAGCGTGCACCAGTATGCCAGCAGCAGCAGCAGCAAAAGCAAAGCATGCCTACCATCAACAGTTCTGCAGCACAAGAAATAGCAGCAAGGGTAGCACTGCTGGCAGCGATACAAGGCACAGCAGCAGCAGCAGCAAAGCATGCCTATCGACAACAATTTTGCAGTACAAGAACCAGCACTAGATAGGTGAGGAAACACGGGGGTAACTTTGTTGCAATGTCTGGGATGCATATGAAATAGCCGTGCGCTTGAAGTACATGTGGTTTTGGAGCAGGCCAAATGTCCGACCTGAAGCTGACGTCAGTGAGGGTGTAGTTGTGAGCATGCTCCTGCAGCTTGGAAGCTAGTATCTTCTGGTACCGAGGGTCCATTGCAGCTGCATGCACCAACATCACAATGAGTGACTCTCAAAGGTAAAGAGCGGCATATTCACAGTCAGCTCATAATCTGTACGATTCGGCAAGATATTAGATGAAAGGACTGCAAAATGCCTTGGTCTCTCAAGCCAAGACTGCTACAATCCTCACCTCATAATTACTGACACTGCAGCAAAGACACAGACAGCTTTAATGCACCCTCAGGATATTCAGCAACTGGCCTTCCATTGCTGACTATCATAGCTTCCTTGCTGAGGCGCTTTTTGTGAGGTGCTCTTAGACTAGTCGCCTAGACAAAGCTTGTAAGCTTTCTCTCTGTTCCCGTACAGATGAACCTCAGCCACTCAGCCTGACATCAATCATTTCTGTCAGAGTAAATGCAGTGACTGCCAGACAGAAGTGGTCTGTTGGCACGACAAGCATAGGCAATGACCGGAGCAAATGCAACACACTCAACCTATAGGTGGCATCTGCATGTGTGCAACGCTACATGAGGCAGGTGTGAGACACTCACTCCATTTCTGACGGAACTGTGGTGCTGGGAAACCCATCTTGACCAGCATGTCCTGCAGCAGGCGGCGGCCCTTGTCGTGCCAGGTCTGCAGCCTGACTGCCACATAGGGGGAATGCAGCATGGCCTCAAAAAGGCTCCAGTGCCGCATCAGAGGGAAGCGGTAGTCATCAATGGGACTGCGACACAGGAAGATATGTTGAGTTGGAGAAGACTGGGAGTTCTGGTTGACACTGCATTGTGGGAATGAGGTGGACTATGTAGAAACTTCGTGCAACCAGGTCGGCAGCTTGACTGTTGTACAGCGCAATCACAGCAAGGTCTTATGCATCGCAACAGCAGCATAGCCTTATACAGTGCAGCAGCAGCATGGCTTCGTCACACAGCCAAGATGCTTGTAGGTTTGGTGATGATCCTCATTGCCCTCTGTGTCATCGTTGAAGGGAGGACGACACATGGGAGAGGAGTGGAGGGGGGAGGGGGGCTGCCAGAGCAGCAGCTTGGTAATTGGTCAGGTAGTCAGCAACAGCTGCTGTAAAGAACTGTACAACATGTCACAGATGCTCACAGTGTTTATTCCATTCTGGCAGCCTGACAAAAGCTGTGAGTGAGTCATCAAGACACGCTAGGACATCAAACAACCTCGTTGGTCAGAGGTCTCTTCTGGACAAATGCATGCTCTGTGCGGCCTTGTTCAAACCTCAAGAGGTATGTATGTGAAGTGAGTGCGCTTTATAGATGTCAAGTGCATTCACATGCAATATGTGCATCTGTACATTGCACAATCAGCATACCTGATCTTGCCGTACAGGGGTTTGCTGACGGTGATTGCAGTGGGGATGTCATCATCCCCAGGCCGGGGCACCACAATCTCTGTGTAGCTCTCACCTGTGTTGCTGTGCTTCACCTGCACAGACAGACATGTTCAGCTATGAGGGTAATGTGTGTCAGCATGTCCCGGCAGACTGCAGGTCTTACATGGTGTTGCATATCACCTGCACAGACAGACTCACATCTACACGGGTGTTTCTTGGTGCTTGCAGCTGTACTATGTAGCAATGGAAGCCAATTATTGAAGATTCTGAGGAGGCATCAAAGCTGTCCGTGTCTTACTGCGGTGTCAGTACTATGACTTAAGGCTTTCAGCAGTCTTGATTTCAAAGACCAAGGCATTTTGGGCCCGTTTCATCTCATAACTTGCCACATCGTCCAGACTTTGAGTTGACTGTGACTTTGTCACTGTTTACTTGTAAGAGTAACTCCATACGGTCTCAAGTGCATGGCTACACAAATAGTCTAGGTGTGTGGGCGTTTTGGCGAATGGGAGATTGCTCTCGGCTTAGCATGACCTTCCAAGTCGCCAGACATCTACTACTGGGTGACAGAAGACAAGATTACATTGACAGCCTTTGCAATTTTGTGACTTGCTTGGATCTGCAAATGCCTGTGATGCAGCAATGACAGGAACATCATGAGCAGGAGAGTTGCCATACCGTGTCGATGAATTCCTGCAGCCAGCTTGCATACAGCTCGTGGGAAATCCTCTGATGTACTAAGTGGTCTGTCAAGCCCAGGATAGACAGCCTGCAGCATGGGGCATTTGTTTGGAGGTAAGACGTGGCAACCCTTGCTAGCAAAGCGATTCATGATACCCTTGTGCATAACAGTGGCATGGCTGCAGCGCAAGACAGTCTCACCAGCCTTAAACCAACAGAGTACAAGTCAACATGATGTCTTTGGGTATGAGACACAGGAGGGAGTATCAATGCAGTGTATGTGTAGGCTTGCAAAATGCTGACATGATGAGCGGTGCCTGCCCTTCTGCACATAGTTGGTTGCTGTTGATGAATGCAGTGCACATCACTATGAAAGGAGTTAGCTCATCAAACAGACAGAACATGCTGCAAGCTTTGCAGTAAACATATGCCTACTTTTCAGATAACAAGCTTGCAACATCACATAGGTGTGGGGAACAACAGTCTGTGGATCACTGGTTGCAGGGTGCAAGTGCTCACCATAGCAGGTGGTTGTCTTCTAGACGCAATGCAGTAGCCAGTTTGTAGAGGACACAGGTTGCCGGCTCCCCAGATGAGACTCCCTTCTGGTAGTACTCCTTGCGCTGGTGTCGCCTTTCCCGCCGTTCTTTCCTGCGGTCTGCCCGGCGGGAGATTCCCGCATGAGAATTGTCCGGTGAAACCCGTTGCCTGTGTGAAGCAATTGGCAGGTTCAGCTTCTGCATGGAAAGGTGGGTACGAGCAATGCCTGTTGTGTGATGTGCAAACGTTCAGGGAGGTTCTGAAGCTACTGGGAATACAGCTGATGTGTTGGCAGTCTTGCGAACACGTGCTTACATAAGACTGCCAGCACTGGGGATCCGCAGACTATGCTTTTGCTGCATCAAGCTTGTGTCCATTTCTGGAGCATCCTCAAGATCATGCTTGTCAGATGCTGTTCTGCATCACATGCGTACTGGCATCCAGCTTTGTGTTTGTTTGAATTGGATTCAACCATACTGCTGCTGCCGCAGATGTGTAGGGCTTTCAGAGTTGTCCTGCTTTGTGCTGCTAAACTTTTCTTGTCCTGCTGCTCAGCGGATGTTGGCCCATTGCTTGGCTGGGCTGGGGAGTGTTTTTGCCTCAATTATGCCATGTTGTTACTGTTCTGGGGCGTGTTGTTGCCTCGTCGATGCCATGTTATTAGTGTGCATCTACCGTGTGTGCTGCTGCATTTTTTGATATGCTGGTAGGTCTTCTGCCTGATGAGCTTCAAGCATTTTGACAGTCCTGACTATGTGATATGCGCTGCTGTTGTCAGTAAGGACACGGTGACATATGCATCTGTGCGTTAACAAACATTTCACACAAGGCAGCCAGGTGCTGACCTCCTGTTGGGCCGGTTGGAGTCATTCTCAGCATCATCATCAAAGCCTTCCTCCTCATGCTCCGCCTCATCATCATCATCCTCATCATCAGAGCCTACAGATTAGAATGCTTCACTCAGCTGTGCTAACATGTGTGTAAGAGATGCATCACATCACAAGCGGTTGGCTGCAGCTTTCCTCGTGTTTGCACGATCTCAATACCTGAGAAAACATCAGGTTCAGGCACATTGTCACACGTCCCATCTGCTGGGTTGCAGAAGGCCAAGATGGTTATGTTGTCAGGATCATTCAGGTTGTGATGAAACGGTCTGTGGCTGTCTATGACAATCACCCTGACGCTCTCTTGCAGATCAAGTAGCTTGGCGACGTCCTCAGTTGCGCCGCAGTTGACCAATATGAGTGTTTGCAGATCCTGCAAAATCATAGTGGTAGGTATTGCGACTGCGGACAATGCTGATCTGTGTTTGCATATTTGGCAATGCAATGAACAGCAGCGTTGAGACTGCAGTTGATTGCTGTCTGCAAAGCCTGCAGCGCCATGCATGTTGGTGATGTGAGTCACAGCGCTGCTAGCCTTAGCCAGCATTACTGTTTTCAACAGTCTGCAATACTGCACAGCAACATGTGCTGCTAGAAGTAACACTCAGATCATCACAGCAGCAGATTGCAAGGAGACATAGCTGCTTGAGGTTCATGTGGCTATGACAACTATTACACTGATGTGACAGCATGATCAATCTCCAGAGACTCGTTTTGCAGATAGACTGCCGCCTGCTCTGACTTGTATGAATGCAGTCATGCAAGGTCCGGCCTTACCTCTGGGTCACTGACTACCTCCCTGCACAGCCTCTGGACCTCTGAATATGCTGACACAGGGTAGAGAGAGAATTGCACACTGTCTCTATGAAATATGGTCTGCAGAACGTGGTGCACTGTGGTGAGTAAGACTTGCTGTCAGGCATTGGCAGTCTAAGTTGTGGTCACGGCAAGGACTGATTGTCAGCACCTGTAAAGTCTTGGTGGCGCAGACTGAGTCACAGGAGTCAGTGGCTACAAACACAAGGACCTTCCTCTCCTGACTTTGGTAGAAGTCCTGTTTGATGCTGTCGTAAACTTGAACATAGCCTTCAGG
>JAABUP010003771.1_pt1 | contig 26287 bp, 33 predicted proteins | sample 5559201 | NCBI WGS metagenome assembly JAABUP01 (sample SAMN10711887, study PRJNA513373) | rock metagenome | isolation source: Antarctica rocks | place: Antarctica | reverse complement strand
GGGGGGGGGGGGGGGGGGGGGGGGGGGGGGGGGGGGGGGGGGGGGGGGGGGGGGGGCGGGGGGGGGGGGGGGGGGGGGGGGGGGGGGGTGGGCTGGGCTGTGCTGTGCCACCAAGGTAGAATGAGACATGTCAGCCTATGGCACCCCGCTCCATCTCTGTATTTGCACAGGTGCACCAAATCTCTGACTTTCAGCAGCCAAAATAAGGCAAACACTGCCGTCCTGAGCAGTCCAGCCCAAAAATCCTGCTTTTCCTTGTGACAGTGCAAACATATTGCTGTTAACTGGGCAAGGCAAGCAGCAGAAAAGCACACCTGTCAGCTGCAAGGTGGGCAAAGTCCGAGACCTTGGCAATCCAGTCCCCATCTGGCTTGGAAGAATCCCCAGGAGTGCACAGCTGCATGAGCAGGGCTGTTGTGGCTTCTGGCCTGTTGTTCAGCAGCACCTGCAAGCCATGTTTCCTTAGTGTATGAATCCGATGACCAACTCTTGAAACTGCACTTGTCAGCATAGCTCGGTAAACCGTCAGGATCACTGTGTATGTACGAAAGTATCAAGTATGCTGGCAGGCAGTTAGGGGTCTTGCATGCACATCGGAAATATTGAATTACAATGAGGCTAGCTGCAAGCCATGTTGCAAGACTGCGTTCCAAGCCATGTTTCCAGACTGCACTCCAAGCCATATTCCCAGACTGCGTTCCAAGCCATATTTCCAGACTGCGTTCCAAGCCATGTTGCCAGACTGCCTTCCAAGCTATGTTTCTAGACTGCTCTCCAAGCCATGTTTCCAGACTGCGTCCCAAGCATGCAGGCAGTGCAGTAGGAACATACACAAGGTGGAAGGCAGCATTACAGGACACCATTAGCAGCTTGACACAGCACAGCAGCTAGAAGCCACAACAGATGAAGGCCGCACGACTTCTTGCGCAACAGCTTTGGCAAAGCTGCAGATGAAGCTGCATGCTGATTGTCTGCTGTATAGCAAGAGCACATCTGTAGCAAAAGCCAAAAGCAAAAACAAAGTAAACAGCCAAGCAAAGACAACAACAACAGTGTGAAGGTAGCGAGGAGCCATGACACCTACAAACTACTGCAGGCTGTGCCCGGTTCCTTATCTTTGATGTGGAATCTTTGATATGGAAACTTCACAGTTGGCATCCAGACATTACCCTTGCATCACACAAAACCCGGGCAGCCGGTATAATACTTGGCTTCTCACTAAATTGACGCCCAAAAGTGTAGTAGTCTTTTCTGTCTTTTCTGTTCTTTGCGTTTCATTTTCATTTTATGCCTTACAGTCTGGGGTGTGGAGCCAGTTGTGACTCATCAGACATCCTGGCTTGAAAGCACAGGTGTATGTGGCGTGCAACAAAAGCAAGCTGGTGGGAGTTCTGTGCAAAAAAGAGCCTAATGCCCCGCTGTTGGTAGTTTGGGCCAAATAACGAAAAGTGCTGACCTCTAATGATGCTGTATCAATTATACATCACACGAATACCGACAGGCTCATAGAGGATACGCTGAGCATACCTTGCCATGCTTCTTGAGGGCTGCAGCAGCCTGCTGACGAGGCAGGTCCTGCAGGTAAGCCAGGGCATCATCCCAGGACTGCATGTCTTCTAACAGGATGTCCAAGTACCACTCTGTCTCTGCTGCTGCTTGCGACACAAACAGCGCGTGCTGGTAGTAGCCCGCTGTCCTGCATACCTGCACATGTGCTCAGCCTGTTAGTCTGTTAGTCTGTTGGTATGTGAGCCTGTTAGTCTGTTAGCCTGTTAGTCTGTTTGTATGTTAGCCTGTTAGTCTGTTAGCCTGTTAGTCTGATAGTCTGTTAGTCTGTTAGTCTGCCTGACACAGACGTGTTCATCTCAGCTTGATGCTGCAGTCTTGTAGCGCTGATAGTGTGTCTGTATTTGTGATGATCTCACTGGACAGCCTGTTATGATACTTGGCTTCTCATTGAATTGACGCCAAAAGGTGTGGCTTTCTTTTCTTTTCTGTTTGTGATGATCTCAAAGACTGGCACCTTGCTGTCTCATAGTGAAGGGCTGTTGTGCAGGCAGAGCAAGGTATGAGCTGCCGGCAAAGCATGTACAAACCAGCACTTGTTCGTGACCAGGCTTTTGAGACCATTTCAAATCCACAGCGGTGTAAAACACTTTATACAATATGTTACCAGATATGTGCTCATGGAACAGTCAGCCTGCATGGAGCAAGTCACACAAAAACAGGGTATGTGAACCATTCTTTGACAGCCAAAACAGGATCTCGTACAAGGAGCTAGCTACTCAGGACTGAACATACATGACCATTGGGTAACACACACATATAATGAATTATTACGTGTGTATGTTACCCAAGGTACGTGTGTATGTCACCGACATGACTATTGTAGGTATGGACACTGATGATTACGACTATCCTGAACAAAAGCTGAAATCTCCAGTCTTTAAGACTTGGAGTCTGTCTAAAGTGGATGGACAAATGAATGCATGAATGACTGAGTACCTTGACAGCAGTCTCCACGTCAAAGTTGAGGGAGGGGGTGGTGTCGGCGGCCCCACTACCCCTCAGGAACTGGTCTAGCTTCTCCACATCCTTCAGCTTGGTGTAGCAGTTCAGAAGCAGAGTGGTGTGGTCAGCTGACGCCTTGCCCTGCAACCAGATCAGTCAACCAATCAATTAGTTTATGTTTCCTGTTCTTGAGACTGGCATGAGGGGAGGTCATAGACAATGACTGGGCAGTCAGCTGACGCCTTGCCTTGCAACAGGATCAGTCAGTCAGTCAGTGTACGTTTCCTGTTTTTGAACCTGGCATGAGGGAAGTTCAGAAGCAGAGTGGTGTGGTCGGCTGATGCCTTGCCCTGCAACAAGATCAGTCAATCACTTTCAGTTTGAGTTTCCTGTTTTAGAGATTGGCATCAGGGGTGTTCAAAAGGAGAGTGGTGTGGTCGGCTGACGCCTTGCCCTGCAACCAGATCAGTCGAGCAATCAGCTTATGTATATGAGACAACACCAGTCCTAGGACAGGTATGCCAGCACAGAGTTCAGTACAGGCTCACGCCAGGTCAAGATCACCCGTCAGCATGCACTATGCATTGCGCAACATCACTGAGTCAAAAGCAAGCAAGCAGTAAGCAAGGCATCCTGCAAATTCAGTCGCAAACAAGCGCAATGCATTCTCCAGCGTTATTTCTCATCGGTTCTCACCGTTAGGGTTTTGCAAACTTTTTACTTTTTACTTTTGTTTTGTTAGAGTTGTTTGATAGGTTGTTGCGGTTGGAGTTTTAGTGCTGTTTGCATTTTTGTGGTTTAGGGTCTGAGAACCGATGAGAAATAATGCTGGGCCAATGCATTGCGCAAACTTCCTGTGCTTGCCTCCACCCACCTGCTCATGCAGCTTCTCCAAGTATGCCGTAAGGTTATGGATCCTCTGTGCGTCCAGAAACTTCCTGATGACATACGATGGCTCCAAATAGCCGATGGTGGCGACATACTGCGTCATTGCGCCGTCATAGTCATGCTTGCTGTAGAGGTGGTCAGCATAGCGGCGCTGGATCTCTGCACAGCTGCTGGGGTCAGCCTGCACAGGGTGAAACCGTATTTGATAAGCCTAATTGGTGACCCCAAGTTGCAACCCTGATTGATAAGCCTAATTGGGGACCCTGATTTGCAACCCTGATTGATAAGCCTGATTGGTGACCCTGATTTGCAACCCAAATTGACATGCACTGTAGCCAACCCTAATCGGTATTCTTGATGTGATTTAACCCTGCTTGGTAACCCCACCTGATGACCCTAAATGATATGCACTGTAGTCAACCCTAGTTGGTAACCTCAAGTGTCATTTATTCTGATTAGTAGCCCTAACTGACAAATCTATTGACATGCTTTGTAGTCAACCCTACATGGTAACCTCAGTGTGTTTGCCCCTAGTTGACTGCCCTAAGTGACATGCACTGTACTCAGACTGTACAGATGCACAGTCAGACAAGCTGCTTTGAAATTGGTCAAGTTTGTGCCACCAGGACGCTGTTGGCAGCTTGATATGTCTGATGTGTACATTCTTGGGCTGGGCTTGATGAGATCAGGTACACGTTGATGGACAGTCAAGTGTTCAGGCCAAACAGGCGCTGTTCCTGTGTAAGGCTGGACAACTAACAAATTACAGCGGTAGCATCAGCACACAGAAACAAGGCTGCTCTGATGCATGAGCATGCTAAGATTACCAAGGTGCATGTTTGCCAACACATGGAACAAGGAAGCGTCAATGCACGAGCATGCTCATACTGGTAGCACTGCACTGCACCTGATGAAACTGCGCAAGGAGCACAGGACCCTTTTCCCCCTTTTTTATACACTATATTTATACACGTGTATACGTTGTTATACACTATGTATATACACACGCACACACTTTTTATACAGGGGGCTACATGAGACTGTGCATCACTAACCCTACACTGACCCTACACTGACCCTAGGGGTAGACATGTGTCTGCTGAATGAATGCATGAATTTACAGCAGGCTGAATGCAAGTACACGCAGGCTCTGTGGTGAATAGTAAGACAGAAGATAGCACAGCTGCAACACTACCAATCAGGCCTTACAGGGATGCACAAAACAGGCTGCTCTGGAGAGACAAGACTTGCCCTGCACGTGCTGAACTCATCATGAGCCAGAGAACGTTGAAAATATAGCTATTGCTGAGAAGTTGCACCAGTAGGGTGTTGTGGCACAAAAATGTACCTGGTGAGACTGCGCAAGGTTGAGCGCCAGTAGGTACAGGCTCTTGTTGTACAAGAGCTCCAGTTTGGAGTTGAGCTCCTTCTCTTTGAGGCACACCACAGTGTTGTCAGCTTGCACCACCAGGACCAGACCCCAGTTGCACACCACATGCCGCGGAGCCTAGCACAGCCAAGCACACAATTTGATCAAGCATTCATTGAAAACGCTCTTCCCCTAGAGTCAGGTAAGCACAGTCCTGAGTAGCTCCCTGTAAACTGTGACGGCTTGTTGCATGGGCATTGCATGCTGGGCATTGCATGCTGGGCATTACATGCTGGGCATTGCATGCTGGGCATTGCATGCTGGGCATTGACAATCACGCAATGACTGAACAGTGTTAGTGGTGATACATGAGCTTGCTGCATCACTAAGAGAAGGGATCACTTGCAGCTGAACAGAGCAGAGCACAGTACAGACTATTGGCTGGGCAAGGATTGCCACTTGATCAGGATGGACTGCAATGTGTATATGCAGCAACATGTCAACATGACCAGGACTCAGGCCCTGAACCCTGGATCCTAAAACCACACATGCATACCGGAGTGGAGCCTGCAGAGTCTGCAATGCAGACGCAAGGCACACACGACTTGTGGCCACTCAAGCAAGACGCAGGTCTGAATTACGGCCCTGAAGCTTGGAAGGGCAAGTTGCTCTTGCCAGAAGGGGTAAGGGGTAAGGGGTAAGATGTAAGGGGTAAGGGGCAAGGAGTAAGTTGTGAGTTACCTCAGCTAAAGGCACACTGATTGCTATGAGCTTGTTGCGAAGGTCAAAGACCTGCAGCACGTAGGTTGCTGGGTAGTCCTGTTGACCTGGGGTGCTCAGCACAGCGACTATGTAGTTGTGAAACCACCGCAGCTGCTCCTTGTGACCTGCACATGACTACACCAGCTTAGTGCTGAACACTGCTCTCAGTAGAAGAGTCCCATTTGTGTGTGCTGGTGACGTGTGATGAGGGGCAAAACAGCAGCAGCAACATTCTGTGCAATTATTATGCTGGACCAGCACTCAGAACAAGGAATAAAAGTGTCCTTAGACCCGTGGTCAAACATTGATATTTAGTATATTTGAAACGGTTTTTTGGTCATGATCATTTCTTCTCTGCCAAAACAGCACAATCCTGTAGTGCTTTCAGGAGCTCACTTGACCAATGACAGGCATGCACTCACACATGAGAGTCAGCGATATCACAAGCACGCATGACCGGGAAAGGAGTTGTCTGGCACTACCAACTCTCCTTTCGCAAACAGAGGGTGCAGCAACATGTATATCAGCTCAACACTGCGTCAAGCATACACAGCTGACACAACAATTGATACTAAAGTCTGCGTACACAGCCTGCATACACTGCGTCAAGCATACACAACTGACACAACTGATACTACCTTCGCAGGCAAAGCAGGGTCCTCGGCCTTCAAGGGTGTTGAAATAGAAGGCCTCATCCCTGCCTACAATGAGATCACCCTCAGGATTGAGCACTGCACAGCCTGGGCTTGCACCTGCCTCATCCAGCGACACCTGTACGCAGCACAGCACAGCGTGGCACAGCACGGCACAGCATGCTGGGGGGCTAGCACACATGGGACGCATGACTGATGAGCAGCTGCCTAGAAGTTTTGTGTTCTGTTGAGTTAAAGGCAACGGACGCTTTGGATAGCTGCAAGCATGTTGCCCAATCTGACTGAGAACAAACCAACACACATGATTGCTGTAATGCTGACTGCTAAAACAGGAACTCATACGGCGAGCTACTCAGAACTGTGCATGCCCGACCTTTGGGGGGGACATGTGTTCAATGCACAATTGTATCAAGAGCATGGGCAACACGACATTTGTTCTCTGCATAGGGAGTGTAGGGCCGATGGACCATGGCGGTGCAGAGCTAGCTATCCAGTGGCACATGAAGTAAGGCAGGGGAGTAATGCTGGATGGCATGTTGGCTAGGCTCTGTTGGTAGGACACCCAACAACACATGCAGGTGCAGACAGATAGCTCTGGTCAAAAACTCATGCAGAGTTGCTCACCTTGCTGCTGGTCTTGATATCGAAGGCTGCGACGCTGGTCTGGGTTGTGACGTACAGATGGAGGTGGTTGTTGCTACCTGCAAGGTGAGCATGCTGATCTAGGCTCGCACTACCAGACTTACTGTGGCTGACAATGTGACTGCACAGCAAGCATGTTCAGCTGTAATGCACTGACAGCGTTGAAGCAGAACTTCCTGGCAGAGGTGGTTGTAAGTCACATTGGCATGCAGCACACTTGCGTCTGTGCGCTGATTGCATGCTTAGAAAACAAGTGCTGGGTTGCAATGAGGCAGCACGTGAAGCAGGTCATGAGCATCAATACCTTTGAAGTTTAGAGTAGTGATGGAGCTGCCAGATGGCTGCATAGAGAGGGTTGTTCTGTGAGCCTTGTCCTTGCCTGTATACTTTCAAGTACTGTCAAACATGCTGCGATTGAAGACATTGCATGCAGAGAAGCAGGAGGAGCTGCTACAACATGTGACATTGCATACCTACGTCACCCCGAAGCACATACACGCTGCCTGAAGCAAGACCAACAGCAATTGTCATAGTTGGCCAGCTCTCTTCATGCACAGCCAGGGCAGTAACTTCGGCCTCTGGCTGCTTTGGCGTAAACACTCGCAGAGTGCGCAGACAAGGAGGGCTTGCTGTACTGGACTTTGGTTGCCCTTCCAGGTTCCACGCCTTCAGATTGACTGGTGCAGCTCCTTCATCGTGACCGAGTGTGATCAACAGCTTTTCTTTCTGCACGTCGTTCGGCAATTTTACATGAGTGCATAAACACAACGCTTGCGCATTTGGTCAACATGTGCGACAAAGCTTGCGACCCACCTCCAGATAAGCCACAAAGTCGACGCTTTTCACGTGCGCTTGGAAAGCTTGCTGAATCTGTAAGTTTCTGTCCAATAGAGCGACGCTGCCATCGGAGCATCCAGCCACTACTGAGTTCGCCCCTTGACAGCAGCATCCGACGGCTTGCGGAAATTCGTGATCTTTCTTCACGCTTTGCTCAAAAAAACTAAATTTCTTCCAACCTAGACTCAGCATCGTTGAGGGTCCAGACACTAGTTATCACCTAAACGGAATGTGAGCCATCCTAATCAGTTTGAGCAGCTTCAGTGTGTGTGACTGAGTCACTACGCGCTCGTTCCGGGGACGCACTTGTCAGGCACTACCCGGTCTCGATCACTCGAAATATGTTGTGAGTGACTTTTGTTCTCTGATCAGCTCGATCAGCTCTGATACCTCAATATGTTCGTTCACGGAGGTCGTGTGTGCTCGAGCATCTCATGCGCCATGCATTGCGAGCTGCAATGTTCACGTCGTTATGCATGCGCACGACCTGGTGTAGGGCTGTCTGCAGGGCGTTTTCCAATTCAAGGGCTATTCTGGACTGCATGCTGCTCAAAGCACATATACAGGCTGTGCTCGGGTCCGCACATCGCAATAGCAGCTGCTGTGGAGGCCGACAAATTCTGGGCAACAGCGCACTCTCCATCTTGAGGCTTTTGTTGTTATCTGGCGATTTCTGCAGCAAAGCTGAACCGCTTTGTTAGGTCAACTTGCTTTCTGCTCAAGCGAGCTCGTCGACTGACTGCAACACCAAATCGGCTGGAAAACAAACAGCTTCGATCAAGTCTTGCCGCACTCTCATGTCAGAAGCCAGGCAGGCCCTGCGCCAGGTGCTTCGTGCGGTTGATCAGTACCTGACGTCCGTGAACGGCAATAAGCAGTGGCGGAACCATATCATACAAGAATTCCGACGAGCCGCGGCCATCTCCAATCCCGAGCTGCAACGACAAAAGCTGCGAGAAGCTAAAGACTATGCACATCTGGTCACTAGTGTCCAAGAGCACAGGGTGAGACTTGGTCCAACTCTCAAGCAGCCGTAGCCTCAGTCTTACCTGCTGGTGTGTGTCAGCTGTGACTTGCTGCGCTGCAGGCTCTTCTGCTGTCATACAACATAGGGGTCGACAGGGAGCAGGAAAGGCGAAAGCTGATGAGCGATACAGCTGCACGTGTGGGTCTCAGAATGCCAAAATACGCAGAAGAGGCAGACAGTGCGTAACAGTGTCTTTGTATCAGCGCTCAGTCTTTGCAAAAAAGCTGCAGGCCATGTTGTCTCATCAAATAGCCATATCATTGCCAGAGTGCACCACTGAGCAGCCATATTGGAGACTTGCATGCTTGCTGATATCCAAGCAAAATGCAGAGCTAGGCAAAGCATACATATGAGTGGTCATCACAGGAAGCAGCCTAGTATATGTCCAAGCTAGCAAACTTATATGTCGTTGATGCAATGCATGCTGAAGTGTGTACACATAGCATGATGTCAAGCCTGCAACACAGAATTAGCACAACTGCCAGCTTAGGCATGAACTTGCTGTCTCTGGTGTCAATCAGTTTCACATCCATGTGCATGGTGGAGAAGTGGCATGCATTGCATCGCAACAGTGTGTTATGTCAGTGTGAGGGATGACCAGTGCAAGCATTGTGGTTCGTTCACAAGAACTCTTTTTACACTTCATGGCAGCAACTGAATGTGATTGCCCAAGAAGCTGGCATATACAATGACACCGGTCCAATCATTAAAGCTAGCGATGGCATGTCTGTGCAGCAATCATGTAATATGATGTTCATCATGCTGAAGTAAACACTGCAAACAGTAATTTGCTATCCTCACTTATGCATGTGCTGTTTTGACTCAAAGTGAGAACAGGCAAAGCGAAGGTGACTCTACCAGGGCACAAATTGCACATTTGCTCAGGCTTTGGTTCCATATGCCAACAAACAACACAGCATGCAAATGATGACTTTCTTCTTACCCCTACCAAATACGCAGACGCCAACAGGCAACACACTAAACAAATCACAATCCTGCATCCACTATACTTTCAATCGCTACCCAATGACATAATTTGATCTGCCTCAAACAAATCTGCCTTGGCCTTCACACCATGCTGGGACACTGAGTGAGTAGCACTGTCAGATCCGCCGCTGCTCCATGCAACGCTAGACACCTTGAACTTGTGACCGCCATTGACTGCAGAAGACATGTACAGGGTGGTGACTTTCAATACACAACCATCCCCTGTTTTCTGTTTCTCAACACCAAAGGTTGCAAAATGCTCCTGAGATGCCCTGGCTGTGCTGTTGGCGTCAATCTTCAGCACAGGACAGCTGCAAGCCCCCAGACACTCCACTTGAGCCCAACCCATGTTCTCATAACTTGCCAAATACCCTAAGCTCAATTTGTCCACCTGTAAGTCTTCTGGTAGCATCACCATGAGGACAAGACTCGCGCCTGGAACATCAGTTTGGAACCCTGGTTTCTTGCGGTCTACCCAATACCAGTCCACCGTATGCATCTTCATGTCTTGCAGAGCGTTTCCCCTAGTGCATGTGTTAGACAGCTCATCCAAAGCAGCGTCGATGAACAGCGGCTTTGGCTTGACTTGAGTCATCGCTTTGATGGCATGATCATGCTTGGCTGTGTAAGCATTGGCGTCAGACAGGAATCTGATGACTAAGTTGCCCAGGAGCTTCACACCACGCATGGACGGATGGATCAGGTCTGGCATCAACGTCTGCTCCGGCAGGAAGCCGTCAACTTCTGCGTCGATTTCCGCCCAGTAGGCGTTGCGGAAGCTGATTGACTGAACCCCATAGCGATGCACAATATTCTGGATTTGGTCCTCTGTGCTGTTCCACAGTGTCATTGCACACTGGTGGTGCGAGTGGTCAGGAGACCGTGCTTCTGCTTCTTCCTTTGAAACCAGGGTCAGGCAATCATGCTTGGGTCCCCACCAATGGACCACAATGACTGCTGGCTGATGAGGCAGCTTCAGAAGCTTCCGGACTAGCAGCTCATAGCCTTGCTGTTGCTGAGCAGGGTCGATGCCAAACCTGCATCATGTGTCATTGGCATCATTGCTCCAGTCTTGCTGACACATCAAAGATATACCGGCTTCACTTGTGTTCCACAAAGTAGTTTAACAGCATGCAGATCAGCCAGCATACGATATAGCCATGTGCCTGAAATACATGTGGGAGTGGTGCATGACAATAGTATTCAAATCATGCAGATGACTCAGTGTGCAGTGCATTACGCTATGACAATGACATGCACACATCTAAATTGGACTTTCCCCATGCCAGCAAAGCAGACTTAGCGCGTGTTAGATGCGCCTCAGGCAGATTGAGCATGCTGCAGATGCATGATCATTTTGCAACAAGATTGGTGTTGCAGAAAATGCATTTCCAGTTATAGATTCCTGCTTGGAAGCTGACCTGTCATTGTAGCTGTACTCCAAGAAAATGAGATCTGCATCTTTGCCGACCATGGCGTCAAAGCACTCAGCTGTGGTACGTGAGGTCGTGCCGCCAACAGCGTTATTGATAATCTGAACCTGTGGGTTCTGTTTCCTCAGCCAGTCAGAGACAGGAGCAACCCAGCAAGTTACACTAGGATTCTGGCAGTAGGAGGAAGATACGCTACCGCCCACGAAGGTCACTGTAACTGGGTCGTTACGGCGCATCTTGTGGGAGACTTGGGCAAGACGTGAGAGGTCACCCCAGGAGAAGGCGGGGTGGGGGTGGGAGGTGGGTATGTCATGGTGGTACAGCATGTAGTAGCTGTCGTTCAGGTAGTTCTGCAATGCACCAGCACACAGGTCAGTCATAGCATCGAGGCCAGTTGCTCTTCATGCAGCCTGTCGTGCATGAGGCTTGGTGACACAAGTTGTTGGTAGCGAGCCTGCACTTCGGTGCCAATGCAAATACATGCTGTACAGGCAATCATGCAGGAAATCTGTCTCAATCAGGCGTCGCAGTCCACCAGGAGGAAACTTTACATGAGCACCTGGAAGCCTATCACATGCACAACAACGGGCGTCGAGAAGCAGTCACACCTTGTTCTTGTACTCAGGTGGGTGAGCATAGCATCTGTCCTTGTCAGGTGGGGCTATATCCATCCCTGGGATGGGCAAGTCCTGGTGGATGAAACAGGTGGCTGAGGCAGGGGGGTTGCCAGGGTGGAGAACATTATGATCACTGTGGGGGTGATTACCCATGTGACTTGGGGTGTGACTCAGCACATGGGGGGCTGCCTTGCTGTCATCTGGAAGGGAATCTGGATAGTGGCGCTCCTTGATTAGGTCTGCTGGCATACCCAACAAGCCCAAGATGTCTTTGCCCTCACTGTAGCCAAGGCTTTCTGTGGCATGCATGTGATGGGGATCGAATGAGTCATCCCCGGTGCTGATGTCAGCATAGGCAGCAGAATGGCGGAGGGGGTCTGAGCCAGCTTCATTGGTGGCTTCTGTGATGGGGTCATGGGTGACAGTTGCAGCAGCTGAGTGGTCAGCTGCATGGCCGAGATGTTCAGGTGCAGACTTGTATGCCAGCTGGAAAGCCTCCTGAGAGAGTTCTGAGTCACTGTCTGTGGAGGCTAGCTTGCTCAGTGCGTCAGCTTGCTCTTGGTTGTGCGCAATAAGGTCCGCTGTTTGTGTGAATTGGGACCGTGACCACTCATCGCCATCATGCTCTTTCAAGTCGGCCCCAGTGAATACTTCTGACTGCTCTGAGGGTGAGTCACCGCTGGAATCTGTGAGGAAGCTATCTGCCTGAAGGGCAGATGTGTCTGTTTGAAGGGTGGTAGGTCTAGGCTGAAAGGTTTCATCTGCCAAAACACGGCCTTCGTGCTGAACATATTCTGGGCCAATTATCAATTCCTGTCTGGGCCGGTCTGGCTGGTGCCATGCTGGTGGTTGTGGTTGCTGCAGCCTGATAGGCTGTTGCCCAGTGCTGTGAAGCGTAGGCAAATGGCCTGCAACAGCACCCAGACACTACAGCTCAGCGAGAAGTGTCAAGTCATCAACTGCAGAGCCTCGACACGTAAGTGAGCTTGCAGGGCAGCAGGCAATGTTCACAGTGTATGCTTTTGCATGAGTGATGTGAACTCAGAGTGCAAGAAGTGGGAGTATTGCATGAGTGATGTGAACTCAGAGTGCAAGAAGAGCGAGTGAGCAAGCAAGCAAAGTGGTGGACAGACACTTCAATCTTGATTGTAGCCAAGCAATATTGACAGGAGGTAGTGGACTGAAGGCTTACCGGGCAAGCACGCTCACAAGCAATGATGTTTCAGCTGCACAGTTCAGAAAGGGCTGCGCCACTGTTTGCAAAACAGCATTTGCAGGGGTCAAAACAGGTATTCAGAAGTGGAGGAGATACTGGGCTGTGATCGATGCCTCAGACACAAGCTATGCACATATGCGCCCAAATTCACCGTGTAATGTACGCAGAAGAATATGCTTACCTCCAAGGAGTCCGCTGAGGATGCTCCAGACAAAAATTGACACAGTGAACCAAGGTGCAGCGCGGATGATCGTTGCTGCCTCGAACACAGCCATGCCTGGCAATTTCTCGGACGAAAGTCCGATGCAGGTAAGGTCGTTCCGTAGTGACAGAACAAGCTTTAAAGTACGTGGCACAGATCAGCTCTGCCAGCCATCGTTGACGGTCGAAGACAGGCAGGCTGTACTATCGGGGTTCACAAGCTGGTTCCAAGGACCAAAACGAGCAATCAATCTCTAAAAGTGCGGCAGCCAATGCTGCCAGACACCCAGCTTGTCGTCGCGACCAAGACTTTAAGCTCGAGAGTATCATACGACTAGTTAGTCAACCTTAACGACCATGCCTTGCTGCAAATCTGCCATTTATGATTTGATAGCTTGATGGCAGTGGTAAAACATGATAACGGTAGTGGTAAACATTCATTCAAATGCAATGAAGCCTTTACGACGGAAAGGTCTGTCTCGCAGAGTCACAACCTGCCATATCTGTGAATGCAACATTGCCACTGAGCAATAGCCCATTGCATAATCAATAGCAACAACGTCAATCAGCTAGTACTGATCTACGAAGCTATTATTGGATGTCAACGTTGACAAAGCACACTTTATTTGCTGGATTGGCTAGGGACAACAGCTCAGCCACTTGGTCCAGCTAGCTGCCCCATTACATACTCAGCTGTATGATGAAGCATGGCTGACCACTGTTCATGAGGTATTTTTGAGGACCATACTTCTTTTCCACTGCGCTCCTTGACCTCCGTTCAACCCAATGTCGGCTAGGTGCTAGGTTGTGAGGCTGACAGTTGCTGTTACTCAAACTTGTCACTGTGTCTGAGTGGGCAGTGACATGTTCGGTGGCAATTCGCCAATCTGGTCATATCTCTCAGCAATCTTTGAGGGTGGCCTAGCAGGGCGTGGCAGCTGCCTGCCCTTCTCAGGAAAGAAGTCTGGGGTCAGCAGGGCTCGCAAGCCCAGCTGGTTGTAGTACACTGTTGTAACACTGCCTCCAGCCTTCTCCACTGCTTGCTGAGCTGACTTGGAGGTTTCGCTGACTTGCAAGTGTATGGGAACCTGAAACTCAGCGGCACCCTGCAGGCAGGCCACACACACTGGACCAGACAGATGGAGCTACCGAAAGGTTGTCCTACATGCATTAAAGTATGCAGTTGGCTGTGTCTCAGACCAACATGTAACATCTGATGAATGTAAGAAGTCTGAGTGCAGCAGGGCAATGCTGCAATGAATTGGCATTAGTGAAACACAATTCACACAGTGCAAGCATGCACTTTCAATACTGCAAAAGCACACCATAGGTTTGAGCTTTGCTGAACTTGTTTTTGAAGATGCGTGCAGTGTTATGCCCAAGAATCAGGTGTACTGACTGAAGGCTCACCCGCCCTAGAAGCTTCACACCGGATGAGACTTTTTTGCCTATCAAGCCAGCATCACGCAGCGTTTGCATTGTGATGACTGACGATGTATCTAAGCGGCCTTGCTGAATGCGTTTGGAGACAGCATCTAGGTTCACAGTAAGCAGATCTTTTTGGAACCTGCAGGTCAATAGAAGTCTAAAGACTGTCCCAAGTGCCATACACGGCAATTGCGTGCATTTATGGCAGCGGTGTACTTACGGGTCTGTAAAGCCCCGCTTGCCAATCCTTAGTCGTAGAGGGGTTTGCCCTCCCTCAAAGCCAAGCTTGGGACTCCGGCCTGAATTGAGCACAGCAGCGAATTCGACATGCACATCATATTTGAGTGAGATTGCATGACAGCCCCTTGCAGATAACACTTTCCAACAGGCACCTGTTCTGGCCTTCTGCCCCTTGTGTCCTCGGCCTGAAGTTTTACCCAGGCCTGAGCCGGTTCCTCGGCCAACACGCTTGGGCTGCAAAGCGTTTCTGGCTCAGGCATGGCTTGCAGCAACAGCAAATTTACCAACTTAGGACACGTACAGAATGAGTAGCGCCTGGGTTATCCCGCAAGGTGTTAAGAGCCACTAATTGCTCCGGATCTTCGCTCAAGGTCCGCAACAACCGGACTGTTTGCGGCAACCAGGGCGGCAGGGCGCACTGGGTACGTTCCAGCAATTGAACAGAACGACAGTAAGTCTTCGCGGCTTCACAAAGACGTTGACCTACTGACTTGTCGCAACGCATGTCTCAGCCCTCAGAAAGCGAGTTGTCGCGTAACAAAGGAAGGCCAAGTATGTGGCCAGATCACCGATAGCGAATTCGGCATTCAGGTGCATGCAAACTCTGTAATTTCGCCATCAGAAAAGATGAGCATCAAGTGCTGAATTGAATGACTTGACAACAGCTACCGGCGAGGCGGTTTGTTCCGACAGTTCACAGGCATGAGAGCAAGGCAATCTTCTTCACCATGCCATTGCGGAGTCTGCATGCACGTGCGTTGACTTTGCGCTTAGTTCTTGATCTCGGCTGTCGTTTGCAAATTATGCTGCTCTGGCAATATAAGCATTTTGGGCAAGTTCAGCAGCAGCAGTGACAGCCCTGCAAGGCCAGTCCGGGCAAGCAGACTTGCTTGAGTATATTGACTTTCGAAGTGTTGAGTGCTTAAATCAGCAGCCCGCACACCCCATTGGCAACGCTCTGAAGCAGGGTTACAGGTACAGCAGCTGTTGTGAGAGCGTATTTCCACCCCATCGAAACTTGGCACGTAGCTGAGCCATGCTGATCTTGCACAGAGACGATCAAGGCCTTTATCTTGAGTCTGACACAGATGAGCAACTGCTGATCCACATTCCTTTCAATCAAGGTGTGAGTCGATGTGACATTGCTATGTCTCCGTATGCTTTTGATGCTTTGATGCCAAGAAGGTTGTTCGTTGAGTGCACAATCTACTAAGCATTAGGTGATGCGTCTTACAATAAAGCTGATCTGCTTTGCAGCTGTGAAACTAAACTCACTGGTAATCAAGAGCTCAGGGACTGAGGGTCGGGGCCCCAGGAGTATCAGACTCTTCAAAAATACACCTAGCATTGGCTTTGGGGAAGCTGAGAATGCACCTGCAGTTCAAGAGTTTGAGCTGACAGAGAAGGATTTGGAGGGCGAAGCTCTTACTCTTAGGTCAGGTCATGATGGCTAAGCAGAGTATACTGAATCATATTCAGAGTGCATTCATATTGCCTAATTAGTGACGTTTGTTGGTGCATGCAGATTTGTCAAGTTTCAGTCTCTTACTTCACTCAGCATCTTTGTGGCCAACAATCAAGGAGACGAGGAGAACACAAGGATACAGAAAATTGCCATCTTTGGTCAAAGTGGTGAGACAATGAATGTTGCTGACATCAAAAAAGCTGGCGAAGAGGAAAAGAAGTGATTGCTGCTGCAATGGTACCTTCACTGGTGCCATCGCCTGTGGCGGACCACAAGGTGGCTCATGTATGCTCACAGCAGCAGTATTGTCACCAGGGCCCATTTCCAAAGCGGCAGTGCTACAGCTAGCCAGCAGTAAAAACTCTGTAGCAAGATGGCAGCTTGCTCTTGGCAGCAATTGCAAATGCCGTAAATGTTGATGAGGGTTCCTGATCTCACTGCAAATAAACAATGCAGTGTCACTATCTGATTCTGATTTGATTGGGGAGTTCACACAGTGAACTAACGAATAGGGCATATTGACAGTCAAGCTGCATGCAGCCTGCGCAGGCTGATGATGGACATCAGTGCCCCTTATGTCTATGTCTAGCGCAACTTTCGCTACAGGCAATCGATGCGTGCTTATTGCAAACAATCCTATGCCCTCAGCTCAATGCATTGAGCATATGATCATGACGCCTGCATGGCGCAATTTTGTAAACGGATCTCAGCTGAGTGGCTGCAGTAAGCTATGACTGCAGTAAGCTATCTTGAGTCAGTGAAAACGGCATGGATCCATGCTGTGTAGCGCTACCCTTGTACTCTTTTTGGCGCGAAGTGCGCTTGATGCCGCTATTTGATACCATGTTGTGTCCTGCAGCAACTAGACCAAGATACCATTGGACCAAAAAAACCCAGTTGAATTTGATTCCATGACAAACGTTTAGTTAACTGCGATCCGCTTGCCGACAGCTTCTTGAGAACGTGTGGCTTGCTTAAGTTGACAGGGTCATGGAAAATCTGGTAGACGTGGAGGCTCAGCTTGCGCAAGCTGGACGACAAATTACTCTTGTGAGCCTCCGCAGATGCGTATCCGCGTGAAAGCATGCTGGCATGCACTTACTTCAAAATCCACACGTGGCTGCCCAGTGTACCGTTGTACTCCATGTGAGTAATCAAAGCCATGACCAAATCACCAATCACAGCGAAAATGTGAGCTGTCCCGGAAGAAAAGCAAAACGGCTTCGACTATTCCGAGGGCGTGCAACACAGTTCGAATCGCTCATGAGCAGTGTACGTATGCTAGCTCTTGAAAGGCCGCCGTGCCTTGTAGTTCTTGCAACAGATTTTGCCTTAGTAGGAGACTGAAAACAGTTTTGGCGGGTGCCAGCAAGTGTACATTTGACAGGGTTCAAGGACACTACTTACCGCATATCCTCCCATCGGTTAACGCACTGCCAACTACAGTCTACAGAAACAATTCTGGCAGCAGGTATCGTCGAGCAGCGTCTTGATGCCTCCTGTCAAGTTTAGCAAACACTTTGCTGTCACCCAGTTGCTGGCATGGCATTTCGGAATCGGCTGTCATGCGTAGTCTTGTGCACGCATGCACCGGTCCAGACTCACAGTCCAAATTCACGTCCATCGGCTGGTTTTGGCAGGTTTCTGCGCAAAAATGGAAGGGTTTACATTTTCACTGAGACTCGGCGGCAGGATCATAGGCCGTGTCGCCGCTGAGCTTGACCCCTTGGAAAGCCTGGCGTGTGCCAAAGGTGCAGCAAGCTCTTTGGTCCTGGCTTTCCAGCAACCTCTCCGCCGACAGTGGTCAGACGTGTTTAGCAACGCTTCCACCTGCAGGAAGCTTGACAGAGGCAGCAGAAAGGGCCTTGGGACATAAGGTGGTGATCAAACGATTTATGGTGACTGTCTGGGGAAGAACAGGTTTTCTACAGCCAGAAGTGGAATTTGCGCCCCTTGGCGGTAAGTGTTAATGTTGGATGCTACCACACAGCTGTTTTCTGATGCTTAATGCTCTTTTGCGTGTGCAGAATGCACCTCAGTCATGACAAGTCGCAGTGTAGTGCTGGATCTTGGAATCCCTGTTGTTCAGCCATCAGATGCGCTGCAGTACAAGTCACAGTCGCCCATGAGACGCTCCTGCAGCAGCAACAGCATTGTGTCAGCCTGTGATCATTTTGAGTTCTACAAGGAGTCTTACTGATGATTGAGAAATGCTGCACCTTGTAGTCTGCTAGTCTCGAACAGCATCAGAAGCACTTAAACAGCCAGCAGGCTCACCTGCCACTCACAGAATACCTGGACTTGGTATTGGTGATGCTGCGAGCGAAGATCAACAACGCATCGATATTTCAGACCCTTGGAGTTAATGACAACCTGCTGTACCAGATGGACCTGTTTGGACAGGTCATTATTGTGGACCCTGGGGCTGCAATAATGACGTGTCAGATCAGTAGGTTGTCCACAAGAGTCTTAAGTTGTCTTTCTGGCAGGCAGTGAAGTTGCACAGAAGACAGCCATCCACCATAGGAGAGAAACACATTGTGGCTGCATGATAGCCCGTGTTTGCAGCAGTTCTGGCATAGCAGCTCCCCTGTAGCACCTTAAGATATCTGAGTTTTGCTTTTCCCTTCTTATTTCATAACAACATTTGAGTGTATCATGAGGCATGTTTACAGTGTGTGGCCACGTCAAGTCACATTGATTGTGGGTAAGCTACATGCACTGTTAGCTTTAAGTAGGGTCTTAGTAACGAGTCAATTTGGTAGCTAGGGCTGTGCAATGTCTAGGTAGGTAAAATGTGTTTTGTTGTGTGTAGCATGTGTGAGGACATGCATGTCCTTGATGCTGTTTCTGCAAATGACAGTTTGATCTACAAAGCTGTACAATTGTGACGAACTTTCATGCTGTGATGATTGTGTCGTCTCTGTCTGCTGTTGAGCTGCTAAACACCAGAAGCTTTGCTGCTGGTTTGCATGCACAGCATTCTGCCCAATGTAGTGCTGGTGATGGCACAATTATTGCTCTTTATCTTTGCTTACAGCCCATAAAGCACCTTTCACATGCATCACCTCATCTTTCATGTGCGATGTTGGACAAACTGACTTTGCATAGGGCACGTGTGCTTGACATCAGTAACACATGCGATTGATGCTGGGATCAAAAGGTTGAGGTATTCTTGTCCCTCAAATGATCAGGCAACAGCAGCTTTTGGCAGCCAGGCAGGGCTGCTCTGTCACCTACACCACTGTTGTGCAGAGGTCCAAGTCACTGTCATCCAGTGCAGGCTGATTGTAGACTATCTGACTGTATAGACTATCATCACTAAGTGATGGTTCTACTACAGTACCCAAATCCATAACCAGTTTGCTGAAAACTGGATTATACCTCCTGCTCTGCAGAGTCAGCTGGCATGCGCCGGTTACGCAAGTGCCTGGGCTGCATTTGCTGGGCTTGCATTCAACTACCTTTCAGCAATCCCTGTCTCGAGTGCACATGACTGACCAGGCCTGCCTGTGCATGATGTATGATTACAGAAACATTGACGCCACAGACAGCCTCCCAGAAGTCCGCTCTGATATTGCTGTCTTCACATTGTAGAATGCAGCCATTGACGAAAACAACCTGTGGCAACTGGTTGGGCCTGTTGTCCAATTGCATGTGTATCTGATTGGCGCAAAATTTGACACTGCGGTGCTGCTGTGCTGTGTAAAGCACTCCAGGCAAGACCCATGGACCTGCTATAGTGTACCGCAGAGCACTCAATGCTAACCTGACCTGGTACAGCTGAGTCAAAGGTCACTCTGACAGCTAGCACCCCACAGTCATTTGGCTGAGCTTCCTGATGCAGCACACTGGGGTCAGCTTATATGGGAAACACACATGATGACCCCAGCATCTGCAATGCATCTTGACAAATGCAATGCAGGACTTTGACAGTTGTCAACAGCAGGATCTACTGTATTGCCTTGCTCAGCAGCTGCACAAAACACACATGAATGCCAGACATGAGGTGGCAATAGGGGCAAAGATGAAGCAGCAGGCTGCATGACAGCTGTCAGGCTTGCAACGGTCCGTCCCTTTTGTACATGCAAGTTGACTTGCCACTACATGTTCATTGGCATTACAGCAGAGCCATGATCTATTGTGATGACACCATCAGCTGATCAACACACCTGCATCGTGCTTTCTTGCATGACTTGACTGCAAGCTTCATCAACAGGAAGGTCCAGGTTGAACATTCTGTGACAGCACTCCTTTGCCAGGCAAGCTCTGATGATGACCTCCCCCACCCCACTAACACTACAGGCTGCCCCAGGCCTGCACACATGCGTCGCAGCAAAACTGGCAAAGTGTATAGACAGCAAATTCACACACAGGAGGAGGAGGTGGATTTGAGGGTGTATGTTTAGGGTTTAAAGTGTCAGACACGGCATAGACTGCACACTTGCATAGAGCATAAATAGGCTGCCAATACATATGGCTCTGTGCCACTGTGACGCAATGCAACATCACGGTGAGTGTTTGGCATAGGTCATGGCAGAATATGCGTCTCAAAGCATCAAGGTCCTGAACCAGTAAGAGAGGCTTGCATGCAAGGCTTGCAGGTGTCCTATCAGAGCAATGAATGTGAAATGCCATGCACTTGGAGATTCATGGTAGGCAAAGGTAAACAGGAAATGCATGATAGGCAAAGGGTAAACAGGAAATGCATGATAGGCAAAGGTAAACAGGGAATGCATGATAGGCAAAGGTAAACAGGAAATGCATGATAGGCAAAGGTAAACAAGGAATGCATGATAGGCAAAGGTGAACAGGGAATGCATGATACAGAAAGGCAAACAGGACAAGCAGGGGCCCCACCGAGCCCGGGAAGCATCAGCATCAGCAGCCCAGCAGCCACAGGCATACATTGCAGCTTCACCCACCCTTCCTGGCACCTTCATGGCTATACCCCCTGATGACACTCCAGCCCCCACACGTCCTGTATACACACTAGTCATAGTGTTGTACAAAACACACAATTGCCCCACATGATCAATATGATCAATATGACTGTGGGTGACTAGATTATGGTGTGAGTAGATCATGGTGTGAGTAAATCATGGTGTGATTGTGAGTAGATCATGGTGTGAGTAGATCATGGTGTGAGTGTGACTAGATCATGGTGTGAGTAGATCATGGTGTGAGTAGATCATGGTGTGAGTAGATCATGGTGTGAGTAGATCATGGTGTGAGTAGATCATGGTGTGAGTAGATCCTAGACAGACCAGCAAGGGCATCAGCACACTTAGGAATTGACTCAAGATGCCTGTATGCCTGCTGCATATGATGTGATGATCACATGCAGATGTCTGATCTACATGGAAGCTTGACTGACAGGTCACATGGGGCTGACACAGCCTTGGCAGCATGGTCTGACCTGCTGCATCAACGTACACGGCACCTACAGTGTCGTTCAGGTGACTTGCATGCTCCTCCGTCAACTTGCAAGGCTGCTGTTGGACGCTGATCCCTGACTGAGTCAAACCACTTTGTATAGCCTGCTGCTGCTGCTGCTGCTGTGCTTCTCTGTCCTGCTGCATGTCTGGTGACAAACGTTGCTTTTTTGTCTTAAGTGGGCAGTTTGAGCTTTGTCTGGCAGGATTGGCAGCAGCAGTCTGCATCATATCCGGTGGATGCGTTGCAGCAGTCTGCTGAGCATCTGGTGCCTGAGGTGCTGCAGGTGTTGCAGACTTCTCATGAGATGACCCCTGCCTTGGATGCTGTGCAGGCTGCTGTTTCTTGGCGGCATCTTCATGGATCATGGCTTTGTATTTCTGCCATTGCTCAAGCGCTCTGGGTGTGACATGCCACTGCAGTCAATGATAAGCATGATAAGCTAACTGACAGCAAGCACTATCACTGCTCAGCACAGCAGGCATGAGCCCACTAGCAGCACAGATTGGAGGCATGGGTTGTGAGGTAATCAGCAGAGACCGACATATATGAGTGGGCATATTCAAAGGGCACCCAGCGTAAATGTTCAGGTCACACGCAGTCCCTGTTCTTGCTGACAGCACACCAAAAACTCTGCTTGGAATAAATGCCATGCGTAGCCCGATACAGCGCATGTACAGCTCAGGAGGAGTCATGCTTGGCATGCTTCTTGCACACCAGAGGACTTGTGCTTCCAAATCAAGCTTGCATTACGCTGTCTCAGAAACATAAGTTGCTCCCTACTGCATGTGCTTAGATCGACAACAAGCAGCGACATGGCAGCATGATGCGCCTCTGATTCACCTTGGCAGCACTTTCGATTGAGGGAGCTGTTGGGAGGCCTTTTGAACGCGCCCATACATACGCTTCAGTTCCCGCCAAGAACCTGCACTCAGCAGTGATACTCGGTGCCTGTCACATTTGCTGCAGGTGTAGGCACAATCAACAGCAACGTTGGCAGATTGAAAGCTTACTGCCCACATTTGTTCCCAAGAACAAGGTCAACAGTGCATAGAGTGTTACAGGGTTGAATATGCTACGAGCAGAGTGTTGCTTTGACACTCACGTGCACACTCACATGGGCCTGACACGTCCCAGGGATAGCGGCTGCTGGCTTTCCTCTGCCAGCAAAGCAGCTGCGGCTATGGCGCTGCCTAAGCCTGTAGTACATGCACACATGATGTGCAATATTGCGACAGTGCTGTGTAGGTGATGCTACCAAAGTTAGCTCTTTTCAATCCCAAATCGTCTGTTTCAGTTCAGAAACGTCATCCTCACACTGGAAATCTGAATAGAGAAACGTCTGGGGACAGTAAAAACGCATTTCTACATTGTGGAGGTGTTTTAGAATGCTTGTAGTCTAGCAATATCTCTGCTGGTCCTACAGTGGCCAAAGTGCAAACTGACATGTGAGCATATAGGAGTAGAAAACTTTTCACCGGATTCTAAGAAAAGGGTCTGCTAATTGATTGTCAGCAGTTGGTCGTGTACCTGGTGTTGCACCAACGGCTGCAAAGGTGCGGTCTCCAAGCATGATGCTGGCATCTGCTTCAACAGTACCGTTTAGGGTCAGATTGGAGCCGATGCCTGCATTTGTGTGCTCATTTTCCTGGACAAAGCAAGGCAACAACCTCGCACGAAATCAATGGTTGCAACCCCCATGTATTGACTTTAAGCAAAGCCAACTGGAGCACCTGCCTCTAGCGCCTGAACAGCTTGTTGCACACCAGACATGCAATTTGACGTGCCTGCTGCGGCTTGGCAAGCAGATCGAAGGGCTGCGTGACCATAAATCAGTCAGGTCAGGCCGATTGTGGGCCCGTTTGCTGACGTCTGGCAGCCGTTTACCCTTGAGATAGGTGTTTTCGTACTTGTGGGAGTGATAACCGGCGCCGACGTGCACGGCAACGAAGCCTGGCTGACAGCACAGCTCTGGTTCTTGCATAGAGAGCCAGGGTTGAAATGCAGACTGGCACAGCCAAGTTCGCGTCGCCGAGCTGACAGGTGATCACTGATGCTCGACGATCAAAGCTCTCTGCCTAGGCAGGCCTGCCGTGCCAGGAGCAGATCAAATATACTTGTTTGAGCCGCAGCGTTCCAGACGAGTTCGTGGAACGTGTCACAGCTGGGTGATGAGCGTTGAACGCTTGATGGTCATCAGGATCCGACCGAATAGGTCAATGCACAGGCTAGCAGATGTTGCATCAAATTCTCAAGGATTTAATTCAGGGGCATAGTATGTACTACATGACTTTTAAAGCTACAGGGTAAGACTAGCACACATTGCAAACAGTCAGTCACCACAAATGTAGTTCTTCACTCCTCAACACTGCCACCATCCAGGTATGTGTGCACAGCTTCTGAAGAATTGCAGTCAAGAGACAGCAGGTTGCTAATCATGCTTCTGTACCGAGCTTCTCTTTCTGCATGAGAAGGTGCACTTATCTGCTGGATTGCCTTCCCCTGCTGCTGCAAACCAATCACCTGGGCAGCAAACAATGAGCATCTATAACAGATTTGACACATTGGCACTTCATATCTAGAGCAATTGCTTCCTCACTAGATGACTACATATGTGACGACCTGCAGCGTGCACTGTTGCATCATACCACTGCCAATGGCCCAATGGCTGCAAACCTGTCTTGCCAGGAATCAATGTGCCACACCGGTTTGTTTGCAAATTACCACATGGCAATGACAAAAGAATTGGTATTGCAATGTCTCAATAAATAGCAGGTCTTGCTGTGCACTGCCTGCAAGCGTCACCTGTGCTGCTCTCTCTACGATGTCAGCCCTCATGCCAGCCATGTGAGCGCAATTTAGCCCAAAGCTTGGAGCTGCATATCCTGCACACCATGTCGCTCTGTGGAAGCATGCTGCACACATGCTCAAATATCTTGCTCAGCAAGGTGTATAGCACTTGGGTCACTTTGACAGGGGTCTATGCTTGCCTCAATTAGAAACCCTGGCTGCCAACAGGCCATGTTGTGACAGGCTGCAACAACTGGCAGAAGGTGCAGCAACAAATGAGATTGTGCCATACATAGATGATTGAGGTTTTGGTCATCTGGGGAAGTACCAGATACAAAGTACATGCCATGCAGCCCCATGGTGCTGTAGTATGCCATACAGTTTGTGGTGCAAGATGCCACACCTGACACCAGATTATACAGGAAGACAACCTTCTTGGTGTAAGCAGAGTCTGATTCCGGCGGTGTCTCTGCCAGGACGTTCATGGTAAAGAAAGAGAGCTGGGGACACCTGAAAAAGAAAAGAAAAGTATATGCCTTTTGGCGTTAAGTTAATGAGAAGCCAAGTGTTACACTGGGCTGCTCAGGTTGAGACACCTGCAAGAGTGCAGGGGTGTGGTGACTCATCCTTCCAGAGTGAATGAGATCCCCTGCTGTTCAGCAAATTTGCATCACACTCAGGCAGTCTCATTCTGGAATTTTGACAGGCGCCATGGGAGCATGAGATGCATTTTCATGAGAAGGTTTGCTGACTCATCCTTCCAGAGTGAATGAGATCCCCTGCTATTTAGCAATCACACTCAGATTCAACTCAGACACTGTCATTATGGATCACTTCAGCGCGAATGAGCTCCCCTGCTGTTCAGCAATCACACTCAGAATCAACTCAGACTCTGTCATTATGGATCATCCCAGAGTGAATGAGATCCCCTGCTGTTCAGCAATCCCACTCAGAATCAACTCACACAGTCTCATCATGGCACTTGTACAAGCGCCAGCAATGCGTGCAATATGTGCTCATGAGACAGTAATGCCATGCTAGGCACTGTGTCTGTGCTTTGTTGTCCTTTTTCATGTGTTGTTTGCTTTGCTTAATTTATAATTCCAAACAATTACATATCAATTTTTTCATTTTATAACTTACAGTCTGGGGTGTGGAGCCAGTAGTGACTCATCAGACATCCTGGCTTGAGAGCATAGGTGTATGTGGTGTGCAACAAAACCAAGCTGGTGGGAGTTCTGTTCGAAAAAGAGCCTAATGTCCCGTTGTTGGTAGTTTGGGCCAAATACCGAAAATGTCATCAATCAATAGCCTCAAAAGAATATTCTCAAGACTTGAGCAAACGTCGGCCCAAATGCCGGTCAAAAACACAAAGGTTGTGGCAACAGTGCTGAGGTGGAGTCTCCCCCACCTTCGCAGGATTGGCTGGCTGAGCAGGTCACTGAAGTGAGTGCAGGCTAGCAGCTTGGGTGGCACTGGCATTGATGCAAAGTGGTGCAGGCTAGCAGCCAGCAGCCCTACGCCGTCTGTTGTCAAAGTGCCCTTGCCAAACTCATCCACAATGCACAAACACCTGCACATCGCCCTGCAACTTTGCCTTGCACAGTCACAAGAACATTATAAGTGCAAGGCTAAACCCTAAACCCTAAATATTGAGGTCAGACATGTGATGAGATTACTAGACATCACATGTCTAGTAATCTCATCACATCACATCACATCACATCACATCACATCACATCACATCACATCACATCACATCACATCACATCACATCACATCACA
>JAABUP010003768.1_pt1 | contig 26296 bp, 47 predicted proteins | sample 5559201 | NCBI WGS metagenome assembly JAABUP01 (sample SAMN10711887, study PRJNA513373) | rock metagenome | isolation source: Antarctica rocks | place: Antarctica | reverse complement strand
TCCAGCTGCGCGGTGCTGGACCTGCTGGCGCCGCCGTACGACCCGCGCGACCGTGCGCGCCCTGCTTCAGGCCACCCCATGCGGTCATGCTTGTGGCCGCATGGATGCGGGGCATGGCATCCACATGCTGGCTTTGGCGACCTGCCTTCTCACACCTTATGTGGCATTGAGGTATGAGCATGTGCAATTTCAAAAGCTTGGACAGCATCCGCCTCATGCACAGCGTTTGACCAGCATCCATGTACCGATGCGTACGTGCGCGGTGCAGCGGACCGCAACTGCACCTACTACCGCGAGCTGCCCGGCAGCGGTGACATCCCTGGGACTGTGAGACTCCAGGCACGCCTGCCTCGTACATGCCGCCTGCCAACGGTATTACTCATGATGTTTTGCATTGTTTGTTTGGTGCTTGAGGCTCTGGTGCTCAGGCAGCATGTCCTCACGAGGCCTTTGCATACGTACCAGAGCAGCATGTGTCCCAACGTGTAAGCCTCGGTGAACATGACTTTTATGGCTGTGCGAAGCGACCCAGCATGGCTGCTGGGCGGCGCGCTTGGGCCGGGCGCGCGCAACGCCGCCCTCTTGGTGCAGGGACTGACGGTCCTGCACATGCGCTGCAGGCGCATGACCCGCTGAACCAGGACAAGATCGTGCGCGGCGCGTACAGGGGCGCGCGCGTGGCCCCTGTGCGCCACACCGCTGGGTTTGCTGCATAGGCGCTGCCGTGCCATGCACAGCCGTGTACATGCCTGTTCTAATGTGTCTCTTCCCCTGCATATGTGCTTGGCATACTTTGTACTTTTAGACGACAGGTAGCTGCTATGGGTGTCCTGTTTTCTGCCGTGCCGCTACATGGGTTAGATCAGAGTGCCGTCTTCAGCTGGATGAGCAGTACAAGCCATGCGGAGGTCTATGCATCTGCATAGGTTGTAATGCAGCGCTCTGCTTCACGCCTGACTGTGGATGCGCTCACCTTCACGCCCTGTCCAGCATGTCCGTAGTATCTCACGAAGCACTTGCGCATGCTGTCAGCGCAGCCGCTGGAGCGCTATACAAAGTGCATGTGTATGTTTGAGCGCAGGCCAGATAGCTTGCCTATAAGCCTAGCTACTTCACGACCGCACATACACGAACACAAGTATGCACTACGCACACAGCTGCGGCCTGTAATACTCGTGTCCGAGCAGATCCGATGGGCTGCCATAACAGCTCTGGACAGGGCACGCGGCTCCGAACAGGCGTTGAAATCTCAGTCGACAGCGTGCACCGCCTAAACGTAAGCCTAATCTACATAGCTAACCTACCCTAACCTAAAGCTGCTTCTGCCGGGAGGCCGCCAGCTCGCGCGCCAGCTCGCGCGCAAGCCACGACTTGCCCTATCGCGCCGCAGTACCTCAGCACTCACACAGTATGCATGCTATGGTGGCAGGGGTCTGCTTCTGGTCTGTACTCACGATGTGTATTGTGATCCAAAATATATTATTAGATCATAATATATGTATGTACAAAGCATTGCACATGCATGTACACTCTGCATGCTCTTTAATTTTCTGATCTTGACATGCAGGCGGCTACCACAAATGAAGGCCGCCTCTGTTCAAAGCATGTACGCAGCAGCGCAACAGGGATGCAGCGCAGCTTGGAGTGCGAAAGCAAGGCTGCAGGGCGGATGCTGTGTGTGTCTGTGTATGGGTGAGTGTTTGCATGCATTACGTGTGTCTCTGTGTCCGCGCGTACGCGCGTGCGAATGCGTAATGAGGAGCACACCGAGCCGGCGGGGCCGCGGATGATGATGACCTGGTGTGACCTGCTCTGCTCCACCAGGCGCTCGAGCACGCCAGTGGGGAAGATGCTTGGCCGATTGCGCTCCACCGTGGCAACGCGTGCGCTGGTGGTAGGCAGCGCCTTGGCGAGCAGGTCTGCAAGGTCCTTCTCCGCCTTGAGGTCCGCCTCCAGGCTGTTTTCTGCCAGGTCGAGCAGGTCGCTCGAGGGCCTGCCAGTGGTGCACCAGCCCAGCCACCGGCCAAGGCAGGTGTTCTCCTGAGCCAGCAGCTAGTCCAGCTCGCCCTCCACCCGCGACTACGGCCGGCAACACAACAGACTGTGAGCAAGTGTTCAGGTGCTTCAACCACCACTCCTGTGCAGGATCAGCTGACTCTCTTCAAGCAGTGTGTAGCTCGCCTTGTTCTCTTTGACGGAGGACATCAGCAGCTCCAGGCGCTTGCTGTAGATGCCGTGCTGGCTGGCCCGCGCAACTGCTGCAGCGCGCTCGAGCCTGCGCTCGAGCGCGCTGATGTTGCGCCTGGCGCTCGGGACCTTCCACTGAGTGCGCTTGCGGAGGCGCCAATCCGCTGTCCAGCAATCAAACGCTTTGAGGAACACAAACACAAAGATCGGCGTAGCTAGCACCACCCACGTTGCTATGTCCACCATGTTAAAAGACTGAGTGAGTGAGTGCTCTGAGTGCTCTTGAAGAAGCATGAGCTTGAGCAAGTCCTGTTATTTATAGGGTTGGGCCATCCCAGTGACCGCATGTGGATTTTGCCTCGTGCAAGCAAGGCAAGGCGGTCAGCTAGGTCCAGGCAAAACTCAGGCGGAAGCTTGACACGAGGCGTGCCAGACTGCTGCAGATGAGGCAGCACGTGCCTGGTGCTCCTCTCATGACTTGATGCATCGTGCGAGCCAGCGGACGTAGGACCGCATTTGCAGCATCAGCAGCGTTTACACACCTGGGACGGTCCTACACTAGGCACACCTGCTCTGATGCACGCTGCCTGCAGTGCTTCATGCTGTTTATAGTGATGGCTCACAGGTTTGTGTGGTATGTGCGATAAGTGAGGAGCGCGCCAGGTGTGCGCTTGGGCACAGAACCTGTTGGCATGCAGCCAAGCGGTTGAAGCCTTGTCTGCGCGTTGTAATACAAAGTGATGATTTGTATGGTGCAGTCATTAATCTGCAGCTGTACACATGCCACGGGCGGAGTTCCGGCTGAGGTTGCATGGCACGCATGACCTGCCAAAGACGCCGTGCTTTGGCCATGAGGGAGAGCTGGCGTGAAGGAGGGGCATGGCGGTGCACCTGGCGGGGTTGCTGTGCAGTGCACATGCAAGCAGAGAGCCTGCAAGCAGAGGGCAGGGGGTGTCATGCGCACCAGGGTGGTGCTGCAAGCGAGCAGAGGCGCCGCGAGCGGTAGGCAGGCGAGGCGCCGGTGGTGCTGCAGACGGCGTCGGGCTGCAACACGCACGCGTTCACCGCGGCGTCCAGCTGTGCGGTGCTGGACCTGTTGCCGCCGCCGTATAACCCGCGCGACCGTGCGCGCCCTACTTCAGGGCCACCCCATGTGATTTTGCTTGGTACCGCGTGGCTGCGGTGCACGGCAATCACATGATGAGACGGATGACCTGCCTTCTCTTCTGTTGTGTGGCATTGAGGTGTGAGCGCGTACAGTGCGTCAAGCGCTCTCTAAAAAGGCAGCCTTCCTTTACCTTTGTCATGGCAGGGTCAGCGACCACCCTGCCTGTGAGCGTGGTTAGTCGAGGCCTTTTGGAAATAAAGCTTGGACAGCATCCACCTTATGCGCAGCATTTGACCAGCGCCCATATGATGATGTGTGTGTGCGCGATGCAGCGGACCGCGACTGCACCTACTACCGCGAGCTGCCCGGCAACGGTGACATTCCTGGGACTATCAGACTCCAGGCACGCCTGCCTAGTACATGCTGCCTGCCAAAGTTGTTATACTTTGTGTTTTTCGATGTGTGTTTGACGCTTGAGGCTCCGGTGCTCAGCAAGCATGTTCTCACGAGGCTTTTGCATACATATGCAGAGCAGCGTGTGTTTAACATGTACGACTCGGTGAGGAAGACTTTGATGGCTATGCCAAGCGGTCCAGCATGGCTGCTGTGTGATGGTGAGCTTGGGCATTGTCCATGGTAGCTTACAAAGTCCTTGTGCATGCTGCAGTGCAGCCGCTGGGGCGCTACACAAAGTGCATGTGTGCAGTGTGTCAGATCGTCAACCTCTTTGTCTAAGAACCATGAACCTGTATGTTGAGTTTCTTACAAGCCACAAATTGAGCAAAGATGAATGTTTATCAACAAACACCTGCAGGTCTGCCTCCTCTTGGCTATCTTTTAACTAGATGGCTAGTTTCAACCATGCTCATGTCAGCTACTGCATCATTTCACACTGTGTGGTTGCTCCTGTGGCGTTACATTCATAGTTCAGCCCAAACTCTCCACTTGACATTTGGAGCTGGTCGCCGTTCTCTGCGCTCTGCCCGAAGCCAGGTGACCACCCTCAGTCTCAGTACATGCCTCGGTCCCCAGATTGGCTGCCCGACCGCATTCAGAGGCCGCAGAGCGCAGCTGCCCGAGGCCTGCAGCTGAGCCCACCATGGCATCTAAAGAAAAGCATGGCATCTAAAGATGCCCGGAGTGCACTGATGGCACTCGCCACCGCATCATGCAGTGACATGCTGTCATTGCATATGCAGACCAGAACACTTACGCCAGGCGCTCGCGCATGCGCTGGACAGCGAGGCTGTCTTCATTAGTCCTTTAACATTGTGTGGGACCTGAGCCGGCGGACGAGCAGCGACAGGGGCGACGCCATCGAGCAGGCACTGGCGCATGCGCTGGACGGCAAGGCTCCTATGTTGTCTTCGACAACGTGTGGGGCTTGAGCCTGGCGGACGAGTGCATCCGCCAGGCTCAGGTCCCACACATCGTGGAGGACACGTTGGAGGCCTTGCCGTCCAGCGCATGCGTCAGCGCCTGGTCGTTGCCGTCGCCCTTGTCGCCCTGCGCGGGCGGAGCCCAGCGGCATGCATGGTGGGGCTGTGCGCTCCGCAATCTGACCATGCACTTGCACAACCTGTCACCCTTCACGGGCCAGGAGCATGCGTGAGCAGCGACGCTGGATTATACAGCTGCACAATGAACACAGGTAGCAAACACTGTCCTCCCCTCGGGCTATGTGCAGTGCTGGTGGAGGCCGGGGGGCGCGCCTTGGCATCAAGTGCTAACAGCACCTTTGCCCGGAGGCCGTACCATAGAGTGGTAGTGAAGGGCAGGCGGTGCCGCTGCTGGTGGTGGAGCGCGGGCGCCGCCGCCGCCTGCTCCCGCGAGGGAGGAGAGCGCGCAGCTGCCGGCAGTCGCGCAGGCATCACCCTCTGAAGCAGAGCTCGTGCTGGCGCAAGAGCGAGGCGGCACGGCCAGCCAGCCTGATGGGGCGGTGGCAGGCCTGCCGGGCACCGCCGTGTAGTGCCAGCACTATGGCCTCATCCGCGGTGCCAACGGCTCCATCCTGGTGTGGACTGCTGGACTCTGCCTGTCACACGCTGTCACAGGGCTACGCTCGTTGCTGCCTGGCGGTGTCTCAAGCCGTGCAGTGGCATCTCAGGGCGTGTCACGCAGACCGCATTACCACGCTCAGGCTCACCTGCTCGAGGCCATGCCCGAGCAGCCGCAGCGCGCGCACCACGCTCGTCGACAGCTCGGGCATTGCCTTGAGCAGGTGAGCCTGGGTGAGGCGGTGCGACCTGCGCGGCAGTGGCGCACGTGACATGCCACGGCATGGCTCAAGACACGGCCAGACAGCCGTGCGCGGTACATGTGACAGGGTGAGTCTTGCAGTCCCCGCCTGGATTGAGCCAGCAACACAGCGGATGAGTCCGTAGGTCCAGCACTACACTGCAGTGCCCAGCCGGCCTGCCAAGGCCCCATCAGGCTGGCTCGCCACGCAGCCTTCCTCACGCGCGCGTTACCGGCCGCGGGCACGCTGATGGAGATGTCGAGCGCGGAGCCCGGCGCGAACATGCTCAGCGCCAGCAGGAGGAGGCGCTCCGGCTCCCCGACCTGCACGCCACCACTGCTCGTCTGCCTGCTGAGGAGCCCGATCGGGACCGCCGGCAAAGGCAAGGCTGCTGCACTTGCACTGCAACGACAGCGCTGCAGTCCGCACTGCAGCTGACGGCACTCGCCTGGTCTATGGTGCAGCGATAGGGACTGCCGCAGCGTGCACTGCTCAGTGGACAGGCCCGAGCTTGGCTGCCGCGCCAGCCTGCGGCATGTCCAGTCCTGGAGGTTAGACCACTGGACATGCCGCAGGCTGGCGCGGCAGCAAACCCAACCTCTCAACCGAGCAGCGCACGCTGCGGCAGTCCCTGGCGCTGCGCTTGACCAGCACCTCCGCCTCGCTGCCGAAGAGCTGGCTGTGCGCCAGCCACATGTGCGCGGCCACCGCGAGGGCCGTCAGCAGGTCGTCGCCCACCTCCAGCAGGTGCGCCGCAAGCGCCTGCAGGCAGACAGGTTCGCTCGCCTTGAGCCCTGCTGCTGTGCCAGTGAACAACAAGCGAGTCCGCATGCAAAGCCGCGCAATGTGACCTGCCCCACCTCTGGCAGAGGCGCAGGCGCGGCCGCAGTCAGCGCGCGCAGCAGGCATGCGCGTCCTCGCGGGCCCACGCCTCCAGCATGCTGCGCCTGCCAGGCTTCAAGGGGCGGATCATCGTCACTACACCCCTGATGTGCTCCGCCGAGCCATGCTGGCGCGGCGGAGCACATCAGGAGCGTTGTGACTATGATCTGTCCCATGAAGCCTGGCAGACGCAGCATGCGCTGGACGGCATGACCGGCTACATCGTCCTCGACGACGTGTGGGACCTGAGCCTGGCGGACTCGCTCATCCGCCAGGCTCAGGTCCCACACCTCGGCGAGGGTGAAGTAGCAGGCCTTGCCGTCCAGCGCATGCGCCAGCGCCTGGTCGTTGCTTCCGACCTTGTCGCCCTGCGCAGGCGGCGCCCAGCGTCATGCATGGTGAGGCTGTGCGCTCCGCATGCTGACCATGTACATGCAAAGCCTGTCACCCTGCATGGGCCGGGAGCATACATGTTCAGCGATGCTGCATGCTGCTTCTGCACTGAAGGACAACGTCAACAAGGCCCATATAAAATTGCACATGTGCATGTTTTCCTGCATGTGTAAGATACTCAAACTTCATGAACACGCAGGTGGCTACCACAATGATGACCTCTCCATTTGGAGTGTGTAAGCAGCAGCACAGCATGGAGGGAGCGCAGCCTGGAGCACCAAAGCAAGGCCGCAGGGCAGACGCTGTGTGTGTGTATGTGTGTGCGCACGGCGCGCGCGCACGTGCGCATGCGCTAATGTAAGCACACCGAGCCGGCGGCGCCCCAGAGGATGAGCACGTGCTGCGTACTGCTCTCCTCCACAGGCGCTCAAGCTGGACAGTGGGATGTCGCCTGGCCCGTGGCGCTCCACCGTGACGCGGTGTGCGCCAGTGGCTGGTGACGCCCTGGTGAGGAAGCCGTTCAGGTCCTTCTCGCCCTTCACGCCTGCCTCCAGGCTCCTCTTGGAAACGTCCAGGAGGTCGCTAGAGCGCCTGCCGGGCATCCAACCAGCCCAGCCGTTAGCAAAGGGCACGTGCTTTCTTTAGCCAGCAGCCTGGCGACCTCTGCGCAACTCAAAGAAGCTGTGAGCGCAGTGCGAAGCTCGCCTTGGACTCTTCCACAAAAGAGATGGGCAGCGTAAGGCGCTCGCTTTTCAAGCTGCCGGCCAGCCGGCGCCTCTGCAGCGGCCCGCTGCAGCGGCCGCGCACGTCAGGCGCGGCATCAACAAGCTTGAGCGCAAGCTGCTGACCTCTTTAAGTGAAGTCCAAGGCGCGTTTCATACTGCGCACAAGAATCAGCTGAGCCTATGCGACCTTGGTGGTCAAAGCACGTGAGCACTTGCTCACAGTCTCTTTGTATTTGCGGCTATGGGCGCAGGTGGCAAGGGAGGTGAGGTGGACACGCTGCTGGCTGAGGAAAGCACCTGCCTTGGCCGGTGGCTGGGCTGGTGCACACCTGGCAGGCCCTCGAGCGACCTCCTGGACCTGGCAGAGAGGAGCCTGGATGCTGACGTCAAGGCGGAGACGGACCTAGCAGACCACCTCGCCAAGGCGCTGCCAGCCACTGGCGCACACACCGTCACGGTGGAGCGCCAGTGGCCAGGCATCGTTCCCACTGGCGTGCTCGAGGGCCTGGTGGAGCAGAGCAGCATGCACTCAGTGGTCATCCTCAGCTGCTCTGGCTCAGCCATGGCAAGCTTGGGCTGAGCTGAGCAGGTGAGCACAGGGCGCGTCCTGCTCTACCAGCACAGGGCGCAAAGCTTGCAGCTCGGCTCTTGCAGGGTTTGAGCCATCCAAGAGCACACCAGGCCTGCAGCTTATCACCCCTGTTTGATTTGAAAATGGGTTTACAGCACTTGAGAGGTAGCTTGCAAGCAATATGCGATCTGCCATGATCCAGCGGCCCTTGATCCTGATCAACGGCTTGATGCGCTTCAGCTTAAGGACACGCACGCGCGTTGTGACTTGCACATCAAGGCTGGCAAAGCAGCACCACTTGAGTCGCTCACCCCATACATCCTCTGCCGGCTGACAGCCATATTGGGCTTGAGCAGCTGCCCGTCTCACGGTGCCCTGCACACAAGCTGCTTGTAGCGGGTTGATATGCCTGCTTCACGTGAACGTGCGAGCTTGTGCAGCTTATAGCCTTGCTTAGTTGTCAAAGACAAGATAAGCTGCGCACACCCCCTGTCCCCCCGCAACTGATCACTCGGCATGCTGAACAAAAGGGGCTGCTGTTTGCAGACTGGGTGCAGTTTGCGACACGAAGCCATGCACCTTGCACTCAGCATGGCGCTCTGCGCTTTGCTTCTGCTCCTTCCAGGCGAGTTCCCTGTTGGTGCTTGAGCAAGATCAACCAGGTACATGTCTGATGCAATTTGGCTGAGTGGGTCAGGCCCCGGTCGTGCACACAATGATACGGCTGCGCTGCTGGCCATCCTGAGCGGCTTGAGCTTTGAGGTGGGGCCATGAGCGCCCCCTGCTCTGAGCAGAGGCAACTTGCGGCCCTTTTACTACAAACTTGCCATGCCATATGCACGTCTTGCACAGCAGAGTGCTGACCAGGCAAGCCAGTCCTTAGCTGCACGCCGCGCGCGTGCAGTCAGCCAGAGATGCGGCAGCGTACAGAGAGAGCTGGAGAGGAGAGGCTTGTCAGAACCAGAGCATTCCTGGCAACCGGTGGACAGGCATCGGCTGCGCGGAAGGCCGCGTAACGGAAGTGCGCCTCAGTGGGGGCGCCAGAGGCAGCCTGGATGGCTTTGGTCAGCTGACCGCCCTGTCAGAGCTGCACCTGGACAGCAACCGGTTCAACGGTAAGTCGCCCTCAACTTGCCTCCACAGAATTTTGCGCGGCTGGGTACCGGCCTATGTGTTGAGCTGTAGATGCCTTCCAGGTTTACACTGGGCATGCGCGCCGACCACACCTCCCTGCCAAGCTCAAGAGCGTGGTATGATGACAACTTGTACAGGCACATCATTATGTACTATGTGGCTCCTTGTCGCATTAACAGCGCCCGCTGCAGGTCTCGCACAGCTGCAACCCGATGTTGCTCGTGCACTCATAGGCTTTTGACATGCAGCTGCCCTGCTGCCAGGTTCTTTGCCTGGCGCCCCCTGGCGCAACCTCACGCGCCTGACACGGCTGACAGTCATAAACAATGCGTTCACGGGGACGCTTCCGCCCGAGCTAGCCGCCACGAGCCTTGAGATACTATTCGTAGACAACAACAGGTTCACGGGTGCGTCGTGGACCTGCTGCCGCTGAGAGGCCAGACCTTGCCTGCCTCTGCCATTCAGACGCTAGCAGTTGTGGCAAGTTTCACCCAAATGGGCCGGTCGCTTAGCAGTCCTGCGCGTACAGGCACATTGCCGCCAGAATATGGCCACCCTGTGAACTTGTCCCATCTGTCTGCAAACAGGAATGGCCTTTCAGGTGCGCACAAGTTGAGAGGTTGGCTGTATGCTCAATGCTTGTGCTGGCTCACCTGCTGGCTGGCCAATCATGCTCAGGATGCACGCAACGCCTGTGCGTCTCTCTCTCTGCAGGTCCCATTCCGGCTATGACGAGTTTGAGGCACTTTTCCGCTAGTGCGCACCCACCCAACCTGGCCTTGTATCCTGAGCCTTTGGCCAGTGAGCGACCTGGCGTGCAGTGCAGGTACCAACAGCATGATGCACAAGTCATACCACATCAGTTTTGAATGTCAGTTTTGAATGTCGAGCACTAGGCAAACAGGTCCGTGCTGACGTGCCCATATATGTGGACGCAGCTGTCTCTCACAGAACAATCTGCTAGGTCTGAAGGGAAGCAGCAAGGTGTGCAGGCAGCAACAGGTTGACTGGGACCTTGCCAGCAGCACCCTGGCGCACGCTGGAGTACTTGTACCTACCCAACAACAGCCTGACAGGCGCGCACGCAGCCCTAGGTTGGCGCAAGCGGAAGGGAGTGGTCTGCAAGCCATGCGCTGCCCAAGAGCATGCGCTTGTCATTAACGCTACACTTGCACCTTCAGAGTTAGTGGTAGACGTGTACGGCTGTGCATGATAGTTTTGGCTGTACAAGGGCGCTCAGCCGCAAACAACCTAGGCCTGGGGCCAATGCAATGATGCGCCGCTCCTGGCTCAGCCTGCGTTTTGCGGCAGGCACGCTTCCTGCAGCATGGGCTGCTCACACCAACCTTACCGCCATATTCCTCTCGCGCAACCAGCTGGCGGGTGTGCACTCTGTGATTCCACTACATTGCATGGAGTAGCGTTCTGTGCTGCATTCAGTGCTATGACTGCTCAGTGCTTGGTTGGGCTGCTAAAGAAACAGTGATGGCACCCCGAGGTCCATGTGCACAAAGTGATAGCCATGCCTTGGTGCGAGCGCCAGTTGATGTGGCTGTCGCCCAACGGCACGCTGGGCGCGCCGCCGGCCGCGGGCGGCTACGGGGCCACGCTGAAGCTCAACTTTGTCCACCGCGCGACGCCCTTTGCCGTGTTCGGTGCTTCGCCGCGGCTGCTGGTGCGCGCGCGGCGGTGACCGCAGTACCGCGCAATTTCACTGCGCAGCTTGCTCACGTGTTGCTTGGATGCGACCTGCAGCCCTATGCTTTCATACATTGCGAGGCAAGGGCCTTGGCATGCGCTCAAAGCAGCTGGGAGTCAGCCTACCCGGTGTACGCACACGCGCACCTCCTGATGCGCCGGATGCAGACAGACCCGGTGACAGGTTGGCGCGCTGTGGTTGCACGCCATTCGTTGGAGGCGGCGAGGGGGCAGCGCATGTACGTGTGGGCGCCGCGGGCACCACCGTGCAGCGTCGGCGGCAAAACGCCCTTACGCTGCCTAGGTTAGGGTGGGAGCACTGCTGTGGTAGCTTAGCAGCCTTCCAACTTGACTGCGCGCATGCGGCGCGCGCGTAGGCGGGAGACTACCTGGGCCGGCACCTGTTCAACACGACCAAATGGTTTGCCAACGTGCCGGCCGTGGTCGTCGCGGCGCCGCTGGACGCGCCAACCGCCAACCGCTCGGCGTATGTCATGGCGGTGTCCGCGCCGGTCTACAATGAGACCAACGCGGGCGTCACCCTAACCCTGCTTGCAAACCCTATCACGCCCGGCTCGCCGGCGGCCGCAGCGGCCGTGCGCAAGGGCGGCCTGGCGGACGCGTACCTGGGCAACGCGACCGCGGGCGTGAATGCTGTCGGCGACTGGCCCGCGCTCGGCGCGACCGCGCCGCTCGCGCTCTCCAACATCACTGTCTTCCTGGAGGTGCGCGCGCCCGTCCCCGCCGGGGCGGCCACAGCCTCTTGCCGGTACCTGGCGGCGAGCGCATGCAGGCGCCGCAGTCGCCACAGCATCTCCTGCGCCTCTGGCAAGCTGTGTGCATGTCAGCGCCGTGGTGACTGCCTTGTGAACGGCTGACTTACCGCTGGACCAACCAATACCTGACCGTCAAGAAGTCCTTGACACATTTACCCATTAGGAGCGGGACCCCAGCCCTCTGAACGGCCAGGCAGGGCCCGCAGTGACACATTATTTACTAGCCTTTTGCATGTGCTTTATTTTTGGCACTGAGGCACTGACACAGCTGTCCTGCGCGCATCGCGCGCGACGGTTGCCCCGCCCCCCGATGCCGCATGCATGGCGGCAAGGACCTTGCGGAGCTAGATCATCAAACCACTGACACAGCTGGGGTCGCAGATCGCGTGCGACGGGCTGCCCCGGCCCGCCGGCAGCACATGCGTCGCGCCCGGCGCGCGCGTACCCACCGCCGCCGCGGGCGGCGCGGAGGCGCCGGTGGTCGCCGGCGCGGGCCCCGCGGTGGCCGGGAACCCTAGGGTCGCGACCGCGGTGGCAGCCGGCAACCCGGAGGCCTTCACCGTGGGCGCTGCGCTGGACACGTGCACCGGCGTGAGCGGCAACTGGGTCAAGGGCATCTTCTGCGCATGAAAGCGCTGGGCCCAGCAGGGCCAGTGGGCTTTGTTTGTGTCTGCTCTGTGCTAGTTGCGGGATGCACTTGCCTATATAGGAATGACTGCAAGAGAAACAGCATAGTGTGCACGAGGTATGGCAGTCGTTTGTCTTACACAGGGCGATGCAATTGGCATCCTGCACCTGGCACTTGCTCTTGCATCACCTACTCTTTCCGCTCATATAGCGTCTAGCAATGTCACCTGCGCCAGCTGGACCCTAGGCAAAGTGACGGACCAAATGGGGACGGACATGCAACAGGCTGAGCACCTTCACACTGCCTGCGTGCAGGGCCGCGAAAGAGCAGCCACAGCCCGCAAGGTGCAGCAACCCTCTCAACTAACAGGCCTACGTGCCAACAGATCACTGGCCGACAGACGATTGACCACAAGTCGCTGACCAAAGCCACCGGCAACTACACCAGGCACTCTGGATGCGCGCAGAGACCAGATTGCATCGCATTCCGACTCCTAGGCAAGCCACAGTGCCCGCCACAGCGATATCCGTCACCTGGGTCGCCAGAGAGCAGCCCCGGCGCGCTGAGCGCAGCGGCCTAGGTCGTGAAGGACTCGCCACACCCACAGCTGCCCTTGGAGTTGGGGTTGATGAATATGAACTCGGACCTGTGCGCCGCAGCACGTATGAGCTTCAGACGCGCGAGCATAGCGCTACTCAGCTGGCCTGTGCGCTGCAGCAAGTGCGAGCGTTGTGCGCGTGGGCATAGCACCACGCAGCGAGCCGCCCGCTTACAATCCTGACCTCTTCCAGAACAAGCGCTCCGCTGGCACCAAGCACTGCCGGGTGCCCAGCTGCTGGCGCACAGCACGCGGGGCGCGCGCGCCGCCGCACGGGACGCGTGGCAGTGCACATGGCCCGCGCGTGATGGGCACAGCAGCGGCGCGCGCTCCTATCGCTTTGACCTAGTCACACATCATGCATGCCGTAGCACCGCACACGCCAAGCAGTCCTCTACCATCCACATACAATGCCCGCGGGCTCCGCGCACACTGCACGCGGCAGGGGCGCGCACTTCAAGCGGTCCTGCACAAAGTCCATCTTGGTGCCGACCACATGCATGATGGCCGTGGGCTCGATGAGGATGCGCACGCCCTGGTCCTCCACCAGCTCGTCAAACTTCTGCCGCTCGTCTGCACGCCGCCAGGGCGCGCTCGGCCGCTTCAGCGCTGGTGCGCCCGCAACACACCACAGCAGCCCAGCGCAGGCAGCGCCGCGCTGCGCTGTCTGGGAGCTGGCGCGCCCGCTACGACGCAGCAGCTCACACAGCTCACGCGCAGCACCCCACCGGCGACGCAGCGCTTGCGCAGCGTACAACGAGCACTTCTTCGTATAGCCGCGCGGACGGCCAGCGCAGAGCGTGCCTGCATAGTTGAGTGTGTAGGCCAGGCCGTTGCAGCCGCGCCGCTTCACGCCCAGCCGCAGATACTCCTGCGACAGACAGCCGCTCTTGAGCGCGCAGCACTCCATGCCCTGCTTGTACGCAGGCCCTTACATCGTGTCAACCATGATCCATGGTCAGAGTCACTCACACCAAATGCAAACCACTCCCAACTCTCCCATGTTGCGCCTGAGCGCCGTGGCACGGTGGGCCAGCGTGGTGCCTTCCTCATGACAGGCGCTGCGTTCATATCACTGCACCTCCCGAGATTAGTCACAGCACGCTGCCAGCACCTGTTCTCCTGCTCTGCGGACTACAATCCCTGGCCAACTGCCTGCAAGGGGAGCACCACCAGAAGCGCTCACTGCTCACGACGGCGTTGCTGCTCTTAAAATCCCCTCAGCACTGCAATGTGACTGGCACCATGGCACCAGACATATGAACAGCACGCGCTGCACCAGTCAAGCCTTCGCCAGCAGCGTGCAGCCTGCTCTTGCTGCGCCCAAGGGCCTGATTGCTTTCTTGCGCGCCAGGAGGCCTGACACTGTACATATCAGCAGAGCTGCTTCACATCCCGGTTCTTAGTGCTCACCCAGCACACTGCTGCAACACTACGCTGCATTTCAGACTGGCGCTGTCTACGCCACACGACTCCCAGGGCTGGGCACCCAGGCCTGTCCCGTGCCCACGCTACCAGGCAGCGGCGGGCGCCGCACCTTGCTGCGCTGGCCCAGCAGCGCGCGGATGCGCTCAGCGGCCGCGTCCGACAGGGCTATCGGCGCGCGGCGGAGCCGGGGCGCGGCGCGCGCGACCGCGGCCGCGAGCGCTGCCAGCGAGCCGTGGACCATGCCCCGAGGGCAGGCGCTGCGGGTCCTTCCTCCTGCTCCTTGAGAGCTTTGCGAGCCCCTTGCTGCTGCTTCCGGTGACTGCGCAAGCGTGCACGCGCTCTGGCCCGCTGGCGCGCGCTTCTGCGCTGCTGCTGTTCTCTGTCCTCACAGAACGGCGCAGGTGCCTGAGCTCACGGAGCACCCGCTCCTGCGCTGGTGCGCTGCTCCGTGCGTTGCGCCCTCGCTTACTCGGCGCCCGCAGCTGCTCACCAGGCCCGGCGTACGAGCTCCTTTAGGCACCACGGCCACGCGCGCTCGCTCGGCTCGTTGTTTCTCCAAGCTTTGCCAGGCGGGTGTGCTAATACACAAGGTGAAGGCGCAGAACGCGCTACCCACGCTACGCAGTACGGTAGTGAGAGTAAAGATACTAGACCCAACCTTGCTCGCTCTGCTCCCTACACTTCATACACTAAGCGCACTTGCCTCACTTGCCTCACCACGACATGTCCAGAGACGCCCTACCCTAGAATATATGAACCGCAGTTGAACAGATAGCGTTGTTCAGAGACGCCCCGGGGCCCCCCGCTCAGTGCTCCCGACGACGGCCCAAAAGGCACAGCACTTTGCGAAACTTAGAGCAATCATGGTGTCCGGCATGCCCCCCGCTGGTATGACGACTGCGCGCGACGATCGCAAGGAGGACAAGCAGTCGCAGCCACACGTCATAATTGCTTCGAAGCACGATGACAGTGTTCAGATGATGGGAGCAGAGTGGCACGGCACCAAGAGCATCAAGGTGACAACCGCCGCAGCATCCTGTGCGTGAGCCAGCGCGTGCAGCCCGCCTCTGCACATACACAGTATGCGCGCTAGTCATCCCATTGCCCGTCCCGCGCAGGTGAACCAGCGTCCCAAGGTGGCCGTTACGGACCCGGTGAGCACTCCCGCGCTGCACCACACCGTTATTTGCTTCTGCGCCCAGCATTTGCACGTCATGGTCATTGATTAAAGCATGGCCAGGCTGCGTGTGTAGCAGGGCCTCTCAAGTGTCTCCTTATTCTATTATCTAGCATACGCTCCAACGTAGTATGCCTGCAATGCTGTGCCCCTGTCTACCTGGGCAGCTCAAGGGCGGGCTGGCGCAGGACGACGTGGTGCTCAAGGTGACGTCCACCTGCATATGCGGTTCCGACCTCCACATCTACACCGGGGCCATGCCAGGTGGGTTGGTCGGGCGCCGGCGCTCCGCTTCCAACTCTAGCCCAGCCACCTGTCGTCGCTCAGGCCTAAGCAGGCTGAATATCAATGGCGCAACTACTCTCGGGTCCGCTGTTGCTTGAGCACCTGCGCTAAAAGTCACTGCTGTGTGGGCTATGGCCGATGGGGGGCATGCAGGAGTGCACTCCAGCATGCCATGAAGTGTGAGCTCATGCGCTAGGGGCTGGTGTCCTGCCGCTCGGCTATGACGGGGAGCTGCAAGGCTGAGGACAGGGGCGCTGCGCAGGCATGCACTCCGGCATGACCATGGGCCACGAGTTCATGGGCATCGTTGAGAGCAAGGGCCCCAACGTGAAGAGCGTCAACGTCGGCGACCGCGTGGTCTCCTCATTCGACATCGCGTGCGGCCAGTGCTTCTTCTGCAAGAAGGCGCGCACCGCAAGACATGAAGAGGGCTTAAACGCATGTGGCAAGCATGTGGCAAGCTTGTGGCAAGCTTGTGCCAAGTGCAGGAGTGTGGGTTGACACTTTCTTTGTGGATCTGATGGGAAGCCCGACCACACCTAGCAGTTATTGATTTGCCCTCAATGTGTGTCTGTGTGGTTGGTAAGTGGTGCGTGGCCGCCGCAGGAGTCGTACACGGCGTGCGACACCACAAACAACTCCGAGGTGCAGGGCCTGCTGTACGGCCACAAGACGGGCGGCTTCCACGGTGCGCGCGGGGCAGTGCAGTTCTGCTGCCGGCGGCCAATGCAAGGAGTTAATCGCAGGTGCAAGCTGAGCTGTGACCGCTGCGTAGCGTTGCAGATGCAAGCTTTGCTGTGACCACTGCGTAGCAATGACCAAACCCTGGCAGTCTGAGACTCACAGGTCTGCGCGCAGGCTACACCGACCTCACCGGCGGCTATGAGGGCGGCCAGGCGGAGTACGCGCGCGTGCCGTTCGGTGCGCCCCAGGGCGCAGCTCTTGCCTTGGCGCACTGCCAGCGCATCGGCCTTGCCGCAGCGCTGCCGCGCAGCAGCAATGCACGGTCCTGGTGTGCAGTGGGAGCAGTAGCAGAGTGGGTCCTAGTGTGCAGTGGACATGAGTGCGGGGCGGTGGCCGCGACGCCCGGGCCTGCGGCGGCGCAGGCGACGTCAACCTGCTGAAGGTGCCGGACAACCTGACCGATGACCAGGTGGTGCTGCTGTCCGACGTGCTGCCCACCGCCTGGTGCGGCCGCCTGCGCCGTGCGGTGGCCTTGCCCCTGCCCTGGTGGCCCTGTGTGCAAAGCAAGGCATGAGCGCACTCTGCGAGTTTCGCTTTTAAGTGCTTAGCTGGACTCCTCCATAGACTTGAACGTGCACCGTGAGTTGTGACCATGGCTGCGCGCATCTGTGATGTCAGCTCGGCAGGGAGACCAGAGCTCTGAGATGCTGCGGTAATGCTGCAGGCACGCGTGCGAGCTTGGCTTTGTGGGCGAGGGCGATGTAGTGGCGATCTGGGGGGCGGGCCCCGTGGGCATGCTGGCTGCGCACCTCTCCCAGGTGCTGCCCAGAATGAGAAGCTTCCATTTACCCATGCTCACCTGAGGTCATGGACCCCTGCTTACACACAGAAGGGGTGATCAACACAACAGTATAATGCATCTGTGTTTTTTGGTTTTCTTGGATGTCTATACTTATGCTCGCGTCTGAGCTGTCTTGCCATTGTTGTGAAGACAGAAAGGGTCTTTTTGCATCCGCAGCTTCAGTCAGGCAGCAAGACCTGACCAATGGATGTTCTGCTAGAAGCTTGCCTAGACTGGCTATGCAAGCGCGTTCTTGTCATTACTCAGGATTGAGTTGACCTGCTGAAGGCGTGCGTGCCGCTCAGGTGCGCGGGGCTGCGCGCGTCATCCTCATCGACAAGGTCGCGGAGCGGCTCACCTTTGCGCAGTCCAAGATTCCCGGGCTGGAGGTCATTGACAACTCAAAGGTGAGGGGGCCGCCGAGCCACTAGTGCTGCAGGCTCCGGCAAAGGTAGAAACGCATGTGCAAGCACTGTTTTATTATGCGAAGGCTTGGCAGGCCTCATGCATGTTGTGGCACAGCAGCGGTGGTGCTGAAGATGGCAGATGCAAGTTATGATAGCGGGACCGGTGTCTTTTGGCGGTGCTGTAAGTGATGGCCGTACCATGCCTGTTGCCACTACCAGGTGCCTAGTGTGGCCGCAAATTGGTGATGGCGCTGGGTGCCCTGGCGCGCGGCGCATGTGGCGCCCGGGGCGCACCTCCTGTCGGGCTGCCAGTCGCGCTGACTGTGCCGGGCGGGGCACGGAGCAGGAGAAGACCACGGATGCGCTGGGGCGCATGACTGGGCACGGGCCGGACGTGTGCATCGAGGCTGTGGGTGCGCGGCCCAGCGCCTCACGCTGCCCTTGACGCGCGAGCCCTGGCGCTGCATGCCGCCATTGGCGTGACAGGCCATGGCAATTGCATGTGGTTGGGTGCTGCGGCGCCGGCGTCCCATGTCAAACCTCCCTGCGGCCTTGACTCGACTCCAATGCTAAGCTGTGCGTGCCGTCTTGGCAAGGTACGACGTGTCGCGCATGTGCAGCAGGTCAGCAGCTGGCATCAAGCGTGTCACGGGTTTTTGCACATGCTTTGGCTGTGGCGTACCAAAAGCGCACGCAGCAAGGCTGTCACAGCGGCAGCACCAGCGGCGCGACGTGCGGACGGTCACGCAGCGTGCGCGCGCGCGCGCAGGCTTCCACTACTGCACCACGCTGCTGCACAAGGTGCAGATGGCGCTCAAGCTGGAGACGGATCCGTCCGAGGTCCTGAATGAGCTCATCTACTGCTGCCGCAAGGTGCCCTGCTCCACCTTACCCTACGGGTCCCTAACCCACCAGCCAGTGTTGTCGCACATCGCGCTCCATTACTACCTCGCGTGCGCTGCGTAAGCAGGCGCAGCTGGTGGTGTGGCGCCTGGCATACCATGTGAGCGTTGTGCATGCACTGAGGGTTGAGCATGACGGTGTGCAGGCGGGCCGCATCTCAATCGTCGGCGTCTACTCAGGCTTCACAAACGGCTTCAACATTGGTGAGCGCCCACTTCCTTGCACTGCATGTTGTGCGTTTGTGCATGCAAGCCCTGCAGGTGGCACATCGAGTGGGTTGTGCTTGCTGTTGAGCAGCACATGCACCTATGTATGCAAGGACAAACCGCCTACTGGTGCTAACCAACGGTGCTAGTGCGCAGGCGCCTTTATGGAGAAGGGCCAGTGCATGTGCGCACCCGTTGATGTGCCCGCTTACATGTCTGCGGGGGAACTCTGCTCAGATCCTGATCGTTCTCATGTCTTTTATGTTGAAGCTGTGGGGACGTGGGCATGGTCGTATGACTTTCGGGGACGGCATTGACCTGAATGCCTCTTCTGACCTTGGCGGCTGTCGCACAACAGGCGCGCTGGCCAGACTCCTGTGCAGAAGTACTGGAACATGCTCCTCCGCAATATCCAGGAGAAGAAGATTGACCCGACCATGGTGCGGGCATTGTAAGCTGCATGATACCACCGGTTTTTTCCCTCTGTCTGCTTGATTATTGCCTGCTTGTGCGCGATCTCAAAGTGCAAATGTGTTACATGGCATACCATCTGTCTTGCTTGGGCAGGTGATCACGCACCACCTGCCGCTGTCCGAGGCAGCACGTGGCTACAAGATCTTTGACAACAAGTACGAGGAGGACGGCAAGACCATGGTCTGCAAGGTGCGCTGGGGAACTGCACGCTTTTCAAGTTGTGGGCGCATGAGACACACGGCTGACGCTGTGACCCTGCCTCGCGCTGCAGGTGATCCTCCAGACGCCTGCTGCCAAGGGCCTGGCGGCGCACTGATCGTGATTTCATTGAAGCAGCATCTGCTCCTGTGCAATACTTAAGTGTGCGCCTTGCGGCAATTTTCTCGCGTAGGGCGACCAACTGCATTTTGCTGTGCTAGTGGCTGGTCACCTAGCTTGAGCTGCCGCCGTGCTCACCATAGAGTGTTGAGGAAGAGCAAGGCGAAGACGGTAGGCTGCTGCTGCACTTTGGTAGCACGCTTGCCTCTTTCATCCGTGTAGCTGCTTCCATGCAGGTTAGGCCCGCATGCAGGGACTGCCCTGGTCTGACTTTGAAACGCATGCCGTGACTTGTGTGGAATTTTTGTCTGCATAGTCTGCTGGATTGACGCTGCGTGTACACCGTTTGCCTTGAGCGCATGTGTATGCAAGTGAGGAAGTCTTGATGTAAAAAGTTAGTACCTGTGGTCAACTTCCGGAAATCACTCTGGTCAAAGGGATGCTACTTCGCACACGCTTGAGCTGGACATGGTCGTGACAGCGCGCCCATGTGCGCCATGCTAGTCATGCCCAGCTTACTGATATTCTGGGCAATCCGACTGAAGCCACAGTATTCTTTTCATATATGTGCATCAGCATGTTACTGCTTTACATACAGCGTGCGCTGCATACTACGCACCATTAGTGCTTTCAGTGCTTTCAGACATGCACATATGAGTTTTGATCATCATGCACAAGTTGCAGATTGGGGGAGCACCCCCCCTCCTGCCTCAGCTTAGCAAAGAAAGCTGACAACCAGTGTGAAGTGTCTGGGCACTGCTCTCAGCTCTCTTCTCTCAAAAGCTTTTGGTGCACTGACCTACGAAAAGTCATAATGACAGTGCACGAGAAGACTCCTGCAGAGGAGCAGCGGGACAAGGAGCGCGAAATGCTGCCCTCAGTGACACTGCGCGGCCTGCACGATGCCAAGCGCCATATGAAGGCCGCCGAGTACCGCGGCAAGCAGCACATCGCGGTCCGTTGACGTGCCCTACCAGCAGACCTCATGAGTATGGTGCATCTAGCGTGAAGCGGTCTGACATTGATAAGAGCTTTGCTCTGGGTGCGCAGCTCGTCGACCGACCGGTTCCCCTGGTGACTGACCCGGTGCGCACCCGCTGTGCTGTAGTGCATGACATAATGGTGCATGCTTGGAAAGCGTCAGACTTTCTTGTCATTGTTCAAGGCATCGGGGCCTGTGCAAACCACCATTTGCGACGGCTCTTATTTGCCCTGAGCCTGCTGGAGCAAAATAGCGTGTTGCAGCCTGTGTGCGTCGCCTGCATGTTGTCGGCCCTTCGAGGTGACTGCAAATGATGCGGGGGCAGGAGGATGCCGTGCTGAAGGTCAGCAGCACATGTGCGTTCCTGATACTTCAGTAAGTGCTCCTCTGGCCTGTAGTCATCAGGTCCCAGTCAGCGCAGCTGCTTGGGCTTACAGTGAGGGATCCTTTAGCTCTTGCAGCCTGCAGCTGTTGGTTGCCCGGTGCATGCAGGTGTATGCAGCATGTATGCTGCAAAGCTTGCCATGGCACATCAGCATGACAGCCTCTCTTCCCGGACGCACAAGGGCCCCTACCTCCTGTGCATACGTGCGCTGCTTCCCAAGGCGCACCAACGCGGTGACTCCTGCTCCCGCTGCGCGAGCAGGCATCTGCGGGAGCGACCTGCACCTGTACCTCGGCACCATCCCCAACATGAAGCCCGGCCAGGTCATGGGCCACGAGGTGCGCGCCCTGCCTGTGCTGCTGCGCCTGCTGCTGGCCCTTTGTGGCTAGCAGCCTCACGCTTTTGATTTCAGAGGGAGCTGCAGACAATTTTGCTTGCGGCTTTGCAGGGGCTCGTGACCTCTTCAGCATGCAGGTTGTTTAAGGTTATTTGAGCGCCCCTGGGCCAGCTCAGGGGTCTCTGCATGCACTTGCATGCCAGTCACGGAACACGATGGCATCTGCGCGCAGTTCATGGGGACGGTCATGGAGGTGGGCGTCGGCGTCAAGAACATCGTGCCGGGCGACCGCGTGGTCGCCGCTTTCGACATTGCCTGCGGCCGCTGCTACCTGTGCAAGAAGGTGCCGCCCATGGGCCTGCCCAACCGTAATTCAACCAAATTGCTGCTACCTGCGCAAGAGACTGCAGTCTGTGGGCCTGCGCCCGTGCCTGGCTCTTTCATCACGGGGCTGGCAGCCGCTAGGAGCGCCGCTGCATCCTTTACACAGGAAGAGCTGCGGCGTCATCAGCATGGCTTTTGGGTCAGGGGTAGTACAGGACTGCTGCTGTGGTTGATTTGAGCCGCCATGGTGAAGCCCGCTGCCACGGTCAAGCCCGCTGCTTGAGAACGGGCGCGTGGAGGGCACACACGCACTGCGCGCGCGTCCTGTCCCAACCCTGCGGCTGTGGCAGTTCTCACTTCTGGTGCTGCAGCAGGCCTACTCATGCTGCGACGCCACCAACCCGAACGTGCAGATGAAGGAGCTGTACGGTCACCAGATCAGCGGCATGTTTGGTGCGCTCTGCCCTGCGCCGCGCATCCATGACTTGAGAGAGTGAGCATACGGAACGTTGAGATGCTGTGCGTAATGGGGTCTGTCCAACAATTGCGCATGAGAGTAACACTTGCGTTTCCTCGCGGCTCTGCTCATGCACCTCAGGCGCAGGGCTCTGTATCAGATGAGAGCCTCCTGTCACCACGCCATCACTGACGTGTGCTGTGTGGTGACGACTTGGTATGCGACGCGCCGTGCGCGCATGGTACTCCCAGATGACGGGGGGGTACGACGGAGGCCAGGCCGAGTATGTGCGCGTGCCGTTCGGTATGCCCCGGTGCCTGCATGCTGGTGTAGAGAGTCAGGCACCCTCCGGATGCATGAGTGCTTTTTCACACATGGCCCTTGCTGCACCTGCACTCAGGCTTCGAATGGTAATGTGCTCTCCAGGCTCTGAGGGCCGTGCCTGTGGCAGCTGCTCTGCATTTTCTCAACCTCGACTATGCTACGCGCTCATGCTGATGCTGCAGCCTCTGTGGGAGACCTTGCTGCAGCCTCTGGGGGAGAGCTGCCGAGCAGGCCATGTGCTGCCATCAAAGCACTTGTGCATGCGGTGGGAGTGCACCCGCTTGCGCCGGCGCGGCCGCGCTACCTCCGAAGGCGCTGCGCCGTGCTCGCCTGACCCAGGCGGCGTGCGCGCAGCGGACGTCAACCTGCTCAAGCTGCCCAGCCCGCTCGAGCTGCCGGACGAGAAGGTCGTCTTCCTGTCCGACATCCTGCCCACCGCCTGGTGCGCTGCCCCACAGCCTGTGCAGGCGCATGTCTGTCATGCACATGTGATGATTGACATGATGGACACGGGGCCACAGCAAATGCCGCACTTAATCTGTGGACAGACATGCAGGTCACCAAGGCCGTGTCAGCGCGCGCGTGCTGCCTGAGGGGCCACAGCGCAGTGGCTGACATGTTCACGTGTGGCAGCGTGCGCGCCAGGGACTGTGGCCGAGCAGCCGGCTGGCAATGCCAGGCAATGAGCAGGCATCACATGTATTGCAAGCTGCACAGGTAGCCCAACATGTGTTTGCGGCAGGAACGCCAACGAGATGGGCGACGTGGGGCTGGGCGACGTGGTGGCCATCTGGGGCTGCGGTGCGCCTCTGCACCGCATGTCCTCCAGGTTTTGCTGCCAAGGCCAATCCGGCGCTATTACTTTGCGGGTGAGCCACAGGATGGGAACTCCCTGGGCACACTGTGCCTTGCAGCCAGGTGATGTGGGCCCTAAGTTTGCGGGCCCTGTGTGCCTTCTGCCATGGTGTCACGATGTTATTGCCGAGCAATTTCCCGAGCGCCTAAGCACTTGCTCCCTGTGTGTGACTTTGCCGTGAGGCTGCCATGGCTTGCATGCCGGGCATTGCTGCACATACCAAGCTCCCTTCCTCCCCATTAGATGGTGTGAAAGGATAGGCTGCACCAGCTGCACGGCCACGATCTCTGGCGCGCGCCAGGCCCGGTGGGCATCCTGACCGCGCAGTGCGCCAAGCACCGCGGCGCCGCGCGCGTCATCCTCATCGACGAGCACGCCTACCGCCTGGTGCGGCCGCGCGCGCGCCCCGCATGACAGAGCCGCCCGCTCTCTCGCTCGCCGGCTCACACGCCTGGCCTGGCCCCCATCCTCAAGTATCGTGTGCTCGCCCTGTGCCTCCTATCTCGTACATCACATGCTCGCCCCGCCCCTCTTGCTCCGCACCCAGTGACAGCCAGCACCGGCGCTCGGGCACGGCACCTCCCAAGCGCGGCGCTGCTGCTGCCGCCGCCGTGTTCCTGTCAGCTCCTCTCCTGTGCTCGCCTTTTTTCGGGGGGCTGGCGGGTAGGCCAGCAGCGGGCGTGTGTCCGGCGGCGCGCAGGCGCACGTCAGGAAGGTCGTCCCGGGCGTCGAGACCATCAACTTCCGCGAGGTGCGCCCGTAACGGGTATGGTCTAGTGGGTAGCCGCACACGCTTCACTCAGCATCCCACCATGCGCGCACCAGCGGTTGACACAGATACTATCCTCGTTTGCAGGTTGTGCACCTGCTTGTTGCCGTCTTGGGACACCTGTCCGCTCAGCTTGCAGCATGGACGCTGCCATTGCAGTTATGCAGGCACGCTGTGTGTCGGTGGTGCATGAGGTGCCCCGTGAGCCCTTTCACAATCCTCTGGCCCTGGCCTTCAAGCAGTTGCTACGTAATGTCCATCTGCATGCTTCTGAATTGTTTGGTATTGAGCTGGACACCACGTGTGAGCGCGGCGCAGGTGAGCGTGAAGGAGCAGCTGGCCAAGATGGTGCCGCATGGCCCCGATGTCGGCATTGAGGCTGTCGGTGCGCCCTACCCTCAGGCCATATGGAAGTACTGTCAATTTGATAACGCATGTCCCGCCTTGCATGATGCGCTGAGAGGACCTGGTGCAGCCTTACCAGGTACCCGCGTCCCAGGACAGCATTACGGTAGCGAAGGAACGAGGGGCTGCTCTTATGCGCTCAGGACGCAAGCTACCCGACAGTCCCATGCAGAACTGCCTAGTATTTGCATGATGCAGGAAGCTGCCCTGTATAGCATGACCCTGGTGTATGTGCTTGCAAGGTGACCTTCTGAGAACATATCTGGCTCAGATCTGCAGATTGGCATGGAAGACAGCCTGCGCTCCGCGCGCGCAGGGCAGCACTACGCGCACAGCCTGACGCACAGGCTGCAGATGAAGCTGCACGTGGAGACCGACCCCTCCGAGGTCCTCGACGAGATCATCTACTGCACGCGCAAGGCACGGGCTCCTTTAGAGCATGCCTGCAGGGCAAGCAGAGCTGGGTGGGTGGCTGCATGAGGCCAGACGCGTCACACGTGCGAGGCGCGCATGTTGCTTGGACTGCACAGAGCAGGCTGAGAATACATTAGCGCGGATATTTGTGCAAGCGCATGTACTGCATGCGCAATGGTGAACTATGCACATGCGCGAGTTGCTGCATGTACAGGCAACAGGGCGTAAAGTGGGCATACGCCCTATTGCGTGTACATGCAGGGGCCCATGCATGTGCATAGGGCACCATTGCGCATGCAGCACATGCGCTGGCACAAACATCAGCACGCAGCTCAGCAGCTCAGCAGTGGTGCTTTACAGTGTCCTGCGTGAGCACAGCTTGCAGCGTGTGTGCCGTGCTGCTTGCACCTCTCACATCGTCACCAAGTTGCTGTGCGTTTCACAGATGTTGTGTGCTCTGGTAGTGGCAGCTGCTGCGCGCCTGCCAGTGTTGCTGCCCGCGGTGCAGCTGGTTGGGTAACTGACATGTGCTGCTGTGCTCGCCCACACCAGGCTGCCCCACCGGCAGTGCTGTGCAGAGCTGTGGCGTCATGATGTAGTCTCTCTGGCCTCAGAGAGGCCTTTTGTCCTGGCGCTGGGGTAGGCTGAGCAGCGAGCCGGCATGCATGTAGTGGCCAATGATTGGCGGAGGTGCGGGCACCATGATATGACCCGTCCGGCCGCCCTGAACCGGTGTCGTAGGGAAGCAGGCCAGCGCAAGTGAAGGCACGTGCAGTAGTGTACATCTCAGGCTGCGCAGCAGCAGCGGAACTGCGCGCGACAGCCGCAGACAGCTGTCCGTCCCTGGCAGGAGGCGCGGCTGCGGCAGCGGCTGGCCAAGCTGCGCCTGGAGATGGACGTCATGGCCGGCGACGGCAGCTGCCTGTTCCGCAGCGTCGCCAACGACCTGTGGGGCTCGCCGCGCTTCCACGGCAGCGTGCGCCGCAGGGCGGTGAGGTGGATGCGGTGCGCGCGCGCCCGCGGGCGTGGTGCTGCCGTGGCTCCGGGGTGCACTGCGGTGCAATGCCTGTGCTGCTCATGCGCAGCGCCGGCGGGCGCCTGACCATGAGCGGCCGGCACAGGCGGGTGTCCAGGGTGCCTGCTAAAGCTTGTCATAAAAGTCGCATTCTTTTGGTGTCGCTGGGGGGCCTGTGCAGCCTTGCTGCGCTCCACCTTGGTTGGACTGGCCTGAGGGTCGCAAGCATGGCGGCATGTGTGCAGGGAGCATGCCGATGACTTTGCGCCGTTTCTGGGCGAGTCGTTCGAGGGCTACGCTGCAGCGATGGAGCGCCAAGGTACCTGGGGCGACGAGCTCACGCTGGTGGGCCCCTGCTGCTTCTGC